>CAJIAX010000149.1_pt1 | contig 9468 bp, 6 predicted proteins | sample 9199251 | NCBI WGS metagenome assembly CAJIAX01 (sample SAMEA7708287, study PRJEB35096) | sediment metagenome | biome: marine neritic benthic zone biome [ENVO:01000025]; feature: sediment [ENVO:00002007]; material: shallow marine sediment [ENVO:03000034] sea grass bed [ENVO_01000059] ... | reverse complement strand
GGCACCTCGATGATCCGATACCCGGTACCGGACAGCTCCTCCATGGCGGCGGCCCATTCGGCCTGGATCGCCTCGTCGGGGTGGGTGGCCCAGAGGTTCTCGAGCAGGATCGTCGCGTCGGGCTCCAGCGCGCCGAGGCGGTGCCGGTGCAGCAGCACCTGCTCGTTGAACGCAACCAGGAGGTGGGTGCGATCGCCCCAGTTGGTCACTTCGCCGGTGCCGATGCGAATCCGATTGCCGCTGGCGCCGGTGGGGTTCCGGGGAGGGGGCTGGACCTCGGCGGGAATGATCTCCACGGTCCAGACGCCGTTGCCCATCTTGGCCGAGACCGTTCCGAAGATCTGCCCGCAGCGCTGGGCTCCTTCGCCGGGGTCGGACACCACTTCGACGGTGTGGCTGTCCACGTCCAGAACGCGCACGTCGCCCGTTACCGGCGGACGTTCGCCGAGCACTGGCAATCGACTTGCCATCGTGATCCTGTCTCCGCATCGAGGATCGTGACGCCCTGGGGAGCCGGTCGCGGATCGCGACCACGAGGTGCGCCTGAGGCGGGTGGCGCCGTCGAGGCCGCTGGCGAAGTCGTCCCGGGCCAAGGACCCCTCAGGCTCGAAAACCCAAGGACCCAGAGCCCGGAGTCCGGTCCGCGGCAGGGCGGTTTCTTTCCTATGAATTCTAGGCTTCAGACCGGGTTTTCTATGTGGGGAAAGCTCCCTCGCAGTGGGTGCGGAGACTTCCTACGATCCGGGAGACCGGTGAGCCTGGGCCGGCCATGCACCCAGGTGCGGTTGGTGCTGTTGACAGAGTCACCTCCGGGACACGACGCTCACCCCATGCGCACACGACCCTTTCGCCTCTCGCTCGGCCTCCTGCTCTGCCTTGGGTCGCCGCTCCCGGCTTTGGCCCAAGACGGCGAAGAGCCTTCGGCGTCGGTCACCGACAACCAGCTGTGGCTGACGTTCCAGACGTTCCGACCGATGAACGACAAGCAGTGGGTCCTGCATTTCGAGGGCCGGACCAACGGCAATCAGGACGTCGGCCAGTTCGGCAGTGTGGACGCACGCACGCGGATGAACTTCTACCCGACCGCCTGGCTGGACGTCTTCCCGGAGGTTGTGGCCCGCTACACCGTGGAGAACGACGACGTCAACAGCACCATGGTCAACCTCCGGGGCGGATTGCGATTCAGGGTCCCCAGCACGCAGCGCATTTTCAACCGCGAGCGGGTCCCCCTGCAGCGTTTCGACTTCGGCGTGCTGTTTCGACTGGAGTGGCGGAACTTCTTCTACCAGGATGGCTCGCACGACAGCGCGTGGCGTTCCCGGGGGCGGGTCGAGGCGCGCTTCCCCGTGAACCGAAAGAGTCTCTCCGCGGATCGTACACTCTACTTGAGGGGAGACGCCGAGGTCTTCGTCCCCATCGGAGAGGAGGCGGCCGAGACCTTCGCCGACCGGTGGCGGTTCCGGGCCGGCCTCGGGTATCGCTTCACGTTCCCCTGGAGGGTCGAGGCCTTCGCCATCTGGCAGCGGTCCCGAGACACGCTGGAGAGCGGCTTCGAGTCGACGGAGTTCATCGTGAACCTCCGGTTGCGACACTACTACTAGGCGAGACCGCCGCCATCCGACCGGGAGTGCGGCGCTCCTGCCATGGAAGGGACATCGGGGGTGACAACAATGCGCATACCCAAGCTCGCGCTGCTCGCGGCGCTCGTTCTGCCGGCCTGTTCGTCCGGCTCCTCTTCATCGGCTTCCGACGGCGGCGGATCGTTCGCGGCTCCCCAGGAAGACCGGGTCTTCATCGAAGTCGACAATCAGAACTTCGACCGGGCCACGATCTGGTACACCACGACCGGAAGCCAGCGCCGCCTGGGCATCGTGGAGGGCAAGACCAAGCACACCTTCACCATCCAGAACTGGCGGGTCACGGCGCCGATCATGGTCGAGATCCATCTGACCGCCGGCGGACGGTGCGTCACGCCCGAGCTCCAGACCGACCCCGGAGACAACCTCTACCTGCAGATCCCCATCGGAGGCCTCGGCGGCAGCTGCTAGGGAGGACCCGACCTGGGCAACCCTTTCCACCCTTCTCGGGTCTGACCCTTGTGACCCTACCTAGGATTCTAGACAAGGACCGATGATGGGCCGGCTCTTCAGCCTCACCTATCCGACCGCGGCGGTGCTACTCGCCATCCGACGCGGGCACCGATACGGCTTCGACATCATGGACGCGACCGGCCTCCCGGACGGCACCGTGTACCCCCTCCTGCGGCGGCTAGAGCGGCGGGGCGTGCTGACCGGCGCCTGGGAGGACCAGGAAGCGGCCCACGCCGAGCAACGACCCCAGCGTCGGTATTACGAGCTGACCCCGGTGGGACACGAGTCCCTGATCGAGGTCGAGGCCCGGTTCCCGGCCCTCCCCCGGCTGTTCGGCGCCGAGTCCGGGCCGGCGTGACGATGCCGTTCCGAAGCTCGCCGACCCGGTCACGTGGGGGACCGATCCGGCTCCTGCCCGGAGAGACCGCATGACCACCCCCGCCCCGCCGGGATTCGGCATGATCGGTTGGGCGTCCCGCTTCGTGCCGTTCCCCCGCCGCCGCATCTGGCGGCAGGAATGGGAGGCCGAGGTGACCTACGCCTGGCAGAGACTCAATCGAGAAGGTCGTCCGCCCGGCCGCCTCGCGGCGTGGCGACTGAGATTTCGTACCTACACCTGTGTGATCGACGCGATCTGGGAACGCAAGGAGACGATGACGATGACGACGACGGGACTGTTCCGCGATCTGCGACTCGCGCTGCGAAGCCTGAGCCGCTATCCGGCCTTCACGGCCATCGCCGTCCTGACGCTTGCGCTGGGAATCGGCGCGAACACCGCCGTGTTCACCCTCGTCGACGGCGTGCTGCTGTCTCCCCTTCCGTTCGACGACGCGGGCGACCTGATCTCGCTCGAGCACCTGGGGCGGGAAGGCCGGGACGAGCTGCCCATGTCCCAGGGGCTCTACATCCTCTATCGCGAACAGGCCGCGTCGATGGACGAGATCGCTCTCTACGTGCCAGCGACGGTCAACATGATCGCCGACGGCGAGCCCGAGCGGATCCAGGTGCAGGCCGTCACGCCGAGCTTCTTCCCCACTCTGAGGGTCGACGCGGCCCTGGGTCGCACGTTCGCCGAGGACGAGGGCGCCCCGGAGGCGGAACGAGTCGCGATCCTGAGCGACGGACTCTGGCGGACCAACTTCGGCGCCGATCCGGCCGTGATCGGCCAATCGATCGACATCAACGGGTCCATGCGGCGTGTCGTGGGCGTCATGCCGCCCGACTTCGGCTTTCCGAATCGACAAGCCCGACTTTGGGTCCCGTTCCCCATCGACCCCGAGCGGGCGCCGCTGGCGGCCTTCGGCGCCGGAGGACTGGCCCGCCTCGCTCCGGGCCACTCGGTAGAGAGTGTGGGCGCGGAGCTCCAGGGCCTGATCGCCCGGCTGCCGGAGCTGTTTCCCGAATCGGGCGCTGTCGCCTTCCTCGGCGAGGTGGGACTCAGGGCCCAGGTACGGCCCCTGAAGGAAGCCGTGGTCGGCGACTTGACCCGGACGCTCTGGATCCTGCTGGGCACTGTAGGCTTCGTGCTCCTCATCGCCTGCGCCAACGTGGCCAACCTGCTCCTCGTCCGGGCCGAGGGGCGACAGCGTGAGCTGGCGTTGAGGCTTGCCGTGGGCGCCGGCCGCGGCGACGTGATCCGGTCGTTCATGTCCGAGAGCCTCGTCCTGGCCGGCCTGGGTGGAGCCCTGGGTACCGCGATCGCGGCCATTGCGGTGCGGGCGTCGGTCGGCCTGGTGCCGACGAACCTGCCTCGGGCCGCCGAGATCGGTGTCGATCTACGGGTGATCGCCTTCACCGCCCTGGTCTCCCTGGGGTGCGCCATCTTCTTCGGGCTTTTCCCGCTGCTCCGATATGGCAGCCAGGACCTGGCAGGGCAGCTGCGGGACGGCACGGCCCACGGCACCACGGGCGGCGTCCAGCGTCACCGGCTCCGGAATGGCCTGGTGGTCGTCCAGATGGCCCTGGCCCTGGTGCTGCTGGTCGGATCGGGCCTCATGTTCCGGAGCTTCCAGGCCCTACGCGCGGTCGACCCCGGGTTCGACGTGGAGGGGATCCTCACCGCCCGCATCAACGTGCCCACGGCAGAGATCGAGGGATGGGAAGCGGCGGCCGGGTTCTACCGCCAGCTTCAGGACCGCCTGGAGGCCCAACCCGGGGTCGAGGCCGTGGGCTTCGCCCAGGCCGTGCCGTTGAGCGGCGGCATCGGCTACTTCAGCATCGAGGTGGAAGATCATCCGCGGGTGGAAGGCGAGCTTCCGGTCTTCGCCAGCAACAACCAGGTCGATCCCGGCTACATGGAGGCCATGGGCATCCAGCTCCTGGAGGGTCGCACCTTCCGGGACGGCGACGGCGCCGAGGGAGCCCGGGCCGTGATCGTCACCCAGTCGTTCGCCGAGCACTGGTGGCCGGGACAGAGCGCCCTCGGGCGACGGATGGGACTGGGCTTCGAGGGCGAGGACTGGTACCAGATCGTGGGTGTGGTGGCCGATGCCCACTACGACTCCTTGGAGGAGACGCCCGAGGAGATGGTGTACTGGCCGGCCACGGTGGGCCCCGCCGAGGATCCCCAGCCCACCCGGGGCATGGACGTGGCTCTGCGAGTCTCGGGAGCCCCCCTCCAGTTCGTCCCGATTCTCCGGCGCGAGGTGCGAGCGCTCAACCCTCGGATCCCCGTGTCGAACCCCCGCACGATGCAGGACGTGTTCGACGGGGCCACGTCTCGGACGTCGTTCACCATGGCGCTCCTGGGTGCCGCCTCCATGGTGGCCCTGCTCCTGGGCCTGGTGGGCATCTACGGGGTGATCTCGTACATCGTGTCCCAGCGGACCCGGGAGATCGGCGTCCGCATGGCCCTGGGCGCTTCGGCACCGTCGGTCCGGGGCATGGTGGTGCGGCAGGGGCTGACCCTGGCCGCGTGGGGCGTGGCCTTGGGCCTGGTGGCGGCAGCCGCGCTCAGCTCGATCATGGGCACGATCCTGTACGGCGTCAGCGCCACCGATCCATTGACCTATGGGGGCGTGGCAATCTCGCTCGTCCTGGTCGCGTTGGTGGCCAGCTGGGTGCCCGCCCGGCGGGCCGCCGGGGTGAACCCTTCGTCGGCTTTGCGAGCGGAGTAGCGACCGCGTCCACACTATTCGAAGCCGTAGATTCCCCTGACGGAAACGCCCCACGAACTCACACTCAGGAGTTCGCCAGGTCCAGCGTCGGGAGGAAGCGGGGCTGGATCCGGTGATTCGTGGCCTGCTCGAAGGCGTAGGTGAGCCGGAGCAGCGTCGGTTCGCTCCAGGCCCGCCCGAAGAACGAGAGGCCGACCGGGAGTCCCCGCACGTTGCCCATGGGCAGCGTGACGTTCGGATAGCCGGCCACGGCGGCGGGACTGGAGCTCCCACCTCCGAAGTGATCTCCGTTGACCAGGTCGATGGTCCATGCGGGGCCGCCCGTCGGCGCGATGATGGCGTCCAGCTCGTGCTCGTCCATGGTCCGGTCGATGCCCTCGGGGCCCGCCAGCCGTACCGCCGTCTCCACGGCTTCCAGGTACTCCGGCTCGGTCAGCGGTCCCTTCTCCTGTGCCTGGATCAGGATCTCCTGGCCGAAGTAGGGCATCTCCAACTCGGCGTTCGCCTCGTTGAACGCGATGATCTCTTCCAGTGACTTGACCGGGGCGTTCGGACCCAGGGCTGCCAGGTAGGCGTTCAGATCCGCCTTGAATTCGTACAGCAGGATCTGGTACGAGTGGCGGCCGATGTCCTGACGCGTCTCGATGTCCGTCTCTTCGACGACCTCGGCGCCGGCAGCCCGCATGGCCTCGACGGCCGCTTCCACGGCCTCATCCACCTGGGGATGGAAGCCCAGGTACCCGCTGGCCAGCCCGATGCGGGCGCCACGGAGACCGTCCGTGTCGAGGAACTGCGTGTAGTCGGCGTGGCTGTTACCCTCGCTGTTGGCCGTGACCGGATCTTCCGGGTCGATCCCGGTCAGCGCTCCCAGCACCAGAGCGGCGTCCCGTACCGTCCGGCACATGGGTCCGGCCGTGTCCTGGGTGTGAGCGATCGGGATGATGCGGGACCGGCTCACGAGGCCGATCGTGGGCTTGATGCCCACGAGCCCGTTGGCCGAGGAAGGGCACACGATCGACCCGTTCGTTTCGGTTCCGATCGCTCCGGCCGCCAGGCTCGCCGACGCGGCGGCCCCGGAGCCAGAGCTGGAGCCGCAGGGATTCCGGTCCAGGACGTAGGGGTTCTTGCACTGACGACCTCGTCCGCTCCACCCCGACACGGACCGGGTCGACCGGAAGTTCGCCCACTCGCTCAGATTGGCCTTTCCGAGAATGATCGCGCCCGCGGCCCTCAAGCGAGCCGCCACCCAGGAGTCCGCGCTTGGAATCGAACCCGCCAGAGCGGCCGACCCTGCCGTGGTCGTCATCCGGTCGTTGGTCGCCACGTTGTCCTTGACCAGGATCGGGATCCCGTGAAGCGGCCCCCGCAGCGTGCCCGCCGCCCGCTCTTCGTCGAGCTCATCGGCAATGACGAGGGCGTCCGGATTGGTCTCGATGATGGACTGCAGCCTCGGCCCGGCCCGGTCGACCTGGGCGATCTTGTCCAGGTACAGCTCCGTGATCCGGCGGGACGTCCAGCGACCGCTGGCCATGCCCTCCTGGAGCTCGGTGATCGACACATCGTCGAGCTCGAACGATGCCACCGAGGCGTCGCCCGTGCCCTGGCCGCCGGCATCGGGGGCGGCGTCCGGGGCGCATGCGATCGGCCCGGCCGCGGCTGCGGCGCCGCCCAGCGCGGAAACGGCGAGGAAGTCGCGGCGGCTCAGCCCATTGGAAGTCGAGGATCGGTCGGTCATCGGGGACGCTCCTGTGGTGTCATCGGGGTCCGCCAACCTGGGTCGGTGCCCGGGTGCCGGGCAACCGGTGAACCGTCAGCTGTGCCCGGAAGACGGATCGGGCGTGGCGAGGGGCAAGCGAACGCTGAAGGTGGTGCCTTCGCCGGGCTGGCTCTCGACGGCCACGGTGCCCCCGTGATCCTCGACGATGCTCTTCACCACGGAGAGCCCCAGCCCGGTGCCCTCGCCGATGGCCTTCGTGCTGAAGAAGGGCTCGAACACGCGTTCGGCCACGTTCGCTTCCATGCCGCAGCCGTCGTCGGCGACGACGATGCTGGCCACGTCACCCGCCGGGCCAGGCTCGATGCCCACCGAGATTGAGAGCAGCCCGGCGCTGCCATCGAACGCCTGGGACGCGTTCGTGCAGAGGTTCATCAACACCTGATGCAGCTGGGTGGAGTCGGCGTGGACCGGTACCGGCTCGGCAACCATGTCCGTGGCGATGCCGATGTTTTCTGGCAAAGTGGCCCGGACCAGCTTCACGGCTTCGGTCACGACCTGGCGAGCGTCGGTGGGTTCGGGTCGCAGCTCCACCTTGCGGCTGAATCGCAGGATCCGGACGATCAGGTCCTGGGCCCGGCCGGCCGCCTCGATCACCTCTTCCAGGTACTCCCGAGCCCGTGTGCCTTCGTCGAGCTCGTCCCGCGCCATCTCGGAGTACCCGAGAATGGGGGCCAGGATGTTGTTGAAGTCATGGGCGATGCCGCTCGTGAGCGTGCCGATCGTGCTGAGCTTCTGCGCGTGGAGCAGTTGGTTCTGGACTTCGGAGCGGGCTTCGACCGCCTCCTTGTGGCTGACGCCGACCAGGGCCCGCACCACCTGATCGGCCAGCTCTCCGGCGAAGGTGACTTCCTCGGGGGTCCAGATCCGGGGCTCCCCCACGTGCTCGCAACACACCACGCCCACCACCCGACCCGACAATCGCGCCGCCGCATCCAGCATCGAAACGATGCCCAGCGGTTCGAGGTAGCCTTCGCGGAATTCGGAGGTCCGTGGGTCGGATCGTGCGTCGTTGGCGTCGATGGCCCGGCCGGATTCCAGGGCCTTGAAGTAGCTGGGGTAGTCGGGAGCCCGGAGCGACGGAGGCACCGAGTACCGGGCCTCGGTCAGCTCGTACAGGGCGATGCCCTCCAGCTCCAGGTTGCCTTCTCCCAGCAACCAAACGCTGGCCCGTTCGACATCGAGCCCCTTGGCCGCCACGCGGCAGATCTCCTTGGCTGCATCCGCCAGATCGCCCATGTCCACGATCGGATTGGCGGCCAGACCCGCGATCAGGCGTTGGAAGCGACCGATGCGCTCCCGGCCCATGCGTTCTTCCCGTTCCGCCGTGACGCGCGCGGTCACGTCCCGGGCGTTGAGGATCGTGCCATCCACCTGGGCGTCGGCGACCCTCGTGACCACGGCTTCCATGACGAGCCACTGCTCGGATTCGGTGCGAAGCCGGAACGTCAGGGTCCGGGGTTCCCCAGGCGTGGACCGGGACGGATGCATGGCCTGCTCCACGACAGAGCGGTCGGCCGGATGCACCCGGTCGAGCAGCCGTTCCCCTCGGAGCCGGGAGGGCTCCAGGCCCAGCATCCGTTCCGCCGAGGGGCTCGCCAGCTCGATCTCGCCGTCGCCGTTCAGGACGGCCACCAGATCGTAGCTGTGCTCCATCAGGGCGCGATAATATGCGTCCGTATGCGTTTGTGGGGAGTTTCTCGAGGACGGCATGACCGGCGCCCCGTCTTGGTTGACAGGCGTAGGTTCGGATTCGGAGACTAGCGGGGAAGCGGGTGTGTGCCTCCAAACTACGGTTTCGGAGCCCGTCACGCCCCGTTCTTGATCTCCAGGCCAACCGAGGAGTCAGCCGTGGGTCCGTCCGCTCGAGTCCCCCGTACGACCACGATCCGCGTATTCGCGACGCTCGCACTGGCCGTCGCCGGCCCGGCAGCCGTGGACGCCCAGGAGTCATTCACCCTCGAGCAGGTCATGGCGTCGCCGTTCCCGACCAACCTGGTGGCGGCCCCTGCAGGGGGCGGGTTCGCCTGGGTCCAGAACCTGGAGGGCCGTCGCAACGTCTGGATCGCCGAGCCGCCGGAGTTCGAGGGGAGGGCGCTCACGGCCTACACCCGGGACGACGGTCAGGAGATCGCCGATCTCCAGTGGTCCAGTGACGGCCGCCGCATCGTGTACGTTCGGGGAGGCGCGCCCAACCGCTTCGGGGACATTCCCAACCCCGACGGGGACGTCGACGGGGCCGAGCGGGCCATCTGGGTAGTCGCCACGGACGGAGGTGAGCCCGTCGAGCTGTCCGAAGGATCTCGGCCTCGGATCTCGCCCGACGACGCCACGGTGGCATTCCTCCAGGGCGACCAGGTGTGGACCGTACCGTTGGACGGCGCAGGCGAGGGGGAGCAGCTGTTCGGGGTGCGGCGTAGCGTGAGCACTGCCGAGTGGTCGCCGGACGGCACCATGATCGCGTTCGTGACCCCCCGGGGAGACCATG
>CAJIAX010000136.1_pt1 | contig 9614 bp, 3 predicted proteins | sample 9199251 | NCBI WGS metagenome assembly CAJIAX01 (sample SAMEA7708287, study PRJEB35096) | sediment metagenome | biome: marine neritic benthic zone biome [ENVO:01000025]; feature: sediment [ENVO:00002007]; material: shallow marine sediment [ENVO:03000034] sea grass bed [ENVO_01000059] ... | reverse complement strand
TGTATCACGGCGAAGGCGTCACGTTCCAGCGAGACGCCTCCGGCGCGGTGACCGGGGCCGTGGCCGCCGGCATCCTGTTCGAACGTCGAGAGGGAGCCGCGGACGGCGTCACCTTCCGGATCGACCCGGTCCGGCCCGTGGAGGAGCTGAGAGTGGAAGCGCTGGCCGCGTCGCCCCCGGCCGAGTCCGGGGAGTTCGTGCCGCCCGATCTGGTGGAGCTGACCACACTGGCACCCGACCTCCAGCTGGACATCCGCTACGCGGGCACGAACAACTTCATGTCGGCCCCCTTCTACGAGCAGCCCCGGGCGTTCATGCAGCGTCCCGCCGCAGAGGCCCTGGCCCGGGTCCAGGAGAAGCTCCGTCCGCTGGGCTACGGACTGCTCATCCACGACGCGTACCGCCCCTGGCACGTGACGAAGATGTTCTGGGACGCCACACCCGAGGACATGAAGATCTTCGTGGCCAATCCCGAAGACGGCTCGAGGCACAACCGTGGCGCCGCCGTTGTCCTGACCCTCTTCGACCGGGCCACCGGCCAGCCGATCCGGATGACCGGCGGCTACGACGAGTTCAGCGAGCGCTCGTTCCCCGACTACATGGGCGGCACCTCCAGGCAACGCTGGCACCGGGAGCTGCTGCGCCAGGCCATGGAGTCCGAGGGCTTCAGCGTCTACGAATACGAGTGGTGGCACTTCGACTACGGCGGGTGGGAGCGCTTCCCGATCCTGAACGAGACGTTCGAGGCCCTCGAGGTGGGCGGGTGAGCGAGGCCCCGGAAACGGCACCGTCGTCCGAGGCCGATCCGCCCTCGGACGAGCCTCAGCCGCGCGACGGACACCCCGCCGAGGCGCCGGCGTTTCAGTCCGCCCAGAACGAAGTCGGGAAACTGTCCAAGCTGGTCCTGAAACGTCCGGCCCAGGCCTGGGGGGACACCGCCACGATCGCCGCCCGGTGGCAGGCGCTCCAGTACCGGAGCGAGCCGGACCTGGAGGGAGCCAACGCCGAGTACGAGGCGTTCGCCGCGTTCTTCGAAGACCGGGACGTGGAGATCGAGTGGCTTCCTTCCACGCCCGACACGGGCCTGGACTCCATCTACGTGCGGGACGCCGCGGTCGTCACGGACGGGGGCGTCGTCTTGTGCAACATGGGAAAGCGGTCGCGGCTGGATGAGCCCGATGCCCAGGCCGCCTACTACAGCGCCGCGGGGATTCCGGTGCTCGGCGCGATCACCGGTGACGGCATGCTGGAAGGCGGCGACCTGCTGTGGCTGGGTCCCCGCACGGTGGCCATCGGCCTGGGGTACCGGACCAACCCCGAGGGCGCCCGCCAGTTCGGTGCCCTGGCCCGGGATCACCTGGACGAGTTGATCGTCGTGCCCCTGCCCCATTGGAAGGGCCCCGACGACGTCTTCCACCTCATGTCCATGCTGAGTCCCGTCGACACGGACCTGGCCCTGGTGTTCTCGCCGCTGCTGCCCGTGCCCTTCCGGGAGTTGTTGATCGCCCGGGGCATCCGGCTCGTGGAGACCCCACCCCACGAGTTCGAGATACTCGGCGCGAACGTCCTGGCGCTGGCGCCGAGGGAGGTGCTGATGGTCGACGCCCAACCCGGGACCCGGGCCAACCTCGAGGCGGCGGGAGTGACCTGCCACACCTTCAAAGGCGACGAGATCTGCCTCAAAGGATGCGGCGGCCCCACGTGCCTGACCCGGCCGCTGGAGCGCGCGCCGGTCTAGGCGTCCCGTTGGGCGGGCCGCCCTGCCCCGGGGGGGCCCGAGGGTGACGGCAGCGGTCGATAGAGGATACTCTGGTGTCTGCCCCGGAACCGGCCGTCGGTTCACGTGGCTCCGACAACCGACAGTGCTCGCCACCAACCCAGAGTCGACCATGATCCGCTACCGCACCGCGCCGGTCCTGCTCACGCTGATGCTCGGCCTCGGTCCGACCCCACCGGCAGCCGTGGCCCAGGCCCCGCCGCAGGACCGGGACCTCGCCACCGTGGAACCTTCGCTGCCCGCCAATCGGGTCCTGACCCACCGGGAGCAGGCGCCGATCGTCCGGGCCCGCGTCGAGAACCGGTTCGACGAGCTGCTGCCCGGGCTCATGCGCCGGGCCGGGATCGACATGTGGATCATCATCTCCCGGGAGTACAACGACGACCCGGTGTTCCGATCCATGGCGCCCCTGACCACCTTCTCGTCCCGGCGCCGCACGATCCTGGTCTTCCACGATCAGGGCCCCGGGCAGGGCGTCGAGCGAATCAGCGTGGGGCGGTTCGACTACGACGGGCTGTTCGAGGTGCACCGGACCCACAACGACTCCCAGTTCGTGGGGCTGCGCCAGATCGTCGAAGAGCGGGATCCCGGCACCATCGGCATCAACGTGTCCGAGCGCTGGAACCACGCCGACGGCCTGACGGCCCAGCAGCTGGAGCACCTGGAAGACGCCATCGGCGACCGCTACGCGAGTCGGCTGACCTCGGCGGAGATGCTGTCCGTGGGATGGCTCGAAGCCAAGCTGCCCGAGGAGACCGAGGACTATCGGCACGTCATGCGGGTGGCCCACCAGGTGATCGCCGAGGCGTTCTCCAATCGGGTCATCGTGCCCGGCGTGACGACCGACGTGGACGTGGAGTGGTGGATGCGCCAGCGGGTGGCGGAGCTGGGCATGGGCAGCTGGTTCCACCCCTCCATCAACATCCAGCGCCGCGGCGGGCTCCCGGACGAAACGCCCGCCCACGGACACGTGATCCTGCCCGGTGACATGCTCCACACGGACTTCGGCATCGTCTACATGGGCTTCTCCACGGACACCCAGCACAACGCCTACGTGTTGCGCCCCGGCGAGACGGACGCTCCGGCCGGACTGAAAGCGGGGTTGGCGGCCGCCAACCGGCTCCAGGACCTGACCATGCAGTACGCGGTCCTGGGCGGCACCGGGAACCAGGCCCTGGCCGCGGCCCTTGCACAGGGGCGGACCGAGGGACTGGGCCCCACGATCTACTGCCACGCCATCGGATACCACGGCCACGCCGCCGGACCGCCCATCGGCATGAGCGACTATCAGGACGGGGTGCCGGTCCGGGGCGACTACACGTTCTATGCGAACACCTGGCACTCCATCGAGCTCAACTCTCGCCAGGCCGTGCCGGAGTGGGACGGGCAGGAGGTCAGGTTCGCGTTGGAAGAGGACGCGGGAATCTTCGAGGATGGATGGGATTGGATCGACGGCCGCCAGACCCGGTTCTACCTGATCCGATGAGCGACGCCCCGGACGACCCGAGGCCGGGGCCCGGGTCCGGCCCGGGGCGCACCGAGGTCCGCTCGGAGCCGTCGGGCCGTCGCGCCCTGTCTCCGATCGTCACATGGGCGCTCCTGGGCGGGGTGGTGCTGGTCCTGATCCTCGGCCCGTTCGTCGTCTGGGAGGAACCGATCACCCGCTGGACCGAAGGCTTCCTGGCCAGCGAGCCCGGTCGGTGGTCCACGGCGCTGGTGATCGCGGCGCTACTGGCCGGCGACGTGCTGCTTCCCGTGCCGTCGAGCCTGGTGAGCACCGCGGCCGGAGTCCGCCTCGGGCTGGTGGGGGGGACCTTGGTGTCGTGGATCGGGATGAGCGCCGGCTGCCTGGTCGGCTACTGGCTCGGACAACGGATCGGCCGGCCGGCGGCGGCTCGGTTCGTCGGGCGCGCCTCTCTCGATCAGGTCGCCGCCGCCGTCGACCGTTCCGGCCCCTGGGCGCTGGCGGTCTTTCGGGCTGTGCCGGTGCTCGCCGAAGCCTCGGTCCTGTTCGCGGGGCTGGCCCGTATCTCCATGGCCCGCTTCCTGTTGGTCACCGGCCTGGCCAACCTGGGAATCTCCCTGGCGTACGCCTGGGTCGGATCGACGTCGCTGCAGGTCGGGTCGTTCTTCCTGGCGTTCGCAGGAGCGGTCCTGATCCCGGCGGTGGCGATGCTGCTGGTATACCGGAGAAAGACGATTGCACCGGAGGGGCGAATCTGACATTTTCAACTTGAACGAGCCTCGCGGCACCGGACCTCGTCGGACAGCTTCCGCTGTCGCCCAATCCCTTGGCGAACATCCGGCGAACGATCTCCAACCCGGCGCCCAGTCCATCCCCAGACCGGAGCCATCCGTGGCGTTCCAAATCGCCCAACACGAAGTGCGCGACCGGATCCACATCGGCGCGAAGTCCACGGTTTTTCGTGCCATGTCTCCTACCGGCGACGACGTGGCCATCAAGGTGTGCTCGGGAGAATTCCCGACCGAGACCCAGCTCGACCGCCTGCGGTCCGAATTCGAGCTGCTCAACGCCATCCCGTCACCGGGCATCAGCAAGGCCCGGGCCCTGGAGCCTCACGACAACGGGTTGGCGCTCATCCTGGACTTCGTCCCGGGCAAGTCCCTGCGCACGATGCTCGCGGAAGGCCGCCTTCCCATCGAACGGTTCCTGCCCATCGCCCGGAACATGGCTCGCTGCGTCGCGGCCTCCCACGACGCGGGCGTCATCCACAAGGACCTGAACCCGACCAGCTTCATCGTCCACCCGGACGGCGAGAGTGTGACGCTCGTGGACTTCGACGCGGCGTCGGCGATTCCCCGAGGAGCCCAGAGCATCCGCAGCCCGGCTGCCCTGGAGGGCACGCTGCTCTACACCTCGCCGGAACAGACCGGTCGTATGAACCGGTCGATCGACTACCGAACCGACCTGTATTCCCTCGGCGCCACGTACTACGAGATGCTCACCGGGCGTCCTCCGTTCAGCACGGAAGACCCGATGCAGCTGGTGCATCATCACATCGCCCGCAATCCGGTTCCGCCCGCCGAGCTCGACGAATCCATCCCGGACGTCCTGTCCCGGATGGTGCTGCGGCTGCTGGCCAAGACGCCGGAGGCCCGGTACCAGAGCGCCACCGGTCTGACCGTCGACCTGGAGCAGTCGCTCGGGCTGCTGGACGAGGGCCGAATCGCCGATTTCGAGATCGGGACGCAGGACCGGTCGCGCACGTTCCACGTCCCCGAGACCCTGTACGGGCGGGAGACCGAGATCGCGACCCTGCTCGAGGCGTTCGATCGGGTGCGAGGGGACAACACGGCCCGGCTGGTGCTGGTGTCCGGACACCCTGGTGTGGGCAAGTCGCGCCTGGTGGCCGAGATCCATCGCCCCGTCACGCAGCACGCGGGCTACTTCACGTCCGGCAAGTTCGATCAGTTCAAGCGCAACGTGCCCTTCGCGTCCTTGCACGCCGCGGTCCGGGACCTGATCCGCCAGCTCCTGACGGAGAGTGACGAGCGCATCGACGACTACCGGGAGCGACTGCTCGAAGCCCTGGGACCGAACGGCCAGCTCATCGTGGACGTGATCCCCGAGGTCGAGCTGATCATCGGCGAACAGCCTCCGGTGGCTCCCCTGCCCCCCAGGGAATCCCAGGCCCGGTTCCAGCAGGTGTTCCAGCGGTTCCTCCGGGTCTTCAGCACGCCCGAGCATCCACTCGTGGTCTTCCTCGACGACCTCCAGTGGGTGGATTCGGCCACGCTCGAGTGGATCGAGCGCACCGTGACGGATCCCGAGACCGGCTCCCTGCTGGTCATCTGCGCCTACCGGGACAACGAGGTCTCACCGTCCCACCCGTTCATGCTGGCCGTGGACCGGATCAACGCACGGTCGGCCGAGCTCCCTCGCATCGATCTGGATCCCCTTTCCGAGGACGTGGTCCGGACGCTGGTGTCGGACACCCTGGGGAGCGCCGAGAACGAGGTGGCGGACCTGGCCGCCCTCGTCTTCCGGAAGACCCGGGGGAATCCGTTCTTCGTGTCCCAACTCCTGGAAAGCCTGCATCGGGACGGTGCCATCCGGTTCGAGTCCGGACGATGGGCCTACGACCTGGACGAGGTCGAGAAGGCGAGCATCACGGACAACGTCGTGGAGTTCATGACGGACCGGCTGGAGAGGCTGCCGGACGCGTCACGCACCGCGCTCAAGGTGGCGGCTTGCGTGGGCGCCCAGTTCGACCTGGAGACCATGTCCCTGGTCCTTGCCGCCGATCGCGGCGACCTCATGAACCAGCTGCGCCAGCCCCTGGAGCTGGGCATGATCGTCGATCCCGGCGACTGGTCGGACGAGGGCAACCGGCAATACCGGTTCCAGCACGACCGGGTGCAGCAGGCGGCCTACGCCCTGATGTCCCAGGACGAGGCCCGGAGCCGGCGCCTGCGTATCGGCTCGCTGATGATCGAGAGCGCCGACGATCCGGAGAATGACGAACGCCTGTTCGAGGTGCTGCAGCATCTGAACTTCGCCCGTGCCGAGTACCCCGACGGTCAGGGCCTGGCTCGACTCAACCTCGCCGCGGCGATTCGGGCCAAGACCGCGACCGCCCATGGGCCCGCGTTGGACCACGTCCGCGTTGCCGTCGAAATCCTGGGCGAGTCCGCCATGGACCGGGGCGGCGACCTGCCCTTCAGGCTGACCCTGGAGCGGGCAGAGCTGGAGCACCTGCTCGGCAACGACGCCCTGGCCGAGGACCTCTTCGACCGGGCCCTGGCCCTTGCGGGCTCGGACTTCGAAAAGGGCGAGGTCTACGAGCGGAAGATCCACTACTATACCAACCTCGCCCAATTCCAGGACGCCTTCGACACCGGTCTCGAGGCCGCCGAGCTCTTCGGCATCAAGCTGCCCAAGAAGTTCACGCCGCCCCTGTTCCTGATCGACTTCGCCAAGGCGCAGCAGAAGCTCCGGGGTCGGGACATCCAGGAACTGGTCGATCTGCCCGAGCTGACCGACGAACGCATGCGCGTAGCCATGCGGTTCATGGGCGCGGTGGCGAAGGCGGCGTATCAGCTGCGTCCGGAGCTGTGCGTGGCCATCGCCACGAAGATGGTCAACCTGAGCCTGGAGCACGGCAACACGGCCGATTCGGTCATCGGCTGGCTCGCGTTCGGCGTGATCTTCCGGGGGGCGGTCCAGGCAAAATACCAGAACGGCTACGACTACGGGCAACTGGTGCTCGCGCTGATCGACAAGTTCGACAACCAGAAGCAGAAGGCCGAGATCAACTTCGTCTACGGCTACTTCGCCAACTCGTGGACGAAACCGCTGGCCGACACGGAGCGATACTACCGCGCGGCCTACCAGGCGGGGCTGGACGCAGGCGACGTGTTCCACGCCAGCTGTGCCTGCAGCGGCATCGTGCAGAGCATGCACATGCGGGGTGTCCCCATGGACGACACCCTGGCCGAAGCGGAGCGGTTCGTGGACTTCCTGGAACGGGTCCAGAGTGACGAGAACCTCGGTACCCTGGCCGCGGTGCGGCAGACCATCCGCAACCTCCGTGGCGAAACGGCGGAGCCGGGCTCGTACGACGACGAGTCGTTCGACGAAACCGCGTTCGTGGGGGGCCTGGCCGACTACGGCTCGCCCCACTTCGCCCATTTCTATTTCGTCGACAAGCTCCAGTCCCTCTACCTGTGGGGGCGCTACGCGGCGGCCCTGGATATCTCGGAGAAGTCCGCGGAATACCTGAAGGACTCGCCGGGCATGCAGCACTCGGTGGAGCACCACTTCCTCACCGCGCTCCTCCACGCCCGCCTGCTGTCCCATCCCGTGGACGGTGCCCGGGGATCGCTCCGTACGCTGAAGAAGACCGCGAAGGACTTCGGCCGATGGGCCGAGCGGGTTCCGACGAACTTCGAGCACAAGGCCCGTCTGCTCGAAGCCGAGCTCGCCCGGGTCCAGGGCGACACCGAGCGAGCGCAGGAGCGCTACGACCAGGCGATCGAAGCGGCGGCCCGGGACGGTTTTCAACAGTACGAAGCCCTGGCCAACGAGCTCACGGGCCGCATGCATCTGGAGGCCGGCCGGCCCCGGAACGCGCGTTTCTACCTGCGCGAGGCCGTTTACGGCTACAACCGGTGGGGCGCCACCGCGCTGGCCGCCAACATGCTCGACCGGTACGGCCAGGTCCTGGCCGACGCCACGGCTCGGCAGACGGTGGGCGGTCCCTCGGTCTCGGTGACGACCTCCGGAGGCACCTCGGGCGAAACACTGGACCTGGCCACGGTGGTGAAGTCGTCGCAAGTGATCTCCGGTGAGGTTCAGCTCGGAGCCCTGCTGGCCAAGCTGATGGAAATCGTCATGGAGAACGCAGGGGCCCAGCGCGGAGTGCTGCTTCTGGACGACGACGGCACCGTGCGGGTACAGGCCGAGGGGTCCGTCTCCGATGCCGAGATCCAGGTGCTTCAGGGTACCCCCCTCGACGACGCCGAGTCCCTGCCCCGGAGCGTGATCAAATACGTGCTGCGCTCCCGGGAGGACCTCGTGATCGAAGACGCGTCCGCCCACGACCGCTTTGGAACGGATCCGTACGTGCAAGAGCACGGCACCCGTTCGGTGCTGTGCGCGCCGTTGATGAATCAGGGCAAGCTCAGTGGCATCCTGTACCTCGACAACGATCTGACCTCGGGAGCCTTCACGAGCGACCGCCTGGAGATTCTGCGTCTCCTGTCCAGTCAGATCGCCATCTCCCTGGATAACGCCGTGCTCTACGAGCGCCTGGAGGACAAGGTGCGCCGGAGGACGGAGCAGCTGGAGCGCAGGAACCGCCTCATCCGTCAGACGTTCGGTCGCTACCTGTCCGACGACATCGTGTCCCAGCTCCTGGAGAACCCCGAGAGCTCGGGACTGGTAGGCGAAAAGCGGACGGTCACGATCCTGATGACCGATCTGAGGGGGTTCACCTCCATGGCGGAGACCCTGCCCGCGGAGGACGTCGTGACGGTCATCAACAACTATCTGGGCGTGATGACCGAGATCCTGATGGAGTACGAGGGCACCATCGTGGATTTCATCGGTGACGCCGTCATGGCCATGTTCGGTGCGCCGTTCTCCCGGGCCGACGATCCGCAGCGGGCCATCGCGTGCGCCATCGCCATGCAGCTGGCCATGGTCCGGGTGAACGAGATGAACCGGAGCCAGGGTCTACCGGCCGTGGCCATGGGGATCGGCCTGAACACGGGACCCGTCGTCGTCGGCAGCACGGGCTCGGAGAAACGGGCCAAGTACTCCGCCCTGGGGCATCCGGTCAACGTGGCCGCCCGCATCGAATCGTACACGACCGGTGGGCAAGTGCTGATCTCGGACGAGACGCTCCAGGCCGCAGGCGACTCCGTGCGGGTAGGCGGCAACATGACCGTCCAACCCAAAGGCGTGCCCGACCCCATCCTGATCCACGAGGTGGAGGGCATCGGCGGCGACCACGCCATCGATCTGCCGAACCTCGAAGCCGACCTGGTCGAGCTGCCCGACGCGGTGGAAGTGCACTTCTCGTTGGTCGAGGGCAAGAACGTCTCGTCGGAGGCGGTGGATGCCGCCCTGGTCCAGCTGTCCGAGACCGGAGCGGTCATCCGGAGCCACCGCGCCGTGCCGCCCCTGACCGACCTTCGGTTTTCGATTCCTTCCCCCGCCGGCCGGCCCGGCAGCTTCCACGTGTACGGCAAGGTGCCCGGAGGGACGGTACCCGAAGAAGGGCGCTTCCCGGTGCGATTCACATCGATCACCGAAGACGCCCGTGAGGCCCTTCGGGACTACCTGGGCCGCCCCGAGCGGGGCCCTGCCGCG
>CAJIAX010000165.1_pt1 | contig 9750 bp, 4 predicted proteins | sample 9199251 | NCBI WGS metagenome assembly CAJIAX01 (sample SAMEA7708287, study PRJEB35096) | sediment metagenome | biome: marine neritic benthic zone biome [ENVO:01000025]; feature: sediment [ENVO:00002007]; material: shallow marine sediment [ENVO:03000034] sea grass bed [ENVO_01000059] ... | reverse complement strand
GCGGCACCCTGGCCGGGGGCAACGTCACGAACGTGAGCGTGAGCTGTGTCACGACCCAGTACACGGTGGGCGGCACGGTCAGCGGGCTGGCCGGTAGCGGCCTGGTGCTGCAGAACAACGGCGGCGACAACGAGACGGTGAGCGGCAACGGCGCCTTCACGTTCGACACGCCCCTGGACGACGGCTCCAGCTACAGCGTGACGGTCCTGACCCAACCGTCCAGTCCCGAGCAGCTGTGCACGGTGACGAGCGGCGGTGGCAGCCTCAGCGGCGCCAACGTGACCAACGTGTCGGTCACGTGCGTCACGGCGTACTCCGTCGGCGGGACGGTGAGCGGCCTCGCAACCGGCAACGACGTCGTGCTCCAGAACAACGGTGCGGACGATCTGCTGGTGGCGGGCAACCTCATCTTCACGTTCCCGACGAACATCCCGGACGGTCAGCCGTACGCGGTAACGGTGCTCACACAGCCGACCACGCCGAACCAGAATTGCACCGTCAGCAACGGCTCTGGAACGATCTCGGGCAACAACGTTTCGAACGTGGGCGTGAGCTGCGTCACGACTCAGTACACCGTGGGCGGCAACGTCACCGGACTGACCGGCTCCGGGCTGGTGCTGCGGAACAATGGCGCCGACGACCTGGCCATCAGCGTCAACGGAGGGTTCACGTTCTCCACGGCCCTGGACGACGGTACCGGCTACAACGTCACCGTCTCGACCCAGCCCACGGGCCAAACCTGCAACGTAACCGCGGGTGGTACGGGCACCCTCGCGGGAGCCAACGTCACCACCGTCGCGGTATCCTGCACGCCTTGAGGGGTCGACAACGGGAATAACGCGCAAACCCCCGTTCGGTCGTTATCTTGGTCCAGGTCCTTTCGTGAACATCTGACGTCGGAGAAGATCGCCTTTTGGCCCGAGCGAGACCGCGGTTCACCGGCATCCTGCACGTGGCACTGACCGCCGTTGCTCTGTTGGCAACGGCGGACGTGCTGAGTGCGTCGATCCGGCTCGAACCGCTTGCAGGGCCGGCGATCATGGTGTTCGGCCAGGAGCCGCAGACTCCTCCGGACCAGGACACCGATGGGGACGGTGTCCGGGACGTCCGGGATCTCTGCCCCGGCACGGCACGGGGCGCCAACGTGGACGAGACCGGATGCCTGGCCCGTTCGGGCGGCGGTCTGCTGCCCTGGCTGATCGGTCTGGGCGCGTTCCTGGTGATCGCGTTCCTGGTCGCGAGGTGGTGGCTGGATCAGCCGGTGCCGCAGGAACCGGAGCCTGAGAAGGACTGGGTGGTCTTGCCGGTGTCGTCGGCCGCGAAGGATGCGGGCATCAAGCCTGCCCCCCGCCAGGAGCCGCCGCCCCAGCCCGGCCAGAATCCGTATCCGCTCCAGCCGCCGGGAACGGTCCCGCCCCAGTATCCCACGGCGCCCGGGTACCCACCGGCCCAGCAGGGATACCCGCCCCAACCATGGCCGGCTCAACCCGGATACTACCCTCCGCCGAACTACCCGGGGCAGGGGTATGGCGCGCCCGGTGGGTATGTTCCGGCGCCAACTCCGCCACCTGGATTCACGCCCTCACAGGGCGCCGGCACCGGTACGCCTGCGGGGCCGCCCCCGCCGGCTCCACCGCCGTCGAGATCGACCGCACCGACCGACGTGCCGACGGTCCCTCCCACCGGGGCGCCGGCCCAGCCCGCAGGGTCCGCGGGACGGCCCGGGGACGGCGGGGACCCGATCCCCGAAGGCGAGCAGGTCGACGAGGGCCAGGTCCGCTTCCACAAGCCGCCTGAAGGCACGCTCCAGCTTCTTCCTGGACGCCTCGACGTGGTGGGCGGGGACCCGGGCCGCGGTGGAATCCGGTTCGTGAAGATCCCCACCGAAGACCCGGAGGTGACCTTCGGCCGGGCCTCCGGCCCCCAGTACCGGCACATCCAGCTCAAGATTCCCACCGTAAGCCGCATGCACGCGCGCATGTGGTTCGACAGCGGGGTCTGGTCCATCGAGAACCTGTCGGAAACGAACCCGGTCGTGGTCAACGGCGACGCCATGGGCCTCGGAACCGCGGGATCGCTCTCCCTGAACGACGGCGATCGCATCGAGATGGGCGAAGTCGTCTTCCGGTACTGGATCTGATCCGGTGAGCGGCAAGGAGAGGGCTCTCCCCACCCTCGTGGGGCTCGGCGAGAACTACGAGATCGTCCGGGAGCTGGGCCGGGGCGGGACCGCCGTGGTCTACCTGGCCCGGGACAATGACCTCGAGCGGGACGTGGCCGTGAAGGTGATTCGCTCCACGTTCGTCGAGGACGAGGAGGCGATGGCCCGCCTGACCCGGGAGGCCAAGACCGTGGCCGGGCTCCAGCATCCGAACATCGTGATGCTGTATGCCACGAAGAAGCTCCAGGACAACTCCCTCGCCCTCGTCATGCAGTACGTGCCCGGGCGGAGCCTGAAGGACCTGATTCGCGAACAGGGGCCCCTGACCTACGCCCAAAGCGGCCAGATCCTCGTCGATGTGGCTCGGGCCCTGACATACGCGCATCGGCGGCGCATCGTTCACCGAGACATCAAGCCCGAGAATATCTACCTGGACGAAGAGGCCGGCGTGGCCCGCCTGTCGGACTTCGGCATCGCCCGGCCCTGGGACACCGATTCGAACCTGACGCTTCCCGGCATGGCTCTCGGGACGCCGGCGTACATGTCTCCAGAGCAGATCGACGGGCGAGACCTGGACGGCCGCAGCGACGTCTTTTCGTTGGGTCTGGTCGGGTACGAGATGCTCACCGGGCAACAGCCCTGGGCCGGTGAGAACCTGTACACCGTGATCTACCGGCAGAAACAGGATCAGCTTCCGTCGCTGGGTGCGCTCAGGCCCGACATTCCACCTCACCTGCAACGGGCCGTGGAGGTCGCACTCGAGAAGGACCGGGTCGATCGGTGGGCCAACGCCGAGGACTTCGTCCAGCAGATCCTGGCGGGCCCCCTTCCTGCGACTCCGCCGCCCGCTGAGCTGAAGCTGGCCGCGGAGGGAGAAAAGGGCGGCGAGGCGGGCGAGGACGCCGCGACCATCATGTACCGGCGCCCCGACGGGGAAGACGAGCCGGAGGGGCTCCTGGAGCCGACCAAGGACCGGGTCGCCTTGCCCCCCGTGCCGACGCCCATCGGCGAGTTGGCGCCCGCGCCGCCGGAGCCCGAGCCCCCACCCCGGAAACGCCGGGTGGGCATGGCCCTCTCCGCGGCCGTCGTCATGGCGGCGGCCTTCGGAGCCTGGAGCCTGTTCCAGACGACTCAGGCGGGTCCGGCCGACTCCTCGCCGATTCCGGCGGACGCGGTGCCCGGTACGCCGGACGCTCCCGAGGTCGCCGGTGCCGAGACCACGCCGCCAGGCGACGCCGGCGGGGGAGCGACGGATACCCTGGGTGGTGGACCCGCCGGTGCGTTGGACGTGGGAGCGGCCCGGGCCTTCGCGGGTGACGCCCAGATCGGCGAACCCGGGGCGCTGCTGGCGAACGCGCTGGTGGTTCGCGTGCTCGACCCCGACGGACTCCCGCTGGAGGGCGCGGTGGTTCATTTCGACCCCGTGCTCGGCGGCGGCGCCATGGAGCCCGACAGCGCCTTCTCCGACGCGAGCGGGTTCGCCACGTCACAGTGGATCCTGGGGTTCGATCCGGGGCAGCAGCAGGTGGCGGCAACCGTCGAAGGCCTGGACGGACCCCCGGTGTTGTTCGTCGCCAACGAGGCCGTCGAAGTCGCCCCCGTGCCGGCACGGATCGCCCTGGTCGCAGGGGACGGTCAGGAGGCGGTTCCCGGAGCGTCGCTGCCCCGGCCTCTGGTGCTGGAGGTGGTCGACGCCGACGGAGAGCCCGTCGGAGACGTGCCCGTCCGGTTCGACGTCCTGACGGGCGGGGGAAGCGTGACGCCGGCCGAGGCGGTCACCGATTCCGCGGGCCGGGCCGAGTCGGCCTGGACCCTGGGACCGAGCGCCTCCACCCAGACCGCTCGCGTCCTGGCCCAGGGCCTGGAGGCGTCACCGGTCCTGGTCACCGCCACGGGTGTGCCCGCGCCACTTCGGATCCGCCGAACCATGGTCGCCGGGGCGACCCATACGTGTGCCCTGACCGCCGACGGCACGAGCTATTGCTGGGGCGGCAACCAGAACGGTCAGCTCGGCGATGGCGGGGGCGCTCGACGGTCCACGCCCGGTCTGGTGGACGGCTCCATTACCCTTGCCGTGCTCACGGCCGGATTTCTCCACACCTGCGGAATCCAACGCGACGGCCGGGCCGTCTGCTGGGGCGCGAACGAAAGTGGCCAGCTGGGCGACGGGACGACTCGAGCGGCCCCCGACCCGGTGGAGGTGGCCGGTGAGGTCCCGTTCACCACCATCGACGGTGGAACCTCACACACCTGCGCACTGGCGGCCGGTGGGGCGGCGTACTGCTGGGGAGCGAACGGGAACGGCCAGCTGGGCGATGGGTCCCGGTCCAGTCGTTCGACGCCTGGCGAAGTAGGCGGCGGCCGGCGTTTCGCGTTCCTCGCGGTCGGGTGGACACACACCTGCGGCCTGAGCCGGGGCGGCGCCGCGCACTGCTGGGGCCGGAACGCCCACGGGCAGTTGGGCGACGGCAGTCTCGCCGACCGACTCGGCCCCGCGGCCGTTGCGGAGGTACCCGCCTTCCGGACCATCTCGGCGGGCAGCGCCCACACCTGCGCGGTCACCCCGGCTGGCGAGGCATACTGTTGGGGTCAGAACCTGTACGGCCAACTGGGAGACGGAACCACGCAGAACAGCCGAGTGCCGGTGCAGGTCGAGGGGCTGCAGGACGTCACCGACATCGTCGCCGGCGGTGTCCACACCTGTGCACTGACCGGAGCCGGGGCGGCCTATTGCTGGGGTCGAAACACGTATGGCCAGCTCGGCGACTCCACGCAACAGGACCGGACCCGTCCCGTCGCCGTGAACGGCGAGATCATCTTCGCGGACCTGTACGCCAGCGGCGCCCACACCTGCGGCTCGACGTCCGGCGGTCGCTCCTACTGCTGGGGATACAACGTGGACGGCCAGCTCGGCGACGGATCCCGGACCAACCGATCCATTCCCACGTCCGTCCTGAGGCTGCCTCGGTAGCGGCCTCCCACCCCCCGTCTTGCGCAGTCAGCCGCTGGACCCTCCAATGACCTCCGTGAGCACGATATCCGATACGGAGGAATTCCGATGCGCAGAACACGGCTCCTGTCCCTGGCCCTCGTCGTCGCCGGGGGCTGGGCGTTGAGTACGCCCGCACTGGCCCAGGATACCTACCAGACGCCGCCGGCGTCGCTGGCTGCGCTCGTAGACGCGCCAGTCACCCCCGGCGTCAGTCTGAGCCCCGACCGCCGCACCCTGCTTCTGCTCCATCGCCCCACCCTGGAGTCGATCGCCCAGCTGGCCGAGCCGGAGCTCAGGTTGGCGGGCATCCGGATCAACCCGGCGAACACGGGTCCGTCCCGGGCGTCCACCTCCGACGGCCTGTCCCTGGTGCCGGTGGACGGCGGTGCCACGGCGGAGGTCGTGGGGTTGGGCGAAAACCCCCTGATCCGAAACACCACCTGGTCTCCCGACGGCGGCCACGTGGCCTTCACCCTGGACGGCCAGGACCGGATCGAGCTACGCGTCCTGGACATCGCCACCGGTCAGGTGGCCGCAATCCTGGACGCGGCCCTCCACGACGCCGCGTACGGGGGTCCGATCCAGTGGATCGACGAACAGACACTGCTGGTGCGCACCGTGGCGGCGAGCCGCGGGTCGGCGCCTGAAGCGCCCCGGGCCCCGGCAGGCCCCGTCATCCAGGAGAACCTCGGCGAAGAGGCACCCGCCCGGACGTACCAGGACCTCCTGGAAGATCAGCACGACGAGGATCTGTTCGAGCACTACATGACGTCGCAGCTCATGCGCGTGACCCTGGACGGCGAAGCCCAGGCCGTGGGCGCGCCCGCCATGTACATCGGGGCACGTCCGTCGCCCGACGGCCGATACGTGCTCGTCCAGACCCTGAACCGGCCGTTCTCCTATCTGGTGCCGGCCCGGCGATTCCCGACGAACATCGAAGTGTGGGACACCGACGGGGCGCCCGTCGCGACCGTCGCCGAGCTGCCCCTGGCCGAGGACGTGCCGACGGCGTTCGGATCGGTTCGGACCGGGGTCCGGTCCGTGGCATGGCGTGCCGACGCGCCGTCCACCCTGTACTGGGCCGAAGCCCTGGACGGTGGCGACGCCCGGGTCGAAACCGAGGAGCGCGACCGGGTCATGACCCTCGCCGCGCCCTTTGACGGACCTGCCGAGGAGCTGACGCGGCTGGGCCTCCGCTACGCCGGGGTCCAGTGGACCGAGGACGGTCCGGCCCTGGTGTCGGAATCCTGGTGGGCCTCCCGGACCCGGCGCATGTACTCGGTCGACCCCGAGACCCGAGCAGCCAGCCTCGTGTTCGATGTCTCCTACGAAGACCGGTACGCCGATCCCGGCAGCCCGCTGACCCGGAGCTCGGGGCACGGAACCCGGGTCGTGTACGCTACGGACGACGGCAGCGGGATCCTGATGGTGGGGCAGGGGGCGTCCCCCGAGGGCAACCGTCCCTTCCTGCGGCGCATGGACCTGAGCACGGGACGCACCGACGAGCTGTTCCGCTCCGACGCGCCCTACTACGAGGTCCCCCTGTCGGTCCTGGACGGGGAGGCTCGAACGATCCTGACGCGCAGGGAGTCCCAGACCGAGCCACCCAACTACTTCGTGCGGGACCTGGGTTCCGGGCAGGTCACGGCGCTGACTGCGTTCCCCCATCCGTATCCCGAGCTGGCCGACATCCAGAAGGAAGCCATCCAGTACACCCGGGACGACGGGGTCACCCTGAGTGCCACGCTCTACCTGCCTCCGGGGTATGACGCCGCGGCTGACGGACCCTTGCCGGCCTTCGTCTGGGCCTATCCCAGGGAGTTCAAGAGCGCTGCGGCGGCAGGTCAGCGCCGCGACTCCCCGTACCAGTTCACCCGGGTCAGCTACTGGGGCGCGGTGCCCTACGTGACCCAGGGGTATGCGGTGATCGACAACGCTTCCATGCCCGTGGTGGGTGAAGGCGAAGCCGAACCCAACGACTCGTTCCGTGAACAGCTGGTGATGAACGCCGACGCGGCCATCGCCGAGGGCGTACGCCGGGGCGTGGTGGACCCGGATCGCGTGGCCATCGGTGGGCACTCGTACGGCGCCTTCATGACGGCCAACCTGCTGGCCCACTCCGATCTGTTCCGAGCGGGCGTGGCGCGGAGCGGTGCGTACAACCGGACCCTGACGCCATTCGGCTTCCAGTCCGAGCAGCGCCTCTTCTGGGAAGCGCCTGAGATCTACTTCTACATGTCGCCGTTCATGCACGCCGAGAAAGTGAACGAGCCGATCCTCATGATCCACGGGATGGCGGACAACAACTCCGGCACCTTCCCCATCCAGAGTGAACGGTACTACAACGCGCTGAAGGGCCTCGGGAAGACCGCGCGCCTGGTCATGCTTCCGCACGAAAGCCACGGGTACCGGGCCCGGGAGTCGATCATGCACATGCTGTGGGAGACGAACCGCTGGCTGGACATGTACGTGAAGAACGCTACGCCCAGCGACGGCAGGGTCACGGACGCCGAGCCGCCCGTCTCGGAGGGGCAGGACCCGGGCTGATCGGCCGGGGGGGCGCTCGGAGTCTGTGCGGTCGCGTCGAGCCGTCCAGGCCGGCCCAGGCAACGCAGGCCGGGGTTGGCGCGTCTGAAGCAACGATGGACGTGAGATCGGTCCTCCCTCCGGAGCGGGGAACTCCGGGGGGAGGCGGCCCGCCGCAGACGGCCGGGCGGTAGGACACGCGCGACGCGGGTCCGGCTTCCCCGAAGAAGGGAAAGGGGATCCGGTGGACGAGAAGTCGACACTCACCGAGCTGCAGTTGGCCATCCTGGCCATCCTCTGGGAGCGGGGCGAAGCGACCACGCAGGACGTGCATCGGGCCCTCCTGGACGATCGGGGCCTGGCACTCACGACCGTAGCCACCCTTCTAACGCGTCTGGAGCGGAAGGGCGTGGTCGAGCACCGGAAGGACGGTCGTCAGCACGTCTACCGTCCGACCGTGAGTCGAGGCGACGTCCGACGTTCCAAGGTGCGAGAGCTGACCGAAACCCTGTTCGACGGCGACGCGGCCGCTCTCGTGAGCCACCTTGTGGATCCTGCCACCGTGAGCCCCGCGGACCTGGACCGGATCCGGGACCTGATCGCCCAGGCCGAAGGCGCCAACGGCACGTCGGGACAGGACGAGTGAAGGTCGGCGGGTGTTGAACGCGGGCCTCATCCCCGCGGGGTCGCTGGTGGTCGTCACCGGGTGGCTGCTGACCTACGCCGCACACAGCACCGTCGTCTTGACCGGGGTGTGGGTCCTGACCCGTCGGGGTCCCTTGTCCCGTCCCGTCGCCCGGGCGGCCCTGTGGAAGGGAGGGGCGGTGGCGGGAATCCTCACCGCCACGCTTCAGAGCAGTGTCGCGCTGACTGCTGCAGGAGGGGGCGGGTCCGGCTCGGTGGAGAACCGATGGCTCGACGCCCCGCCCGACGCCATGTCCACCGGGGGCTCTGGACACGAGGTTCGGATGCACGTCGAGGAGCGTGTCCGGATCGCTGAAGGCATCGGGGTCGGAACGCTTCCCCCGCCCGCCGGAGAGGGCATCCGGGCCCGGACCCTCCAGGTCCGGGTGGACGACGCCGGTATGCCGGCACTCGGTATGGCGTCGTCGGCCCAATCGAGTCGTGTGGCCGCGGGCTGCGGCCCGGAGGTGAGGGGACGTCTCCGGTCGCTGGTGGAATCCAACGCGGGTCCGGGCGGGCTCATGGACGACGCGGCACTCACGCGGGCCCTGGACGCGTGTGCGGGTCGGTCCCGGGCCACCTGGCCGGCGGTCCTGCTCGGCGTCTGGGTGGTTGGAATGCTCCTGGCCGGGGGTCGGGCGCTGGTCCTGCACCGACGGCTCGAACGGGCTCTGCATCCCTCCTGGCCGGCAGGCCCGGGTCCGCGGCGGATGCTCGCGGCGCTGGAGGAGAGCAGCGGAGCCCCGTCGGCGAGCCTGCACGAAGCACCGGGTCTCGGCACGCCGGTGGCCCTCACCAATCGACGGATCCTCTTGCCGGCTCATGCCCCTGCGCTGATGGACGACGGCGAGCTGGAAGCCGCCCTGGCCCACGAGCTGGGGCACATCCGTCGCCGCGACCCCCAGTGGCTCGCCGTGCTCCGGATCGTGGAGGCACTCTTCTTCTTCCAGCCGTTGAACCGGTTGGCGCGCCGACGCTTCCAGGACGCGTCGGAGTTCCTGGCCGACGCGTGGGCGGTGAAGCACACCGGCCATCCCCTGGACCTGGCCCGGTCCCTGGAAAAAGTGTCGTCCTGGAGTCAGCCGGCTCAGCCCACGCGATTCGTGTCCACCATGGCACGGCGGGAGTCGCCCGTGGTTGAGCGGGTGCGCACGCTGCTCGGGCCCCAACCGCCCGTGGGTCCCCGGGCCGGGGCGCTGAGCGCGCTGGTCCTGTTGCCCGCATTCCTGCTGCCACCAGTGGAGGTGCCGCCCACGAGCCGGATCCAGGTCGTTGTCATTCGCGAGGTCCGGAGCGCCCCTGTGGGTAACGATTTCGAGGGAGACCCCGTGATATCCCACGGCTCCTACATTTACGTCATCGGCCCGGACGGCCGGGTGAAGACCTT
>CAJIAX010000008.1_pt1 | contig 9770 bp, 6 predicted proteins | sample 9199251 | NCBI WGS metagenome assembly CAJIAX01 (sample SAMEA7708287, study PRJEB35096) | sediment metagenome | biome: marine neritic benthic zone biome [ENVO:01000025]; feature: sediment [ENVO:00002007]; material: shallow marine sediment [ENVO:03000034] sea grass bed [ENVO_01000059] ... | reverse complement strand
CGGCTCCGGGGGAACGCTCGGTCCCGGGGACTTCGCGCTACCGAGCGCTCTCGAGCGCCCTCAGCTCTTCGAACCAGTTCTCGACGACGATCAGCTCGCCGGGGTCCCGCTCACCCACCTCGCGGACCATCAGGAAGCGCTGTCCGTCGGGGATTCGGGCCAGAAGACACCCGGGAGCTTGTCCCTGGACACGAACCGGCCCGTAGCGTCGATCGCCAGCTACGCCAACAGGGTCAGGCGCTTCGGCTGAGAGAGGACCGAGAGAATCGTAGTACCATCGGATCCCCGCAGTTCGGTCGAGCCGAGCACGCGGAATTGGATCATGGCACCTCGCAGCGGTGTGCTCGGGGCGCACGACCGGCGGCCGGTGGGACGCGACGACGCCGATCGAGCCAACGTCGCTGAGCACGGGGGGATGCTGAAAACTAGGGCCGGTATGCCGCTGACGGCAACGAGCCTGTCGACCCGTATCCGTCAACGGGACCGTGATGGGCCGCGAGCGGCATGCCCGGAAGCCTCGCGGGCAGCACCGACCCCGCTACATTGCCACTCCAGTCACCCGCTCCCACAAGGCCTCTACTGGTGTCGAACCCGGCCACGCTCCGGCAGCGCCTTCGGGTCTCCCCCCGCTACCACCTGGGGCGAACCCTGGGCGGCCTGCGCATGGGCGCCACCGACCCGTCGTTCCGTATGGCCGGCAGGGCCCTGGCGTTCGCGATGCGCACGGCCGAGGGTCCGGTGACCGTCGAAGTAGGCCACAAACCCGGGTCTCTGGACATTCGCCTTTGGGGTCCGGGCTCCGGGTGGATCGAACCCCGCCTGGCAGGGCTCGTGGGTCTCGACGACACGCCGGAGGACTTCCAGCCAACCCACCCCGTGGTCCGGGATCTCTGGCAGCGGTTCCACGGCACCCGCCTGCCACGGAAGCCCCGGATCTTCGATCGGGTGGTGCAGGTGGTGGCGCTCCAGTTGATCAAGTCCAGCGAGGGGTACCGGGCGTGGAAGCGGATCGTCTGGGAGTTCGGCGAACCGGCCCCCGGCCCCCAGGGACTGACCCTTCCTCCGGCACCCGAAGTCCTGGCCGACCAGTCCGATGCGGCATTCGTGGCCCACGGCCTGCCCCACAAGCAGGCCCGAACCCTGATCCGGGTGAGCGAGGCAGCGCAGCAACTTGAGACCGCAGCCGAACAGGGCGTCCCCTACCTCACCGAGGCCATGCTCTCGATCCGGGGCGTGGGTCCCTGGACGGTGGGGTACGTCTGCGGAACCGCGATGGGCGACGCCGATGCGGTGCTACCCTACGACTACAACCTGCCGAAGGCGGTCGGCAGCGTGCTGGCGGGTGAGCGGGGTGCCGACGACGACCGCATGTTCGAGCTGCTCGAACCCTTTCGAGGGCACCGTTTTCGAATCGTGAAGCTGGTGTGGCAAAGCGGGGTCAAGAAGCGCCAGGGTCCGCGGCGCCCGAATCGGCCGATCGAGCCGTTTCGGCGGCGGCGCTAGACGGCGTTCCCTGGCACCGGGAGCAGAAGAACGTGCTCCGGGCCATGTCGCCCTGGGCAAACCGTTCGATGGGCGTGCCGCACTCCAGGCACGGCTTTCCGGTACGCTCGTACACCCAGAGACGGGGGCTCGAGGGCGTGGGACGGCGTTGAAGCGGCACGGTGGTTCGGGACCGGGTCTTCAGGTTCCTGCGCATCAGCTCGGCCGTGGTCTCGAAGACCTCCGTCAATCGATCCTCGGACACGTCGCCGACGCGACGCCGTGGATGGGTGCGGTGGATGAACAGCACCTCGCTCTTGTACACGTTGCCGATTCCCGCCGCGATCCTCTGGTCCAGGAGCAGGTCGCCGATCTCCCGGTCGGAGTGGGCGGGCATCCGGGCCCGGGCCACCATGTCGGCGATCCGGGGAGGGCGAGCGAGGATGTCCGGTCCGAGTCGGGCCAGCCGGGGGTGGGACCGCAACGCTCGGGTCCGCACCAGCTCGGCATGGTAGGCCCGGACGCAGGCCCAGCCCCGACCGCCGGCCCGAATGAGCAGGGTTGCCCGGGCCGGACCCCGGGCGCCTGGCGGCAGGCGCCGCCACCGTCCTTTCATGCCCAGGTGGACGCGGACGCTCCAGTCGCCCTCCAGGTGGACCAGGAGGTGTTTGCCCAGGGCGGTCACGTCTTCCACCCTGGCTCCCACCAACTCGTCCACGGCCCCCCGGTCCTGGAGCTCCAGGCGCTCGACCACCCTACCGGTGAGGTCCCGGCCGATGGCGGCGGCGTGGCGGTGGATGGTGTCGCCTTCAGGCATGCGCCGATCCGGAGGACCTCACGGCACGTGTAGCCGGAGGGCCCGGTACTCCGGTACGAATCCCACACTCTCGAGTTGGCCGACGAACGGGGACGACGTCGCGGTCTCGCCGTTCACCTTCTCCAGGAGGATCCGGCGCCTCGGTCGCCGCCGCGCGAGCTCGGGCAAGGCCTCCATGGCCCGGTCGATGGCGCCTTCCACCGCGTCCGCCATGATGCGCAGCTTCCTGGCGCCTCGGGCCAGGTACAGCACCGGCGCGCCGTCCACCAGCACCACGGTGGCCCCGGCCACCCGCCTCGGGCTCTTGCCGCCGTCATCTTCGTACTCGGGCCAGGGGATCAGCCAACCGTAGGGTTGGGCCGGATCGGTGGCGCTGAGCACGTGGACCGCTCCTTCCCGGGCGCTGTCCCGGATTCGTCTCAGTCGGTCCACTGTGCCGGGGTACGCGAACTGGGCACCCCCCAGGCCCTCGACGAAGTACCCCCGCCGTACCTTCCCGGCTTCTTCCATGGTCCGGAGCACCCGGTACACGGCGCTGAAGCCCCCTTCCACGCCTTCTATGGCGACGCTTTCCCGGGTGAGGATGCCGTGGCGCTCCAGCAGGGTGGTGGCCAGGGCGTGGGCCCGTTCGGTGTCGGCGGCGGGCGCGGGCACCAGGTCCCGAACCAGGGACCACCTGCCGCCCGCCTGCACGCGGCGGGCCCGGCCTCCTCGACCCCGGCCGTTGGATCGTCGCCGAGCGTGCCGACGATTCGCCAGCCCCCGCAGGGCCTGGAACGTGTCGTTGGTCACGAACCCCGCCCACACCAGGTCCCACAGAGCCTCCATCACGTCGACGGATTCAGCGTCCGGCACCGCGGCGTCCAATTCGGTGAAGAACGAGGCACCCCGGTTGGACAGATGCTCCAGGATCCCCCTGTGGCGATCGTCCGCCACCTCAGGCAGCGCGTCGTCATTCGGCGGCACGAGCATGCGCGACACCCGTTCCCTGCGATACAGGGCAACCCGCCCGTCGTCGCTCCGGAGCGGAGAATGCCCAACCCAAACCAGCCACCCCATCGCACCGAGCTCGTCCAGGTGCTCGGGCCGGAACCCGGGCACGCGGGACGGCAGAATCGTCCGCTCCAGCTCCTTGTAGCTCAGGGGCAAGCCTTCGAGTTGGATCAACACGTCCTCGAGCCGGTCGCCCTGACGCCTGGCGTCGCCCACGCCGTGCCACGCCGGGAGGAACCGGGCGAGGGCCTCCCGGGGCATGGGCGCGACCTGGCCCCGGAGCTTGGCCAGCGTCCGGCGCTTGATCTGCCGCAGGACGTCCGGGTCGCACCACTCCGGCCCGGTCGAGCCAGGACGGAACTCCCCATGGAGCAGACGACCCTCGTCGGAGAATACGCCCAGCATTGCCTCGACCCGGGCGGGCTCAAGCCCGAAGCGCCGGGCTGCCACGGTCGTGGTGAACGGGCCATGGGTTCGCGCCCACCTGAGCAGCAAGGCCTCCAGCGGTCGGGCAACGGAAGCCAGGAACGCCTGGGGCACGCCACGGGGCGGTGCCGTGCCCAGGGCGTCCCGGTAGAGACCCGTGTCCTCCAGAGCGATCCACACGTCCCGGCCGGCCACCCGGGACGGCGATGCCCGCCGGGTGACCCGCAACTCTTCGAGCCACGCCGTCGGATCCTCGGCCGTCCGCTCGCTGATCTCGGCCGGTGAAAGGTCGCCCGCGCTCCGCAGCAGGTCGTGCAGGGCGTCGGGATTCCGGGCCCGTCGGTGCTCGGACGTCCACTGGAGGTTGGCCTCCACCTCTTCCAGGACGTCCAGGTCCAGCAGTTCCCTGAGGTCGGCCTCGCCCAGCAGCTCCCGGAGGAGCTTCATGTCCAGGGACAGGGCCTGGGCGCGGCGCTCCGCGGCGGGCGAATCGCCTTCGTACAGGTACGCCGCCACGTAGGCGAAGACCAACGATCGTGCGAACGGCGATGCCGACATCGTCTCGACGTCGTGCACCCGGATCTCGCGGCCCTCGATGGCCCCGAGCACCTCCTTGAGAGCCGGCACGTCGAAGACGTCCTGCAGGCAGGCGCGATACGTCTCCATCACTACCGGGAACGACGGAAACTGCATCGCGATGGACATCAGCTTCTGAGCCCTGAGGCGCTGGGCGAACAGGGGCGTTCGAGCACCGGGACGACGACGGGGCAGCAGCAGCGAGCGCGCGGCGTTCTCCCGGAACTGAGACGCGAAGACCGGCGACCGGGCCAGTTCCTCCAGCACCCGTTCCTCCACGTCGTCCGCCTCGGGCACCAGCAACTCCGGGCCCGGCGGGTCGTCTCCGTCCGCCACGGTCAGGACGATTCCGTCGTCACTCCAAACGGTCTGGACGTCGTACCCGACGCTGGCCGACGCCGCCGCCCGCAGCGCCAACGCCCAGGGCGCGTGCACCCGGGCGCCGAAGGGGCTCAGGATGCAGATACGCCAGTCACCCAGCTCGTCCCGGAAGCGCTCGATCGTGATGTCCCGGTCGGTTGGCAGCGTGCCGGTGGCCTCGGACTGTTCTTCCAGATAGGTCCAGAGATTGCCCGCGGCCCTGGGGTCCAGATCGAATCCGTCCTGCATTCTCTCGAGCGCCGCGTCCTTGCCCAGGGACCCCATCTCCCGGACGAAGGCGCCCACGGCCTTGCCCAGCTCGAGGGGGCGGCCGGGTCCGTCGCCGTGCCAGAACGGAAGACGCCCGGGTTCGCCCGGTGCCGGCTCCACGATGACCCGGTCCCGGGTGATCTCCTGGATCTTCCAGGTGGACGCGCCCAGGGTGAAGTTCTGCCCCGTGGTGGACTCGTGGACCATCTCTTCGTCCAGCTCGCCGACCCGAGGGCCGTCCGCGCCCAGGTACACGCCGTACAGGCCCCGGTCCGGGATCGTGCCGGCGTTGACCGCCGCCAGCATGCGGGCCCCTCGCCGCCCCTCGATCACGTCCCGTTCCCGGTCCCACTTGATCCGGGGCCGCAGGTCGGCGAAGTCGTGGGACGGGTACAGGCCAGACAGCATGTCCAGCACGCCCTGGAGCGCCGAGTCCGGCAGGTCCCGGAAGTTGGCGGCCCGTCGGATGACCCGGGCCAGTGCTTCGGTGTCCCAGGACTGGACGGCAGCCATGGCCACGACCTGCTGCGCAACCACGTCCAGCGGGTTCCGGGGCAGCGTCAGCGCTTCGATCGCCCCATCCTTCATCCGCCGGCCCACGACCGCCGCCTCGAGCAGGTCGCCCCGGTGCTTCGGGAACACCCGCCCGATGCTGGTCTCGCCCACACCGTGACCGCTCCGGCCTACGCGCTGAAGGCCGCTGGCCACCGATCCCGGCGACTCCACCAGGATGACCAGGTCCACGGTGCCCATGTCGATGCCCAACTCCAACGAGCTGGTGGCGACGATGGCCCGGAGCTCGCCGGCCTTCAGCGATTCCTCGATGATCTTTCGCTGGCCGTGGGCCAGGCTGCCGTGGTGGGCACGGACCAGGTCCTCTTCCGCCAGATCGTTGAGCTGCTGGGCCAGCCGCTCGCACAGCCCCCGACTGTTGACGAACAGGATCGTCGTGCGGTGGGCCCGGATGAGGTCCAGGAGCTGGGGGTAGATCGCTGGCCAGATCCCGTACTGGCGGGTCGCGGCCTCTTCTTCGGCCAGCAGGAGCGACCCCCCTCCCCCATCCGCTTCCGCTCCCGCCTCCGCCACCGCGCCCGACTCCACTTCCGCTCCCGCCTCCGCCTCCGCCTCCGCCTCCGGAACGTGCGCCAGCCGTGAATCCGACGCCGCTGCGGAGTCGTCCGTGGCGTTGCCGGAGGAGCCGTTGACCGGTGCGACGGGCGCGGGCCGTGTCATGTCGTCCACGGGCACGATCACCTGGAGGTCCAGGTTGGGGGGCACGTGGGTATTCACGACGTGCACGGGCCGGTGGCCCCCCAGAAAACGGGCCACCTCCTCGGCCGGACGGGCGGTCGCGGACAGGCCGATGCGCTGGGGATCCCGATCCGCCAGCTCGGACAGACGCTCCAGCGAGAGTGCCAGGTGCGCCCCCCGCTTGGTGGGTGCCATGGCGTGGACCTCGTCGACGATCACCCACTCCACGCTCCGCAGGGTTTCCCGGGCCTGGGATCCCAGGAGCAGGAAGAGGGACTCGGGCGTGGTCACCAGGATCTCGCCGGGATTCTTGATCTGTCGACGCCGGTCCTTCTGGGGCGTGTCGCCCGTCCGGATGTCCACGGAGGGGATGCGAAGCGACGTGCCTTCGATCTCCGCAGCCCGCTGAATGCCGGCCAGCGGCGCCCTGAGGTTGCGCTCGATGTCGTACACCAGCGCCTTGAGCGGCGAGACGTACAGGACCCGCACCCCGGGCTCCGCGTCGTCTTCCAGGCGGGTCAGGCGGTCGATGGCCCAGAGAAACGCCGCCAGGGTCTTGCCGCTGCCGGTGGGCGCGATGAGCAAGGAATGGTTGCCCTCGCTGATGCTCTTCCACCCCTGCTCCTGGACGGGCGTGGGCCCCTCGAAGGCGCTGGAAAACCAGTGACGGGTGACGTCGCGGAACTGCTGCATGGAAGAAGGCTCCCGGGGATTCCTACCCCTGGCGCGTGAAGGGCCGCGCCGCCACGACAGGTGCTGTCGTGGGCTTCGGGGTCTCTACGGTATCACGCCATCCGGTGGCTGGCAACGGTGCAGGGCCGGATGCTCGGACCCGAGCCACCTGGCAGTAGGGCGTTCGACGGCGCAGAGACTCGATCGGGCTCGGCTCCCCCTACGCGGCTCCACCCTCTGGGTTTCCACGGGACCCGGCCCTAGGTTCGGCTTCGAATGTGCGCCCACGTCCAACGGAGCCCGGAGGTCGATTTGGAGAGCCCCGCCCCGCCTCACCGCCTTGGCGGCAAGATCGCCCTGATCACCGGCGCGTCCAGCGGCATCGGCGCTGCCGCGGCCCGGGCCCTGGCCGCCGAAGGCTCCGGCGTGGTCCTGGTCGCCCGGCGCGCAGACCGCCTGAACGAACTCGTGGCCGAGATCGAGGGAAGCGGCGGACGGGCCCTGGCCGTTCCCGTGGACGTCACCGACCGACTCGCAGTCGAGGCCGCTGTGGAGACGACCGTCCAGGCGTTCGGCTCGCTGGACGTGCTGGTGAACAACGCCGGGTTGATGCTGCTGTCCATGCTGGACGAAGGCCGGGTCGACGACTGGGACCGGATGATCGACGTGAACATCAAGGGCCTGCTGTACGGTGTAAACGCGGCCCTGCCCGTCATGAAGGCGCAGGGCGGCGGCCATATCGTCAACGTGGGGTCGGTGGCCGGGCGCCGACCGCTGCTCAGTAGCGCCATCTACTCAGCCACGAAGTTCGCCGTGCGCTGCATCTCGGCCGGCATCCACCTGGAGCTCTCGGCGAGCCACGGCATCCGGGTCACCGACGTCCAGCCGGGAGCGGTGGACACGGAGCTCCCGGATCACATCCCCAACGCCGCCATTCAGGCCGGCTTCAAGGAGCGGTGGGCCGACAAGCGCATGCTGCGATCCGAGGACATCGCCGCCGCCATCGTCTACGCGGTGACCGCCCCGGCACACGTCAACGTCAACGAGATTCTGGTCCGACCCACCGATCAGGCGGTCTGAGGGCCGCCGGCCCCTGGCGGGCGTTGGGCGGGCGGCAGGTTTCGAGCGTCGGTCCCCGGGTCGGGCGTCGGTCCTCCTGTCGGGCGCCTACCAGACCTCTTCCATGAGCCGCAGGAAGTTGCCACCCAGGATCTTCTCGATCCGGGTCGATTCGTGGCCCCGGGCCGCCAGCATGTCTCCGAGCAACTCGAATCGGCGGGGCGCGTTCAGGTCGGGAATGAAGGTGTAGACGTCGTCCGTCTCGCCGGGGGCGGAGATGCCCGCCGCCCGCCGAGCCGCCACGTCCGCCTTGTGGGCCGCGACGTATTCGGGGGTGAGATCGATCGTTCCGAAGCCACCGTCCGTTCCGATTCCCACGTGGTCCTCACCACACACCTGCAGCGCGTGCTCGATGTGGCGGATCACGTCTTCGGCCATCGGCTGGCCCTGCTCCCGCAGGAAGGGCATCAGGTAGATGCCCACGACCCCACCCCGCTCCGCCAGCAGCCGCAGCGTTTCGTCGGGCTTGTTCCTGGGCATGGCCGAAAGAGCGTGGCACCCCGAATGGGTGACCGCAACCGGCCGCGCCGAGGCCCGGATGGCTTCGTCGGTGGTCCGGTGGCCACAGTGGCTCAGGTCCACCATGACTCCGATCTCGTTCATCCTGGCAACCGACTCCCGTCCGATGTCGGTCAAGCCGCGATTCTCGGGCTCGATGGATCCGTCACCGAGCTCGTTCCGCCGGTTGTACGTCAGCTGGATGATCTTCACGCCCAGGTCGTGGAACACGTCCACGCGGTCGACCATCCCCTCCAGCATGGCCGCGTCCTGGAAGCCCAGGATGATGCCCAGCCGGTCGCTCGTCTTGGCTTCGGCGATGTCCGCCACGCTTCGCACACCCAACAGATCATCCGTGTACTCGGCCATGGCCTGCTGCCAGCGAGCCACCGAGGCCACCGCCTTCTCGAACAGGTCGTCGCCGTTGCCCACCGTTCCCACCGTCGTGTTGACCGCGGTGATCCCGGAGGCTCGGATGTCCGCCAGGGACATCGCCGAGAAGCTGGGATCGAGACGGGTGCCCGGATTCCCGGGGAAGCCCAGCGCGTCGATGACGATCCACTCGTCGTAGTCGGGCAGAGGGGAGCCGCGGACGTGGGCAGGAACCTCGGGCTCGGAGCTTACCAATGGGCGGCCCAAGGCCAGTGCAGGCACCGCCAGTGCAGCGGTCTTCGTGAAATTGCGCCGCGACATCGCGCAGCCGGATACGACCGTCTCGATTTCGTCGTGTGTCATGCCTGAAGCCGTTGGGTGGAGGAATCCCGTGACGGACGTCTTCACAATATCCGTGGCCTGGAACGCACGACAGGCGGTGGAGCACCGACCCGTCAGGTGGCGCCGGGCCTCAGACCGAGCTTCTTGATTCGGGACGCGAGCGTGGTCGGGCGAATCCCGAGAAGCGCTGCGGCGCCCCGGGTGCCGTAGACCTTCCAGTCGGCCGCCTCCAACGCGGCGATCAGGTTACTCCGTTCTCGGGCCCGCATCTCGGCTTCGGTCCGATACCCGCGGGCACCGGGGGCGTCCGGCTCCCTCGGTCTGGCAGTGTCTGTCTCGGCCCCGGGCACGCCCTGATCCGACCCCGGGGCCAGAGCGATGTGATTGCCTGCCGCATCCCCGGTCCCCCCACCCTGGTCGTGTGGGTAGTCGGGCCAGTCGGGGACGTGGATGTTCGGTCTCTCGCCCCGGGCCCGGACCGCAGCCCGGATCATCACCTGCTTCAGCTCTGCCTCGTTTCCTGGCCAGGAATACGCCTGCAGGTGGTCGACCTCTGCGGGCGTGAGCGGCCGCAGGGTCCTCCCCAGATGGG
>CAJIAX010000254.1_pt1 | contig 9784 bp, 5 predicted proteins | sample 9199251 | NCBI WGS metagenome assembly CAJIAX01 (sample SAMEA7708287, study PRJEB35096) | sediment metagenome | biome: marine neritic benthic zone biome [ENVO:01000025]; feature: sediment [ENVO:00002007]; material: shallow marine sediment [ENVO:03000034] sea grass bed [ENVO_01000059] ... | reverse complement strand
GCGAACGCCTGGTCCGAGGCCGCCGATGCACGCTTCCAGGCGGACAGCACGCGACTGGCAACGGACATGAAGACGGCCTTCGTCACGGCCTGGGACAGGGGCCAGGCGGTGGACGTCCTGAGCAGGGCCCGGGATCTCGTCGCGGAATTGGTCGCGTCGGCCGAGGCCCGGGTCCAGGAGGGCGACCTGGCCGGGTACGACGTTCGACGCCTTCGCTGGGAGCACGCCCGCATGGCGCGGCGCCTCGCCCTTGCCGAGCTGGAGCTCGAAGACGCCGAGCGCTCGTTGGGCACCTACGTGGCCGGAACGAACGAGGGCCTGCGCGCTCGCCCGACGGAGTTGGATCCGAACGGACCGCCTTCATTGGTAGCAGCTGACTTCGCGTCCAGCGTGCTGAACCGGCGTCCGGAGTTGAGAGGGTCGTCCGCCCGGGCGTCGGCCCTGGACGTGAGCGCCAGTCTCGCGGGTGGCTCCTGGCTCTCGGGGACGACCGCCACCGGCGGGTACAAGGACCAGTCTGACGGGTTGAACGGGTGGTTTCTGGGATTCACCGTACCTCTTCCCCTCTCCGACCGGCGAGGCGCCGCCAGGGAGGCTGCCGCCGCAGCTGCCAACGAGGAGCGGGCACGCTTCGATCTGCTGACCCGGGTAGTCCAGCGTCAGGCGGCCCGGGCTCGGTCCCGCCTGGACTCCGCCAACCGACAACGCTCGCTCCTGGGCCCCGACGCCGTCACGGCTGCGGAGGAGCTGCTGGGCATCGCCCGCCTGAGCTACGACGAAGGCGAGGTCGGCATCGTGGAGTTGTTGGATGCGACCCAGGCGTTCGTCGAGGCCAGGCTACTGGACAGCCAGGTACGGGCGGACGCGTGGATCGCCTATTTCGAGCTCGAGGCAGCCGTGGGCGGTTTTCCGAGCGCCGAGAACACTGGAGCGAGCGACCGATGAAGATCTTCGAGAGGCTCGTCCCGGGGGCCATGGCGGTGACCCTGGCGCTGGGGTGCTCCGGTGACGACGTGGTGGTCGATGCCGCCGAGCACGACCATGGCGGAGGCGAGACCATCACCATCTGGACCGACCAGGTTGAGCTCTTCTTCGAGCACCCGCCCCTGATCGCGGGCGTCCAGGGCGAGCCCTGGGGTGTGCACGTGACGGTCCTGGGCACATTCGAGGCCGTGACCGAGGGTTCACTGATCCTGGAGCTGGATGGTCCCGACGGTCAGCGCTACTCGTTCGAGTCCGAGGCGCCCGAACGGGCAGGGCTCTTCACGCCGGCCCCCGCGCTTCCTATGGCGGGCATGTACGACCTGGTCATGGTTCTGCGGGGCCCACAGGTGGAGGACGAGATCTTCGTCGGGCCCGTCCAGGTGTTCGCTTCGGAGGAGGACTTGCCTCACCTGGAAGCGCCTGAAGCCGTGGGCATCTCGTTCCAGAAGGAGCAGCAGTGGCTCACCGACTTCGCGACGGTCGAGGCCGTGGAGGCGGAGGTGGGTGGCGGCTTCGAAGCGATGGGCGAGATCGTTCATACGCCAGACGGGCTGGTCGAAGTCACGGCGCCCGTCGAGGGCATCGTACGCTTCGACCGGAACCGCGAGGCCCCCTCGGAAGGCAGCGCGGTGACCTCGGGGCAGGCCATGGTCACCCTGTCCCCGGTCCAGGGCGAGGACGCCTTCGCCCAGCTCCGCGCTCGAGCCGAAAGACTCGAACGTGAAGTGGCCCGGGCCGAGCGTCTGGTGGCGGCCGAGGCGGTGCCGGCTCGGCGCCTCGTGGAGGCCCGCCACGATCTGGAGGTGGTTCGGGCGCAGCTGGAAGCGCTGGGCGCGAGTAGCGAGGACGGCTACACACTGACGCTTCGGTCACCCATCGATGGCACTGTGACCAGGCGGCCGTTCGTCCTCGGACAGCGAGTGGACGCCGGCACCCACCTGCTGACCGTGCTCGACGCCAGCCGAGTCCGCGTCCGCTTCCACGTGCCCGCGTCGCACGCCAACGCCGTTGGCGACGTCACGGGAGCTACGTTCTCGCCCGAAGGGTCCGACCAGGCGATCCGAGCGGACCGGGTGGTGGCGATCGGGTCGACCCTGAACCCGGTGAGGCGCACGATCCCCGTCACGGTCGAGGTGGAGAACCCGTCCGGCGCCCTGAAGCCGGGCATGCTGGTATACGGTCGCCTCCTCCAAGGCGAGGCCGAGGTCGGCGTCGCGGTACCTGCCGAAGCGATCCGAGACGAGGACGGACTCCTGGTGGCCTACGTCCAGATCGGCGGCGAGACGTTCGAGCGGAGGGCGGTGGAGGTGGGCGTGACGGACGGCATCTGGACCGTGGTGCACTCGGGGGTACGCCGGGGCGAGCGCGTCGTCGTGCGGGGCGCGTACACCATCAAGCTCAGCTCCCTGAACACCAGCGAGATCTCGGATCATGGGCATCCCCACTGAGGCCGGCGGGGCCGGAGCCCCGGACCGGCAGCCGCGGGGCTCGGCGATGGACGGCGCCCCGAGTGAGACCGGAGCGACGACGAACCGCCACGGCTTGATCGACGGGTGGATCGCGTGGTCCCTGGGCCACAAGCTCATCACCATCATCGCCGCTCTGGGGATCCTGGTGGGCGGGAGTGTGGTGGCGCTCACCATGCCGGTGGACGTGTTCCCGGATCTCACCGCACCAACGGTCACGGTCCTGGCCGAAGCCCACGGCATGGCGTCCGAGGAAGTGGAGCGGCTGGTGACGTTCCCCATCGAGACGGCGGTCAACGGCTCCGCCGGGGTTCGGCGGGTCCGATCGTCGTCCTCCCAGGGCATCAGCATCGTGTGGGTCGAGTTCGAATGGGGAACCGACATCTATCGGGCCCGCCAGGTGGTGAGCGAGAAGCTACAGCTCGTGACCGCCGGCTTACCGGAGGGCATGCCGCCCCCCGTGCTGGCGCCGATCACCTCGATCATGGGCGAGATCATGCTCGTGGGGTTGACCAGTGAGACGGTCCCGGAGATGAACGTGCGCACCGAGGCCGACTGGACGGTGCGGCCACGGCTGTTGTCGATCTCGGGGGTCAGCCAGGTGGTGCCCATCGGGGGGCAGGTGCGCCAGTACCAGGTTCTCGTGGATCCCGAGCGCATGGCGGCCCTGGGTGTGACCCTGACCGAGGTGCTCGATGCGACCCGGGCGTCCAACGCGGTTTCGTCCGGAGGGGTCTTCCTCTCCGAGGGCATGGAGGTCCTGATCCGAGGCCTCGGGCGGGCGGCGTCGACAGACGAGATCGCCCAGACCGTAGTCGCCTTGCGGAATGGCACCGCCGTGCGGCTGGCCGACGTGGGCCGGGTCGAGATCGGACCCCGGCCCCGGATCGGGACCGGTTCGGTCAACGCCGAACCGGCCGTGATCCTGTCGATCCAGAAACAACCGGGTGTGAACACCCTCGAGCTCACCCGACAGATCGACGCCGAGCTCGACGTGCTTCAGGCACAGCTCCCCCCCGGGATCGAGATCGAGCGGGACATCTTCCGGCAGGCGGACTTCATCGAGCTGGCCGTCGACAACGTGGTGGAAGCGCTCCGGGACGGGGCGATCCTCGTGGTGGTGATCCTGTTCCTGTTCCTCTGGAACTTCCGGACGACGGGGATCTCGGTGCTGGCGATCCCCCTGTCGCTGGCCGTCGCCGTGATGGTGCTCCGGGCCCTGGGGATCACCATCAACACCATGACGCTCGGGGGTATGGCCATTGCCATCGGCGCTCTGGTGGACGACGCGATCATCGACGTGGAGAACACGTTCCGACGACTCCGGGAAAACCGGCACCTACCCGAGTCGCGCCGACGTCGCATCCTGGACGTCGTGTACGATGCTGCCCGGGAGGTCCGGGGTCCCATCGTCAACGCGACCGCCATCATCACGGTGGGCTTCCTGCCCCTGTTCTTCCTGTCCGGGGTCGAAGGGCGCATGCTCCGACCCCTGGGGCTCGCCTACATCGTGGCGATCCTGGCGTCTCTCGTGGTGGCGGTGACGGTCACGCCGGTGCTGTGCTACCTGTTCCTCCCGTCGGCGCCCATCATGGAGAAGGACGAGGAGAGCTGGCTGGTTCGACGGCTGAAGGCGGCCTATCTGCCCCTGCTGCGTGGGTCGTTGCGGGTTCCGGGCATGATGGCGCTGGCGACCGTGGCCGGTCTGATCGTGACCCTGACGGCTTTCCCGTTGCTGGGCCGCGGCTTCCTGCCCGAGTTCCAGGAAGGGACCCTCACGGTTTCCGTAGTCACGGTGCCCGGCACGGGCATCATCGAATCGGACCAGCTGGGCAACCGCGTAGAACGGGTTCTGTTGGCTCATCCGGCGGTGGTGTCCACTGCCCGTCGAACGGGTCGAGCGGAGCTGGACGAGCACGCTCAAGGCGTCAACGCGGCTGAGCTGGACGTGCAGCTGGACCTCTCAGTGGCTCCGGTGGACCGGGTCATGGCCGAGCTCCGTGAGGAGACCGGCTCGCTCCCCGGCATGAACATCACGATCGGACAGCCGATCGGGCACCGGATCGACCACATGCTGTCGGGCACACGGGCCGCGATCGCGGTGAAGATCTTCGGCCTGGACCTCTACAGGCTGAGAAGTCTCGGCGAGGCCGTCCGTTCCACGATCGAGCCGATTCCCGGTGTGGTGGACCTGGCCGTGGAACAGCAGTCCGACGTGCCCCAGCTCCGGATCCGGGCGAACCGACCGGCCATGGCCCGGTTCGGTGTCACGCCCGGTCAGCTGACGGAGGCGGTGGACGTGGCGTTCGGTGGCGAAGCCGTGTCCCAGGTGTTGGAGGGCCAACGCTCCTTCGACCTGGTCGTGCGGTATCCAGCAAGTCGCAGGGACACCCAACAGCGCATCGCCGGAGCCCGGGTGGACACGCCCCTTGGAGGCGGCGTGCCCCTGGGTGAGCTGGCCGACGTGTCGCTGGACCGGGGACCCAACACGATCAGCCGGGAGGACGTGCAGCGGAAGATCGTCGTGCAGGCCAATGTCCAGGGCCGAGACGTCGGGAGCGTGGTATCGGACATCCAGGCCGCCGTGGGCGACGCGATCGAGCTACCGGAGGGGTACTACGTGGAGTACGGAGGCCAGTTCGAGAGCGGGCAGGCCGCGGCGCGCACCATCGGCTTCCTCTCTGTGGCCGCGATCGGCGCGATCTTCCTGATCCTGTTGCAGGAATTCGGGACCGCCCGCCTGGCGCTGCTTGTGATGGTGAACCTGCCGCTGGCCCTCATCGGGGGCGTGGCGGCAGTCTGGCTCATGGGCGGCGTGCTGAACGTGGCCACCATGGTCGGCTTCATCACGTTGTTCGGCATCGCGGCCCGGAACGGGATCTTGCTGGTCAGCCACTACGGCCACCTGCGATCCGAGGGCTTGCCCCTGCAGGCGGCCGTGGTGCAGGGGTCCATGGAGCGCCTGAGCCCGATCCTGATGACGGCGCTTACGGCAGCGTTGGCGTTGATCCCGCTGGCCCTGGGCGGAGGAGAACCGGGCAAGGAGATCCAGGCTCCCCTGGCGGTGGTGGTGTTGGGCGGGCTGCTCACGTCCACATTCCTGAACATGGTCGTGGTGCCGTCGTTGTATCTGCGATTCGCGAGTGGCAAGTCGCGTTAGGACGCGGTCGAAGGCGGCGCCGTGCTGGATCAGGGGCACGCCGCCCCGTTCGTCCTATCCACCGTAGAGGTCCGAGCTCAGGTACCGGTCTCCTCGGTCGCACAGGATGCAGACGAGCAGCCCGTCCTCGATGGACTGGGCCAGGCCAAGGGCCACGTGGGTCGCGCCGCCGCTGCTCATGCCCGCGAAGATGCCGCATTCCCGGGCCAGGCGACGTGCCATCGCCGTGGCTTGCTCGGCGCTTACGTAGCGGATCTCGTCGACCCGCTGGGGCTCGTAGATCTTGGGCAGGAACTCCTCGGACCACTTCCGGATCCCCGGGATTCGGGACCCTTCCTCCGGCTGAGCGCCCACGATCCGGACCGACGGGTCCTGTTCCTTCAGGAACCGGGATGTGCCCATGATGGTGCCAGTCGTGCCCATGCTGGAGACGAAGTGGGTGATCCGCCCCTCGGTGTCGCGCCAGATCTCGGGCCCCGTGCTCTTGTAGTGGGCGCGGTAGTTGTCGGGGTTGTTGAACTGATCGAGCATGAAGTAGCCCTCGTCGGCCGCCATTTGCTCGGCTAGGGCGCGGGAGTGCTCGATGGTCTGCTCCGCGTCGGTGAGGATCACACGGGCGCCGTACGCCCGCATGCTGTCCACCCGTTCCTTGGTAGCCGTGGCCGGCATCAGGAGCGTGATGTCGATGCCCAGCGACGCACAGACCATGGCCAGGGCGATGCCCGTATTGCCGCTCGTAGCCTCGACGAGGCGGGAGTCCGGACGGATGTCGCCGCGCTCGAGAGCCTGGGCAATCATGTTGTAGGCGGGTCGATCCTTCACGCTACCGGCGGGGTTGTTGCCTTCCAGCTTTCCGTAGAGCTCCACGCCCTCGGGGATCTCCGGCAGCTGGATACGGATCAGGGGCGTGTTGCCGATCAACTCACCGTTGTGGTTCGCGATCCGGGTCATGGGGTCCGGGTCTCCTGATGTGCAGCCTGGGAGTAGTAGACGGTGGAGCCCGGCGGGACGCTCTTCGTGATCCACACGTTGCCGCCGATCACGCTGTGCGCTCCGATCACCGTATTGCCACCGAGGATGGTGGCCTCGGCGTAGATCACGACCCCGTCCTCGATGGTCGGGTGTCGCTTCTTCTTCGCCATCGCCTTGCTCACGCTCAGGGCGCCCAGCGTCACCCCCTGGTAGAGCTTCACGTCGTTCCCGATGTCGGTGGTTTCGCCGATGACGATGCCCGTTCCGTGATCGATGCAGAATCGCCGACCCACCCGGGCGCCCGGATGGATGTCGATCCCCGTGCGGGAGTGGGCGTACTCGGTCAGGATCCGGGGTAGGTAGGGCACACCGAGGTCGAGGATGAGGTGTGCGATCCGATAGACCGCGATGGCGTAGAAGCCCGGATACGTCCGGATGACTTCCTTGGTGTCCACAGCGGCCGGATCCCCGGCCAGGATCGCGTTCCCGTCCTCGACGCACAGGTCGTAGACCGATTCGAGACGGCGGAAGAACTGCTGGCAGATTCCTCCGACTTCGGAGTCGCCGCAGGCTCGCGTGCTGTACAGAAGTCCCTCGAAGTCGCTCTGGAGCGTGCGTAGGCGCGAATCGATCGCCTCCACGGACGACAATCGCTCGTCGCTCAGCTCCGGGAACAGCACCTGTAGCAGGTTGTCGACGAACGCCTCGGCTTCGCCCGTGCCCGGTAGGGTCTTTGGGAGTTGATGCGCCCGGACCAGCTTCTCCAGCAGAGAGGGGTGCATGGACGTCACGGGCTCCCGTCCGTCGCGCTCGCCTTCGCGGCGGCCACCATCTCCGCGACCCGTCGCAGGCGCTCCTGGGCGTCGACCACCTTGCCGCCGACGATGGTGTACTGGAGCCCGTGGAGCCGGGTCGCCTGCCCGTCGAGGCTCACCCGCTCGACACCGGTCCCGTACAACACCTTCAGGTCGTCCAGGGGATTCATCTCCAGGACCAGCAGGTCCGCCCGGTACCCGGGGCGAATCACGCCCACCTCGGGTGCAGCGACGGCTCGGGCGCTTTCCTGGGTCGCCGCCTTGACGATCTCCAGCGAGTGGAAACCGGCGCGTTGCATCAACTCCAACTCGCGGATCGTGCCGAACCCGTAGAGGTGGTAGGCGGTCCCGGTGTCGGACCCCACGGCCACATGGCCGCCCCGGTTCTTGAATTCGTTCACCCAGGGGAGCCACTTGAGGTACAGGCGGCCCCAGGCGCCCTCGTCCGCCGAGGTCCATTCGAAGTAGAACGAGCCGTGGACCTCCGGATTCGGGGTCCAGCGCTCCATGACCGACGGATACGTGTACGCATCGAGCCAGGGCAGGTTCTGGGCCCGGGCCAGGTCCGTCTGGTCTTCGTAGACGGAGAACGTGGGCACCATCGTGAACTGGCCTCGCTCGCTCAGCTCCAGCAGGGTGTCCAGCACGGGTCCGTACAGGTTGTCCATGTTGGTCTCGTCCCAGACCCGGGCCGTGGCCCGGAAACGGGGCAGCTCGTCGCCGTAGTTGTAGTCGGGGTCGAGATCCTGGATGGTGCGGTGGTCGAACGTCGACTCCGCGTATCCGTAGTGGTGCTCGATCGTGGTCACGCCGGCCGCTGCGACCGCGACGGAGTTCATGGGATACACGCCGTCCTGTCCGACGTGGACCGCCACGCCCATGCCCTGGGCCTCCGCTTCGCTACTGATCGCATCCAGCACGTCCGGAAGCAGACCCGGCTTCCCGGCGACTTTGATGCCGTCGTACCCGGCCGCCTTCCATTCCCGGACCACCTCGCGGGCTCCCTCGGCGTCCCAGTACCTGGGATCATCACCTCGCCAGAAGCGATAGAGCAGGACGTGGGGTGCGTCGACGGTGGACGTTCCGTCGCGCTGGGCACGGGCGATCCGAATGGCCTGATCCTCGTCGTCGCCGACGAAGACACGGACCGTGGTAACCCCGTGTGCGAGCCAGAGGTTGGGGATGTACTCGTCCGGGAGGGTCCCGCTCATGTGGGTGTGGGCGTCGATGAGCCCCGGCATCACGTATTTGCCGGATCCGTCGATGACCCGATCACCCGACGCCCGGGCGCCGCCCTCGGCCAGATCCAGGGCCGTGGCCCGGCTGACGCTGACGATCCGATCGCCTTCGATGACGATGTCCATGGGTCCCACCGGCGGGCCGCCCGTACCGTCGATCACCGTGGCGCCGCGAATGACGAGCCGGTCATGAGGGCCGCCGAGCACGTCGCTCTGGGCGCGAGCGTCCTCGGCACACAACAATCCGAACACGATCAGAATGGGGACGGTACGGTTGCTGAACCGTCGGGCGCGCTCATTCCACATGGATCGACCCCTTCCGGGCGCGTTGGGGACAGTACGGGGCCCGCGATCGAGCCTCGGGCATGGGGAACATGCGCGGGCCCGGTTCGACGGGGCAACACGAGGCGCGCCGGCGACGCCTTGCAGCCCGGCATCCGGAATCCCATGGTGGTCCGCGCCTCCAACACCATCCGGGCAGCCCCGGATCGGTACCGGCCAGACCACCCCGAGACACGGATGTCCTTCGTGACACCGACAGAATCGCGTCGCACGTGATCGACCCGCCAGCCCTGGACGTATCCCGTGTCCGTCGCCGCTTCCCGGCGCTCAGCGACGGGTTCGTCTACTTCGACAACGGGGGTGGGTCCCAGATCCTCGAGCCCGTGCTGGACCGGATCACCGAATACCTGACGACGTCCAACGTCCAGCTCGGCGCGTCCTATCCCACCTCTCGCCTGGCTGGCGAACGGCTGGACGCTGCGACCCGGGCGATGGCCACGCTGATCAACGCGGCCGACCCCTCCGAGGTGGTGATGGGACCCTCCACCAGCGCTCTGCTCAAGGTGCTGGGCAGGGCGTTCGCGGACCGGCTCGGGCCCGGCGACCAGGTGGTGGTCACGACCGGCGACCACGAGGCCAATATCGGACCCTGGCTGGACCTGGAGCGCACTGGAGTCGAGGTGACGTTCTGGCCCGTGTACCCGAGCAGCGGGGCGCTGCGCCTGGAAGACCTGGTGCCGCTCCTCGGGCCTCGCACCCGGCTCGTGGCCCTGACCCACGCCTCCAACATTCTCGGGTCCATCAACCCGATTCGGACCATCGCAGATGTGGTGCACGAGCACGGTGCGCTGATCTGTATCGACGGCG
>CAJIAX010000155.1_pt1 | contig 9895 bp, 7 predicted proteins | sample 9199251 | NCBI WGS metagenome assembly CAJIAX01 (sample SAMEA7708287, study PRJEB35096) | sediment metagenome | biome: marine neritic benthic zone biome [ENVO:01000025]; feature: sediment [ENVO:00002007]; material: shallow marine sediment [ENVO:03000034] sea grass bed [ENVO_01000059] ... | reverse complement strand
TGCGGGTGCCCGGCCGGGCCGCCCGCTGGGCCATCGACCGAATCCCCGGGGTGTACCGGATTCTCGGGATTCCGTCCGCTGCCCTCGACTACTTCTCGTTGCCGACGCACTACACGGAATTCCGCGCGCGGACGGACCTGGAGGGGAGCGGCATCGAGGTGCCGAGGTTCGAGGAATACGCTCGGCGCCTGGTGGAGTTCATGCGCGGGCACCCCCACCCGGAGCGCGAGAACTCGCGCTAGAGCCCGGTCAGCCTATTCCGGCGGGCACGTTTCCTCCCGGGGCGCCTCCGGTCGGTGCAGACGGGCGAGCCCGATTCCACCCAGGATCATGACGGTGCCGCCGACCTGGACCCAGGTTGGCACCTCCCCCAGAGCCAGCCAGGCGACGAGCAGCGCGACAACGGGGACCGTATTCGAGTACACCGCGGTCCGGCTGCTCCCGAGGTGCCGGATTCCGTAATACCACAGGATGTACGCGAGAGCGATCGAGAGCGCCCCGCTGAACACCAGCCCCCCCCACGCCCCCGCGCTCACCGAGCCCCAGTCCTGCGCCAGGAGCGCCCTGGCAGACACGGCCAGCAGTCCCACCGTGCCGATCCACATGGTGAAGGCGGTCACGGGCAGGGTCCCATACTTCTTCACGTACGGACTGGAGAGCACGGTGTACAGCGACCATGCGAGAGCGGAGGCGAGCATCGTGAGATCGCCTCGCAGCGTCTCCGATCCGAAGGAAAGGCCCCGGCTGCTTCCCCACAGGATGAGGACGATGCCAGCGATCGAAAGGAACACGCCGGCCCAGCCCGCGCGCCCGATGGTCTCGTGCTTGAGGCCGACGGACAGCACCGTGACGATCAGGGGAACCGTGGACAGCATGAGCGCCGCGTTGCCGGCGCGCGTCCAGTCGATCCCGAAGATGAACAGCACTTGGTACAGAACGTTGCCGAGAAGCCCCAGACCCACCAGGCGAAGAACGTCCCTCCTCTCGAAGCGTACCGGTCCACGGGTGGCAACCAGGAACAGGGCGAGGAGCAGGGAGGCGAGGACGAAGCGCGTCGAGTTAAACGCCAGGGGCGAGAACTCGGACAGGGCGGCCTTGACCACGGAGAAGTTAGAGCCCCAGATGAGGACCAGCAGCACGATGGCGAGGTCCGGTGGGAAACGCCGGCCTTCGCCCTGGTCCGTGCCGATCGGTGGTCGCTGGTGCATGGTCTGCCTTCCGCGGGCGGAGCCGCTCCGCGCGACGCCGGGACTCGGTTCTAGCCGAAGTGCGCATCAGCGGCAAGGGGAGGGACATGAGGATCGCGCTCATACAGCAACACGCGGCGGAGGACCGGCGGGCGAATCTCGAGCGGGCGCTGCGAAACATGAAGCGGGCCGCGGACGCCGGCGCGGACCTCGTGGTGTTCCCCGAAGTGGCTCTCACCCGCTTCTTTCCGCAGCACCGTGGATTCGCCGAGGCCGGCGAGTGGGCCGAGCCCATTCCAGGTCCGACCGCGGATCGGATCGCGGCGAGGGCCCGGGACCTCTCGCTGGTGACCGTGTTCAACCAGTACGAGCGGGACGAGTCCGGCCGCACCTTCGACAGCTCGCCCGTGTTCGAGGCGGACGGATCACTCCTCGGAATCACTCGAATGGTTCATATCACCGACTACGAGTGGTTCCACGAGAAGGAGTACTATCATCCGGGCGACCGTGGGGCACCGGTGTTCGACACGTCGGTGGGACGGATCGGCGTAGCCATCTGCTACGACCGGCATTACCCCGAGTACATGCGGGCCCTCGGGGTCGCCGGCGCCGAGCTAGTGTGCATTCCCCAGGCGGGCGGAGTCGGCGAGTGGCCCGAGGGCATGTACGAAGCCGAGGTAAGGACCGCCTCGTTCCAGAACGGTTATTTCACGGCCCTGTGCAACCGGGTGGGTGAGGAAGAGAAGGTGACGTTCGCGGGGGAGTCGTTCGTCTCGGATCCGGAAGGCGTAGTGGTCGCCCGGGGCGCGATGCTGGAGGATGATCTGGTGGTTGCCGACATCGACCTGGCGGCGTGCGCCCGGTCCACGGCCCGAAGGCTTTTCTGGAAGGACCGGCGACCCGAACTTTACGGCGACTGGCTGTGAACAGCACCCCAACCGGAACAGAATCATGAGAGGCATTCCTTCGTCGGCATTCGGAAGCCGGGCCCTGGCCCTGCTCGGCGCGGTGGCCGTTTCACTTCTTGCGGCGTCAGGCTGCGCCCCGCCCGATGATGAGGCTGTAGTGGACGAAGCGGGGCCGGGTCTCGTGAGCCCGCTGCCGGACCCGACCGGCTGGGGAACGCACATCCTGGCGGTGGCGACCGCCCCCGACGGAGCCGTGTGGGTAGGGACCTACGGCGACGGGATCTATGTGAGCCGGGACGGAACCGGCTCGGACTGGGAACGGATCACCTCCGCTGATTCGGCCTCGATCTCGTGGGACTTCGTAAACTCCTTCGCCTTCGCTCCGGGAGAAGTGTGGTACGGGACCATAGGGAACGGTTGGGGCCTGTCCCGCGACGACGGCCGGACCTGGGAGAACTGGACCTTCCGAAAGCTCGGACCCCGGTGGCAGTACGTCGTACCCGACGGAATTCGCGCTGTCGGCGATTCCGTCTACATCGCGACCGCGGACGGGCTGAGGATCACCTCCGATGACGGGGCCACGTACCGCGATGTCATCGACGAAGCGGGCTTTCCCAACAAGTACCTCCTGTCGCTGAGCGTGAGAACCGCGCCCGGGTCGGTGCCGGCCCTCGCGGTCACCCACCTGCGGGGCCTGTCCGAGAGCGGGGACGGAGGTCGGCATTGGGCGAACGGTACGAAGGTGGGCGGCGAGTCTGCGCGGCGCCTGGGCGCGATCCCGCCCCGCGAGGAGACGTGTGCCGAGAGCGACCTGACGGCCCGCCTCTGCGAATGGACTCAAAGATTCCGAACGTACCCGGATCCGGGCGGCGAGGCGGCCGTTGCGTCGGAGCGTTCGCACTTCTGGTTCGAGCGGCCGGTCCGCGCCGGAGACAGCCCGCACCTCGACCAGACGTATACGTACGGGTCGACGATGGGCGGCAATTTCCAGCAGCATCAGGGCGTGGAATTCAACGTGCCGGAGGGGACGGAAATCCGGGCGGCGGGTGACGGCGTGGTGGCATTAGCCGGAGAGGCGGAGGCTGGGGCGCTTACGGTGGTGATCCGGCATCATGACCGGCTGCAGGATCAGTTCGTCTGGACGGCCTACTACCACAACGTGGAGCTGGCCGTATCCGAGGGAGATTCGGTCCGGGCCGGGCAGCCCATCGCTCTGGCCGGTAACACGGGCCGCGCCACGAACGATCACCTGCACTTCGAGGTCCACACGACCCCCGACGACGATCTTCTCTCGGTCGTCGATCCGGAAATCCGCTACCCGCCGTATTCACGGAACCCACAGCTGTGGCTCCGGCCGCTGCCGGGCACGGGTGTCATCGCGGGCCGTGTGTATGACTCGGTTGGCGAGCCGGTCCCGGGCGCACGGGTCTACGGCGTGACCAAGCCGCATCCGATCGAAACGCCGTTTTCCTTCGCCGAAACCTACGAGGACCGGGCCCACCCGGACCCCATGTTCGAAGAGCACTTCGTCATCGGCGACGTTCCGATCGGCGAGTATGTGCTGGGCGTCGAAATCGAAGGGGCCAGGGTGTTTCGCAAGGTCGTTGTGGAGGAAGAGCGGGTCACGGAGGTGGAGTTTCGACCGTGACGCTGCCGCCGCCGGCATCGCCGCGCTCAATTGGTGTGGCGCGCATGCAACTCTTGACGAGCGGCGATCGCGGGGCGTCTAATGGCACGTACGCAGTTCCACAGCATCACTGCACGGAGGTTCAAGATGACCCGTAAGATGATCCTGGTCGCAATGCTCGCATTCGTCGCGGCCTGTGCCGAAGCGACCACCAGCCCTCAGCCGGATGATGCGCCGGCCGCCGCGGAGGCGAACTTCAAGAAGGCCCCGGCGTCGACACCCGCAGCCCAGAGCGTCAGTGCGCGCCTCCAGGCGGTGAACGAGCAGCTCGCGGCCGCAGGCGCCAACTTCGCGGTCTCGCATGGCGAGGTCGCGCTACGCCCCGATGCCGGTCCCGACCAGGCGCTGATCATCTTCGCCAATGACCGGACGCTCCGCCTCACGTCGCGCTGGGTGCCGGGAGACTCGCGGCGCCTAGCAGACGGTGCGAATCTCACCTACCTGGTGTATCAGGCGCTGAGCCTGGCGAACGGGTCCATCGACAGCGAGCCGGCGGTAGATTCCTCCTTCGAGACCTGGGCGGGAATCAGTTGCGCAAACGTCGACCTGATCAAGCGGACGGATACGGGAGCGCCTCCGAGCGCGATCCTAGGTGGAAACCCGTTCCTGGCTGACATCGTTACGCTGGGATTCCTGCCAGGCTTCATCTTCGACATCTTCCTCGGGCCCGGGGCCAGCGGCTCCGTCCTCGGGGTGACCTTCACCTTCATCTTCGGGAGCTTCGACGGCGCCGGCAATTTCACGCCATCGGACGTCGACAACAACGGGCGCACGGACACTGCGCTCAAGGAAATTTGGTACAACGACGACTTCGCGTGGAATACGGACGGGGTGACCAACATCGCCACTACGGACATCGAGACCGTTGCCTTTCACGAGAATGGCCATGCCCTGGAGCTCGGGCATTTCGGCAAGATCGCGATCAACCCGAATGCGGGTAAGCTGCAGGTCAGCCCGCGGGCCGCGATGAACGCCATCATCCTGGGTACCCTGCGGTCGCCACTGGGCACAGATAATTCGTCGTACTGCGGCAACTGGGCACGGTGGCCTAGCAGGTAAGCTGGTCCGAGTGCGTCAGAGTCGTGTGCAGGGCGCCCTCCGGGGCGCCCTGCTTGCATTCGGGAGATGGCGTGCGGCGTCGTCAGTCGAGCACATACCCTCTCGCGAGGCTGCGGTAGGCCCCCACCTGGGCCGCTGCCTCGGCTTCGTCCCACCCCAGCTCTTCCGCCAGCAGCTCCGCGACCCGCGGTGCCATCTGGACGCTCGCCCGCGCGTCCAGCAGCAGCGCCCTAAGCCTGCGCGCCAGCACGTCCTCCACCGTCCGGGCAAGCTCATGCCGCGCCGCCCAGACGACCTCGGAGCCGCGGTAGGGAAGTGCAGGGTGCAGGCGCTCCGCCAGTTCGGGCCGTGAACACTCGAGGGCCTCGATCCCGGCGGCATCTGTGCCGTAGACGCTGAGGGGCTCGGTCGGATCGACCGTGTCGGTCCAGCCCTGGAGCCGGAGGGACTCGGTGGGGCTGGGCTCCTCGGGCAGCCCGCCGACCGTGGCCGCCAGAGAGATCGTATCCGCTCCCATCCGCCGGTACGTCGTCCACTTGCCGCCCGTAATCGTGACGAGGCCGGACGGAGATGCGAGCAGCGTGTGGTCTCTCGAGATGGCTTTCGTATCGGCGTCCGGGTCGCCCACCAGTGGCCGAAGGCCGGCAAACACGCTGAGGACGTCGGCGGCCAGCGGATCCCGGGTCAGGTATCGGATCGCGTGGGTGAGGAGAAACTCGATCTCGTCCTCGAGTGCCCTCGGCTCGAGACTGGCTTCGGGCACGGGAGTGTCCGTGGTACCAACCACCACGCGCCCATGCCACGGGACCGCGAACAACACGCGCCCGTCCGACGTGTGGGGAACCATGATCGCCGTGTCCCCCGGCAGGAACTCTCGATCGAGGACGATATGTACGCCCTGGCTGGCGGTGACCATCGGGCCAGCCTCGGGATCGTCCATGCGACGGACGTCGTCCGTGAACACGCCGGTGGCGTTGACCACGACCCGCGCCCTGATCTCCATTTCAGTGCCGGATTCCGCGTCCACGACCCTCACGCCTTCGACCGCCCCAGCGCTCTCAGACCTCAGGAGTCCCGTCACCCGGGCGTGGTTCAGCGGCACGCCGCCCAGATCGGCCAGGGTCCGCACGAGTGTGATCGCCAGGCGGGAGTCATCGAACTGGCCGTCGTAGTAGATGACTCCGCCACGCAGCCCGTCGGGCTCGACGGTGGGAATACGCTCCAGGGTCTCTTCCCGGGACAAGATCTTCGACGGGCCCAGGCCGAGCTTCCCGGCTAGCGCATCGTACAGCTTAAGGCCGATTCCGTAGAACGGGCCCTCCCACCAGTCGTAGACCGGCACGACGAACGCGAGGTGGTGAACCAGGTGTGGCGCGTTTCGAATCAGAAGCCCGCGCTCGTGCAGAGCCTCCAGGACCAGGGAAACATCTCCCTGCTGCAGGTACCGCACGCCGCCATGGATGAGCTTCGTGCTCCGGCTGGAGGTTCCCTTGGCGAAGTCAGACTGCTCGAGGAGCAGGGTGGAGTACCCTCTCGCGGCCGCGTCGACGGCCGCGCCGAGGCCCGTCGCACCGCCGCCGACCACGATCACGTCCCACGCTCCCTGGCCACTCGCCCGCGACAGCAGGTCCGCTCGGTTCATCCGGGCTCCGACATGTGGAGCTTCCACCACTCCCGCGCACTTGCGCCGTCCCACGGCTCCTCGAAGCTCACCGCTTCCAGGGCGGCTTCGACTTCCTCCATGTCGGCAAATCGATCCGTCGGCGTCTTCTCGAGACACTTTAGAACAATGCCATCAAGTATATGGGATGTAACAAATTCACTGTAGTCCGATGGGGGGCGAGGAGGAACCTTCAGGTGCTTCGCAATCACGTCATACGGAGAGGTGCCCTGGAAGGGCGGGCGGCCCGCAAGCATCCAGTAGGCTACGCATCCGACGCTGTACTGGTCGGCCCGGTGGTCGACGACCATATCGGCCGCCGTCTCGGGGGCCATGAACAGCGGCGTACCGAACACGCTGCCCACCTGGGTGAGCTGCACGTCTCCAGGCTCGGGAGCCATCCGCTTGGCCAGGCCGAAATCGAGGACCTTGACGAAGTCGTGCAGCCCGCCGCGCTCGGTGAGGAAGATGTTCGATGGCTTCAGGTCGCGATGGATGATGCCGCGGGAATGCGCCTCCGCAAGCGAGCCGCAAACCTGCTTGAGGATGAAGGCTGCCCTGTGCGGTGGAACCGGTCCGTACTTCTCGACGAGGCGCTGCAAATCCATTCCGCCGAGATACTCCATGACGTAATAGAACGTCGCGTCCTCGCTCCGCCCGAAGTCGTAGATCGTGATCGTGTTCGGGTGGGTGAGGGTAGCGGACAGCTGCACCTCCCTCTCGAAACGGGCGATCGCCTCGGGACTCCGAGCCGCCTGCGCCTCCATCACCTTCACCGCCGTCGGACGCCGGATCATCGCGTGCTGGGCCCGGTAGACCTTGCCCATGCCACCTCTTCCGAGCTCCTCCTCGATGACGTAATTGCCCAGGCGTGTTGCGGCGTGCAGCTCACGCCGCATGGTGTACAGGGTGCGCGTGATGTACACGGAGACGGCGCCGAGAACCGCGACCATGATCGTCTGATCCACGAGTAGCTGCCCGACGGGCTTCCCATCCTGGGCGTCCCGGAACGCGGCCACCTCGGGGACGAGCGCCGCGCCCAGAACGGTGGCGACCGGGTAGATCGCGGTGAAGACGACGGCGAGGGTGACCTGAAACCAGATCGTCCAGGGCAGGAGGGCCGCTGCCAGGAATAGGAAGAGAGCTGCACCATACAGGTAGAGCAGATCGTCCTCGGGCAGGAGGATCGCCCCAATCATGGCGTCGAGAATCGCGGCCGCGATCAGCGTGGCGAGCACGATGAAGCCCACGGTGCGGGCGCTCCACCAATCGCGCCACACGAACGCCAGGCCGATGCCGACGACGCCGACGAACACCAGGTAGACGTCAGGGACAAGGAAGGTGTAAGGGCTCGGCAGGGGCTCCGGAACCATGATGCCAATGCGCACCAGCACGTTCATCAGCGCGCTGATCGCGAGGCCCACCGCAAGCGCCGCGCGAGCCCTCCGCCACATGACGTTGCGGAACTCCCGCTCGAACGTCGCGCCAGCCGTCGTGGGGCTCGGTACGGCCCGCGTGACCGCTAGTCTGCTCGGCATGTAGGCCCCCCGCCCGCCTCGGTCGGCAGATCTCCTCAGATCAGCTGATCGACTTGCACCACCGGACCGAACTTCTCCTTCAGAGCCAGAAGCTCGGCTTTCTGCTTCTCGTAGACCTCGAACAGCGTGACGGGAAGGTGCTCCTCCTTGCTGTACGCTTCGGTCTGCAGGTCGATTCGAGCAACGATGTTGTCGACATAGAGGGCAAACTGCATGTCGTAGAGGCTCTTCGGGTACTCCTTGTCGATCCCGGCGAACAGCTCCTTCAAGTCGTCGTACTTCGGGATCAGGCCGATCGGGGTCTCGATCGCTCCCACATCACCGTGTACGTACCGTTCGAGCCAACCGAGCCACACCTTCACGTCCTTCTTCTCGCCGAGGAGGCCCGTGCCCGGGCCACCACGATTCTCGTGGGTGAGGAAGTAGTTCAGACCGGCCATTATCGGACGGTCGGCGTCGTTCAAGTCTGGGCTGTTGAAGAACTTGAACTGGACGTCCATGTAGTCGACAAGGGCACCGGGAATGAAAGGAGCGTTCGCCCATGGCTGACGCTTCACGCCGGTGGCTCCGATCTCGGTCGCGGTGGCCGCCGAGACGATGCTGGCTCCGATAGCAACACCGCCGTCTGAGTTCTTGGCCACCCAGACCGGGGGCATCGTGTCGGCATCACGGCCGGAGTAGGTCACGACCTTGATGGGCACCCCGGCTGGATCGGCGTTGGCTTCGGCGTTGTGGTTGGCTATCACCTTGGCGTTGACCGTGACCCGCGCGTTCTTGTGGCTCGCGGGAATCGGCTTCCCGTTGGCGTCGGTCTTCCCTTCGAACCACTCTCCCTGGAAGTTCACGCCCTCCGTGGGCATCTCTTCACCACATCCGGTCCAGAACGGCACGCCCTCGTCGGAGACGAGGACGTTCGACCAGATGGCCTCGGTGTCGTCGTCCCGGAGAGCCTTCATCAGGAGCGGGTCACCTTCCCGGTTCACGTCCTCGACGATCCCGAAGATCCCGGCTTCCGGATTCACCGCCCGACACGTGCCGTCCTCGGCGATCCAGATCTGAGCCAGGTCGTCGCCTACGAAATCCGTCCCGACCATGGCCGTGGTGGTCTTCCCGCAACCCGACGGCGCCGCACCAGCGAAGTAGGTCACCCGATCCCCGGGCCCTCTCATGCCGGTAATGAACATGTGCTCAGAGAGCTCCTTGTCCTGACCGAAATAGGTCGCGTAGTCACCGAGAACCGGTGGTTCCCCTTCTTCATGAGCAAGGTGTTTCCAGCGTAGGTGCAGAAGGTCGAGAACGTGGTCAGCCACGAGCGGTCCATGAAGATCCGCGCATTGGGCACGTCCTCAGCACAGTTCGGTCCCTCGGCGTGAACGTTCGTGAAGAAGATTCCCCGCCGCTCCGCCTCCGCATCGAACTTGTCATAGCAGTTCCGGTACAGCAGCTCAGCCGAGTGGAGCACGTACGTCGAGCTGGACATCTCGATGGCCGGGGTCGAGGCCGCGGCACCCACGGGTCCACGCGAATAGAACCCGATCATCATGATCTTCCCCTTCATGAGCCCCGTCATGTGCTCCTTCACGTAGGCGTGGCCTTCGCTCCGGGGGACCTTCTTGGCCAGGGCACTGATATTCTCGTCCTCGTTGACGATGTAGAACGTCTGGTTGACCAGGCGCGCCTGGTCCTGGGGGAGATCGAAGTGGATCGTGTGATCCTTCTTGGCCAGCGGCTTCTCCTCGCCCTTCTCGATGGAGTACTTCCGGACCCAGTCCAGGTCTTCGGCGCTACCGGTGTTGATGAAGACACTGTCGGGCTGACACATGCTGATGGCTGCCCCGATCTTGATCAGGGCGTTC
>CAJIAX010000326.1_pt1 | contig 9944 bp, 6 predicted proteins | sample 9199251 | NCBI WGS metagenome assembly CAJIAX01 (sample SAMEA7708287, study PRJEB35096) | sediment metagenome | biome: marine neritic benthic zone biome [ENVO:01000025]; feature: sediment [ENVO:00002007]; material: shallow marine sediment [ENVO:03000034] sea grass bed [ENVO_01000059] ... | reverse complement strand
CAAGGCACTGGCCACCGTCTCGTGGCCCGCGATGACGAACGTGACCGGCTCGTCACGGAGCTGGCGGTCCGAGAGCGGTGGCGAGGCGTCCGGGCTCGCCAGTAGGGCCAACAGGTCCCCCGTCTCCTTGCCGCTCCGGGCACGGCCGATGGCCTCGGCGATCACCCGGTCGAGCACGGCCCGTCCCTCCCGGTACCGTCGGTTGCCCCGGGTGGGAAGCCAGCCCGGGATCAGGCCGAGGGTCTTCGACCGGGACATGACGTGTTCCAGCACCAACTCCGTGGCGTGGACCAGGTCGTCCCGGACCCGAGCAGTGCCGGCGGCCGAGCCGAGCAGGGTTTCGCCAAGCACCTCGAGGGCGAAGCGGGACATGTCCTGCAGGACGTCCACGGGCTGCCCGAGATCGGCAGCCTCGCTCCAGCGCTCCGACACCCGGCGGGCTGCGGCGTCCATCGTGTCCAGATACCCGGCGATCCGTTGTTTGTGGAAGGCGGGCTGGGCTGTCCGGCGCCGGGCCAGCCAGGGAAGCCCGTCCAGCGAAAGCAGTCCTTCCCCGGTGACGCCGCTCAAAAGCCGGTACTGGAAGGTCTGCCGATCGTAGTTCTTCCACCGGTCCTGCAGAACGTGCTTCACCCCGGCCGGGTGCACCGTGAAGTACGCCCTGCCGGGGCCCACCCGGAGCACGACCAGATCGCCGCCCTCCCTGCCGACGTCGAGCAGGACCTCGTGGGGATGGTCCCGGAGACGTCGCAGGTCGGCGAGAGCCAGCCGACGCTCCCGGATCGAGAACGGGGTGTCCGACCCGTAGGGGCCCGAGCCCCCTGCGTCACTACCCGACCGGCGCGTTGGCATGGTGGGCGCTGATGGCCGTGGGCGCCTTCGGTGGCCGGGCCGGCCCCGCCAGGGTCAACACGAAGAGGGTCAGGCCCCAGGCGACCATGAGGTTCGTGACCAGGAAGAAGAGCGCTTCTTCCACCGGCAGGCCGGCCGGGGCGACGCCCACGGTGAAGCGTTCCGAGATGAGCCAGATGCCATCGGCGATCGCGAACCGGTCGGCAACCCACAGGTACACCGTGACGGCGGCGACCGGGGCGGTCAGCACCGGCCGCAGGTTCCACAACCGATCGCCACCGAAGCCCCAGATCAGAGCCAGGATGGGGGCGGACCACGACACGATCAGCCCCAGGTACCGGGTGCTTTCGGACCGTAGCGACACGACGCCGAGGGCGGTCACGAAGAGGAGAGGGACAACACCCAGCACCCGGATCCGAAGGGCCGTTCGAGGCTTCGAGTCGGTGCGTTCGCGGTCGACATGGTCCAGGGGACGGGCCCGGTCCAGGGCCAGGATCGTGACCAGCCCCATGAGCACCGTCTGGAGGACGAAGAAGGCGTACTCTTCCACCGGCACGCCGAACACCGTGGCCAGGACCCGATCCGGTCCGTACCACCACACGGCTTCCCGCACCAGGTAGGCGTCCCAGGGCGTCGTGTACACGACGGCGACGACCGTGATGGCCAGGATCCCCAGGGGCGCGGATGGCCCGAACGACCGCAGCGCCCGGACCGAGGCGACGCTGGCCAGCACGACGACGGGCAGAATGAAGACGAGGTGGAACTGGGCGTAGGTCACAGCGAAAGGTCGGAGTGGGTCAACCGTCCGATGGAGCGTCCGACGTCGCGTCCGCCCCTCGTCGGTCGAGTTGGTTCCGCAGGTCGCCCAGGTTGGACAGGACGACGGCGCCTTCGCTGATCAGGTCGTTGGTCCAGGCCCGGGTGGCGGGCCCCCCGACGTAGACGGCCACCCCCGCCGGCACCAGGGTGACCAGGCGGGCGATCTGTGGACCCAGCGTCGGGTCGTCGACCGGGAAGACCGCCGACACCGCCACCGCGTCCGCGTCCAGCTGCCGGGCAGCGGCGGCGATCTCCTCGGGTGGAAGATCCGGGCCCAGGAAAGAGCTCCGCCATCCCTGCAGCGCGGCAACCACGGCCGCGATGAGGGCGCCGAACTCGTGTCGGTGTCCGGAGGGGGTCGCGCACACCAGGATCGGCGCCTCCGAGGACACCTCCGTGGTGTCGCGCAGCCAGTCCAGGAAGCGACGGACCGACACCGAAGCCGCATGCTCCGTGGCCGGTCCCACGACCCCGTGCTCCCAAAGGAGTCCGACTCGCTCCAGGAGGGGCAGGACGACCTCATCCAGAAGAGCCTCGGGAGGTAGGAGCACGGCGGCCCGCAGCAGCTGGCTGTCCAGCTGCGCCGTGTTCAGCGTCTCGATGGCCTGGATGCACGTCGCCAGGATCGAGGCCGGGTCCGTGGCGCCGGGCTCTCGGGTCTTGCCGGCCAGCACGGCGGGTCGCGAGACCGCGTCCTCGTCAACGAGGCGCTCGAGCTCTTCCAGGCTGAGTGGGGCGACGTGCCGGATGCTCCGGCCGGCCTCCAGGGCCTGAGCGATCACCGCGAGCCGGCGGACGTCCAGGTCCGTATACAGCCGTTGACCCCCCTCCGACCGCGAAGGGTGGACCACGTCGTAGCGGCGCTCCCATGCCCGGAGCACTGCGGGGGTCAAGCCGGTCCGACGGGACACGACCCGAATCGGGTGTCGGGGGACCGTTTCTCGGCTGTCTTCCATGGCGGCAACGTGGCCCTGTGTCGATGGGGATGTCAACTCGCTGTTCAACTATTCTCTGAACGACTCGCCGGGCCCACGGACAGGACGACCGACAAAGGCGCACGGGTCGACGGTCCTCGGCATTCTTCTTTGACGTGGACGCCAGGAAGCCGCCATAATCGGGAGCCGGTTAGAGCAGGACGCCGCGCCCACCGGGTCCGCCCCCCAAAACCACGACCCGTTGCCGCGTCCCGGCGTAGAGCCCCGGGTTCCCCCCGACGACCCGTCGGGACCGCCCGGGTGAGCACCCCAACAAATCCAGGAGGCCCGTGCCATCGAACGGGTGACGGAGGCCGGTGTCGGTAGGCCCTTGTCCAGGTCGGCCCCATGGCCGATCCACGCATTCGTGTCCGCTTTGACGGTCGCCGTGGTGTGTCCGGCGGCGGTGAGCGCCCAGGCGGACACCGCGGCCATCCCCCTGGACGAGATCATCGTCGTGGCCGAGGGGACGCGAAGCCGGATCCGGGATTCGTCGGGGGCCGCGTCGCTATTGACCCGCGCCGAGCTCGAAGCCACCCCGGCCCGGGCCCTGCCGGATCTGCTCCGCCAGGTGCCGGGGCTGATCTTCCTCGATCGAGACGGGGCCGGAGAGTTGCCGCTCTCCATTGCCCGGGGCTTCTACGGTGGCGGCGAGACGGAGTATCTCCTGGTCATGCTGGACGGGGTGCTCCTGAACGACATGCGCACGGGTGCGGTCGACTGGACCCGGGTCCGCCCCGCGTCGGTACGTCGGGTCGAGGTGCTTCGGGGCGGGGGATCCGCCATCTACGGCGACCAGGCCGTCGGTGCGGTCGTGAACATCATCACCATCGATCCCGCCTCCGGCGAACGCTGGAGTGGCGAGGTGGCGGGTGGAGCCTGGCAGGACCTGGAAGGCTCGATCCACGGGGCGGCATCCGTGGGCGCCGGGCTCCTGGACGGGGGCCTCGACCTGGCTCGATCGGACGGATACCGGGACCACTCCCGCATGTCGCTGACGTCGGTGGGTGCATCGTACGCCACCCCGGGGGCCACGACACCGGTTTCCGTCGAGATGCGGTACGCGGACCACTACAACCAGGACGCGGGACCGTTGACCGAGGGTCAGCTCGACGGCGACCGCCGGCAGGCGAACCCCCTGTTCGGAGCCGACGAGCGTACCCGCAGGACGTTCGAGGCGACGGCTCAGGCCGGGGGTCGCCCGGGTGCGTTCCAGGGGTGGACCGGGCGCCTGGCCGTTCAGACCGTGGACCAGTCCCAGACCCGAACCCTGCTGCTCACGCCGTCCTTCGGAGACACCCAGCTGCAGGAGACGAACAGTCTGACGGTCGGCGGGCGGGTGACCTACGACGGCCGCTGGGGAGACTGGTCCCTGACGGCCGGAACGGAGCTTGTCGGGGGGGGCTACGACTCCAGGTACGCCCCGCCCACGAGCCCCGACGAGACCCTGACCGAGGGGGACGGCTCGCGGTTCGGAGGAGCGCTCATGGCCTCGGGCCAATGGGCGCCCGGAAGCCGGACCCGGGTGACGCTGGGAGGCCGCTACGACCGGATCGAGGTTTCCGGTCGCGACGGAACCGCGGAGTCCACGTTCGACCAGGTGTCCCCGAGGCTGGGGCTCAACGTCACCTACCTGCCGGGCCCGCGGAACGCCGGCAACCTGTACGTGAGCCTGGGGCGGTCATTCAAGGCGCCATCCCTCGACCAACTGTACGACGAGCGAGCGATCCCGGTCGGCCCGGACGTCCAGGTGAACCTCTCCAACCCCGACCTGAAGCCACAGCGCTCCACCGATGTCGAGGTCGGTCTCTACCAGACGTTGCCGGTGTGGGCGGACCTGCTCGCCGAGGTATCGCTGGCGGCCTACCGGATCGACCTGGAGGACGAGATCGACTTCGACCTCGAGACCTTCAAGTACGCGAACATCACGGAAAGCGTGCACGACGGATTGGAGTTGGCCCTGACCCTGCCGTTCGCGTCCTGGCTGGCCTTCAACCAGACGCTGACCCTGGGCCGGGCCCGTTTCGGGACCGGTGATTTCGAAGGAAACCAGCTCAAGAACATCCCCCTGACGGTGAGCGTGACCGGCTTCCGCCTGACCCCGACGACGAACGTCGGCGCCACCCTGGGATGGCGGTACGTCGGCTCCATGTACCTGGACGACGCCAACCAGGAGGAGGTCCCGTCGCGGAACGTTCTCGACCTGGGGCTGGACTGGACGGTGCGCGGCGCCACGGTGTTCGCCACTGTGAAGAACCTGACCGACGAAGGTGGAGTCGAGGGCGGCTACATGCTGTTCGATCCGGCGACCAACAGCTCGGAGCGCATGCTGTACCCGTCCGGTGGTCGGTACCTGAGAATCGGGGTGCGGGTCGGGGGATGAATCGCATGATCGAGGAAACGAAGCGCGGCCCGGGGCCGCGATCCATGTCCCACGAAGGCGGAGAGCCACGATGAGCTATCTGGACGTTCCGAGGATCAACTTCGCGGGGGAGTTCTACGCGAACCCGTCGACGGTGAACAACGATCCGGACAACTACAAGGCGGGCGTGACGGACCCACCGCCCTGGCAGGAGCCGTATGGCAACCACGACTTCAGCCTGTGGAAGTGCAAGGTCGTGTCGGCCCTGGACGACCAGGGCAACGACGTCGGCGACGACCTGATCATCGCCGCGGAAATCAGCTCCGTCGTCCCCCATGCGTTGACCGGGCCCGGGGGCCAGGAGGCCAGCGCCCGGGGCAAGGATGGCACCCCTGCCAAGCTGGTGGACGTGGACGTGTACCAGCAGGCCACGTCGGCGATCTACGGGCTCAAGATGACCATCACGCTACGGGGCGGCGGCGGTGCCGTCACCGGCAACGTCGAGCCTCCGTTCCTGAACAGTGTCTGGTTCAAGGCCATCATGCCCGAGCGGGGCTGGCGAGGGATCGACAGCTATGGGCAGGGCAGCTACGGAGGAGACAGCAACGCGAGCGGCTGGTTCCGCACGGTGGTGCGCTTTCCGAAGGCCCAGTGGCCGGAAGGGTCGAACGTCCTGAATCAGCTCAAGGCCAAGTGTCAGGACCTGGGCGACGAGATCGTGGTGGGGTTCCGGATGGTCCTGGACTCGTACGTCAACAACCCGATCAACGACATGCCGGACCTGAAGTCGTGGCCGGCCAAGCGGTTCGGCCGGATCCGGGCGACTCTCGGACCCTGGACCATCGACGAGCCGGTCGGGGCGCCGGGGCCGCGGTGGTTGGTGGCCCGTCCGTTCCCGGCCACGGTCGACGCTTCGAACCCGTGCGTGGAGGCACCTAAGAAGCAAGCTCCGGAAGAGGGGCTCGACATCACGACCCCCGCCCCCTGGAGCTGGCCGGCCCTCTACGGCGCGCCGTTCATGGTCGACCAGGACCGGAAGCGCCTGGTCGTGGACCTGTGCAACGCGGTGCCGAAGCAGCATGTGGGTGGGCCCCGGGCCGACCTGGGCAAGGTCACCGCGCTGATTCAGCCCCCCGGTGGAGCCGCGACCCCGATCGGGGTGCTGGATACGTCCGACGCCTCGTACCAGATGTGGTCGGGTATCGCCGAGCTGCCGCTGACGGACGAGCAGCTGGCCCTGATTCACAGCAATCCCCTCCACCTGGAGACCGACCGGGACGACATCGGCTGCCGCCAGCTCTGGAAGGAGGCGGATCACGGCATGTTCGTATCCGCCGACGACCGGGTTCACCGCATGACCCGGACCCCGACCCCGGGGGAGAAGCCCACGAAGTACTCCCACGTCTGGATCACCAGGTGGGGGCAGCCGGTCCCGGAGTTCACCCCGTCCCTGAACATCACGCCGGTGGTGCTCAACACCCCAGGTGCCACGGTGCCTCCCAACACCTATCCAGGCGACACGTCCCAGGCCGACGGGGCCCTGACGGCCACGGCGTCCGCGTCGACGGCCAACGGCAAGTCCGTCGTGACGTTCAACGTGATCAAGGACCCGGGGGCTCGGCTGACCGACCCAGACGGCACGCCCCGTCTCGACGGCCAGCTCTACTTCGTCTACGCCTACGATCCTCAAACCATCGATCCACAGGCGCCACCGTGGGACACGGCGTGGCAGGAGCTCCAGATCTCGATCCTGGCCTGGTCCGACCAACTCGTGAACGAGAATCCCACCTGGGAACAGGTCCGGGCCATCATGCAGCCCTACGCCGCCCTGTACCCGTCCATGCGCGAGCTCATCGACCTCACGGACGAGCACAGCTTCAGCGTGTTCGCCAAGGCGCCGCCGTGGTGCAGCTCCTACGGCGCGAGCGCCTCGGAGAACTGGAACGGAGTCTGTATGGGCGCCATCCCATACTTCATGAGCCGGGACATGAAGGATCCCATGTTCATGCCCATCACCCGGGACCTGTCGCCCCGGCGCAGGGACGCGGTGCTCTACTACTGCAAGAACCTCCAGGGGCCCCACGGCAACTGTCCGCCGCCCGAGGCCCGGGGGTGTCCGGAGGCGTCCGACGAAGGGTCCGGAGACGCATCGACCGCTGCGGGCGGCACGGAGTCCGGGGGTGGGTCATGAGCCGCGTCAGGAAGGCCTCCGACCCCAATCCCCTGGTAGCGACCGATGAACGCCCGATGGCCGTCGCAGGTCGAAGTGGCCCCGCGCAAGGAGGTCCCATGGGTACCAAGCACACGCGTCGACGCCTCACACTGCTGTTCGCTTTCCTCCCGTTCGTGTGGGCCTGCTCGGGGGATCCCGGAACGACGGACGAGGTCGAGACGACGGGAGGAGAGACGGATCCCGCCGTCACCACGTTGGTTGCCCCCGAAGTCATTCCCTGGAATCCGGGCCCGTTCGACACGGTGCAAAACGCACTGCCGTACGACGTCGAGTACGAGCTCCAGGCGGATTCGACCCGGCTGCCCGCCATCCAGTCCTACGCGTACGCCCATCCCCGGAACGGTGAGGTCCTGATCGTGGGGGGGCGCAGGTGGCAGGGGCTGCACACATTCCATCCTGCGCCGGCCGAGAACTTCCCTAGGGACAGCACCAACCACCACCTGTTTGCCATCAACTTCGAGACGCTCCAGGTCGACTCGTTCGACGTGGACCTGCTGCCCGAGGACATGGCCACGGCCCTGAAGGTGTCCAACGCCCAGTTCTACTACGAGCGGGCCGACTCGGCGTTGTACTTCGTGGGCGGGTACGGATGGCTGGCCGACGGATCCGACATGCGCACCTTCGGCACCGTGATGCGGATTCCCGTGAACCAGGTGATGTCGATCATCAGGTCCGGGGCCAGCGACGCCGAGAAGGCCCAGCAGATCGGCGCGGCCATCCAACTGGGCAATGACGATCGGCTGCGGGTGACGGGTGGGGAACTCATGAAGCTCGGCAACGACTTCTACCTGGTCTTCGGCCAGATCTTCGACGGACAGTACCGACCGTTCGGGGCCGAAGGCTTCGAGCAGCGGTACACGGAGGCCATCAAGATCTTCCGCCTCGTGCCCGGCTCTGTGGAGGTGCTCTCCTACGCCGAGAACACCAACTCAGAGGCTGGATCGCCGTACCATCGTCGGGATCTCTCGGTGGTGGAGGATGTGGATCCGGACGGGAATCCCCGGATCGTGGCCCTGGGTGGGGTGTTTCCCCCCGGACTGCTCCAGGGATACACGGAGCCGGTCTACATCAGCGGCCCGGGCAGCGGTGACGTGACCATCGACACCAACGTGAACCAGGCCTTCAGCCAGTACACGTGCCCGGTGATCGTCGTCCACGACGCCGAGAACCGGGCGGTTTACCGGACCTTCTTCGGCGGCATCAGCCACAACTACTTCCACCAGACGCAGGGCCAGCACGACACCTTCCAGATTGCGTCCCAGCAGGGTAGGGACGACGGCCTTCCCTGGGTGGCTGACATCTCGACGATGGTGGAACTGGGGGGAGTTCAGGGCAGCACGTATCAACAGTTCATTGCCCTGGAGCCCATCCCCGGGTATCGGCTAATGGGAGCTACGGTGGAGCTGATCGAGAACCCGGCGCTCATCGACGGGGGCATGGCCATGGACAACGGCGTGATCCGTCTCGGGTCGTTGACGCCGGGTCAGCGCACCCACATCGGGTACGTTTATGGGGGCATCCAGTCCGACAACCCGTTGCCGGGGATTCCAAACACCGGTACCCGGGCCAGCAACCGGGTCTGGAAGGTCTACATGACACGGGGGGCAACCGCCGCGATCCCAGCCAGCTTCGCCCACCAGGCGGCCGCCTCGCCGGCTTCCGGCACCACGTTCGAGTCGATCCACGAGACTGAGGGGAATCCGTAGTAGGGAGCGCCCGCAGGCGCACGATCGGGCGCCATCGGGGGTCACGTCCCATCCAGGGAGGTGGCCCTCGATGCTCGTTCACCCGGGTGCGCGACGCCCGCGGCCCGCTGGAGTAGGACCCAGCGGCCCCCGTGGTCGGACCTGGACCGTGGACGGTCTAAGGCGGGAGCCCGCTTGCCTACTCGGGCAGCGAGCTCGCCGCCTCCCAGAGCGCCGCGATCCGGGCCTCCGGGATCTCGCCCTCGAAGGCGAACGCGATCCCCACGATGGCCCGGACGTCGCCGGCGCCGTCCAGCACCGGAAGGGCGGCCGCGGCCTGGCCTCCGACGAGCTTGGCCATGGGATTCACGGTACCCGAATCGTCCGTCTGGAGGTTGCAGGTCTGGACGGGGTGGGCCGTGACCTGGGCCTGGCCGGCCATTCCTTTGCCCCGGGGCACGTACGACACGACCTGGAGAACGGGTGGCGGAATGTTGCGTGCCGCGACCACCTCCAGGTCCTGGCCGGTGCGGCGATGGACCGTTCCGGCGATGCCGTCTTCCCGGGACAGGTACGCGTCGAGCCAGTCCTGTGCCATTGGGTCGAGCGCGAATGCCATCGGTACTCCCTGATCCTCCGGGGCGTCGGATGGGGTGGGGGCTCCCCGGCCCTCCGGTGTGTCGGACGGGTTCACGGTCATGCCTCCGCGGCAGGGCCCCGCTCGGGGCGGCCCAGGTAGTCCCGAAGGGCCTCACGGGCGTCTTCGGTGATCGATGTGAATCGCACGGGGAAGCGCCCTTCTTCGGGTACCGTCCCTCCGGGCACCTTGCCGTACACGTGGAAGCTGCCGGGCCGACCGGCGGGGGACGGGATCGAAAACCGCAGGTCGGTCAGGGGCGGCACGGCGCGGTGGCTGCGGATGACCGCGCCGGTCTCGGACAGCTGGACCAGGGCGGCATCCACCGCCTCCGACGAGACGTTCTTGCCCTCGACCAACGAGAAGTGCACTTCCACCGCGT
>CAJIAX010000270.1_pt1 | contig 10047 bp, 10 predicted proteins | sample 9199251 | NCBI WGS metagenome assembly CAJIAX01 (sample SAMEA7708287, study PRJEB35096) | sediment metagenome | biome: marine neritic benthic zone biome [ENVO:01000025]; feature: sediment [ENVO:00002007]; material: shallow marine sediment [ENVO:03000034] sea grass bed [ENVO_01000059] ... | reverse complement strand
GGCGTCCGGGACCGTGGCCGCGTCTACGCCCCTGGCGGTCGCTCGGGACTGGAGGAATCGGCGGACCTGGCCCCTGCTCGCGACGATGACCTGGGGTCTATGGTTCGGGATCACATCACTGGCGGGGCTCGCTCGGGGCTGGCACGACGCCGCGTACCGGGTCCGGGCGCCGGCCGTGCTCGAGGCGGCGGAAATGGTGGCTCGATCCACGGCCCTCGACGACGTGGTGGGTGCCCCGGAGCTCTGGGCTCCCCTCTACCTCTACACCGGTCGAACGGTGGCGCCCAGCGCACCCTTCGAGCCCAGCGCACCCTTCGAGCCCGGCGCGATGGACGCCCCGGTCTGGGGGACACCGGAGCGACAGGTACGCCTGTGGGTGGAAGCGGGACTCGACCTGGTCCTGGCGGAGCACGGTGGGCGGGTCCACGGATCGACGCTCGATCGGATCGAGGCCGAGTGCGGCGGGGACGCTCTGGAAGTGGCGGGACGGTACGAGGGCGCGGTGCTCGTGCGCCTGGCGTGGGACGGGGGTTGCAGGGCTCGCTTGCTGCCGGACCGCTGAGAAGGGGAGCCCTACCAGGCCACCGATCCCTCCTGGGTGGTGTCGATGTCTTTCCCCTGGCCCTCGCCTAGCAGCACCTCGTCGATCTGGGCGTACAGGAACTCCCGGGACTTGGCGTCTCGGGGATCCAGCCCGTAGTGGTTGATCAAGAGCGTTTGGTGCTGGAGCCAGTCTGCCCAGCAGGACTGGCAGATGGAGGCGAGGATGCGTTCTCCGATTTCATTCCGGAAGGGCGCGCGGGCCAGCTTGGGCGCGTCCTCCTTGCACCGATGGCACTGGATCGTCTCCACCATAGTCCTCGTTCGCGGGTCGATTCTCGGGCCCCTACCGATGCCAACGCGTGGATGGGTCGGTCGGGGCCGGACTCCCTCGACGGCGGCTGTGCCGACGCCGATGTCGCTCCCCCTACCCAGGGTCGCAGCGAGGGGTCCGAGCCTCGTCCGGCGCCGTGCCCTCGTTCCGATTCCAGGTGGAATCGACCGAGAACAGGGACAGTGCCCGGACGGGTGATCCCCCGGGTAGATCTTGGGGTGACGTTTGTTTAATTTGCGTTCTGTCCGCGAGGGCGCGGATGCCTCAGAACGGAAGAGAACACCCATGGTGCTTACGAAAAAGCAGTTGGCCCACATCGAGAATCGGCTCATGGATGAACGGGGCCGTGCGCTTCGTTCGTTGGGCATGTTCGACGAGATGGCCAAGCGCGACCGGGAATCCGGCGACTCCGACCTTTCGGCCTACACCGACCACATGGCGGACCAGGGCACCGAAGCGATGGAGCGAGAGAAGGCCGCGCTGTTCGCGACCAAGGAAGGGCGGTACCTGTACCGCATCGAGGAGGCGCTCCGGCGTCTCTACCACAGCCCCGAGACCTTCGGATCCTGCCACACGTGTGGCGAGCCGGTCGGTTTCGAGCGTCTCGACGCGTTGCCCCATGCCCGGTACTGCATCGACTGCAAGCTGAAGGAGGAGGAGGCCGCGTAGTTCCAGCGCGACCATCCGTCCACAAAGAGGGACCCGGCCACCGAGCCGGGTCCCTCTTTTTTCGCCCCTGAGATCAGTGGCGCTGAGATCGGTGGCGCTTCGATCAGTGGCGCTTCGATCGGTGGCGCTTCAGGACGCGGGCTTCAACGCGGCGAGCAACGCGTCTCCAACCGCTTCCAGGTGCCATTCCTTCACGCCGGGGACCTCCCGGAGCCCGGCCTCGGTGGTCGGCCACCGCCGGGCGAGTTCGAGGAGCGTGGCGTTGGAGATCAGAGCGCCCCTCGCGAGCCCGAGTTCTTCGGCCCGGGCGTTGCGGGCCTCCTTCAGGGCCTGGGCCCGTTCCTCTTCTTCCGGCGTGGGGCGGCCGGGGCCCGTGCGAACGGGTCGGGGATAGCCCTCGAGCTCTTTCGAAGGAAGGGACTCCACGTCCCGCATCCGCGACACCAGGTCCTGGCCGGCGAGCCGGACCATACCACGGGGCATGCCCTTGATGGACTGGAGCCCTTGCACGGTGCGAGGGCGCTCCTGGGCGACGGCCATCAGGACCTGGTCGCCGGCCACACGGAACGGAGCCCGGTCCTTGGCCTGGGCGATCTCGTCCCGCCAGCGCAGGGCTTCCCGCAGGGCGTGCACGTCCCGGGGATCCATGTTCCGGGCTCCCTTGACCCTCAGCACCGGGTCCCCGGCGTCGTCGTCTTCCCAGGTGATCGTCTCGAGCAGGGTGAATTCCTCATGGGCCCACCCGATCCGGCCTGTCTCTACCAGGGCGTCCCGAAGAATGCCGACCAGGGGCGCCAGGTACCGGGTATCGGAGGCGGCGTATTCGATCATGTCGTCCGGAAGGGGCCGCTTGGCCCAGTCCGCACGCTGGTACTTCTTGGAGAGGCTGATGCCCAGGTGCCGCTCCAGCAGCGGAGACAGACCGAGGACGGGCTCACCCAGGAGCGACGCCGCGATCTGCGTATCGAACAGGCCGGCGACGTTGATTTCCAGGTCGCGGTCGAGGAGGCGGAGGTCGTAGTCGGCCCCGTGCATCATCACCGTGACGGACGGATCCTCGATGGGCCCCCGTAGCACGTCGCCCGCGTCGAACGCCAGAGGGTCGATCACGAACGTCCGCTCCGCCACCGTCAGCTGAACCAGGCAGAGCCGATCGCTGTAGCGGTGGAATCCTGCGGCCTCGCAGTCGAGGGCCAGGCTGGCCGCCCCGTCCAGAGCATGACTCAATTCGGCCGCTTCGTCGCGGTCCTGTATGATGGTCGTCGACACGAGGTGGGATTCTGCGAGGGGAGAGGGCCGATCCGCGGAAGTGGCAGGTTCTACTCACGGGGGTCGGGGGGGTTCCGAAAGCTGCCCGGGCGTACCCGTTTCGCTTGCCGCCTGCCTGCGACGGTGAGATTTTGAGTGTTACGCGGGTCGGCAGGTCTGAAGACCCGGCAATCTCCTCAGAACACGTCAGTCGCTCCGGCGGCTTGAATGCACATGCGCAGAACCAAGGTCGTTTGTACCCTGGGCCCCGCCAGCGCCAAGCCCGAGATCGTCCAACGCATGGTCGCAGCGGGCATGGACATGGCTCGAATCAACATGTCCCATGGCGATCACGCCACCCACGCGCGCTCGATCGCGATGGTGCGCGAAGCCGCCAAGTCCCTGGGGCGCCCGGTCGCGATCCTCGCTGATCTACAGGGGCCCAAGATCCGGGTCGGCCAACTCTCCACCGAGGTGGACCTCGTTCCTGGCGAGACGGTGGTGATGGCCCCCGGGGAGGTCCAGGTCGGCGACCGCATCCCGGTCACCTACCCCGGATTCCTGGAAGACCTGGAACAAGGGCAGATGGTGCTCCTCGACGACGGACTGCTGGAGCTCGAGATCGAGTCGGTCCGGTCCGAGGAGGTCCATCTGCGAGTGATCCGGGGCGGGCGTCTGAAGAGCCGGAAGGGCATCAACCTGCCCGAGGTCGTGGTCCGGACCCCGTCCACCACCGAAAAGGACATGGAGGACCTGGAGTGGGCCCTGGAGCAGGGCGTAGACTACATCGGCCTCTCCTTCGTTCGGTCCGACACCGACGTGATCCGCTTGAAGGAGCGGGTCGGTAAAGCCGCGCTGGTTGTCGCGAAGGTCGAGCTGGCGCGGGCCCTGGACCACGTGGAAGCCATCATCGAGGCCGCGGACGCCGTCATGGTGGCCCGGGGCGACCTGGGCGTGGAGCTGCCGTTCGAGCGGGTCCCCCTGGTCCAGAAGCGAATCATCCAGCTCGCCAACTTCTCGGGCCGGCCCGTGATCACGGCCACGCAGATGCTCGAATCCATGATCGAGTATCCGCGGCCTACCCGGGCCGAGGCCTCGGACGTCGCGAACGCCATTCTCGACGGCACCGACGCAGTCATGCTCTCCGGTGAGTCGGCGGTGGGCAAATACCCGGAAGGCGCCCTGGACGCCCTCGTCCGGATCATCCGGGAGATCGAACAGAGCGGCGTAGTGGAAAGGGGACCCCGGTACCTGATCGGACCCAACGACCTGGACCGGTCTGGTGCGAGCGCCAGGGAGCACGCCGTGGCGTCGGCCACGGTGGAATCCACGCGCCAGCTGGGCGCGCCCGCGATCATCGTCATCACCCGGAGCGGCTTCACGGCTCGCCTGGTCTCCAGCTACCGCCCCCCGGTTCCGATCTTCGCGATCTGTACCGACCCCCACGTGGTTTGTCAGCTCAACGCGGTCTGGGGCGTCGTGCCCATGCTGGCCCAGGAAGAAGAGGTCAGCTACGAGACCCTGACGGAGTTCGGGAAAAACGCCCTGCAGGACGCGGGCGTCGGTCGTGCCGGCGAGGCGATCGTGGTTACGGCCGGCTACCCCTTCCACACGTCGCGGAGCACGAACACGATGCGGGTGGAGCAGCTTTGAGAGAGGGCCTCGGGTGCGGCTGACCTTCCTGGGGACCGGCACGTCGTTCGGCGTGCCCGTGGTCGGTTGCGATTGTCCGGTGTGCGCCTCCGAGGATCCCCGGGACCAGCGGACGCGGCACGCCGCCCTCCTGACCCTGCCCGGGGGCACGCTCCTCGTGGACACGCCCCCCGAGCTCCGGCTCCAGCTCCTGGCGTCGAAAGCATCGAGGGTCGATGCCGTCTGGTTCACCCACGTGCACGCGGACCACATCCACGGGATCGACGACCTGCGCATCTTCAGCCTCAAGGGGCGAGGCAGCATCCCGGCGTACGGTGGGCCCGAGACGGTCGACGTCCTCCGGGGCCGGTTCCCGTACATCTTCGACCCGGAAGTCCGGCCGCCTCGGGGCACCTCCAAACCGGAGGTCGACCTCCGGGCCTTCGATCCCGACGGTGCGGTGGACGTGCTCGGCCACCGGTTCCTTCCGCTGACGCTTCCTCACGGACCGATGGACGTCCATGGATTCCGGGTCGGCGACCTCGGCTATGTGACCGACGCCAAGCGTCTTCCCGAACAGGCCCTGGAACGTCTCGCCGGCGTGCACACCCTCGTGCTCAACGCCTTGTGGTGGGGGAATCCCCATCCGACCCATTTCAACGTGGAAGAGGCCATCGAAGCCGCCCGGCAAGTGGGCGCGGACCGCACGTATCTGGTCCACCTGACGCACCGACAAACACACGCCGATCTCGCCGACGCGCTGCCCCCTGACATCCGACCGGCGTACGACGGTCTCAGCATCGAGATTCCCTGAACCGACCTCCGGAGCGATCATGCCGCCGCTCATCCTCGACGTGAACAACATGCTGGCCCCGGCCCTGGGCGACCGGGGTGTGGACCCCGACCGGATCGGAACGGACCTGGCCGACCGATTTCGCCTGGCCCACGCGGCCGTGGAGGCGCGCCGCGAGGCCGGTGACATGGGCTTCATGCAGCTTCCGTACGCCGTCGATTCCGCCGCCGAGGTGCAAACATTGGCCGATTCGTTCGGCCAATGGTTCGACAACCTGGTCGTTCTCGGCATCGGGGGCTCGGCCCTGGGTGCACAGGCCGTCCGGGACGCCCTCAAAGGCCCCCTCTACAACCAGCTCGGCGACGAGGAGCGGGAGTATTACCCGAGGCTGCTGGTCCTGGACAACGTGGACCCGTCGTCCGTCCGCGACCTCCTCTCGCACATCGACGTGCGCAAGACCCTGTTCAACGTGGTCAGCAAGTCCGGTTCGACCGCAGAGACGATGGCCCAGTTCCTCGTCGCCTGGAACCTGCTGGTTCAGGAGGTGGGGATCGACAAGGCCCCGGGTCACTTCCTCTTCACCACGAGCCCGGACCGGGGAAGCCTTCGCTCCATGGCCGAGGCCGAAGGGGTCCCGGCGCTGGCTGTGCCGGACAACGTGGGCGGACGCTTCAGCGTGCTGTCTCCCGTCGGTCTGCTGCCGGCGGCCGTGACGGGGGTCGATATCGCCGCGCTGCTGGCCGGGGCCCGGGCCGTGGAAGAGCGGTGCCGGACCGATGTGCTCGAGGAGAATCCGGCCGGGCTCCTGGCCACCCTTCTCTGGGCGGCCCACGAAGAGGCCGGGGCCAACGTGCACGTTTTCATGCCCTACTGCGACCGGCTCCGGTCCTTCGCGGGCTGGTTCCAGCAGCTCTGGGCCGAGTCCCTGGGAAAGGCCGTCTCCACGGACGGTCGAACCGTGCATACGGGTCCGACGCCACTCCCGGCGGTGGGCGCGACCGACCAGCATTCCCAGGTCCAGCTCTTCATGGAGGGGCCATTCGACAAGGTGGTCCTCTTCCTCGCGGTCGGGGACGACGGCGACCCCGTGGCCATGGGCGGGGCACCGACCGACGACCCGGGCCTGGCGTACCTGGTGGGACACACGCTCGCCGAGCTCATGGACGCCGAGCGCAAGGCCACCGCCGAGGCGCTGCGCCGCAACGGGCGCCCGAACATGACCCTCGCGGTGGACCGGCTGGACGCGGACCGACTGGGACGCCTGATCATGCTGTTCGAGTTGGCCACGGTCTATGCCGCCGCGCTTTACGGGGTGGACGCCCTGGACCAGCCCGGGGTGGAGTTGGGCAAGGAGCTCACCTACGGGCTGCTGGGACGCGACGGCTTTCAGGCCATCGAGATCGACCCGGGGGCGCCTCGGTGGAAGGTCGAGTCGTAGCTCGGTGCGTGGGCCGACGAGGTCGATGAACCCGTTGTACTCCGTCGGGGGTACCAATACCTTGCGAAGACACGGCCACTGGACGGAAACCGGCCACATCGGGAGAGAGTTATGGATTCTGATCAGCCATACGTGGTGATCGAGCGGGAGAGTGGTGGCAGCCTGGGTACGTTCGTGCTCGGAGCCCTCGTCGGCGCCGGTCTGGCCCTGCTGTTCGCGCCTCAGTCCGGACCGGAGACCCAGGAAGAGATCAAGGATCGGGCCCTGCGCCTGAAGAGCGCGGCTGAAGATCGAATCCAGGATGCGCAGCGCACCCTGGAGGACCGTCTCGACCAGGCCCGAGCCGGCGTCGAGTCCAGGATCGACACCGTGCGGGATGCGGTGGATGCCGGACGCAAGGCAGCGTCCGAAGCTCGCGAAGAGCTCGGGGACAAGCTCGAACGGTCGAAGGCCGCCTACCGGGCCGGCATTACGGCCGCCCGGGAAGCCGCGACCACGGAAGAGGACATCGCCGAGGCGTAGAGGGTTCGTACCCCCTAGCGTCATCCACGGATCGCCGCGGGGGGAGCCCTCCCGCGGCGATTTCTCGTTCTCGTGACCCCCGCGCCCGACCCGCGCACGTCACAGGCCACGCCTCCACCGAGGCCCGAGCCCGCGGGTCCCCGGCGGGGCACGCCGCCCGGTCACGAAGACCGATCCGCGCCCCATCCCCATCACGCCTTGCTCGAATACGTGCAGGGGCGGGGGCACCGGTTCCGTACCTTCTGGAAGCGGGTGTACTGGAAGGCCGATGAGGACAACATCTTCTTCATGGCCGGTGCCATCTCGTTCAACGTCGTGGTGGCGTTCGTGCCCCTGGTGCTCTTCGCCATCGGCGTCGCGGGCACCGTGGCCAGCGCCCGCATCGGAGATCCCGGCGAGGCCATCACGGCCCTGATTCTCACAGCGCTGCCGGACATGGCGGGAGCACCCGAGCTGGTGGCCGGAGTCCAGACCATCATCGGCGGAATCCTGGGTGCGAGCCGTCAGCTGAGCCTGGTCGGAGGCGCGCTCCTGATCTGGCTGTCCACGAGGATGGTGGGAACGCTTCGCACCGCCCTCAAGGAGGTGTTCGACATCGCCCACGGGCGGGACATCATCATGGGCAAGATCTTCGATGCCCAGATGGTGGTCGTGGGGGGCGTGCTTTTCCTGTTGAACATCGGGATCACGGTCGCCGTCAACGCGGCCCGGGACTACGGGGTGGGGCTCCTGGGCCTCGGAGGGCGGATGCTGGCCTGGGGCGACCGGCTCCTGGCCCAGGGGCTGGCCTTCGCCTCGATCTTCGTCCTCTTCGTGCTGGTCTACCGATACCTGCCCGCTCGACGCATTCCGTGGCGCACCGCGCTGATCGCCGGATCGGTCATGGCGGTGAGCTACGAAGTCATGAAACACGCATTCTCGTGGTACGTGACGTCCGTCGCCACGTACTCGACCACCTACGGCAACCTCGCGGTGCTGGCCGTGCTGTTCTTCTGGGTGTACTACGCGTCGATCGCCTTCGTGCTGGCAGGCGAGATCGCGCAGGTGGCGACCATGCGCAGAGCCTGGAAATCCAGGCCCGTGGTGGCCGGTGCCCGTTCGCTGGTGGAGGGTCCCGACTAACATCGGGCGAGCGATCGGTCGATAGTGTTATGTTAGGGACAGTAGACGAAACATCCATTCCCTGTCCCGGGAGGTCTTCTCCGCCGTGATTCCCCGCCGCTTCACACCCGTCGTAGCCGCAGCCCTGGGCGTTTTCCTGATTCCCGCGCCTCAGATCGCGGCACAGGAAGCCCTGGACGAGGGCAACGATCCCGTGGTGTATCGCGCGCGGGTCATGGATCGAGAAGTGGTCTTCGACGAACCCCTGGTGGATCACGACGGGCCATACGTCATCGTGCATCTCGCCGAGAATCGCGTGTTCGTCGCGGAGGGCAAGGAGGCAGTGTGGTCGGCCCCCGCGGGGACCGGCAACGGCTTCCGGCTCCAGGGGCAGGGACAACGGTGGAAGTTCACGACCCCGAAGGGCCTGTTCAAGGTCCGGCGCATGGAAAAGGATCCCCTCTGGATTCCGCCGGATTGGTACTACGTGGAGAAGGGCATCAAGATTCCGCCCTTCGAGTCCCGGCCGGGCCTTCCCGGAGTGATGGGTACCACGGCCGTGTACCTGGGTGACGGGCTCGCCATCCACGGCACCAACAACCCTACGCTGCTTCTCAACCCGGACCCGGAAAAGCGACGCGTTTCGCACGGGTGCATCCGGCTGACCAACGAAGCGGCTCGTGAACTCTACCACCTGATCGACGTCGGTACGCCAGTCCTCATCTACTGACGTGGTGGACGAAGCCGGCCGCAAGATCCTCGGCCGAAACCGCAAGGCTCGTCACGAATACGAGATTCTCGAGAGCCTTGAAGTCGGGATCGCCCTGAAGGGTCCCGAGGTCAAGTCCATCCGGGCCGGCAAGATCGCATTCCAGGACGCCCACGCCCGGATCGAATCGGGCGACGTCTGGCTCCACAGCTTCCACATCAGTCCCTACGAGCCGGCGACCCGCAACAACGTCGAGCCTCTGCGTCCCCGTCGACTGCTGCTTCACCGACACGAGATCCGGCGGCTGATCGGCAAGGTGGAGGAAAAGGGGCTGACCCTGATTCCCCTGGACATCTATCTCAAGCGCGGACGGGTGAAGCTCACCCTGGCCGTGGCCCGTGGCCGTAAGCTCCACGACAAGCGTGAGAAGCTGAAGCGCCAGACCCAGGAGCGGGAAGCGCGGAGGGCCATGGAGGCCCACCGATGAAACCGTCCGTCGGTCCTGCGTCCCTGGGCTTGCTCCTGCTCCTCCCGGCCCTGCCGGCCTCCGCACAGGAAGCGGGCGCCGAGGCCGCTTTGGAACCCCAGGTGACCCCGGTGGCGGTGAGTCGCGCCCACGGCTTCGCGGCGTCCTGGGTCGGCGCGTTGGACGCATGGGGTTGGCAGGTATCCGCACTGGGCGACTCGGCCCGAGCCCGAGGTCCGGACGGAACCGAGGTCACCGTCCGGGCGGGAACACCTTTCGTTCGCCGCGGTGGGTCCACGATCCAGCTGGCCGATGCGCCGTACATGGAGAACGATGCGCTCTTCGTGCCCATCCAGCTCTTCCGCGAGCTGGCGCTGGAGCTGGACGTGCTGGGCGGGTCTCTGTCCCCGTCCCGGGCCGTGCTGGCGGCATCCTCGAGGGGCGGAGAAGAGGTGTTCGCACCCCTCCCGGAGGAACCTGGCGACGCCACCTCGTTGGCCCGGGTCGTGGTGATCGATGCGGGCCACGGCGGCCGGGACCTGGGCGCCCTGGGGTATGGCGGCACACGGGAGAAGGACGTGGTGCTGGCGGTGGC
>CAJIAX010000108.1_pt1 | contig 10108 bp, 10 predicted proteins | sample 9199251 | NCBI WGS metagenome assembly CAJIAX01 (sample SAMEA7708287, study PRJEB35096) | sediment metagenome | biome: marine neritic benthic zone biome [ENVO:01000025]; feature: sediment [ENVO:00002007]; material: shallow marine sediment [ENVO:03000034] sea grass bed [ENVO_01000059] ... | reverse complement strand
CGATCCCACCTCGCGGACTGCTCGGCCCGCCGCCGCCCGCTTCAGCGCCTCCATGTGCGGCTCCTGCTCGGACCGGGACGGATCCGGCCCTGGAATATCGACGGGGGGAGGAAGGAGGGACGCATCGATTCGATCCTCGTGGGGGGTGGATGCCGGCGGCCGGTAAGGTCGCGCCGAATCTATCCGGCGGGGGCATCGTCGACCAGACGTTGACAGGCTCCGGTAGGCCGGCGAGGATAGGCGCCATGAATCCCACGCACTCGACCCCCGTCCGAGCCTATGGGTGGCCGGTCTTCCTGGAGGACCCGGACACGGCGTAGTGCGCTGCCACGGATTCGAAGCGAACATCGCGCGCGGCCCCCGGGACCTACCGGCGGCCGCGTCCTTTTTTGCCCCCTTGGGGGCTTGAGCGAGGAAGCAGGATCATGATCATCGTCACCAGCCGGGGGATCACGGACGAGCAGCTCGACCACATCCGGGAACGGGTGGAGGGTCTCGGCCTGCGAACCCACATCTCAAGGGGTGAGGCCCGGACCGTCATCGGATGCATCGGGGACGAGACCGTGCTGGCGGGTGTGCCTCTGCTCTCGATCCCGGGTGTCGAGGCCGTCCACCCGGTCATGAAACCCTACAAGCTGGCGTCTCGGGAATTCGCTGCCGAGGACACCAGCATCCGTCTGGGCGCGGGCACCATGGGGCCCGGCGGGTTTTTCGTGATCGCTGGCCCCTGCTCGGTCGAGGGCGAGGATATGCTCATCGACACCGCCCGCCACGTCCGGGACGCCGGGGCGGCCGGCCTCAGGGGCGGGGCGTTCAAGCCTCGTACCTCGCCCTACTCGTTTCACGGCATGGGGCGTGAGGGTCTGGAGATCCTGGCCCGGGCCCGGGCGGAGACCGGACTGCCCGTGGTGACCGAGGTCATGGACACCCGTCAGGCCGAGTTGGTGGCAGGGTACGCCGACGTGCTCCAGATCGGCGCCCGGAACATGCAGAACTTCGCCCTGCTCACCGAGGTCGGCCGCCTCCAACGGCCCGTGCTCCTGAAGAGGGGGATGTCGGCGACCGTGAAGGACCTGCTGCTGGCCGCGGAGTACGTGATGAGCCAGGGAAACCTGAACGTAATCCTCTGCGAGCGGGGCATTCGCACCTTCGAGACGGCGACCCGGAACACGTTCGATCTGGCGGCGATCCCGGTGCTCAAACGCGAAACCCACCTACCGGTGGTGGCGGACCCCAGCCATGCGGGAGGCGTGCGTCACCTCGTCCCGCCCCTGTCCTACGCCGCGATCGCTGCCGGGGCGGACGGACTGATCGTCGAAGTGCACCCCGACCCCGAGACCGCCGTTTCGGACGGCGAGCAGTCCCTGACCTGGAGCGAGTTCGACGACCTCATGGACGGGATCGCACCCTTCGTGGACGCGGTCGGACGGACCCTCGTACGGGCGGACGGTCCCACGCCGACGTGAGCACACGGGCACGGGGATGGCAGCCGACAACCCACGTTTCGGTCCGCCCTGTAGAGACTTCCGCGCGAGCGCAGTAGGTTAGGATGTTCGCCACCGGATGGGCCCAGCCCAAGTGACCCCGCGGCACGTATCGCGCCGCCCAGGAGGCATACATGACCACCAGCACCACGAGCAGAATCGAGGAACTCCTCGGAGCCGATGCCGAGGCCCTTCTCCAGTACCGCTGCACCGGCTTTCCCAGAGAAAACCTCCACCTGCCCGGACCCGACTTCGTCGACCGCACCCTGGCGCTGTCCGACCGATCGCCCCGGGTTCTCAGGAACTACCAGCAGATCCTGAACTCCGGGCGACTGGGTGGAACCGGCTACGTCTCCATCCTGCCGGTCGACCAGGGCATCGAGCACACGGCGGGCGCCAGCTTCGCGCCGAACCCGGCCTACTTCGATCCGGAGAACATCGTCGAGCTCGCCCTCGAGGGCGGCTGCAACGCCGTGGCCTCCACCCTTGGCGTGCTGGGCGCCTGCTCCAGGAAGTATGCCCACAAGATCCCCTTCCTGGTGAAGCTCAATCACAACGAGCTCCTGACCTATCCCAACAAGTTCGACCAGATCCAGTTCGGGTCGGTCCAACAGGCGTTCGACATGGGCGCCGTGGCCGTGGGCGCCACCATCTACTTCGGGTCCGACGAATCGATGCGTCAGCTCCAGGAGATCTCGGAGGCCTTCGCCCACGCCCATGAGCTGGGCATGGTCACCGTCCTGTGGTCCTACCTGCGGAACGGCGCGTTCAAGAAGGACGGCACCGACTACCACACGGCGGCCGACCTCACCGGGCAGGCCAACCATCTCGGTGTCACCATCGAGGCGGATATCATCAAGCAGAAGCAGGCCGTGGGGAACGGCGGGTTCCGGGACATCGGGTTCGGCAAGACCCATGACCGGATCTATGGCGACCTGGTCCCGGACCACCCCATCGAGCTGACCCGGTACCAGGTGGCGAACTGCTACATGGGACGCATGGGGTTGATCAACTCCGGTGGCGCCAGCGGCGCCAACGACTTCGCCCAGGCAGTGACCACCGCGGTGATCAACAAGCGGGCGGGCGGCATGGGGTTGATCTCGGGACGCAAGGCGTTCCAACGGCCGATGGACGAAGGCGTGCAGCTGCTGAACAGCATCCAGGACGTCTACCTGGACACGTCGATCGACATCGCCTGACTTCGGTCGAGGTGACCGTCGCGTCCGCGACGGTCCCGAGGCGGCGGCGGATCGGGGAGCGGCAACGCCCCTGGCCTGCCGCCGCTTCTCGTTGAGAGACCGTGTCCGCCGCGGCTCAGCCCCGGGCGGCCTCGGCCAGCCGATCCCGTGCCTCGCGGATCTGGTCCAGGACCGCGGCCCGGGCCGTACCGCCGGGCACCGCCCGCGCTTCCACGGAACCTTCCCACGAAAACACGTCGCGGACGTCCTCGTCGAAGGCGTCGTGGGCGCGCCTGAAGACCTCGTCCGCCAGGTCCTCCAACGAGCAGCCCTCGAGCTCCGCTTCCCGGACCAGGAATCCCACGGCCTCGTGACTCCGGCGGAACGGCACACCCTTCCGGACCAGGTAATCGGCCAGGTCAGTTGCCAGGAGCTGGGCGTCCATGGCTTCGGTGAGCCGTTCTTGCTGCCAGGTCGCCGTGGCCACCGCGCCCGTGAGTGGTGGCAGGGTGAGCAGCAGCGTGTCGACCGTGTCGAAGAGGGCCTCTTTGTCCTCCTGGAGGTCTCGGTTGTATCCGGTGGGCAGACCCTTGAGCAGCGTCAGTAGGGCCATGAGGTTGCCCGTCAACCGACCGGCCTTGCCCCTGGTGAGCTCGGCAACATCCGGATTGCGCTTCTGGGGCATGAGACTGGAGCCGGTGCTGTACCCGTCGCTGATGCGGAGGTAGCCCAGCTCCATCGACGCGAACAGGACCAGGTCCTCGGCCAGCCTCGATATGTGGACGCCGATCATGGCTCCCGCGAACGCCATCTCCGCGATCCAGTCCCGATCGCTGACGCCATCCACGCTGTTCTCCGTCACGGAGTGGAAGCCCAGCTCCCGGGCCAGCGCCGCCCGGTCCACGGGAAACGGACATCCCGCGATCGCCCCGTTGCCCAGGGGCATGTACCCCGCCGCGTGAACCGCCGACCGCACCCGTCGCACGTCCCTCAGCAACGGCCAGGCGTGGGACATGGCCCAGTGGGCCACCCGGATCGGTTGGGCCTGCTGGAGATGGGTATAACCCGGCATGATCAGGTCGACCGTCTCGTCGGCCATGGCCACGAGGGCGTGTACCAACCCCAACAGCGCAGACTCGACCTCCCCGCCCGCGGTCATTCCCCAGAGCCGAAAATCCGTCGCCGCCTGGTCGTTGCGGGACCGGCCCGAATGGAGCTTGCCCGCGACGTCCCCGACCTCTTCGAACAGCAGGCGCTCGACGAGGGAGTGGATGTCCTCGTCCGGTGCGCCTTCGGCGGCGCCGCTACCCAGTCGATCCGCGACCTGGGCCAGCCCCGTCACGAGCCGGTCGGCTTCGTCCGGGGCGATCACGCCGGCTCCCGACAATGCCCGGGCCCAGGCCTGACTGCCGCGGACGTCCTGGGGCCAGAGCCGGAGGTCCACGTTCAGGGAAAGGTTGAGGGGCACCATCTCAGGGGCCATGCCCCCCTCGAAGCGACCTCCCCAGAGGGCCTTTTCCCCACCCGGCTGCTCGCTGCTGTCTTGTAGGCTCATAATTCGACGATAGGTACGGGAAGAGGCCGCGACAACGCTGGGTTTGCCGCGGCCTCTCCAGTGGGGCGTTCGGAACCGGCTAGAAGGTCGAGCCCGCGCCGGCGAGTTCTCTCATGATGCGGGCCACCGTGTCGTCCGGCACGCCGGATGGACCGGGTCGCCCCTGGTTCCGTAGCGGCAGCCCGAACAGCTTGATGAATCCGCCGGCGTCGGCGTGGTCGTACTCCGCCCCTTCGCCGAAGCTTGCCAGGCCGGCGTCGTAGAGTGACACGGGACTGCTGCGACCCACGACCCGGGCGGAGCCCTTGTACAGCTTCATACGCACGGTGCCCGTCACGTTCCGGGTCAGCACGTCGACCATGGCGTCCAGGGCCTCGCGCTCGGGGGTCCACCACCGGCCTTCGTAAACCAGGTCTGCATAGCGGTGCGCGGTCTGGTCCTTCAAGGCCAGGGACCTGCGGTGCATCGTGATCTGCTCGAGCTCCTGGATCGCCGCCAGGAGCAAGGTGCCGCCGGGAGTCTCGTATACGCCCCTGGACTTGATGCCGACCAGCCGGTCTTCGACCAGGTCCGCACGGCCCACGCCGTGTCGAGCCGCGAGCTCGTTGAGCGTCATGAGCAGGGACAGCCCGTCCATGGGCTGGTGATCCACGGACACCGGCACGCCGGCGTTGAAACCGATCTCTACGTACTCCGGGGTGTCTGGCGCGTCTTCAGGCGCCACCGTCCACTTGTACATCGACTCTTCGGGCTCGAAGGCCGGATCCTCCAGGGGTCCGCCCTCATGGGAGACGTGCCAGAGGTTTTCGTCCCGGGAGTACAGCTTGGTCAGGTCCACGTCCAGAGGAATCCTCCGAGCCCGTGCATACGCCACGGCGTCTTCCCTCGAACGGATGTCCCACTCCCGCCACGGTGCGATCACGTCGAGGTCGGGCCCCAGCGCCTGGTACGAGAGCTCGAACCGGACCTGGTCGTTGCCCTTTCCGGTGCACCCGTGGGCGACGGCGTTGGCTCCCACTTGTCGGGCGACTTCGACCTGTCGTTTGGCGATCAGCGGGCGGGCGATCGCGGTACCCAGCAGGTACGTGCGGCCGTAGACGGCGCCGGCCTTGAGCACCGGCCAGATGTAGTCCTCGACCAGCTCCTTCCGGAGATCCTCGGCGGTGAACGACACCGCCCCCGTGGCCAACGCTTTCGCCTGCAGGGCTTCCGCGTCCACCTCCTGACCCACGTCCGCGGCCATGCAGTAGACGTCGGCCCCGTATTCCTCTTTGAGCCAGGGCACGATCACCGAGGTGTCCAGTCCGCCCGAATAGCCCAGCACGACCTTGGGTGCCATCGTTCTTCGTCTTCCTTCGAGATGACCCAGCCAGAAAAAAAGACGGGGACCGGAGAACAGGATTCCAGCGACCTCCCGCCAAGGTGCTGGTCGGGCACTGAGGCCCTTCTTCGTCCTGCCTCCGGGTCCCGCAAAATGTCTCTTTATGATGCCTGCAACGCCGTCCGACTTGGCGTGTGCGGCATAATTATACACTATCGCTGCATGATGTCAACTAATTCGGATCCAGAAACGTGCCCCCACCCCTCCGTAACTCCAGGCCCACGGGCGTCTCCCGGCATCCGACCCTGAACGGGCACGCCACGCAGTCCCGGGCCACCTTCTCGGGTACGGCCCCAAAGTCCATGACGTGGAATCCCAGGCGCTCGAAGAAGGCGGGCTCCAGGGTCAGGGCGAACAAGCGGTACGCGCCCCCTGCCCGAGCCCGATCGCGCAGCGCCTCGACGACGCGCCGGCCGAAGCCGGATCCCCGTGCATGGTTCTGCACGGCCAGTCCGATGACCTCGGCGGATCCGCCCGGATAGAAGCGTAGTCCGCCCATGGCCATGACCTCGCCGCCGTCCTCCACCACGAGGAAGTCGGGCAGAGAATCGCTCAACTCGTGTCGGGAGCGAGGCAGCATGAGTCCCTTGTGGGCGTGCTCGGCCACCAGCCGGGCCATGCGGTCGACGTGGCCAGGCTCTGCGGCACGGACCAGGGACGCCGCCGGAGCGACCGTCGCGGGCGTCATGCGAGGCAGGCCTCGAGCCGGGACAGACCGGTCTCGAGCTCGTGGAGCGGGATGTTCAGCGCGGGCAGGATCCGGACGACGTCGGGTCCGGCACCAACGACCAGCAGGCCGGCGGCTCGCGCTCGCGCCACCACGTCCCCTGCGGAACCAGAGAGCTGAATTCCCCACATGAGCCCGGTGCCCCGGACCCCCACGACCTCCGCCCGGCTGAGCAGCGTCGCTGCCCATGCCTCGATCAGCCTGCCCCGCTCCCGGACCCCCTCCAGGAAGTGGGGCTGGGAGACCGTGCGAAGGATGGCCAGGCCCACGGACGCGACCAGCGGGCCTCCGCCGAAGGTCGTGGCGTGGTCGCCGGGCTCGATGGCGTCGGCCACGCGATCCGCGACGACCACGGCCCCCATGGGCAGGCCACCGGCGAGGGGCTTGGCAAGCGTCAGCAGGTCCGGCGTCACACCGGCGTGTTCGTACCCGAACAGGTCGCCGGTCCGCCCGAGGCCGCACTGGACCTCGTCGAAGACGAGGGCGACCTCTTCCGCCGTACACAGCTCCCGCAGATCGCGCAGGAACGAAGCCGGAATCGGGTGGACCCCGCCTTCGCCCTGGATGGGCTCGATGATCACGGCGGCGGTGGACGAGCGGCTCACCAATGCCCGGACGCCTGCCATGTCGCCCACCTCGGCGAAGCGTGCGCCGGGGGCCAGGGGTCTGAACGGCTCCTGGTAGCGGGGCCGGTCGGTCACGGCGAGCGCGCCAAACAGTCGTCCGTGGAACGACCGCCGGAAGGATACGAACTCATGCTTCTGCGGGCCGCCGATGGTCCGAGCCCACCGCCGCGCGAACTTCAGGGCAGCTTCCACGGACTCGGCGCCCGAATTGGCGAAGAACACGCGGCCGGGGAACGTGACGTCCACCAAGGCCTCCGCCAGGGCCTCGGCGGGTCGAGTCCGGTACAGGTTCGACGTGTGGACGAGCCCCGTGCGCAACGCTTCTTCCATGGCCCGCCGAACCACGAGTGATCCGTGTCCGAGGGCGTTGACCCCGATTCCAGCGGTGAAATCGAGGAATCGCGAGCCCGATTCGTCGACGAGCCAGGAGCCGTCGCCGGACACGAACAGGCCGTCCCGTGTGCCGTAGACGCCGAGAAGGGCCCCATCCGTCAGCGTGGCCGGGCTCATGCCGCCCCCAGGGCCAACGCCGACCGCAAGACCCGGGTGCCGCCGCCGCCCTTCAAGATGCCGGGACCACCGATCGTGACGGACACCCCCGCCCTGGCGGCCTCGACGGCGCTGTCGAGCTTGACGATCATCCCGTTCTGCACGACGCCCTGGTCCACGAGCTCGGCTGCGCCCGCCGGATCCAGCACGTCCAATACCTGGCCGGATGAAACGACGCCGGGAGCGTCCGACACCAGGAACATCCGGTCCGCCTGAAGGGCCGTTGCAACCGCCCCTGCCACTTCGTCCGCGTTCACGTTCAACGGCACCGATCCCGGCCCGGTGGAGATGGGTGACAACACGGGCACGAAGCCGGCAGCCCGCAACGCGTCGAGAACGGCCGGTTGCACGGCCGCCACCGTACCCACCTCGCCCAGGGCTCCACCCTGTTTCCGAAACGCCGCGAGCAGGCCCCCGTCTTCGCCGGACAGGCCCACCGCCTGGACGCCGGCCTGGTTCAGCGCCGATACGACACGCTTGTTGGTCCAGCCCGTCAGCACCATCGAAGCGACCTGAACGCCCTCGACCGACGTGACGCGCAAGCCGTCTCGCCAGGCCACGGGAATCCCGTATCGCTCCTGCCACTCGGAAATCTCCGGGCCGCCCCCGTGAACCACGATGACCTCGCCGGGCAGGGTCGCGATCGCGTCCGCCAGCGCCTTCAAGGCGTCCCCGTCGGTGACGATCCGCCCCCCGACCTTCACCACCGTCAGCATCTCAGGCCTCTCACGGGCTCGAAGCCCATCATCACGTTCATGTTCTGCACCGCCTGGCCGGCGGCGCCCTTTCCCAGGTTGTCCAATGCCGCGACCACCGTCAGCGTCGGTGACTCCAAGCCTTCGTTGTCCGTGGCGCTCAGCATGACCCGATCCGTGTTCACCACGTCGCGCAACGACGGGGCCCGGTCCGTTTCGATGTGTACGGTGGGGAAGCCCTGGTACGCCTGTGTCCACACCGACGACACGACCTCCGCCGTCGTACCCGGAGTCACCGGAACCACGATGGTTTCTAGGATGCCCCTCGGGACCGGCAGCAGGTGGGGCACGAAAAGGATCTGGGCTCCCGGGAGCGCGGCCTTCATCTCTTTCAAGTGCCGATGCGTGTTGCCGAGACCGTAGGCCCGGTAGTCCCCCGCAACCTCGGAGAAGAGCAGATCACGCTTGGGGGACCGCCCCGCCCCGGTGGTCCCCGAAGCGGCATTGACCACGATCTGGCGGTCGAGATCCAACAGCCCGGCTGCCAGAAGCGGGGCCAGGGCCAGGATCACGCCCGTGGGATAGCAGCCGGGGTTGGCCACCAGGGCCGCGGTGACCAGGTCGAGTCCCGTCAGCTCGGTCAATCCATACACGGCCCGCTCGGAGCGCCCGGAGCCGGGCCGATGATCTCCGGTGAGGTCCACCACCCGGACCCCCGTCGACCGGGCGTGCTCGGCCCACTGCACGGCGGCGCCATGGGGCAGACCCAGGAAGACCAGGTCGAGTCCCTGGAGCGCCGTCGGCTCCGCCTCGGAGAAGCGCAGGCCCGGCAAGCCCGTGGTCGCCCCGGCCTCGGACCTGGACGTGGCCAGGGCCACGTGGACCCCGCCGTGGCGTGCCAGCACGGTCAGGAGCTCCCGGCCCGTATAGCCGCTCGCACCCACCACACCGATCGTTGCGAGAGAATTTGCATTCACCATGATAGCATATTCATACATTGATTGGTCTGCGACATCAAGGGCACGGTCCAGTTATGGGTAAACAACTAAGAGGGAACGGCGGGGAACTGCTACAGGGAACAGTATCGACGCATAGTCATGCATTCGAAACCTGAAGCGGTGCTCAGGACTTGCGGGCGGCGATTCCCTCGAGGCGGGTCTTGACGACGGGCACGCTGTCGGCCTCGCGGAGGATCAGGAGGATCGTGTCGTCTCCGGCGATGGTCCCCAACACCTCGGGCCACTCCTCCCAGTCGATGCCCAGGGCGACCGCCTGGGCCCCGCCCGTCATCGTGCGGACGACGAGCAGGTTCCCCGTCCCCTCGGCGGAGAGGAACAGGGTGGGCAAGAGAGACTCCAGCGGCGGAGTGTTCTCCCACTCGTCCGGCAGGGTGTAGTGCGCAGCCCCGCCCGCGCCGGGGACCTTCACGAGGCGAAGGTCCCGGATGTCCCGGGACAGGGTGGCCTGCGTCACCTCGATCCCCTGCCTCGCCAGCAACTCCCGCAGGGCCTCCTGGCTGGTGATTCGGTTCCGCCGAACGATTGCGAGGACGGCGCTCTGCCGAGATCGCTTCGACATCTCAGGCCGCCTGCTCGACCATGGACTGGAGCTTCTCGGGCTCGATGCCCCAGGTCCGCTCCACCTCGTTTCCGTCCCGGAAGAGAATCACCGTCGGCACGCCTCGGATCTGATACTGGAGCGCCAGGTCCTGGGCCTTGTCGGTGTCCACCTTGGCCACCAAAAGACGGCCCTGGTTCTGGGCCGCGATCTCGTCGATGGTGGGCGCCAGGATCTTGCAGGGCGCGCACCAGTCCGCGTAGAAATCCACGATCACCGGCACACCCGCCTCCAGGACCGTTCGCTTGAAGTCTTCGCTCGAGACCTTCACCGGGCGATCCAACAGCATCGGCCGG
>CAJIAX010000199.1_pt1 | contig 10196 bp, 7 predicted proteins | sample 9199251 | NCBI WGS metagenome assembly CAJIAX01 (sample SAMEA7708287, study PRJEB35096) | sediment metagenome | biome: marine neritic benthic zone biome [ENVO:01000025]; feature: sediment [ENVO:00002007]; material: shallow marine sediment [ENVO:03000034] sea grass bed [ENVO_01000059] ... | reverse complement strand
TGGGCAGGGACTTCTCCGAGCCATCCTCGGCCACCGTGTAGCCACCGAACAGGTAGATCCTGCCCCCGACGGCCTGTGCCGTACCGGCCAGCCGGCCCGCACCCGGCACAGGGCTGATCTCGTGCCAGCGGTCCTGGCCCAGGGTCCAACGGAACGCCCAGGGCTGGACACCACTCCACACCCGGGTCGTATCCATCCCCATGAAGCTGAATACCGCGGGCCCATCCCGGGTGTCGACGGCCACCGTGGCGTTGTTGGCCACAGGGCTCGGAAGGGGGGGCGCGCCACCCCAGGCCGGTGTCTGGTGTATCAGCAGCAGCGTGGACAGAACGAGCGCGTGCACGGCTCCTCTGGGGTCCGGGATCGAGGGTTCGCGCGGCCCGGGTCGCCTGGACCGGCGTGGCTGCAACCTGTCCACCCATGTCGGCCCTGAAAAGGCCGGGCCCCGTTCGGGCGCTCGCCCGTTGTCACACAACCCGACTCCTGCGCGTTCATTGAGCGACCGGAAGCCCGGAACGAATTCGCCCGGGCGGCGGCCGCGTGCGGGATCCGGCACCTGGAGGCACGTGGACTTCGAAACGTTGTTCGATGGGGTCTATCCGGCCCTGTTTCGATATTGCAGGCGTCTGACGGGCGACGCCGACGCGGCAGAGGATGTCGCGCAGGAGGCGTTCGTGCGCTTTCTCGATCGTGGGGTCGAGGGCGAGCCGAAGGCGGTACGGGTCTGGCTGTTCAAGGTGGCGACCCACCTGATCCGGGACCGGGTTCGGACGACGGACAACCGCCGGCGGTTGTTGACGCAGCATCCGGTGAGGCCGAAGGGCGAGGACCTGCCGGACGCCTACGTCGAGCGGAACGAGCGGGTACAGGCCGTACAGGCCGCGCTCGCGGAGCTCGATCCGAGGGACCGACAGATGTTGTTGATGCGAGAAGAGGGCTTCGCGTACAAGGAAGTGGCAGAGGCGGTCGGGGTGGCCCACACTTCGGTGGGCACACTGCTCGCACGGGCGCAGCGGCGCTTCGCCCGCACATACACTGCGATGCACGAGATCGATGAACCATCCGGATGACGGTGTGCTCCAGTCCTTCGTGGACGGAGAGTTGACGGCCGAGGCGGCCGCGGAGCTCCGCGGGCACCTGGAGCGGTGCCCGGCGTGCGCGCAGCGTGCGGACGACATGGGCGTCGAGCGCCGGATCGTCTCGGAGGCCCTCTCCGAGCCGGACATCGACGTGTTCCGGATTCGGGCCGCTCGGGAAGCCGTTTTGGACCAGGCCGGCGAAGCGGCGACAAGCCCCGGGGCAGCGCCCTGGTGGCGGGGCAGCCTCACCCGGGCCGCGGGCCTGGTCCTCCTCCTGGCCGGCGCAGGCTCCGCGGCCATCCCCGGATCTCCTGTCCGGGTGTGGTTGGAGCAGCGTATCGATCCCCCGGCCGAGCCTGCGGTGGCGCCGGTGGCCGAACCGGTCGAAGCCGCGCCCGCTACGCCGCCAACCGAATCAGGACCCCAGGAGGCCGGTATCCAGGTCGAGCCGGGCGACGGTCCGTTCACCGTGTCCATCACGGGCTTGCCCGCCGGGGCGGCGGTCGAGGTGGTGCTGGTCGATGGCCGACAGTCCGGTGTGTACGCCCCCGAGGGTTCCCGCTTCGCCACCACGCCCGGGGGTCTGCAGGCCCATGTGGACGGTGGCTACGTCCGGGTCGAGTTGTCCCGTTCGCTGGACGACGCCGACGTGGAGGTGGATGGGGCGATCTACCTCCGGAAGGTGGGAGATCGCCTGGAGCTGCCGGGGCCGGGGCAGGACAGCACCGAAGCCCACTTCCGGTTCCAGGTGCCCAACGCACCGGGCGAGAGCGGCTGAGGCTGGGCCCGGGATCTCCGGGTGTGAGGGGTCCGAACCGGCCCGACAGGTGTATCCCTGGAACGAACCGGTCGTATGAATCGGTTGTGAGGGGGAGGACGCAGCGGTCGCGGCACGGTTGGAACGGCATGAAAGGCAGGACGTGAAGGCAGTTCGGTTGGCTCTGACCGCCTGGTTGGCGGCAACGCCTCTTCTGGCCCAGGAGGGCCCCCCGGAACCGGCACCCACGGGTGCCATTCGGGGCGTGGTGCACGGCCGCCTCGACACGGGGCGGACGCCGCTGGCGGCGGCGCTGGTGGAGGTGACCGCCGGCGACCATAAGCTGAGCGTGCTCGCCGACAGTCTGGGCACGTATCACGTGGTGCCGGTACCGGCCGGGCGGATCCATCTGCGCGTGGTGCATGCCGGTCACGACCCCGTGGAGCTGGACGTTCTGGTGCCCGCGGGTGGGATCCTCGCCCTGGACGTGGACCTCCAGGGTCGTCCCGTGGTGATGGAGGGCCTGACGGTGGTGGCCGACCGGGAAGAAGTGGAGCGGGCGGGTGACGCTCCCGATCCGGATGCCGCGTTGGCCGAGGTCGACCTCAGGGCGCTGGCCGCGGGATCCGGCCTCGCGGAGAGCGGCGTGGCGCTGGCCGCGCGAGCCGCGGTGGGGGACGACCCGGGGGATCCCGGCGACGTTCTGTTCATGCGGGGATCCACCACCGACCTGAAGCTCGTCCTCCTGGACGGCGCTCCCGTGTACGCCCCGTTCCATGTGGGTGGTCTGCTTCCCACCTTCGACCAGAACCTCATGGGGACGGCGACCCACTACGTGGGCGGCGCCCCGGCCCAGTACGACGGCGGGCTTTCCTACATCCTGGACCTCAACACGCGGACCCCTCGGCGGGATCGGATCTCGGCGGGCGGCGCGTTGGACCTGATCAGCGCCCGAGGATCGGTGGAGGCCCCGCTCGGCAGCTGGGGGGGGCTCATCGTGGGTGGCCGAATGCTGCACGGAGGGGAAACCGTGCTGGCCGGTGGCGAGTCGCCTTATGGGTACGGCGACGCCCTGGCCCGGCTGGAGGTGGATCTGAGGCCGGGGCACCGACTCAACGCCACCGCGTTCATCAATCAGGAATCGGTGCTGCTCGACGTAGCCGGGGCCGGGACCCTGGCGGAGGGCCCGGCGCCCGACGCCCGGTGGGGAAACCGGGCGGCTTCGGTGGCCTACCGGGGATCCGTGGATCGAACCCGGATGACCCTGCGGGCGGCCCTGGGGCAGTACGATGCCCGGCTGCCCATTTCTCGAGCGGCCGGCGACCTGTTCGCGGTGGGTTCGACGGGGCGAGCCCGCCTGACCGCGGACCTCGCGACGTCCATGGGCACCTGGGACCTCCGCTATGGCGCGTCTGCGGAAGGCATCTCCGTGTCCTACGACGCGGGCGCTCTGGACGGAAGCAGCTCGCTTCTGCTCGAGGACGCCGCGGTCGGCGGGGTGGCCGGCGCGTATGCCGAAGCCAGCGTGCCGCTGGCCAACCGGGTCCGGGTCTGGGCCGGGCTACGCCTGGATCGTTTCTCCACCGACGGGACCGTGCGGCCCGCACCCCGGGCCCGGATGGCTTGGCTGCTTTCGGAAGAGGCGGTCGTGACCGTGGCCGCGGGACGCTACCACCAGTATGCGCGCACGTCCGACGAGGCCGTGGAAGGGGCCCTGGTCAGTGTGGTGGATCAGGGAGCCCGCGAGTCCGTCACCACGGGTCCCTTGCTGCCCGTGGCGACCGCGTCTCACCTGGTCGTGTCACTGGACCAGATGGTTCTTCCCACGCTCCGCCTCGGCCTCGACGGGTTCTACAAGGCCTTCGACGGCATCTCGGCGCCCGGCGAGCGCATCAACGCGTCCGGTGCAGATATCCGGGTTCAACATGCGGGCGAAGACGTGCGGGTCTGGTTGGGGTACTCGCTGGCGTGGTTCTGGTCCGACGACGGCCTGGGTTACACCACCGAGACCTTCACGGGGCAACAGCTCCTCACGGCGGGCATGGCGGGCACCGCCTGGGACCTGCTGGGCGTGGACATCCGGGTCGGGTTCGGCGACGGCCTGCCCCTGACGGCGGTGCCTGTCTCAGAGGCGGACGGTGGCCCGATCGCCGTCGAGTCGGCGGACCTTCCGACGGGGATCTCGGCACGGTCGTCGCCCACGATGCCGCTGTGGTCCGGCGGCGCCCTTTCGGATCGCTTCTTCCGCCTGGACGCCGAGGTCTCCGGACTCTTCGAGACCCGAATGGGCTCGCGGGCGCTGACGCTGAGACCCTACCTGCGGGTCATGAACGCGTTGGGTCGACGGGACGCCATGTTCTACTACTTCGAACCGTGGCGTGGCGACGGCGTGCAGCCCCTGGTGGAGTCCAACCTGCTGCCGGTCGTGGGCTTCGAATGGCGGTTCTGAGCTCCTGACCCCCATGCGGCGCCCGGATACCGGTGCGTCCGTCCGAAGATTGCTCCGCTCGGTTCCCGGGCCGGCCCGAGGCGCCGTTATTGAGCGAGCCGGACCGTCAGGTCCTGGGCCAACTGCCGGAACACCTGCTCCAGGTCCGCGCCCGACTCCGCGAAATAGGATTGACCCCTGGGCTGTGAGCCGTCACTCGCGCCGCCCTCGTTGGCCAGCCGCTCAAGGTGTGCCAGGTCGGGGCTCTGCATGGGGTGGATCGCGTTCGGATTCCCCAGGCCCACGGTGAAGACGAAGGCGCCGGTGGACCGAATGGCGGCCGCCGTCTCCTCGGCGATGGTCCGGGACCGCTCTCGAATCGTGGCTTCGTTCCATCCGAGGCACGGTTCGGACGGGGGGGCGTCCTGACAGGCGTCGGGGACCGCGATCGCGTCCATCGAAAGGGCTTCGGGGTCGTCGAATCGGCCCCGCATCCTGGGCGGACCGTCTGCCGAGGATCCGTCCCCGCCGTCCGGGAGATTGTAGACCGCCATGATCCGGTCCTGACTCTCGATCTCCTGGCGGAAGGCCGTCGGGCGACCGTCGGTGAAGAACACCACGACCTTTACGGCCCGGTCGCGGATCTGGGGTCCCTGGAGCTGCTGCAGGGCCAGTCGGAGCCCCTCGCCCGCGTTGGTGTCCCCGACCGCTTCCAGGTCGTCGATCTCGCTCTGGATGGCGTTCTTGAAGCCGTGGGCCATCTGGAAGTGGCTCTCGGCCTTGATCTGGAAGGACACCAGGCCCAGCTGGTCGATTCCGTTGTCGAACTGTTGCACGAAGATCTTCGCCGCGTCCTGGAGGCAGTCGAACGCCTTCTGGCCCACCGGACCACCGGCGCAGTCCTCCCAGAGCAGAGAGCTGGATTGGTCCAGCACCAGCACCAGGTCCACGGGTTTCACCGCCGCGACGGCGGACGACCGCACCCGGACCTGCTCGAAGCCCAGCACACGGGTCAACAGCGTCGGCACCTGACGGGACGCGGTCATGCTGACCGTCTCTTCACCCTTCCCGTTGTTGCCGAAAGAGAGATGGTAGTCCACCCCGAAGTTCCCGAGTGGAACGCCGTTGGCGGTGGCCACGGCCACGGCCTGGTCCCTGGCTTCCTGTCGGCCGGTCCTCAGCGTCCGAGCCGCAGCCAGAACCCCTGCGTCCACGGCCCTGGAAAGCTCGGCCTTGCGTACGTAGGCCCATCCCGAATCCAGGGCCAGGCCCCCCATACCCAGAAGCACGACGAGTCCCACTGCGACGAACACGAGGATCGATCCCCGTTCGTTGCGTACGAGTCGATGTATGCGATGGAGCGTCATCGGGCTGCCTCCGTTGCTGCGTCCATGCGTTCGGTTCCGCATCAGAACACGGATCGGCTGTACAGTCCTTCCGGCACCGCGGCCGCGACGAACCCGCTCAGCGGCGTGAAGGAGCGGTACTCGGAGAAGATCTCCACGACATGGAGACTCTGACCGTCCACGAGACCCACCCCGGACAGGGGGACCGCGGCGGATCCGACCGTGCCGATTTTGCTGCTTTCCTCGAACCCGGGGCTGGCCACCTGGGCCACGATCTCGGGGGTTCCGTCGTCCACGAAGATCCGGGACGCGACCACGCCCCCGAGGGCATCCAGGTCCAGGATCTCGCCGTTCGTCATCACCACCTGGATCACCTCGTCGAGATCAGCGCCCCTGGACGCGATGTTCGCGCCCTCACGGCTCAACCCCGTTATGGCATGCTGACGATCGTAGGCGGTGGCCGCTTCGGTCACGCCCATGAAGATCACGAGCAGAAGGGGGGCGAGCAGAGCGAACTCCACCGTGGATTGGCCGCGTTCGCCGGTACGCCAACGGCCCACGAGTCCTGTCCGAAGCCACCGCATGCTGATCCACCCGTCCCGGGGACCCCCCGGGACCGTGGACCTGCGTCTATTCCTGGAAGCTGGGCTCATTGCGCATCGCCGTCGTTACCGTGAACTCGAGGCCGTCAGGGAAGAACTGATCGACCAGCGGAAGGCTGAAGTCGTAGCTGTAGGTGGCGGCCACCGTGACGATCTCGCCGGGTTGGCCTCCGTCCGGGGGATCGATTGTGAGGCGTTCGAGGTCCACCGGGACTGTGGGTGCGGCTCGTCGATAGATCTCGGCGATGGACGCGGCCCTGCTGAGGGTGTCCCCCGAGGCTTCGTCTGCGACCCTGGAGCCCGTGACCGCAAAGCGGCTGGCCTCCATGACGCTGTGGCGAAGCGTGAGTCGGGTGTAGAAGTAGCTGCTGACCTCGAAGATCCCCATGAACAGCAGGAGCACCATGGGGATCACGAGGGCGAACTCCACGACCGACTGGCCGCGTCGACATCCTCGGAAGCTCCGCCCGTCGAATCGACGAGTCGGTTCCGTGCGCCACGTGGCGACACCCTCGAGGGGCCCCTTCCCGGAACCTCGGCGGGGGCGAAGCCAGGTGATCACCCCCCGGTTGATCGTCTTCGGAGACACTCTTGACCGTCCCTGCTCATGAATCAGCGGGCGAGGCCGGGCCCCCGTGCTCGACGCCCGTGGGCAGCATCGGAACGCCGCGGGGGCGCCGACCTCGAAACCGCGATAATCGCGTAGCCGCTATCTAGGGCAGGGCACCAGGAGTAAACAACTGTTTCCACGTTTGTACCATGGGTGGTACGATTGAAACATTTGTTTGTATAGCTAAGTGGCTTTGCATCAACCACTTAGGTCGTATAGTACGATCCGGGGTTCGATCAACCAGGGTGGTTTCCACCGGCGGAGCCGGGGGCGAGGCGTACAAAAGAGGGCCCCGCGCCCGTTCGGCGCGGGGCCCTCGAGAGGACCGGATCGAGAGCGCGGCCTACGGTCGCAGGCGGCCCATGGTGTTATGCAGGCCGATCGACACCCTGATGTTGTGGACACCACCGAACTCCTGGCTGGAATCCAGGGGGGTGAACGGGGAGTCGAGCACGTAGTTGTCCTGAGCCTCGATCCGGATGAGGAAGGGGCCCTCGTCCCATCGCAACGGTGTCACGAAATCCAGGCCGATTCCGCCCAGGACCGAGAACTTCGTGCTCTCTTCTCCAGAGTACGCCGCGCCCGCGGCCTCGAACGAGGTCGGGTTGCCCTGGCCCAGTCGGTACCGGGTCCCGCCCACACCCAAGCTCAGGTAGGGAATCACCTTGCTCGTGCTCTTCGGCGCGATGGGTCGGACCAGCACGTCGAAATCGCCGGCGTACGCGTAGATGGTCCGGCTCTGCCCGTTCCACGGTAGCTTCATCTGCTGATAGTGCGCCGCGACCCGGAACCCGAGATTGCCGTTCCCCACGAACCAGTCGTACTGGATCCCGCCGAAGAACCCGGTCGAGGGATCCGGCTTGAGCTCCTCAGCGGGCGCTTCCACCCCCGAATTGAACGCGCTATAGAAGACCGCACCGAAGTTGAGCCCCACCGAGCTGCTGTGCCGCTGGGCAGCGAGGGGCGTGACCCCGAGTGCGAATACGGCAGCGATCCCCAACCCGATGACCGTTCGCATGGGCTTCCTTCCATGATTCTGTGACGTCATTCGTTCCCCTCTTACCTAGGGCAGCGGAAGGATGTCTTTGCGCCGGACGTCGACAACGACCAGCTCGCCTCGATCCGTCATGCCGTAGAGCTTGACGACCACGCAGTTCGAACCGCCACAGTTCCGCCCCAGTCCACCGTTGTCGGTGGGAAGCGGCGGCGCAGAGCGGAACGGTCCCATGATCACGTCGCGGATCTCCAACTCGCCCCGCTCCGTGAAGTGCACCGTGTCCAGGATCTTGATCTTGTTGTCGCCCGTGCCCAGGAAGGCCACCGTGCGTTCCGACGACGGCAGGCCCTGGACGTAGCTCGGGTGGTCCGGATGAAGGACCGTGCCCGACCCACCCTCGGTGACCTCCGTGACCGAGCCCTGCAAGCGCAGGTCGGTGCGGAAGAAGTACGACGCCACGGTTCCTCTGGAAGCTCCCAGGCTGCCGTCGATGTTCAGGTCCACGCCCTTGACCGCTTCGGACGCGTTGTTCACCAGGTCGGTCACCAACAAGCGACTGTGGATCTGGCTGGCGTCCGAGTCCCAGAGAATGATCCGGGACGGTGTGGTCTTCCCACCTTCGCCGAACGCCACCCACTCGTGATCTCCGCTGGCGCCCACGTAGGTGGTGTCGGCCAGGCCGACCGCCAGCAGGTCCCAATTCCCGTACCGCCAGAAGATGTCCGAGTCCGGATGGTTGACCAGGGAGTCGATGGCCAGTTCGAGCTGGAGTGGCCCGGTCCGGATCAGGTTGCCCGGATCGTCGGGGAAGCCCGACTTGTGGTCGTAGAGCTCCACCAGGTCGTGCTCGCCCGTGGATTGGATGATCACGAGCGAGTCGATGTTCGCCATCGCAATCGTCGCCGTGTCCTCGGTCGCGACATCGTCTGTCCGGAGCAGGATTCGACTCTCCGGCTCCTGCCAGCCCGGCTCGTCGACGATGATTCGGAGCGTGCCGTTTTGTTGCGCCTCGGTGGGCTTGGTGGAATACAGCCACCGTTCGTTGGAGTCCTGGGCCGCGAACTGGGGCCGGTCACTGAAGTCGATGAAGGTGCCGTCGTACCGACGTCGGCCCGCCTCGGTCTGGGCGCTGTCCTTCCGCACCTCGAAGAGCGGCGTGTTCCGCGTGACCAGGCGACGGTTCAAATCCTCCCTCGGCGCGACTCCGGCAACCGAGACGAACGAGATGCTCGTACCGCCGGAGTTGCCGACGAAGAGGGTGTCCTCGTCCAGGTTGAGGGCGAGGCCCCAGGGCTCCGAGCCCACCAGGACGTCGTCTCCCCAGTCATGGTCCCCGGGCGAGAAGGTGTTGACCTTGTTGTTCGAGAGGTTGGACAGGTACAGGCGGCGGCGCAGCGTGTCGACGAGCAGGTCGGCGATCGTGCCGCCGTCCGCAAGGGCTTTCGAACGCCCCTGCACGGCCACCGCCGGCTGGGCCGGGGGCGCGACGACCGCCGTCGTCACGGTTTGGCCGCCGTATTCCACGTCCAGGCACCGGAAGGCCCCTTCCTCGATCGAGGAGATGGCCGCCGCGCAGACACCCTCGTCGTCGATGGCCCAGCCGTAGAACTCCAGTTCCATGGAATCCGGCAGGTTGTCGAGCTCGGCGAACGGCGGGGGGAACTTGAACGTGCGCACAACGGTGTCGGCGGAGGCCTCGGCCAGGTCCTCCGACAGGGTCGTGGCCAGCGTGTCGGTGCGGGTCGCGCTCGCGACCACGACCGTGGCGCCGATCGTGCGCAGCCCGCTGCCGCCGGCATTGTCCAGGGCCGTCACCGTCACGTAGAACGAGTCGGTCAGCTCCAAGCGGACCCGCTCGTCGGCCGTGACCTCCTCGGTGCTGGCGCCCTCGGAGAAGGCAGCCTCGATCTCGACACCGACATCGGGCGCGATCGAGTCGACCTGGGCCACGTTGATCCGGATGGTCTCGGACGTCCCCACCGCGGCCTGGGTGTTCGTGGCCAGGGCGGTGAGCTCGGCGGGTCCTTCCGCGTCGGCTGGCACCGTGATCAGGGTGTCGATCACGACGATCGGGAGCGGAGGATCGTACGTGCGGGTGAACGACACCGTGAACGAGCCGCCGAAGCGCACATCCACGGAGACCACGCCGTCGATGTCATTGGCTTCCACCCGGACGGGGACGTCCTTGCCCGCGCGCACCTCGTCTCCGACGTCCGGCGCCAAGATCTCCACCTCTGGCGGAATCAGGTCTTCTCCACCGCCGTCGATGAGCCCGTCGCCGTCACACGCGGTGAACAGCGCCGAGGCGCCGATCGCGAACATGAGGGCAAGCCGCGCCCGAGAGCGCTCGCGGTCAAACCCGAGGCCTTCGGCCATC
>CAJIAX010000258.1_pt1 | contig 10519 bp, 11 predicted proteins | sample 9199251 | NCBI WGS metagenome assembly CAJIAX01 (sample SAMEA7708287, study PRJEB35096) | sediment metagenome | biome: marine neritic benthic zone biome [ENVO:01000025]; feature: sediment [ENVO:00002007]; material: shallow marine sediment [ENVO:03000034] sea grass bed [ENVO_01000059] ... | reverse complement strand
TCAGGAGGCCCGCCCCCGGCCTACGCTCCGGCCAGGCTCGCCTCCCGATCCAGACCATGTTGTTCGGTGGCGACCTCGCGGATCCTGTACTTCTGGACCTTCCCCGTGACCGTCAGCGGGAACGCGTCCACGAAGTCGATGTAGCGCGGGATCTTGAAATGGGCCAACGCCGGCCGGAGGAAGTCACGGACGTCGTCCTCCGTGAGCTCTGCGCCCGCCCGGACCTTGATCCATGCGCACACCTCTTCTCCGAGGCGGTCGTCCGGAAGCCCCACGACCTGGACGTCTTCTACGGCCGGGTGACGATGCAGGACTTCTTCGATCTCCCTGGGATAGACGTTCTCGCCCCCCCGGATGATCATGTCCTTGTGCCGACCCGTGATGCGTACGTAGCCGTCCTCGTCCAGGGTCGCCAGGTCTCCGGAGTGGAGCCATCCCCTTGGGTCGATGGCGTCGGACGTCGCCTTCGGCATGCCATGGTACCCCAGCATGACGTTGTGACCACGGGCGCAGAGCTCGCCCTGCTCACCCGTTCCCCGTTCCTCGCCGGTTTCCGGATCCAGGATCTTCACCTCCACACCGGGAATGGCCCGGCCCACCGTCTCCACCCGGCGCTCCACCGGATCGTCGACCCGGGTCTGGGTGATCACCGGTGACGCTTCCGTGAGTCCGTATCCGATCGTGATCTGCTTCGCGCCCATGTCCTGGATGACGCGCTTCATCACGTCCACCGGGCAGGGCGCGCCGGCCATGACCCCGGTGCGCAAGGTACTCAGGTCCCTCGCCGGAAACGAAGGATCCTCCAGCATGCCGATGAACATCGTCGGAACGCCGTAGATCGCGGTTGCCCGCTCGGCTTCCATGCACCGCAGGGCGGTGGCGGCGTCGAAGTACTCAGACGGGATCAGCATGGTGGTCCCGTGGACCAGGGACGCCAGGGTCCCGATGATCGCTCCGAAGCAGTGGTAGAACGGTACCGGGACGCACACGCGGTCGTCGGGTGTGAGGCCCTGACAGACGCCCACGTAGTGCGCGTTCAGAAGCACGTTGCGGTGGCTGAGCAGGACGCCCTTCGGTGCCCCGGTCGTACCGGACGTGTACTGCAGCAGGACCGGTTGGTCGGACCGTACGTGGTCCTCGTGGGCGCGAAGCACCCACCCGGGCACCCGCCGGCCGTACCGGATCATCTCGGCCCAGGTCGCCATGCCCGGTAGGCCGGGCTCATCCAGCGACACCACCCAGCGCAGCTTGGGCACCGCGTCGCACTCAAGGCGCCCGGGCCACGACCGCGTCAGCCCCGGCACGACGTCCGTGAGCATCTCGAAGTAGTCCGAGGACTTGAACCGGTCGATCAGGAAGAGGGCTCGGGCCTGGGACTGTTCGAGCGCGTAGATGAGCTCTTCGGCCCGGTAGGCCGGATTCACGGTGACCAGCACGGCGCCGATGCGGGCAGTCGCGAGCTGGAGCACGGCCCACTCGGGCCGATTCGTGGCCCACACCGCGACGTGGTCCCCTCGGCCCAGACCCAGCGAGATCAGGCCTTTTGCCGCCTCGTCCACCATGCGGTCGTACTGGGCGTACGACGCTCGCACGTCCTGCTGGGGAAAGACGATCGCCTCCCGGTCGCCCTCACGCGTGGCTGCGGCCCTCAGGACCGCGCCGACGGTCATGCCGTCGACCCAGGGTTTGGTTTCCTTGGTCACCTTGTCGCACCCCGTGTTTGCAGGTGGATTGCCGATGTCGCTCCCTAAACGTGGTGGGCGGCTGCCTGGGCCGAAATCGGGATTTGGATGACCGGGATGTGGGGATGTTCTCTGTGGCGAGAGTGAGCCGAAACCCTTGTTTGCGGCGGGGCGCGAGGTAAGGCTGTGCAAGCCCGAGGGTGGCCGACCGTGCCGGTCGGAGCCCGTTGGGTCCAAACGCGCCGAGGTCGACGTGATCCAGAAGGAGTCCGTTCACAGGGGCGGTCACAGGTCAGCGCTGCTGACCGATCTGTACGAGTTGACCATGCTCCAGGCCTACTGGAGAACGGGCATGACCGCGGATGCGGTGTTCAGCCTCTTCGTCCGGCGACTCCCGCCGTCCCGGAACGTCCTGCTGGCCTGCGGCCTGGACGACGTGCTCGAGTTCCTCGAGGGCTTTCGGTTCGAGGCGGGGGACCTGGCGTACCTCGAAGACCTGGGCTCGTTCTCGGGTGCGTTCCTGGACTGGCTGGGAAAGCTCCGGTTCGCCGGCGACGTGTTCGCGGTTCCGGAAGGGACCCCGGTCTTCGCTGAAGAACCGATCCTGGAGGTCGTGGCGCCACTGCCCCAGGCGCAGATCGTCGAGAGCCTGGTCATGAACCAGGTGCACTTCCAGACGGTCGCCGCGTCCAAGGCCAGTCGGGTCGTGCGGGCGGCACGGGGGCGGACCGTCGTGGACTTCGGCATGAGGCGCATGCACGGCGCCGAGGCCGCTGTGAAATCAGCGCGCGCGTTCTACGTCGCTGGCGTGGACGCCACCAGCAACGTCTTCGCGGGGCGCCGCTTCGGACTGCCCGTAGCGGGGACCATGGCTCATAGCTTCATCCAGGCCCACGACAACGAGCTGGAGGCGTTTCGAGCGTTCGTGGCGGCCTATCCCGACACGATCCTCCTGATCGACACCTACGACACGGCGGAGGGCGCGCGGAACGTGGTCCGCCTGGCCCGGGAGCTCGGAGGCGACTTCCGGGTTCGCGGCGTCCGGCTGGATTCGGGGGATCTGGGGGCTCTGGCCCTGGAGGTTCGCGCCATCCTGGACGGCGCGGGCCTGGAGCGGGTCGAGATCTTCGCCAGCGGCAGCCTGGACGAATACGAGATCGACGCCCTGGTTCGGGACGGTGCTCCGATCACCGGGTTCGGCGTCGGCACGCGCATGGGGGTTTCAAAGGACGCGCCGTCCCTGGACATGGCCTACAAGCTCACCGCCTACGCCGGGACCGGCCGCACCAAGTTCTCGGCCGGCAAGCGCATCCTGCCTGGGCAGAAGCAGATCTTCCGCGTGGAACGGGACGGAGGGGACGTCCGGGACGTCCTGGGTCTCATGGGTGAGGAGATCCGCGGCCGCCCCCTGCTCGAAAAAGCGATGGAGGGCGGCCGGCGTCTTGCGCCATATCCGGCCCCGCGGCGCATCCGTGACCGGGCGGCCGGGCAGTTGGGGCGCCTGCCGGCAACGGTCCGGGGGATCGAGCCGGCCGAGCCGCCGTATCCTGTCGCGCTCAGTCCGGCGTTGACCCGTCTGGCCGATCAGGTGGCGGACGCGGTGACCCGGACGCCGACGTAGCCGTTCGCCGGCCCCCGTCGCTCAGTCGGGCCGGCCCGGGCCCGACCTGAGGCGGGCCGACGCGGGCATCGCCCAGCGCGCTCCGTCCGCTATCTGGACCCGTACGACAATCCGATCGAGAGCACGGGATACACGTTGTACGTCGCCGCGTCTTCCTCGATGGCGGCGACCTCCCGATCCAGGTCCGCTCGGAAGGACGAGTCCAGGGCCAGAATCCCGTCCACGTCCACGGCGAATCTCGGCGCTCCGTGCATGGCCACGCCCAGGTCCAAGGACAGTCCGAACCCCGACCGGGTCGCTCCGCCCCACCCGATGCCCGCATAAGGCGCCAGGCTGCGGGTTTGGATCGTGGCCGACAAGGTACCTACGCCGTTGGCGTTGTACGTGACCCCGCCGAACTCGACGGTGCCCGTGGGAGTGCCGTGAAGGGTATGGGAACCGGCGAACAGGACGGCTCCACCGGTGATCCGGAATCCCCCTCCGCCGGGGTGCAGGTCCAGGAATCCCGTGAACGACGGGGAGGCGGGTTCGCCGCGGACATCCACGTCGGAGATGTTCACGTTGACGGCCATGGGCTGGAAGTTGGCGCCCAGCCGGATCCCCACGGACCGGGAGACGTTGAAGCCCACGTCGGCCCCGACGCCGAGGCTGCCCACGTGGCCGGCGACACCGACCTGGGCCCGGACAGCCATGGGGTGTGACATAGAAAGGCCCAACGCCAGAACAACAGCGAAGACACGCATCGAGACAACTCTCCCGCAGGAGGGGTGGGAGCCAGCCACCGAAGAAAGATTCTTCTGTACAGGTGTCGACTCGATGAGGGTTTCGCTTTAGGGGCCTACCTGCCTCCGTCGACCCGGAGCACGGCCCCGGTGATCCAGCCGGCGTAGTCCGACGCGAGAAACAGCACCGCGTGGGCGATGTCCTCGACCGTGCCCAGCCTTCGAAGGGCGATTCGGGAGATCAGCTCCACCTGCCCGTCCGGACCGTAGCTGTCCCATTGGCGCTCGGTGTTCGGGTTCGAGCGCACGAATCCGGGGGCGATGTTGTTTACGGTGATCCCGAAGGGACCCAGCTCGTGGGCCAGCTGCCGGGTCAGCCCGATCTGACCGGCCTTGGCGGAGGCGTATGCCTGGATTCCCGTCAGGGAGACACCGAGACCGGCTCCGCTGGAGATGTTCACGATCCGGCCGTGTCCGGCGCGCTTCATGTGAGGCGCGACGGCCTGTGCGGTCCAGAAGGCGGCGGTTTGATTCACGGCGACGATAGCCCGCCACTCGTCGGGGGTCACGTCTTCGAGGGGTCTCCCGACCTGGCCCAGCACCCCACCTGCGTTGTTCACCAGCACGTCGACGCGTCCGGTGGATTGCGCCGCGGCGTCGACCCAGCCCCTGACGGAGTCCCGATCGGTCACGTCCACCCTCGCCCCCGCGGCGCCGTGTCCGATCCGTTCGACCGTTTCGGCCAGACCGGCTTCTTCCACGTCGCACACGAAAACGCGGGCGCCCCGGCCGGCGAAGACCTCGGCGATGGCCCGGCCGAACCCGTGCGCCGCGCCGGTCACGAGGACCGTCCGACCCTCGAACGCGATGTTCATCTACCAATCCTCCTCGATCTGCCGACGCGTCTCATGGACGGCCGTGGTCCAGACCCGCTCGAGATCCGCCTCGGGGCGGCTGTAGTCTCCGCCCATCTGACCGTCACCGAGTCGGGCGCGGACCTGGGCCGGCGACAGGTTGGCCCTGTCGGAGAGATCCGCCGGCGCCTTGTGCCCCTCGGGGGGGACCACCCGCGGCACCCGGGACCAGGCGAAGCCTTCCATCCACGAGGCGTGGGACGCGTCGGGGTCGAGCGCCTTCACCACGGCGAGGGTGTCGGGGGCGCACCACCAGTCGTGCCACCGAATCACGGTGTCCGGCCGAGAGCCCGCCCACAGCTCCGCGATCGGCCGGGCCGGGCGATTGCCACCGTGTCCGTTCACGATCAGGATCCGGCGGAACCCGTGGACCGCGAGGCTCTCGAGGATCTCCGTCACCACCCTGCCGTAAGCCTGCGGCGTCAGCGAAACGGTGCCCGGGTAGCCCATGAAGTAGGGCGTCAGCCCGTACGGCAGGGCGGGGAACACGGGCACCCCCGCCGGCTCGGCGGCCTCGACGGCCACGCGTTCCGAGAGGATCTGGTCCACGGCGAGACTCAAATGGGCGTGCTGCTCCACGCTCCCCAGCGGGAGGACGCACCGGTCGTCGCCTTCCAGGTAGGCCTCGACCTGCATCCAATTCATGTCGGCGATTCGCAAGTCGGTCTCCCGCAGCGTCGGTTTCGGAGTGTGGACGTGGAGCCCACAACATATCGCTTCATCGGGCCCGGGCGATCGGCCCGCCCGCTCGGAGGCCAGCCCGTCCTCGCGCCCCCGCCGCCGAACCCATATCGTGCAGGCTGCCTGGACCGGCGGCCGCCGGAACGCGCGTCGCTCCCACGGCAGAACCGACCCCAGCTCGTCGCACGGCCGCCACGTAGACGCCATCCCTGAGAGACTGCCATGCCGATCGGTCATTCGCCTCCGTCCGGACTCACCTGTCCATCCTGCTCCGCCAACCTGCAGACGTGGCGTAAGGGCAACCTGCTCGTCGAGTTCTGTGACGGGTGCTCCGCTCTGTTCCTCGACAGGGGAGAGCTCTTCCAGCTGTTCCGCTCGGAGGGATACGACTGTCCCCCCGAGGCGCACATGCGCCTGGGGTTCGAGCCCCAGGAGGGCCAGGTCCTGGAATGCCCCAAGTGCAAGACTCGCACGCTTCAGCCGGGCACCCTGCAGGGCGTAGACATCTGGCACTGCACGCCGTGCAACGGGTTCCTGGTCGAACGGGAGTTGTTGCTCGGAGCGGCGGAGGCCCAGGACGTGCCCCTCCACCTCAGGGGATTCCGTCGACTCGGGTCCGAGGGCGGTGACGAGGGCGTGGCGGACACACTGGGCCGGGTCGTAGAGCGCCTCGCGTCCTGGGCGGGTCTGGGGGCCCGGTGACGCCGGAGTCGGAGGGCCCGGCCGGCGAGGGAACCGTCTACCAGAGCCGTCGCCGGCGGTCGGGAAAGGGAGGCATCCCGCCGTGGGCGTGGCTCGTGGTCCTGGCTCTGCTCATAGGCGGTGGCGTCTGGTATTGGACGAGGTCCCGGACCGAGGTGTCACCGACGCCGGTGCGGGTGGCGGAACCGGACTCGGGTGTCGTCGAGCCCGCGGAACCGGTGCTGAACGTGCCGCCCCTGGACGAGAGCGACGGCGTTCTCCGGGATCTGCTCCTCGGGCTCTCCAACAACCCGGAGTGGGCCCGCTGGCTCGTCCCGGACGACCTGGTGCGCCGGTTCGTCGTCGCCGTCGTGAACGTCGCCCAGGGCGAGAGCCCCCGGGATCAGGTCGGATTCATGGAGCCGGAAGGGACGTTCGCGGTTCAGGAGGCGGAGGGTCGGCTGACCGTCGACCTCGCCAGCTACAGCCGCTACGACCTGGCCGTGGCCACGTTCCTTTCGTTGGACACCGGCCAGTCGGCCCGGTACTACCGGCTGCTTCACCCGCTCTTCGAAGAGGCCCATGCGGAGCTGGGCCTGCCGGACCGCACCTTCGATCAGTCCATGGCGTTGGCCATCGACAATCTGCTGGCCGTCGAGATTCCCGGAGAGGATGTCGAAGTCGTGCCCAATGAATCGCTGTACGACTACGCTGACCCGGGCCTCCAGGCCCGCACCCCGGCCGACAAGCACCTGCTGCGGCTTGGTCCGGAAAACGCCCGGGCCATCCAGATCAAGCTGACTGAGCTCGCCGTCGCGTTGGGCTTCCGCTGACCGGGTCCGACCCGATCGGGCGGCGCCGACCCGGGGAGCCCCCGCGTCGGCGCCCCGATCAGATCGAGCAGGTCATGTCCTGGGCACAGCACATCGGCGACTTGATCATGCCGTGACCCTGAGGGCACTTGGACACCGCCACGCTGCTGCCATCGTCCTTGGTTAGGGTCTCGTGGGCCAACTCAGTGCCGCACTTGGCGCAGGTCATGTTCACGCTCATTCCGCATTTGTCGCACGTGTAGGTCGCCATCGGTTTCGCTCGTGTGGAGAGTCTCGGACGTCATCACGAAGGGCTGTCCGTGACACGTGAGCACATGGTACGGGCTGGAGCGTACGCTTGACAACGTGGGCTCGTTTCGCGGCCGCTTCCGCGATTCTGGCGGGCTGTTCTCCCGCCTCCGTGCAGGGTATCGTTCGGCGCTCGACCCTCGTGCCGAAGCCTCGCTCCCCCGCTCCGAGACCATGCTGAAGAGAACGCCGGCCGTCTCCCCCGTCTTCCTCGTCCTGCTATCCACGGCCATCGGCTGTGGACCGCCGATCGACGACGCCCCCGACCGGGCCTCCGATTCGGGCTCGTCGAACGAAGGCCCGGTCAGAACGGCCGATCCAGGGGCCCGGGGACTGAGCACGGAGGACTTTCCCAGGGTCCAGGAGCTGGCACCGGGCGTGTACTCCTACGAGCAGCTCCGCTCGGCGGGGGACGAGCGGTTCGCGACGGTCAGTCTCTTCGTGGTCACGGAGGCCGGCGTGCTGGTGGCCGACGGACAGGGCAGCGTAGACGAGACGCGGCGGCTGGTCGAGACCATCGCCGGCATCACGGATCAGCCCATCACGCACGTGGTGATCGCATCGGATCACGGCGACCACACCGCCGGCAACAGCGCGTTTCCCACCGACGCCGTCGTCCTGGCTCACCCCACGTCCCTCGCCAATCTGCAGGCTACGGCGGACCGGCCCGATCGCCCGATGGAAGCCCCGCCCGTGGTTCTGCCGACCCGACTGGTGGAGGACTCGACGACCCTGGACCTGGGCGGCACCGAGGTGCGGGTGCAGTTCCTGGGCCGGGCCCACACCGGCGGCGACCTGGTCGTCTACCTGCCCGAGTCCAGGATCCTCTTCATGAGCGAGGCCTACCTCAACCGCGTCTTCCCGGCCATGCGGGCAGCCTACCCGTCCGAGTGGGTGACGATGATCGAGCGCGCCCAGGCCATGGATGTGGAGGTCTACGTGCCCGGCCACGGGTTCGTCGATTCGCCGGCGGTCCTCGAAGAGGAGCTGGAGACGTACCGAAGGGCGCTGGAGCGGGTGATCGCGGAGGTCACCCGCCTCCACGACGCGGGCCTATCCGTGGACGAGGCGCTGGAGGCCGCGGACTTCGGGGACCTCGACACCTGGTCGCTGCGGTCGAGTCAGGGCCCGGTGGCGGTCCGCCGGGTCTACCTGGAGCTGGATGGTCAGCTGCCCTGAGGAACGGGGGCCTCAGTCCATCGAGGTCCGTCCCGCGTGGGCCCGGCCCACCGCCAGCGCTTCGGGTTCGGTGACGATGATCACCCGGAAGCCCTGATCCAACCGTTCGGCGATGTCGTGCGCGCCGGCCGTGACGCCGCACGGCACGTCGAACTCCAGACAGGCGGCCAGGATCGCCTGGATGGCCGACTCCACCTTCTCCATGTCTCCCTCGTACGCCCTGCGTAGGTCTCCGGGGCCTGCGAAGACTACGCTGAGGTCGGACGTGGCCATGATCTCGCGGGCGTTCAGCATGCCCTGGTGGTCCTCCACGATGAGCACGTCCACGAGGGCCCGGTTGGGCTCGCCGGGAACGGCCGTCCGGATCAGCTCGACCGAGCGTGCAGCCTCGGCGGCGTCGACGACGTGGGGGAAGACGATCCCGGCCGCCCCGGCGTCCAGCGCCAGGGCCACCTGGTCCTGGATCTGGTCGGGATCTGTATGAATCGGGGGGGTCCGGAGCAGCACCGGGTGAGGAGCCAGGCCGGCCGCGGCCGCCGCCTCGTTCATGCCACCCAGGTAGGCCTCCATGGTGGGGATGTCGAACGCCCCGCTCTCGAGGGAATACAGGACGAAGTCCGCCTCACGATTCTCGACCATCGCGGCTCCCTGCTCGGGCGTCTTGTCGCCCGAGAAGATGCCGAAGACGGCATCGCCATTCTGGAGCAGCTGGGGCACGTGGGCCGAGGTTTCCGGTTGTGGTTCGCTCATGGCGGCGGACTCGGTCTCTTCCGTGGGCGCCCCGTCCTGGGCGCATCCGGCGGCTGTGAGGGTGAGCAGAAGCGTGGCGATCGTCGAGCAGACGTGTAGCCTGGCGTGGGCGGTCATGGATCCTCGGACGTCGGGTGTTCGGGGGGAATCGGGCCCGTACAATCCCACAACGGGGCGGGGCCGGCAACCGGCAATCTCCGGGGGGCGTCACACGGCACCTTTTCCGGCTCGACGGATACCAGGTACTTTCCAAGAGCCACGCAGGAACGTTGCCACCCAGGAGGCCCCGTGTTCGCCCGTCTGTTCGTCCTGGCGCTCACGCTGAGCGTAGCGTGCACGTCGGAACCCGACCCCTCCGGTGACGTCCTTCCGACGGGCCTACCCGATGTCGCTCCGCTGAGCGGCCGTTGGGTGGGCTCGGCCGGGACCGGTGAGTCGGTGGACATCACGTTGACCGAGATCCTGAATGACATCGGCGGCGGCGGCCTGATCCTCCGCGACGGTCAGGAGATCGAAATCGCCGTGGAGGGTCGGCGCAGCCAAGCCGCGGTGACGATGCGCTTCAGCGCCCCCGGAGAGGTGTGGAACTTCTCGGGCAGCGTCTCGGACGCAACAGCTCGGGAGCTGCGTGGAACGTGGAGCACCTTCGGTGGCGTGACGGGTGTCGAACTCAGCAAATGCGCCCCGGGATCGAACTTCTGCTGAACGCTGCTGGCGAGGTCCGGCGACCCTCGCGAAAGCCGAGGACAGGCCACGCCCCCGCGACCGAGGATCGGGATAAAGAATAAGGGCCGAGGCGGGAAGCCTCGGCCCTTGTCGGGTCCATGGTGACGTTGATCGGCCCCAAGTCTTTGGAAAGGGCGCCGACTGGCTGTGCAGGCCGACCGGAGGGGCGTCACCCCCGACACCTACCGGATCCACCCGCGTCCGGGTTTCACCGTACACTCAGACTCGCGGAAGGCCGCCCCAACTGAAATTAGACTTTGGTCTAATGAGTGCTGGCGAAGCCTTGAATTGCTGGTAGGTTACCCCCTCGGGCCGCTCGTGGCGGTCCGTGGTCGAGAGGTCACTCCAGAGCATGAGGAAACGGAATGCTCAGCAGGTTCCGCGCGGCACCCCTCAGGGTTCATCTCCTGCTCTGGGGAGGTGCGCTCGCCGTGCTCGGCGC
>CAJIAX010000218.1_pt1 | contig 10600 bp, 3 predicted proteins | sample 9199251 | NCBI WGS metagenome assembly CAJIAX01 (sample SAMEA7708287, study PRJEB35096) | sediment metagenome | biome: marine neritic benthic zone biome [ENVO:01000025]; feature: sediment [ENVO:00002007]; material: shallow marine sediment [ENVO:03000034] sea grass bed [ENVO_01000059] ... | reverse complement strand
CGGTTCTGGGTCTCGGCCTCGATCTCGGCGAGCTCGCCGTCCTTCTCTCGCGCTTCGGCGGCGAGCATGGAGATCGTCATTTCACGATCGCTACGGTTCTCCCGGCCCATCTGACGTTCGAGCTCGTCCCCGACGCCCCGCAAAGGGATCACCTGACGTTCGAACGTGACCCGCTGGAACTCCTCCGGGCGGGCCTCGGCCGCCTCCAGCATGAACCCGTCGGACAGCGTCAGGTACAGGTCGGTACGGCCGGGATTGAAGGCCATCACGCCGCGTTGCGCGTAGATCGTCCGGAAGCGGGTCGGCTCGCTCCTGTCATGAATCACCACCTCATCCATTTCATTGGTAGAGGGGTCGATTCGCGTCGCCTGAAGGAAGAACTTGCTGCGCCCTCCTTCGGCGTCGATCTCGTTGATGACCTGCTCCCGCAACTGGAACGTGGGGCTCTTCTGACTCAGGTCCAGCAACAGTCCCGCGAGCCGATGATTGGACTCCGGTAGGATCTGGTCATTGAAGTACAGCATGCCGAGCGCCAGAATTAGGCCTGACCCCAGCATCGGCACCAAGACCCGAGTCGGCCGGATCCCACCTGCGGACATGGCCGTCAGCTCGCTGCCGGCCGAAAGGGTCGAGAAGGCATACAGCACGGCCACGAGCACTGCCATGGGGAGCGTCAACGCGATCGTATGCGGCAGCGACAGATACAGGAATTCGAGGATGATGCTTGGGGGCAGGCCCTTGCCCACCAGGTCGCCGAGTCGCTGCGCGATGGCGTTGATGAACAGCAGTCCCGTCAACGCACAAAGGGCGAAGAGGAACGGCCCCACGTGGGAGCGAATTAGATATCTGGTGAGAATTCCCATCCCCGTGCCAAGTGCTGGCCAGGCGGATCGGCCCCGGCTTCGGCGAACGTTCGAGTGACTTCCGAGCGATCTGGAGCCCCTCTCTCAGCGCTGTACCTACCCGCTGGAGGCCGGTCTGGTCCCGCCCGAGCGAAACGGGCGTGGAGACGTGGTTCCCAGTGGGTTCCGGAACTGCTCGTCGCGCTGTGCGCGGCGGTCCCGGCGGGCGGCGTCGCCGGCCAGGCTCCCGATTCGATTCGGGCCGACTCGCTGGCGGCGGACACCCTCGGCGCTCCGGGCGCCGAGGCCGATACCCTGGCCGCCGATCCGGCCGAGGCGCTCGGTCCGCTCGTGGACTCACTGGGTATCGGCTCGCCAGCCACGGAACTCGAAGGAGAACCGGGTCCCGCACCCTCGCCCGTCCAGGAAGCGCCGCCTGGAACGGTACGGCTCGGGCTCCGGACCGTGCCGCTTCCGTTTCCCATCGAGTTTCCGCCGGCTCCGGGCACCGGGTCGCTCTGGCCCGGAGGTCCGCCTGGGGTCGGGTCCCTGAGCGAACGCCTCCAACCCGGACTCGCCGACTATGTCTTGACCCGGCCCGTGTCGGCGACGCTGGAGGCGGACACGGTCGAGTTCCTGCCGCCGCTTCCCCTGTCCGAGATCGAGGAAGAGACCGAGGCCACGGGGGGCGGATTCCAGGACCTGTTCGAGGAATACACCGACCTCACGATGCGCCTCCGGGGCCGGGCCGAGATGGGCGGGGACTGGACCTCCTTCCGGCCCTGTGACACCGGCATCCAGTTCACCTGCAACGCACCGATCATCCCCCGTCTCACCCCGGAGCTCCAGTTCGGTCTGCAGGTCGGAGGCACGGTTTCGGACCGGGTCCACGTCAACGTGGACTACGACCAGACCCGGGAGTTCAGCGCGGCCAACAACATCAACGTCTATTACCAGGGTCTAGAGGACGAGATCCTCCAGCGGGTCGAGGTCGGAGACGTGAGCTACCAGCTGCCTCCGAACTCCCGGTTCCTGACCGAGGGGATCCCGGCCGGCAACTTCGGCTTCCAGACCACGGGTCAGCTCGGGCCCGTGGATTTCCAGGCCGTCTGGGCCCAGCAGAAGGGCGACCTGTCGTCCAGCGAGTTCCGGCTGAGCGGGGCAGGGGGCCAGCAGGCTTTCGTCCAGGAGGACACCCTGACCCTGGACGACGCCGACTATGTCTCGGGCCAGTACTTCTTCTTCTTCGATCCCGCGGAGATCGCCGGCTACCCCCACCTGGACATCCTGGCCCTGGACCCTGCAAGCGCGCCCATGGACCTGGTCCCGGGCCTCGAGCAGGTTCAGGTCTACCGGTTCGAGAACGACCCGATCACGGCCCAGCAGGTCCAGGGATATATCCAGGCGGACGCCGTGGCCGGAACCGAAGAAGGCGACACACTCCGGGAATCGGGCTGGTTCCGGTATCTGCAGCCCGACGTGGATTACTTCGTCCACCCCAGTGGCCTGTGGATGGCCCTGCGCAGCCCCCTCCGGCGGGACGAAATGCTGGCGGTCACGTACATCGCCCAGGCCGGCGACACGATCGGGGACTACAACCCGGAGCGCCTGTATAACGAAGGCACGCGTCCGACCCTCCGACTGCTCAAGGCCTCCGGACCGAACCACCAGCCCGAGGCTCCGACCTGGGCCACGGAGATGCACCAGATCTACCGGGTGTCGGGCTCGAACGACGTGGAGGTCAATTCGGTCCACCTGACGGTCTCGCTCGGCGAGCTGGGGGCCGGCCAGACGTTCAAACGCGGGACCACGGGCGCGGACATCACCTTCCTGCGTCTCTTCGGGCTCGACGAGGAGGCGCCCCAGGACCAGCTGGACCGGGCCACCGTCTACAAACCTGCCGAGGACTCGTTCCAGGACCAGCCGCCGGTCTCCGGCACCTTCATCGTGTTCAAGACCCTGGAGCCCTTCCTGACGCCGCCGCCGGTGCCGTCCCTGGGTCTGAGCGCGGAGGACACCAAGCTGATCCTGGGAGAGGACGCGAACCGCATCATCTACCAATCCCCGGATCCCGTGGAGCGCCAGGCCGGCGGACTGTTCCGGCTGACGATCCCCCACCGGGTTCGGAGCGAAGGTGTTGTGAGCACCTTCAACCTGGGGGCCCTGGGCATCCGGGACGCCAGCGAGAAGATCTTCCTGGGAGAACGCCTGCTGGAAGCCCGGGTGGACTACATCATCGACTACGACGTGGGCCAGGTGACGCTCCTGGACGCCCAGAACCTGTTCGCCGTGGCGCCGGACGCCGACATCCGTGCCACCTGGGAGCAGAAGACCGTCTTCCAGATCGCGCCCACATCGGTGTTCGGCTTCAACGCCGCCACGGACGTCGGCGCCTTCGGCAGCCTGAACTTCCTGGGGCTCTTCCAGAACGAGAAGGCCCTGGTGCGCCGCCCGCAGCTGGGCGTGGAGTCGAAGGCCGTGGCCCTGGGCGGCGTCAACGGTCAGTTCGAGATTGGCGCGTCCTGGCTGGACCGCTTCCTGGACAAGATTCCGGGCCTCTACTACTCGGGCACCTCGGCCATTCGCATGAACGGAGAGCTGGCGGCCTCCCTGCCGAACCCGAATACCCAGGGCGACGTCTACATCGACGACTTCGACGGCAATCCAAACCTCCCCCTCTCGCCCCTGAGCACCGCGTGGAAGCTGGCCAGCGTGCCCAAGCGCAGGGACGGTGCCGGAGGGGTCCTGCCTCCGGCCCTGGACGCGAGCGACAACACCACCCTGGCGTGGCAACACGCCTGGGTCCAGGGGGACGGGAGGGTCTTCGAAGGCCTGTTCCCCCAGGATATCGACCAGCAGATCAACGTGGCCGGCACCGCCGTCCGGGACCCGGTGATGCTGGCCACCTTCGGCGCCAACCAGACGTTCACCCGGGACCGATGGACGGGCATCACCACGGTTCTCAGCACCACCGGCCTGGACCTGACGAAGACGGAGTTCCTGGAGTTCTACGCCAGCATCGCCAAGCAGGACTCCCTGGTGATGATCATCGACATCGGTCGGGTCGACGAGGACGCGTTCTTCGTGGACTCGGCCGGGGCAACGGCCGGGGTGAAGGAGAACGGACAGACGTGGGGCCTGGACCTGCTGGACGAGGAAGCCCAGCTCCAGCTGGGCGAGGTCTGGAGCGACGAGGCGGACCGCCGCGGCAACTGGGGCGAAGCCTGCCTCGCCTCGGCCGGCACGATCTACACCGTGGGTTCTCCACAAGCGAACTGCACCCGGGGCAACGGCCGGGTCGATACCGAGGACCTGGACGGCAACGGGAATCTGGACCGGTCGGAGCGCTACTACCGGTACGTGGTCACGTTCGACGGCACCTCGCCCTTCCTGGCCCGGGACAAGAGCGAAACGGGGACCGATTTCGAGTTCTATAAGATCGCCCTGCGAGGAGAGGACGGGACGAACGTCGACGGCCTGTTCACGGAGGCCGACTGGCGGGCCGTGAAGCACCTCCGCATCACGTTCGTGGGCAACGCGTCGAACGCCGCTCTCCTGGCACGCATGAAGCTGGTGGGCTCGAGGTGGGTCAAACGGGCCCAGACGGGCATCGTCCGAGGCCTGGGCGGAGACACGCTGGGCATGGGCGGACGCCTCGAGGTAGGGCCCGTCAGCGCCTTGACCGTGAGCGGCGCCTACAGCTCGCCGCCGGGCGTGCTCGAAGAGCTCGACAACCCCACGGCCGCCATCGGTGGCACCAGCATCGAGTTCAACGAACAGTCCCTGGGACTCGACTACGAGGACATCTCCCCGGGCGACCGCGTCGAGGTCTTCAACCGATTCCCCCAGAGGCCCCGGAACTTCCTCACCTACCGGGAGGCCCGGATCTGGTCGGTGGCCCGGGAAGGGGACTGGGGGACCGAGGAACCCGTGTACTTCTTCGTGAAGGTGGGGAACGACGCGGACAACTACTACCTGTACCGGACCCGGCTGGAGCCGGCGGCCAACGGGGGTGCCGTGCAGCCGAACGACTGGTTGCCGGAGAACGTCATCGACTTCGACGTCTGGTTCGACCTCCGCCGAGACGCCGAGGCCGATCTCATCGTGAACCCGCCCGCCACGGGAGATCCCCCGAGGACGCTGTGGAGCGCGGACTCCACCTACGCGGTCGTGCTCCAGGACCGGGGCCGGGCCCCCAATCTGTACGCCGTCCGGGAAATGTCCCTGGGCGTCATGAACGAGAGCAACCAGCCCATCGACGGCGAGCTCTGGATCAACGAATTCCGACTTTCCCGGGCGGTACGGGATGCGGGCGTGGCCGGGTACATGGACCTGGATCTGCGGGCGGCGGACGTGCTGTCGGCCCGTGTGTCGTATTCCGATCAAGGGCCGTTCTTCCGTCAGCTCAAGGACGACCCCACGTACCGAAGCGACCGTTCCCTGAACATCACGTCGACGCTGCAGGCCGGGCGCTTTGCCCCGGCTCCCTGGGGTCTCGAGATCCCCCTCACGGTCACCCACACGAGTACGGGCGTCGATCCGTTCTTTCTTCCCCAGAGCGACATCCAGGCCGGCGAAATTCCCAATTTGAGAGAGACGGGATCGAGCCGAACCCGGGTACAGGCGTCCTTCCGAAAACGAACGCCGACCGCTTCGACCCTGGGTAGCATTCTCCTGGACGGCCTGGACGCCCGCATCGGCTATTCCAAGGCGTCCACGAGCAACGTCACGTTCAAGAGCGAGTCGTCGGGATTGGACGGCTCGCTGGGGTACGGGCGTGTGCTGGACTCGAAGACGTTCGACTACATCCCGTCGTTCATCGAGCCCGTGATCCGCTTCCTGTTCCCCCAGCGGCTGGAGGAGCAGATCATCGGCAGTCGCCTACGCTGGACCCCCGAGCGGTTCACGTTGCGGGCCACGTACAATCAGCAGGACAACCAGAACTTCCGGTACGAGCAGATCCTGGAGCTGCCCCGGGATTCGATCGTCGCGCCGACACAGTCTCCCCGGGAGGGCCTCGAGACCACGGCCGAGATGTCCCTCCGGCCCTTCGAGTCGCTCACGGCGTCCGTGGGCGTCTCGACGAGCCGCGGCCTTCTGCCGCCCGAAGACGCGACGCCGGACACAACCTCCCAACGGCTGATCGAGGAGGAACGTCAGAGCTTCCTCGGCATGGACGTCGGCTGGCTGGTCAACCAGACCGTTCGGACCCAGCTCGGGTTCAGGCCCGCCGTCACCGACTGGCTCCGGTTGGACCTGGGGATGAACGCCACGTACCGCACCGACCGGAATCCCAGCTTCGTCCAGCAGACCGTGGTGGGCGAGGAGCCGCCGCCCGATGATTCGACGGCGGTGCCGGCCGACACCCTGTCCGAGCTGTCCAGGAACGCAGCCACCATCCGCGACCGCAGGGCCGGCTTCAATCTCGACCCCCGGGTGCTGGCCTTCGGCTCGTTCGGCGATGCCCCCCAGGCCGGCGAGTCGACGATGAAGACAGCGGGCCGGGCGGCACTGGCCGCTCTCCAGCCGATCCGCTTCACCTGGCTCGGAGGCACGTCCTCCCGGTTCAATCGCCAGGTCGTGGACCCGGACCTCGGGTATCGTCTGGGCTTCGGCAGCTTCGACAGCTTCCGCACCGTGGACGGCCAGACCGCGTCCTTCGCTACCGAGCGCTCCTCGATCACCACCGGTTCGGGGATCCAGTTCCCACTGAGCTTCTCCGTGGACGTGGAGTACACGAACTCCCGGGTGAACACCGTCGACACCCGGGTGGGGCGGGTGAACCGGGAACGGACCTGGCCGGACGTCCAGGCCGGATTCGCCAACCTCCTCCTGCCCGGCGCCGTGGGTCGGGTCCTCGAGCGTTTCACCCTGGCCTCCGGATACCAGCTCACGACCCGGGAGTCCGAGGTGACCGGGACCGCGCAGCAGACCCGCACCCAGGAGGACCGGCGGATCCCGCTCACGCTGAGCCTCCGGTGGGCGGGGAACGTCAGCACCGCGTACAGCGGGAGCTTCACCAGCGGTGAGGGCGTCGACCCGGCGGGTGACACCGAGCGGGATCGCCAGTCCCACAGCGTGTCGGTCTCGTCTTCCTTCACGCCTCCCGGCAATTTCGGCGACCGCCTGGATCGACCGATCCAGCTCATTGCCCGGTTCCAGTATTCCTCTCAGTTCGACTGCCGGGTGACGGCCGCTCAGAGCCCCTGTACGCCGTTCGTCGATCAGATCAACCGAACGCTCAACGTGTCGATGGACAGCGCGATTCAGCAGTTCGAGATGGGTCTCAACCTGACCTTCACCGACCGCCAATCCTTCATCGGGACCCGGGGCGGATCCAGCCAGGTGCAGTTCGGCATCTGGGGCCAGTTCAATCTCCAGGCCGGCCTGGTGCCCTGACCCGTCCCACCTCGGCCTTCTACCGCCCCGATCTCCGGTCAGATTGGGTCGCATGACCCAGTCCGACGCCCGAGCCTTCACCTTCGCCGCAGTGCTGATCCTCGCGGCTTCAGCCACCCGATACGGCGTGGAGCTACGGAGGGACGGAGCCGCGCTGGCCTGGGACACGGCGAGCGCGCTGCCCGAGCTGCTCGAGGTCAGCCGCGCCGAGCTCGCGCGGGAGACCGTGCGACGCACGCCGTTGGAGGAGGAGGAACGCCTCGATCCGAACACGGCGTCCGCGGACCAGTTGGATCGGCTCCCCGGTGTGGGCCCAGCGACCGCCCAGGCCCTGGTCCAGGCCCGGGAGCAGGGGGTCCGGTTCACGGTCCCGGAAGACCTGCTTCGGGTGCCTGGCATCGGCCCTGCGACCCTCGCAAAAGCCCGAGCGCATCTTCGCCTCGACAGCCCGAGTCCGTCTTCGGAGCGGGCGACTCGGCGGCCCCCTCCGGACCCGCCGGGGGACCGGGTCGACGTCAACCGGGCAGACGTGGAGCGGCTGCAGGATCTGCCCGGCGTCGGTCCCGCGCTGGCCCAGCGCATCGTCGAGCTCCGAACTCGGTCGGGGCCCTTCACTTCGGTCGATCAGCTCTCCTCGGTGCGTGGGATCGGCGCGGCAACTGTGGAACGACTGCGACCCCACGTGCGGTTGCGACGCTGACGGCGATTACGATTTGCGCCAGGTCCTGCCGATAAACAAAGGAGTCCACGACTCGACTAGGCTCAGGAAATCGGACCCGAATGACAACGCAGCTCGCACAGGACCGTCTGGGCGACATCTTGATCGGTAACGGCCTCATCACTGAGAACCAGTTGAATGAGGCCCTGAAAGATGCCCGGGAGCACAGCACGCGTGTCGGCTTCGCTCTGGTGAAACTCGGTTTCATCAAAGAGGAGGAGCTGACCCGGACGCTGGCGCGTCAGTACCGTGTTCCCGCAGTCGATCTCGAGCGGGTCACGGTCGAGGACCGGATCGTTCGACTGATCCCCGGCGACGTGGCCTTCCGACATCTGGTGCTTCCCCTACGTCGGGTGGGGCGGACGCTCACCGTGGCGATGGCCAACCCGTCGGACCTGGGGGCCATCGACGACCTGAAGTTCATCACGCGGCTGGAAGTCGAGCCGGTGGTGGTGGGCGAGTTCACCCTCCGCAAGCATCTCGAGAAGTACTACGAGCAGGCGGACGACCGGATGCAGGAGATCCTCAGCGACCTGATCGCCGAGGACGTGGAGTTCGTCGAGGAGGAGGAAGAGGACGTCAACATGGCGTCCCTGCAGGAGCAGGTGGAACAGGCTCCTGTGGTGAAGTTCATCAACGGCCTCCTGACCGATGCAGTGAACAAGGGCGTCAGCGACATCCACATCGAGCCCTTCGAGAAGGAAGTCCGGGTTCGCTACCGCATCGACGGTACGCTCCAGGAAGTCATGAAGCCGCCCATGAAGATGAAGGCGGCCCTGACCTCTCGCATCAAGATCCTGGCGGACCTGAACATCGCCGAGCGGCGGGTGCCTCAGGATGGGCGTATCAAGCTGCGCATGAAGAAACGCGTGGTGGATTTCCGTGTGTCGACGCTGCCGGTGATCTTCGGCGAGAAGATCGTGCTCCGGATCCTCGACAAGGGGAACCTGACGTTCGACCTGCAGAAGTTCGGCATGGAGAAGAAGGCCGAGAAGGACTTCATGCACGCCATCGCCCAGCCCTACGGCATGGTCCTGGTCACGGGGCCCACGGGATCCGGGAAGACGACCACCCTGTATTCGGCCCTTTCGAAGGTCAACACCGACGACACCAACATCATGACGGCCGAGGACCCGGTCGAGTACAACCTGCACGGCATCAACCAGGTCCTGGTGCGATCGCAGATCGGGCTGACCTTCGCGGCGGCGCTCAGGGCGTTCCTGCGACAGGACCCGAACACGATCATGGTCGGTGAGATCCGTGACCTGGAGACGGGTGGTATCGCCATCAAGGCCGCCCTAACGGGTCACCTCGTCCTTTCCACGCTGCACACGAACGACGCGCCCTCGACGATCACCCGACTCATCGACATGGGCCTGGAGCCGTTCAACGTGGCCGCGGCGCTGTCCCTGGTGACGGCCCAGCGGCTCGTGCGCCGGATCTGCGAAAACTGCAAGGTCGAGACGAGCTACACCGACGAGTATCTGGAAGCGGCCCGCCTGCCGGACGGATTCCTCGACAAGGTCACGCTCTACAAGGGAGAAGGCTGCGAGGAGTGCGGAGGCGACGGCTACAAGGGACGTCAGGGCCTGTACGAGGTCATGGACATGACCAGCAGCGTCCGCAAGCTCGTCATGCAGGAAGCTGGAACCGACGAACTGCGCGAAGCCGCCATCAAAGAAGGGATGTTGACGCTCCGGATGGATGGACTCAAGAAGCTCGAGCGTGGGATCACGACTCTAGAAGAGGTCGTCAAAGAGACCTCGGTGGTGGTGTGATGAACGGCATGACGGGGACCACGGCCAGAGATCAGGCCACGGGACAGCAAGGCCAGGGCCAAGAGCAGGAGCTCAGCCTTCGAGCCCTCCTTCAGGAGGTGATCCAGAAGGGCGCGTCCGATCTCCACATCACCGTCGGCGAGATTCCGAAGCTGCGCATCGACGGGGATCTGATGGACTCGGCGATCAGGCGGGTGTTGACGCCGAAGGACACGCTCAACCTGGCGTACTCGATTCTGACCGAGGCACAGAAGAAGCGCTTCGAGACGGACGACGAGCTGGACTTCAGCTTCGGCGTGCAGAACCTCTCGCGATTCCGCGGCAACTGCTACAAGCAGAGGGGCTGCGTGGCCCTGGCCATCCGGCAGATCCCGTACGAGATCAAGTCGGTGGGCGACCTGGGCCTCCCACCCATGGTGACCCGGTTCGCCGAGAAGCCCAGGGGCCTGGTCCTGGTCACCGGGCCCACCGGCTCCGGGAAGTCTACGACCCTGGCCGCCCTCGTCGACAAGATCAACCGGGAGCGGAAGGGCCACATCATCACGGTGGAAGACCCGATCGAGTTCATCCACCGTCACCAGAACTGCATGGTGAACCAGCGCGAGGTCGGTGCCGACACCAAGAGCTTCGCCGCCGGACTCAAGTACGCGTTGCGCCAGGACCCCGACGTCATCCTCATCGGTGAGATGCGGGACCTGGAGACCATCTCCGCGGCCCTGACGATCGCCGAGACGGGACACCTGGTCCTGGCCACGTTGCATACAAACTCCGCGGCCGAGTCAATCAACCGGATCATCGACGCGTTCCCGGCTCACCAGCAAGCCCAGATCCGAGCCCAGCTGGCGTTCGTGCTGGAGGGCGTG
>CAJIAX010000215.1_pt1 | contig 10644 bp, 9 predicted proteins | sample 9199251 | NCBI WGS metagenome assembly CAJIAX01 (sample SAMEA7708287, study PRJEB35096) | sediment metagenome | biome: marine neritic benthic zone biome [ENVO:01000025]; feature: sediment [ENVO:00002007]; material: shallow marine sediment [ENVO:03000034] sea grass bed [ENVO_01000059] ... | reverse complement strand
GGTCACGCGAGGTCTGACGCCCTTCGAGGACTGGTTCCGGGGTCCGGGGTGCGAAACCGGACCGATCACCGTGGATCCACGGAACTCGAACATCCTCTACGGTGCGTGTAAGGGCTGGATGAGCCGTCTCGACCGCAGCACGAACCAGCTGCGGCAGATCTGGCTGTGGCCCCAGGAGCCCCACGCGCTGCCCAACGCCGAGCTCAAGTACCGGGAGCAGTGGGTGTCTCAGCTGCGGTTCTCACCCCACGAGCCGGACGTTCTCTACCATACGTCCCAGTACCTGCACATCAGCCGCAACGAGGGCCAGGACTGGGAGGTCATCAGTCCCGACCTCACCCGCTGGCCCGAGCATGAGGAGCTGCACGTCGGCCAGCCTGGCGGCCCCCTCACCTTCGACCAGACGGGCGTCGAGGTGTACGCCACGATCTTCGCCTTCGAGGAATCGCCCCACCAGGCGGGCCTCTTCTGGGCCGGCTCCGACGACGGGGCGATCCACATCTCCCGGGACGCAGGCACCACCTGGGACGACATCACCCCTCCGGGGCTGCCGTTGCACAGCACGGTCAACGAGATCGTACTTTCGCCCCACGATGTGGGCCGAGCGTTCGCCGTCATCCAGCGGTACAGGATGGATGACTTCCACCCCTACATCTACCGGACCGACGATTACGGCGCGTCGTGGACGCTGATCACCGACGGCACCAACGGCATTCCGGACGACCACCCCACCCGGGCTCTCCAGGAGGATCACACCGTGCGCGGCCTGCTCTACGCGGGCACCGAGTTCGGCGTGTTCATCTCGTTCGACGACGGTGCCCACTGGCAACCGTTCCAGCAGAATCTGCCCATCTCGCCGGTCATGGATCTTCTGATCAAGGACGACGACCTCGTCGTCGCGACCCAGGGCCGGGCGCTTTGGATCCTGGACGACCTTACGCCGCTTCAGCAGATCGACGACGCCCGCTCCGCGTCTCGGGGCGCGTTCCTGTTCGCGCCGAGGCCCGCGGTTCGGTTGCGACTCCAGGGTGGCGGCCGGGGAGGCGTCTGGGCCCAGAATCCTCCCGACGGCGCGGTCATCCACTACACCTTCGGGGATCGGGTCGACGGCGATGCCATCGTCGAGATCCGGGATGCCGCGGGTGATCTGGTCCGGGTGTTCACCAGTGAGGGCGCCGGCACGAAGGAAGACGTGTTCCAGGCCATGCGGGAGCCTGTCGTCACGGTGGTGGGCACACCCCGGGTCGAGACCACGCCCGGCATGCATCGCCTGGTGTGGGACCTGGAATACCCGCCGGCCTATCTGGCCCCCGGCGTGCACGAAGGGGTTCGGCAGCGCATCGCGGTCGTCACCGGCGACACCGACGGGCCCCTGGCCCTGCCCGGCACGTACACCGTGACCCTGCGCACCGAGGACGGGTGGAGCCAGTCCCAGGACCTGGAGGTGCTCATGGATCCCCGGGTGACGACCTCCATGAGCGAGTTGCAGGAGCAGTTCGACCTGCAGCGCACGGTCGTGGACCGGATCACGGAGATCCAGCTCGGCGTAGCGGCCGGCAACGAGCGCATCCGGGAGTTGGATGCCCTCATCGCACGAGGAGGCACGGAGGCCGAGAGCGCCACCGCCATGAAGGCCGAGATCGAAGACGTGCTGAGCCAACTCTACAAGTACAACCAGCGGGGCGATCACGCCCACCTTCGCCCTCAGCTCACCACCGACTACGCGGCCATCAACACCTACATCTCGGGCTCGGAAAACCGTCCGCCCACGGCGGCCTACCCGCGCATGGAAGAGCTGGACGCACGGTTCGAGGTCCTGATGGGGCGGCTGCGACAGCTGCTGGAAGGGACGATCGCATGAAGGCGGGTCCGGCGCTGGTCCGTTGCGACCGGTGGGCCGATGTCGACTGGATCACCTGGAGCGGTCCGCGATGAGCCACCTGTTACAGGGCCTCGTGATCGCGGCCGTTCTGGGCTCCGCCCTGGTGGCGGGCATCTTCTTCGCGTTCTCCACGTTCGTGATGCAGGCCCTGCGCAGGCTGCCGGGACCCCAGGGCATCACCGCCATGCAGGAGATCAACGTCACCGTCCTCAATCCCTGGTTCTTCTTGGCGTTCCTCGGAACCGGGGCCGTGTGCCTGCCCATCCTCTTCCTGGCCTTCACCGGCACCACGGGGGCCGTGCGCCTCCACCTGGTCGCGGGTTGTGCGCTCTACCTGGTGGGCTGCGTGCTCGTGACGGGCGTCTTCAACGTTCCGTTGAACGATCGGCTGGCGGAGGTGGAGCCGGGCAGCCCCGAGGGCGAATCCCTTTGGGCCGAGTACCTGGTGCGCTGGACCCGGTTCAACCACCTCCGCACCGCGGCGTCCTTGGCGGCGGCGGCGATGCTGGTCATGGTCCTCTAGCACGGTCCCAGGCCCCCTGGGAAGGACGATCCATCACGGCGGGGTGCGTTCGCGCTCGCCTTGACGGCTCGGGTGGACCTCTTTTATTATCGACCATCGATAATCGTTCATCGATAAACGACCATCGATAGCATCGGCGACCTCGCCTCGATCGGATCGGCCATGACACAGCGCACCGACGGACCCACTCGCCCGCTCACGCCGGCGACGTTCCACATCCTCCTGAGCCTGACGCACGAACCTGCGCACGGGTACCACATCAAGAGGATGGTGGAGGAGCGCACCAACGGTGCGGTCCTGTTGGGCGCCGGCACCCTGTACGCCGGCATCCAGCGAATGACCCGGGACGGCCTCATCGAGGAGACTGATCCCCCCCAGGACGCGGGAGACGTGGAGCCCGGCACGCGTTGGCGTTTCTACGCCATCACCCAACGGGGGCGCGAGGTCCTGGACGGCGAGATCGCTCGGCTCGAAGCCGATCTGCAAGCCGCCCGAGCCGTGGTGCGCAGGCCGGCCTGATGTCCAGGTCGCACCGCCTGCTGCTCCGGGCCTACCCACGTTGGTTCCGGGACGAGTTCGGCGACCAGCTGGTCGCCCACCTGTCGAAGCAACGACAGGAACCGCGGTATGGCGGGCCCGCCCTTGGGGCGGCTCGCTTCTGGTGGGATGCGGGGACGGACGCCGTGGCGACGGGAATCGCGCTACGCGTCGAACGGGCAGTGGAACGCGCGTCCGGTTTGTGGCGTGAACGGCGACGAAGGGGCCGCGGTCGGCTGGCCGGCGGTGGAGCCCATGGACCGAGAACGGGAGGGGTGGGGACGATGTTGGACGTGATCATGAGGGACGTGCGCCACGCGCTGCGGGGCCTGTCCAAGAACCCGGGCTACGCCCTGGTCTTCGTAGTGACGCTCGGCCTGGGGATCGGCGCCAACACCGCCATGTTCAGTGCGGTCAACGGGGTACTCCTGCGCCCGCTGCCCCATGAGGACGGCGACCGCCTGGTCTACCTGCGCCACTCCGCCCGCCTCGCCGGTATCGAAAACGCCCTGTTCTCGGTTCCCGAGATCGACGACTACCGTAACGGTGCTCCTTCGCTAGGTGCGGTGGCCGAGTTCTCGGCCCTGACGTTCACCATGCTCGGGTACGATGCGCCGCGGAGGGTCCGGGCCGGCATCGTGACCGGAAACTACTTCGGCGTCATGGGCCTGTCCGCGACCCTCGGGCGCACCGTGGGACCGGAAGACGACGGCCAGGACGCCGCCGCGATCATCGTCCTCTCGGACACCTACTGGAGGAACGTCTTCGGCGCAGATCCGGACATCCTTGGGCAAACGGTGGAGATGAACGGCCGCACCGCGACGTTCGTGGGGGTTGCCGAGCCGGCTCCTCCCTACCCCGAGCGCACGGACATCTACGTCAACATGGCGGCCAGCCCACACCACCTCGACGCCAGCATGAACCACGACCGGGTTCACCGGATGACCGAGGTATTCGCGAAGCTGGCCCCCGACGCCACCGTTGAGGCCGCCACCGCGGAAATGGTGGCGATTTCGGCCCGGATTCACACCGACTACCCCGAGGCGTACGACGCCGGGTCGGGATTCGGCGTCAGCGTCACGCCCCTCAAGACCCAGCTCACGTCCCGTGCGCGGCCAACCCTGCTGCTCCTCCTGGGCACGGCGTTTCTGGTCCTGATCATCGCATGTGCAAACCTCGCCAACCTTACCTTGGCCAGGGTCCTACGCAGGGATCACGAGCTGGCGATCCGGGTCTCGCTGGGGGGAAGCCGTGCAGCGTTGCGTCGGGAGCTCCTGGTCGAAAGCCTGGTGCTGGCCACGGCCGGCGCGGCCCTGGGGTTGCTGCTGGCGTTCGTCAGCCTGGATCTATTGGTCACCTTCGCGTCCCGTTTCACGTCTCGGGCGTCGGAGATCGCTCTCGACGGGTCGGTGTTCGGGTTCACGCTTCTGGCCGCCGTGGCCGCGTCCGTGTTCTTCACCCTCGTGCCTTCCCTGCCAGACGGCGAAAGCGTGGGCGCAGCGCTTTCACAGGCGGGAACGCGATCCACGACCGGCTCGGGCGCGAAACGGGCCCAGCGAGGCCTCGTGGTCGCCCAGATCGGCATGTCGTTCGTTCTGCTGATCGGCGCGGGGCTGTTGGTGCGGACGATGCTACACCTGAACCGGGTGGACCCGGGCTTCGAGACCGCGCAGATCCTGTCCATGGACATCCCGGCGAATACGGCCGGGCGCGGGCCTGCCGAGATCCGAGACCAGTACCTGAGCATCCTCGCCGACGTGGGCACCCTGCCCGGCGTGGAAGGAGCGGCGTTGACCAGCGCCATCCCCCTCACTGGACGAGGCGGATTCTCCACCGTTCTGGAAATGGACGTGGAAGGCCACGAGCCGGCGCCGGGGGCACCGAGCCCCAGGGCCGACTTCAGGGTCGTGTCCCCGGGGTATTTCGGTCTGATGGGCATCGATCTGGTCCAGGGACGGGAGTTCGTCAGCACCGATCTCGAGGACGCCCAGTCCGTGGTGGTGGTCAACGCGTCGATGGTGCGGACCTACTTCGGTGATCGCGACCCCGTTGGTCAGCGCATCCTGTGGACCGACGCAACGGTCAAGTTCATCGGACTGAAGCCCGAGTGGCGGACCATCGTCGGCGTCGTCGCCGACACGCGAGACGTGGGCCTGGACGCCGAGGTCGGTCCGGTGATCTACAACCCCTACCGCCAGGTCACGCCGTTCTTCACCAACTCCCTGGTGGTACGCGTAAGCGGAGATCCCAACGCGGTCGTGCCCGATGTCCGCGAGGCCATCCTGGGCCACGATCCGGATCAGCCGATCGCCAACGTGGCGACCATTGCCGACCTGGGCGCGGAGTCGGTGGCACCGCGCCGTTTGAACACCATGCTCCTCGGTGCGTTTGCGTTGCTGGCCCTCGTCATCGCGGCCGTCGGCATCGGCGGCGTGTTGGCGTTCTCGGTGGGAAGCCGCACCCGGGAGTTCGGGATTCGTAGCGCCCTTGGCGCCGCTCGTCATCAGGTCTGGTCGGGCGTGGTCGCCGAAGGGGCGGTGCTGGCCGGCCTGGGCGTCGTCCTGGGAAGCGTCGGGGCGGTGGTTCTGACCCGCTTCATGGCGGGCCTGCTGGTGGGCGTTCCGGCGCTGGACCCCGTGACCTTCGTCGCGGTGGGCCTGCTCCTGGGTGGTGTCGCCATGGTCGCCGCCGGCGTGCCCGCCTGGAGGGCGGCCGAGGTCAGCCCCATGGAGGCGTTGGCGTCGGACTAAGGGGTTGGCGCTTCCGAGCGGCGAACCAGACGAACCAGCCCCACATCTCCTTTTCGCCGACCGGCACCAGATCAGCGGTCTCGAGGGCACTCCGGAACTCGGCCGTGTCGAACCGGTCCTCCTGGGGGTGCCGCAGGACGCGCCGAGTCACCGGGTGACAGATCAGACGACGAAGGACCTCCTCAGCGTAGAAGGTCCCGCCCGGCTTCAGGACCCGGTGAACCTCACCGAGAACTCTGCGCCAATCGGGGACGTGGTGGATGATGCCGAAGTCGAAGACCGCGTCGTACGCCTCGTCGGGGACGCAGATCTGGGTCGCATCGCCCACCCAGAGGTGGACGCGGCCATCGACGGGCCCCAGACGGGCGCGAGCCCGCTCGACCATTCGTGGGTCCAGATCGAATGCGTCGACGCTGTCGGCGCCGAAATGCCGCAGGATGATCTCGACTCCGACCCCCCGACCGCACCCGATCTCCAAAGCCCGCCCAACCGCCACGTCACCTCCGATGCGCCGAAGGCGAGGAGCTTCGAAGCGGCGCTGCACCGCTGCCCGAACCGGATTGTTCATCAGGAGATACTCGACGCGGTTCAGTAGCACGTCAGCCTCCCTTCCCTACGGCTCCGGCGTGCTTCGTCCGTACCGTCCCTCCCCGAACAGCCGTTCGGCCCCGTCCACGTACACGAAGTCACGAACGACGACCGAATCGCCGCTGATCAGCTCGTACTCGGTCCGGCCCTCCTCTTCCAGAGCCGTCCAGCGAGTGACCACCATCGATTCCGTAACTTCGGCTTCCAGGGTGAGCCGTTGAGGTCTGTCGTCCACCCAGACGCCGACGACGGACGTGCCCCTGGAATAGTAGACGGCTTCGGCGGACAGCACCGGAGTCTCGCTCCCGTCTTCACCGACCCAGGCATTTCCGAAGCTGAGCCGGACGAACCCACCGTCCACGGGTGCCCACTGCATCCGGAAACGTGCCGGGCGGCCGAGTAGCACGCCGGACCCGTCCCAGTCGCCGGACAGCCCGGAAAAGATCGCAGGCAGGGCGTCTTCGGCGTCCGTCTGGGCCGTGACGGCGATCGGTGTCGCCACGCACAGGAGGATCGCGAGGAATCCGGGCACGAGGAGCCTCGAGACGGATGGAGCGGCGCCCCCACGAGGCGCTCGGGGTGTGAACCACGCTTCAGTACCCATCCCGCGAACCTCCGTCCCGGCCGCCGCCCGGGCAAGTCCCGAGCCCCATTCGGCGCCGGTCGACACCCTCGGGGGACGCTGCTATTTTTCAGTTATGACAGCGGCGTGTCCCCCGTCGTCGGACCCTCTCCCACGAGCGACCCCTGCGCCTCGAGGCGAAGCGTCCCCACTCCACACGGGAGGCACCCCTTGCCCGTCAGCGTGCTCGACGTCGACAACGGACGCGGCAACGTCATCACGATCTCCGGCGCGGCGTCGCGCCAGGAGCTGCTGTCGGCGCTCGGCACGCACCTTTGCCAGGACGCCGGCAAGTTCGGTCGCTACCGCTACAGCCTGATGGACCTCACCGGGGCGACGGAGCTCGATGCGGACGTCGAGACCGTCCGACGCATCGCTGCCTGGAGTCGAGACGCCGTGGATAGCAACCCCGACGCGGTCGTCGCTGTCGCCGCCAGCACGGACCTGGCCTTCGGACTGACCCGGATGTGGCAGCTTCAGATGGGCGAACCGGTCTGGGACATGGCCATCTTGCCGTCCCGGTCCGAAGCGGAAGCGTGGATCAGGGACAAGGTCCAGGATCGCTTCGAGATGGCCGATCCGACGTTCGCCTGACCCGGCGACATGTGGGCCCGCCAACGCGCCGCTGCGAGCCGTCAGGGCCGATCCCCGCCGGAGGGGCCCGGGCCACCCGGTCAGCGACCCTGCAGGGCCTCGTGCACCAGCCGGATCTGCGCCCTGTAGACGTTCGACGGACCATCACGGTGGCTCGTGAACAGCAGGGACTCCCCGTCCGCGGTCACCCACGGGCCGTATTCGTATTCGGGTGTGTTGATGTCCGGCCCCAGGTTCACCGGCGGGGACCAGGACCCGGCCGAGAACCGGCTGACGTACAGATCATCGCCACCGTAGCCGTCCGGGTGGTCGGTGATCGCCAGGATCATCCACGTCTCGTCGGGACTGATCCACAGGTCCGGTTGACTCAGCTCGTCGTTCAGCGGCGCCCCCAGGTGGACGGCCGCGCCCGTTTCGTCCACGCGGTACAGATCGGACCGACCCAGCCCGCCGTCGCGGCTCGACGCAACCCAGATACCGGACGTCGCCACGCTGGGATGGATGTCCGCTCCCTGGGAATTGAGCTGCGTGTCGATCCACTCGGGCTGGGACCAGCCACCTTCTGTCCGCTGGACACGCCAGACGTTCATGTCGCCGGCCTCGCTCGACCCGGGCCGAGGGCGATTGGACGTGATGTACAGCGACGAGCCATCCGGCGAGAACCGGGGAGCGCGGTCGCCCCATTCCCCGGAGAACGGCGCAGGCTCGGGGTCGCCGTAGCCGGACTCGGCGCGCCGAGCAACCAGGATCGTCTGGTCGTCGAACGAGCCGCTGCGCAGCACCGAGTACCACAGGTCGCCCGTCTGCGGGTCTTCGGACGGAAAGGCCTGGCTGTCCTCGGTCGAAACCACGCCTTCCGCGACGATCTCCACGCCCATCGCTTCCGACGCGACCTCGCCCGGCGAAGCCTCTTCGTTCTGTTCGTCCGGTCCGCCGCACGCGACGGTGAGGATCGTCACCCATGCGAGGCACATACGTTCGCTTCTCCGCCCTTCCCGACCCATCCTCTTCCCTCCTCGTCCCAAGGACATGCGGTGCTCCATGCGGGGGTCAGCTCCAGTCCGCACCCGGGCACCCCCGCCAGACCCAGGCGATGTAGTCCACCAATTCAGAGCCGCCTCCGAGCTCCCGAAGTCGACGATTGACCTGAGCGCGGTGGTGAACGCTGTGCGAAGGGACCTGAAACAAGAGGTCGCCCAGCGCAGCGTCTTTCGGGGGTTGCCCGATGGCCTCTTCGATCATGGCCGCCCAAGGCACTGCGTACGGTTTGGCCAGGGCCGTGCCGTCCAGCGACGACAGCAACGCCCGCAACTCGGGGTAGATCCCCATGGCCCAATCGCGAATGTCCTCCGGTCGGGCGAAATCGCTCCGGGTCTTCGGCCTCGTCGGGCGCCCGTTCAGGACGTCCAGGTACGCCTGCTGGACGATGTGGATATGCAGAAGCGTGTCCAGGATGAAGTCGTCCTCCACGGCGGGCCCGTGCGCCAGCACCCGACGCCAGAGCGAGGCGTCGGCCCATTCCATGTGGTCGTACAATCTCCCGTACCACTCCAGGTCCATCGGTCTCCCCACCCCATTCAGGTTGCGTCGCGGTCGTACCTGGCGTCCACACCCCGACAGCCGGAGTGCGCTCGGCGGTCAGACCCATGCCACGTCCTCCGCTCCTGAGTGCGAGACACCTCGACGTCAGAGGAGCGCGGCTGGCGTAGACTACGGGGCGCAGATTGTCGGCCACGTCTCTGTCGACGCAAGTAGGGCGGCAGCCTCCTCGACGCGCTCACCCTATGCCGAAAGGCTGGCCCGAGCCTCGTCGCAGTCCTCGCACCCTTCGGACGGATCGTGCAAGAAGAGGAGTGGATCGCCCCGCAGACGCGGCACGACGGCCGACACCACGCTGCGCGCCTCGACCAAACGGGCCACGGCGTTTCCGAGGACCCCTTCTCGCTGCTCGCCCGTGTTCCGCAACCAGGCGTCAACCAGCTTGAAGCGTGCGCAACAATGGTCGTTCTCCCGGTACGCCACGGTTTCGATCCGACCGTCCACGATCGCGGTGCACGTCTTGGAGAGCCCGTACGGAACACCCGCCAGCACCTCCGCCAGATGGATGGTGGTGTCGGCGCCATGGTCGACCCCGATCAGGAGCACCTGGCCGTCCAACTCGTGCACCCGCCCCACCGGACTCGCCGGAATGTGCGGGGGTAGCGGCAGCGGGTCGGACAAAACGAACTCCGCCTGAGGTCCCGACGCGGAGAACGCCTGGACGTGGGCCGTGCGGCGCACCCCCGGCAGACCGGCGAATTCCCGGGCCACGACACCCAGGTCGGCGGCAACGGGCGATCTCGCCGGATCGTACGGTTCGTTCGCGTCTTCCGGCCATGAGGGCATGACCAGCGTGCCCCGTGGACCGAGCCGTTCGAACAACGCCTCGATAAGTCCCCCGGGCCCCCCCTCCACCGGACGGATCGCCCGGAACGAGGTGTGGACCAACAGGACGCCCCCTTCTTCGACTCCCAGGTTTTCGAGCTGCCCGACCAGGGTGCCGACCGACGTCATCGAGTCATCCGACGGAATAGAGATCGGTAGACAGGTACTTGAGTCCGGAATCACACGACACGGTCACGACGGTTCTTCCGGGACCAAGCCGTTTGGCGACCCGAAGCGCCGCCACGACGTTGGCCCCGGAGGACGTGCCGGCGAAGAGGGCCTCTTCCCTCGCCAGACGCCTCGTCATGACCTGGGCGTCGGCGGTCGACACGGCCTCGATCCCGTCGACGAGAGCGGGGTCCCACAACGGCGGAACGAACCCGGGGCCGACCCCTTCGATCTTGTGGGCTCCCGGGTCACCTCCCGATAGGACGTGGGATTCGGCCGGCTCGACGGCGATGGCCCTGATCTCCGGATCTCGGGCCCGGAGTGCGGTGCTGACGCCGCGGATGCACTGGGCGGTACCGACCGACTGGACGAAGGCGTCCACCTGCCCATCGGTCTGCTCAAACACTTCATGCGCCAGCGGCGCGTATCCCGCCGCCGCGTCGGGATTGTTGAACTGATCGGCGAAGAAGGCACCCGGCTCGGTACTCAGCTCCGCGGCCCTGGCCATCATGCGCCGGATCAACTCCTTCGTGGTGCGTCCCCCGTCGCTCTCGAG
>CAJIAX010000211.1_pt1 | contig 10698 bp, 10 predicted proteins | sample 9199251 | NCBI WGS metagenome assembly CAJIAX01 (sample SAMEA7708287, study PRJEB35096) | sediment metagenome | biome: marine neritic benthic zone biome [ENVO:01000025]; feature: sediment [ENVO:00002007]; material: shallow marine sediment [ENVO:03000034] sea grass bed [ENVO_01000059] ... | reverse complement strand
CCCTGGGGGTCGTGCTGGACGGCACCGGATCCCCGGAGGCGGTGCAGCGTCGAATCCGTGAGACGCTGATGTCACGCTTTCCTGAAACTTTCGGTTCAGGTACAGTTTAGGGTATACGCGCACCCGAGGTCCCACTCCAATCGGGTTTCGAGCACAGTGTTTCCCGTCGAGGCGGCGGGACTTTTCAGAGGGAGAATGGCGGTGAGGCGTTCGATTCTGGCACCGGCGGCGGTGCTGCTCATAGCAGTCTTCTCGGGCGGCTGGTTCCTCCAGCGCGGCGTCGAGCAGGAGCAGAACGTCTACACCCAGGTCCGGTTGCTGGAGGATGTGGTCGACTACGTGTCCAGCCGGTACGTGGACGAGGTCGATCCGGCGGGTCTGTACGACTCCGCCATCGATGGACTGCTGCGGGATCTGGGCGATCCCAACACCTCCTTCCTCCGGCCCAGCGACTACGAGAACCTGCGCATTCGCACCGAGGGCGAATACGGGGGCGTCGGGCTCGAGATCACCGAGCGGAACGGCCGGGTCACGGTGGTGACGCCTCTGCCGGGCACGCCGGGCACTCGAGCCGGGATCCGGGCCGGGGACCAGATCATCGAGGTCGAGGGCGAGAGCGCCGAGGAGTGGACCAGCGACGAGATGGTCAGCCGTCTCCGCGGTCGTCCGGGCACCGACGTGAACATCAGCGTGGCCCGTCCAGGCGTGGACATACCCATCCCCTTCACGCTGACCCGGGCGGTCATCGAGCTGCTCTCGGTGCCGTTTGCCGCCGAGGTCGTGGACGGGATCGGATATGTACCGCTCCAACTCGTGAGCGAGACGTCGTCCCAGGAAATCCGCGCGGCCCTGGAGTCCCTTTCCAATGGAGGTCTGGACGGGTTGATCCTGGATCTCCGCGGGAATCCCGGTGGGTTGCTCGACGAGGGGGTCGCCGTGAGCGACCTGTTCCTCGAGGCGGGAGCCGAGATCGTGGAGACCCGGGGCCGGGCCCAGGGCCAGAACCAGCGCTTCGCGGCGTCCCGGGCGGAGGCCTACCCGGATCTGCCCGTCGTGGTGCTGGTCGATGAGCAGAGCGCCAGCGCCTCGGAGATCGTGGCCGGTGCCCTGCAGGACCATGACCGCGCCCTGATTCTCGGTGCACCGAGCTACGGCAAGGGCTCCGTCCAGACCCTGTATCAGATGGGTGGCGGCAACGTGCTGAAGCTCACCACCGCCCGCTGGTTCACGCCGTCCGGCCGCTCGATTCAGATGGAGCCGGACGCCAGGGAAGAGCGCGCCTACCGGGCCACCATCGCGTTGGACGGCTCGCCGGTGGAGCGAAGCGGCGCCATCGACCGGCCCGAGTTCCAGTCCTTCGGCGGCCGGGTGGTGTACGGCGGTGGCGGCATCACCCCCGACGTGACCGTGGTGCCCGACACACTGACGTCGACAGAAGCCGATGCGGTCCGGACCATCTACCGCAGCGGTGGGGCGTTCTACACGGCCCTCTTCAACTACGCCGTGGCCTACGTTCAGGAGAATCCGGACGTCCAGGTGCCGGTCGCGGTTTCCACCGCCGAGATGGACGCGTTCTACGGGACGCTGGCGGACCAGGGGATCGAGGTGGACCGGGCGACCCTGGACGCGGGCGGACGGTACGTTCGCTATCACCTGGGTCGCGAGATCGCCCTGCAGAGTGGTGGGGAAGAGGCCGAGTTCCGGCAGATCGCCGGGCAGGACGTCCAGCTGGGGCAGGCTGTCGAGCTCCTGAGTCGGGCGGACTCGCCTCGGGCCCTGTTCACCCTCGCGGGTAGCGAGTTCGACGCTGTGCCCGCCGGCGCTGCCTCGGCGGCGACCCCGGCCGGGCAGGAGGACGACGGGGCACCGTGACCCCCGTCGGTCCATGGAGCGGGCCCTGCCGACCCGCGGCTCCATTCTCCCGCCCGGGCTCCCCCGATTAATCTAGAGGCGGGGGGCCAATCGGGATGGGTCTGACGCCTCCCGAGCAAGCGGTCGTCCGGCTGAGCTCCGCTCTGGCATGCCGATCCGAGCCCGGAGTGCGGGCCGCGCTGGTCGAAGCCGACGAAGTCGCCGAGCCGCCGCTGGTGGAAGAGGCGATCCTCCAGAGCTACCTGTTCCTGGGATATCCCGCGGCCCTCAACGGGTTCGCCCTGTGGCGCGTGGTGTCCGGACGGTCGCCGGGGGCGTCGGAGGACACACTCGCTCCGGAAGGCTGGGCCGAGCGTGGCGAAGCGGTCTGCCGGATCGTGTATGGCGGTCAGTACGAGCGGCTGAAGGACAACGTGCGGGCCCTCCAGGCGGACATGGAACGATGGATGATCGTCGAAGGATACGGCAAGGTGCTGGGCCGGCCCGGGATGCCGCTGGACCTGCGTGAGCTCTGCATCGTGGCGATGCTCACGGTTCAGGACGTTCCGCGGCAACTGTATTCGCATCTCAGGGGCGCGCTGAACGCCGGCGCCGGCGTCGATCGTGTGGAGGCCACCTTGAGCCTCGCCCAGAAACAGGCATCGCCGGCCGCGGCGGATCGAGCACGGAGCACCTGGCGCTCCGTCCTGGCGAGCCGGACCGACCCCGTCGCCTGACCCGCCTCGGAGCTACAGGAAGCGCAATGTTCATCGATCGAGCGGTCATTGAAGTGGTGGCGGGCACCGGTGGTTCCGGGGCCGAGGCCTTCCGCCGGGAGAAGGGCGTGCCCAGGGGCGGACCTGCAGGCGGGGACGGCGGCCGGGGTGGGGACGTGATCGTCGTTGCCGACGCCCAGCTCACGACCCTGCTCGACTACAGCTACCGGCGCCACTACAAGGGCGGCCGCGGCATGCACGGTGAGGGCAAGAACAAGACCGGCCGCAGTGGGGACCACCTGGAGCTCAAGGTGCCGCCCGGCACGGTCGCACGGGACGCCGACACGGGCGAGCTCCTGGGCGAGGTCCTGGAGCCGGGGGACAGGATCGTGTTGGCCCGGGGCGGCCGAGGAGGGCGGGGCAACGTCCGATTCCGCTCGGCGACCCACCAGGCGCCGCGGCACTGGGAGCCGGGCGAGGAGGGCGAAGAACGCACGGTCGAGCTGGAGCTCAAGCTCATCGCCGACGTGGGACTCGTGGGCGAGCCCAACGCCGGCAAGTCGACATTCCTCGCGGCCGTGTCGGGCGCCCATCCCAAGGTGGCGGACTACCCGTTCACCACCCTCACGCCCAACCTGGGCGTGGTTGGACTGAGCGATTTCCGGTCGTTCGTCATCGCGGACATCCCCGGGATCATCGAGGGCGCCCACGAGGGCAAGGGGCTCGGCCTCCAGTTCCTCCGGCATATCGAACGGACCCGCACGTTGGCCATCATGATCCCCGTCGACGCCCCCGACCCCCAGGCCGAATACGCGTTGCTGATGGACGAGCTGGCGAGCCACTCGGATTCACTGGCGCAACGTCCCCACTGCCTGGTCCTCACCAAGGCCGATCTGTTGGGACCGGAGGACGAGCCTCCGACGGTGGAGGCGCCGGACGCCTGGGGCACCTTTCTCGTGTCTTCCGCCTCGGGCCAGGGCCTGAGCACCCTGCTCGAGGGACTGTGGCAGCGCACTCGGACCGTGCTGGAGGCGGAGTTGGGGGAGGGGTCGACGGGTTGGACTCCCCCTTGACCTCCGGGGAACACGGACCGACGACGGCGGCGTCGCGAAGTGGACGTTCCGAGCGACTCGCGACGCTGGTGCTGGCGAGCTTGCCCGGCCTGGGCGACCGGGGTGTCTTCAGGGTGCTCGGCAGGTTCGGCACGGCTCGGGCGGCCCTGGCGGCGGACCTCGCCGACTTCAGGGCCAGCGCGGGACCGGCCGCCGCCTCGGCACGGGGCGGAGGGGAGTACCGGCGTCGAGCCGAAGCGACGATGACCGAGGCGGATCGATCGGGGCTGACGATTCTGTCGGCGACCGACCCTGCCTACCCGGCCCGTTTGAGGGCGCTGCACGATCCACCGCCGGTCCTCTTCGCCGCCGGCGACGCGGCCCTGCTCGACCGTCCGGCGGTGGCCATCGTGGGGTCGCGCCGGGCTACCGAAGGAGGGCGGCGCATCGCTGAGCATCTCGCGGGCGCGGTGGCCGGAGCGGGCGGGGTCGTGGTCAGTGGCATGGCGCTGGGGATCGACGGGGCGGCCCACCGGGGCGCGTTGTCGGTAGCGGGGAGGACGGTCGCGGTGCTGGGTAGCGGAGCCGACCGCCCCACCCCGACCAGCCACAGAGACCTGTATCGGGACATCCGGGCGACCGGGCTGGTTCTGTCGGAATTCGCACCCGGGGCCCCGGCCCATCCCCACGCGTTTCCACGTCGGAACCGGGTCATCGCGGCCCTGAGCAGGGCGGTCGTGGTGGTCGAGGCCGCAGCCCGGAGCGGTGCGCTCATCACGGTGGATCATGCGCTGGACCTGGGGCGCGAGGTCTTCGCGGTGCCGGGCGGTTTGCACAGTCGCCAGAGCCAGGGCACGAATGCCCTGATCCGGGACGGAGCCAGGATCCTCCTCGGTCCGGACCAGCTGTTGGAGGAACTGGAGTGGGCCCGGCCCGACCCGGCTCCGGAGGTCACGGTGCCGGCGGGACTGAGCCCCGAGGCGGGCCGGGTGTGGCGGAGCCTCGACACGGCCCCCGCCCACGTGGACGAGTTGGTACGTCGGTCGGGCGTTGGCCTGGGCACGGTGCTCGCCGTGCTCACCGACCTGGAGGCGGAGGGGTGGGCGGTCCAGCGTGCGGGCGCCCGGTACACGTTGTCCGATCGGGTGCCCGGGAGCGTGTTGTCATGACCGGGGCCCGCTCGGTCTACGTGCACGCGCCCTTTTGCGCCCGTCGGTGCGTCTACTGCGACTTCGCCGTCTCCGTGGACCGTTCTCCCCGGCTCGAGCTCTGGCTCCAGGCGCTGGAGGCGGAGCTGGGCCTGCGGCACGAAGGTGCTCTGGCCGACCCCCTCGAGACGCTGTTCGTCGGCGGAGGCACGCCGTCCCTGCTGGGGTCCGAGGCCATGGTTGGCCTGGCCACGGTGCTGGGCCGGGAGCGACTGGCCGGGCCGGACCTGGAATGGACGGCCGAGGCCAACCCGGAGAGCTTCACCCCGGCGCTCGCGGCCGCTTGGGCTCGGGCCGGCGTCAATCGGATCAGCCTCGGGGTCCAGACGTTCGATCCGGGCGCCCTGTCCTGGATGGGGCGGCTCCACGGTCCCGACGGCGCGATCCGGGCGGTGGAGACCGCCCGGGCGGCCGGGCTGACCAACCTGAGCGTCGACTTGATCTTCGGCCTGCCGGCCCACCTGAACCGGAGCTGGAGCGACGACCTGGCCCGGGTGGTGGATCTCGACCCGCCCCATGTGAGCCTGTACGGCTTGACAGTGGAGGGCGGAACGTCCCTGGGTCGGGCGGTTTCGGAGGGCCGAGAGACGGTCGCGGACGAAGCCACCTACCGGTCGCGGTACCTGGAAGCGGCCGAGACCCTGATGGCGGCCGGGTACGTACACTACGAGGTGTCCAACTTCGCCCGGGAAGGGTTCGAGTCCCGCCACAACCTGGCGTACTGGACGGGGCGCTCCTACGTGGGGCTCGGCAACGGCGCCCACAGCTACCACCATCCCCGCCGGAGCTGGAATCTCCGGGATTGGCCCGTCTACGCGGATGCCGTTCGTCGCGGCACGTCGCCGGTGGCGGATACCGAGGTCCTGGACCGGGAGGCGCAAAGGATGGAGCGGATCTGGCTCGGTTTGCGAATCCGCGCCGGACTCCCGGAGCAGGCGCTGACGCCCGAGGGGCGGGAGGCGTGCCGATCATGGGTCGCCCGGGGACTGGCCGAGCGAGCAGGGGATCGGGTCCGGCTGACCACCGCCGGATGGCTCGTGCTCGACCGACTCGCGGTGGAGCTGGACGGGATCGAATCCAGGGAGGATGCGACGTCTCCGGCTACGGCGGGGCCGCCGAGCGAACCGGTCTCTCGAGCCGATAGGGATTGACTCGGTACCCGGGGGAAGAGGATCTTTCTGGAGTCCCCACAGACCGGACGGACCCCTTCATGCATCCCAAAATCGCCAGACCGACCGAGGGTGAGGAGCTCTCGGAGCGAGAGAGAAGTGTGCTCGACGCCGTCGTCCGCCTCTACGTGGACACGGCCGAGCCGGCCGGGAGTCGTACGGTTGCCCGGACCTTCGACCTCGGCGTCTCTCCTGCCACGGTGCGCAACACCATGAGCGACCTGGAGGAGAAGGGGTACCTGTCTCACCCGCACACGTCGGCGGGCCGGGTGCCCACGGACATGGCCTACCGGTACTTCGTCGACGAGCTCATCCGACCGACTGCCCTGTCTCCGGCCGATCAGAGCCGCCTGGCCAACGCCATCGAGGCGTTCACGGCGTCGTCGCCTGTCGAGCACCTGGTGCAGCGAGCCACAAGGGCCCTGAGCGTCCTCTCGCTCGAGTTGGGTGTGGCCATCGCGCCGAGCCTGGAGGACGCCGTTCTCGACGGGCTCGACCTCATCCAGGTGTCCGCGGACAAGGTTCTTCTGGTGGCGAAGATCCGCTCGGGGATGGTCCGCACCGTCTACGTGGACCTCAGCAGCGAGGCGCCGGCCGATACCCTGGCCACCGTGGCCCGCATCCTCAACGAGCGCCTGGTGGGGTTGAGCCTGGCGCAGATTCGCACGACGCTGCCCGAACGCCTGCGGGACTCCGCTTCCGGCGATCCGGCCGCACACGAGCTGATGAACATCTTCATGCAGGCCGGCAATGATCTGTTCGGCGCTCCGGGTCTGGACCAGCCGCAGGTCCATCTCGGGCAGGCCAGCATCCTGGCTACCCAGCCCGAATTCGCCAGCGGGGCGCAGCTCAAGAGGGTACTGGAGCTGACCGAGCGTTCCGAACTCCTGGGATCCGTCCTGGGCGAACGGGAACACGGAGACGGAATTCGCATTACCATCGGCGGTGAGCACCTGGCAGCGGAGCTGGCCGGATTCACGCTGGTCACGTCGGAATACAACGCGGACGGACTCAAGGGCGTGATCGGCGTGATTGGGCCGACCCGCATGCCGTACGAGAAGATCATCGCCATCGTCGACTACACCTCGTCCGTCGTCAGCGCGATCCTCAAGACCTAGTGGCCCGGGCCGGAACGACCGGCCCGAACGCGTCCGCCGACACCCGAACCGGCTTCCGACCGGGAGCTCCGTTCGGGGCGGACCCTCTTCAGAGAGCAAGACAAGAAGACGCATGTCCGACTTTTATGAGCGGCTCGGGGTCTCCCGGCAGGCCGACGCGGAAGAGATCAAGAAGGCCTACCGGAAGCTTGCCCTCAAGTACCACCCCGACCGCAACGAAGGGTCGAAGGAGGCCGAGGAGCGCTTCAAGGAGGTGACCGAGGCCTACGAGATCCTCCGGGATCCGGACAAGCGGGCGGTCTACGATCGCTACGGCGAACAGGGCATTCGCCGGGGTGCCGGCGGAGCCGGTGGCTTCGGCGGGTTCGACTTCTCCGACGCCATCGAGGTGTTCATGCGCGACTTCGGGGGCTTCGGCGCCTTCGAAGAGATTTTCGGGCAGCGACGGAGCCGGGGCGGGGACAGGGCTCGGAAGGGCCAGACCCTGCGGGTTCGACTCCCGATCACCCTCCCGGAAGTGGCGGAGGGCGTCACCAAGCGCATTCGGGTGTCGGTCCTGGACGGCTGCGATCGGTGCTCGGGTTCGGGAGCGGAGCCGGGGACTCAGCCCACCACCTGCCCGACCTGTGAAGGCACGGGAGAGCAACGCCAGGTGCAGCGCTCGGTCTTCGGCCAGTTCGTGACCGTCGCGCCGTGCCGCCAGTGCCGGGGCGAAGGGCGGGTTATCGATGAGCCCTGCAAAACGTGTCACGGAGACGGTCGGGTTCGGGCCGAGCGCGACCTCGAGGTCGAGGTTCCTCCGGGCGTCACCTCCGAGAACTTCATCACCCTCCGGGGTCAGGGCAGCCTCGGCGCCAACGGTGGGCCCCGGGGCGACGTGATCGTGCTCCTGGACGTCCAGCCCGACGAGCGCTTCCTCCGGGAAGGCAACAACCTCATCTACGAGCTGCCCGTGACGTTCACCCAGGCCGCCCTGGGAGACGACGTCGAGGTCCCGACCGTGGGCGGCAAGGTCCGGATGAACATCCCGGCAGGGGTGCAGAGCGGGGAGCTGCTGAGACTGCGAGGTCAGGGTCTACCGGAGCTCGGCGGTGGCGCCGTCGGCGACCAGCTGGTCCGGGTCGTCGTGTGGACGCCCACCCGGCTCTCGCCGGAAGAAGAAGAGGTCATCCGCAAGTTGCGCGAAGTGGAATCACCCGCGCCCGAGACCGTCGAAGCGTCTCGCTCGAAGGGATTCTGGACACGGGTCAAGGAGGCGCTGACCTGACACCGGACCGCTGGTACGCCCTTTCGGTCCCCATCCCGCCCGACTGCGATCCGGACCTCGTCGCGGACGCGCTGATGACCCTCGGCGGCCGAGGTGTGGAAGAGCGGGACGGCGTCGCCACGACCTACCTCCTGCCACCGGACGATCCGGACGCGTTCGCGTCCACGGCACGTCAGCAGCTAGGCGCCCACACCGGCGCCATGGACCTGGACGTGTCCTGGCGGTGGCAACCCCACGAGGACTGGCGGGAGCTCTGGAAACGCGGCCTGGACGTCCGCAGGGTCACGGATCGACTCGTGGTGCACCCGAGCTGGCTCGATCCGGAGCCGCAACCGGGCGATCTGGTCATCCGGCTGGACCCTGGGATGGCGTTCGGCACCGCGGAGCACGGAACCACCCGGGGCTGCCTGCGCCTGCTCGACTCCCGGGTCCGGCCCGGGGACCACGTGCTGGACGTCGGTGCCGGATCGGGCATCCTGTCCATCGCGGCGGCGAAGCTGGGCGCGGTCAGCGTCCGGGCCGTCGAGTTGGATCCCCTCGCCTGCGAGGCCGCCGTCGAAAACGTCGCGACCAACCGCGTTTCGGACACGGTTCACGTAGAGGAGCGAATCGCGACGCCGGATTGGCTCCGAGGCCTGGCCCCGGCGGACGGCATCGTCGCGAACCTGGAGACCCACCTGCTCCTTCCGCTTCTGGAAGGGTTGCACCACGCCCTGAAGCCCGGCGGATGGCTGGTCCTGTCGGGGATCCTGGTCCACGAACGAGAAGTTGTGCTTCGAGCAGTGGACGTCGCTGGGCGGGACGGGCTGCACCTGGAGTCCGAGGATCAGGACGGCGACTGGTGGACCGCCGCGTTCCGTCGGCAGGAGTAGCCCGGGGCGCACCCGGTCGTCCCGGCAGGCATCAGGCGGCCGACTCGTACGACCGTAGACGGGTTCCGACCCGGTCGCATTCGTGAAGGAGCTCCAGCCAATGCGCCACGGCCCGGGCAGAACGGCCGTCCAGGCCGTGTCCGAGATGCGCCATGGTTTCCCGGATCAGGGCGTGAGTGGGCGACCGGGAGGGTCCGTCGCTACCGGCGGCGCAAAGGATCCACGGACCCGTGGGGTCCAGCACGGGGCCCAGTCCGTGGCCGCTTCCGAGTACCCTTCCCAGGGATCGGCCTCCGGCCTCCGCCCGGAGCACCGTGAACCGGGCCGGGTCCTGCTCCAGGGCCCGAACCAGCGCCAGCGGGCTCGGTGGCACGCCCGGCGAATCCGCCTTCAGGTGCCGCAGCAGCTCGGTCACGGAAAGGGCGGGTGCGGATTGGCGGGTCAGGATGGCGGCGACGTGGTCTAGCAGCGCGTGCATTCTTCCGTTCTCCCGGACAGGGTGGGGGCCGGCTCGGCGGCCTCGATCGGACCCCCACGGTACCGACCGGCCGGGTGCGGGCACATGGCGCCACGGGACCCCGATTCCCCGGTGCGCCGGAGCGGCCCTCGCGGCCCGTCCGGTCGTTGACCCGCCCCGGCCTCGCCGGTAGCTTCCCGCTCATGAGCAGCGAGTTGAAACGCCGCCTCCAGGCGGACCTGACGGACGCCCGCAAAGCCCGGGACAAGCTGCGCACGCTGGTGCTGTCCACGACGCTGGCGGACCTGCGCTACCGGGAAATCGAGATCGGAGGCGACGCCGACGACGACGAGGTGACCCGGGTGCTCACGAAGGCCATCAAGAAACGGAAGGACGCCGCCACCCAGATGGCTGCCGGAGGACGTCCGGAGTTGGCCGAAAAGGAGACTGCGGAAGGGGAGATCCTCTCGGTCTACCTGCCCGAAGGGCTGAGCGAGGCCGACGTCCGGGCCATCGTCGAAGAGGTGGTTGCCGGCGGCGCCGACCAGTTCGGCGCGGTGATGGGGCAGGTCATGGCCCGGATTGGTGGGCGCTTCGACGGGAAGGAGGCCAATCGTCTGGTTCGGGAGGTCCTGGGCCAGTGACGGTTCGACCTCCACACCGCCTCACCGCTGGGCAATGGGCGACGGCCGACAGGCCGCCGCCCGTATTTCGTTCAGCCCTCCGGGTCCATGGGTAGCGCGTTTGGCGAGCACGCCTTCCAGGTCCTGGACCTGGATGCGGCCCTGTCACGAGTGGCGGGCCGGGCCACCAGTGACGTGGGCAGGGAACAGGTGCTGGCGCTGACGCCGGGCCTGGATCGAGCGAAGATCCGGGAGGAGTTGGCGGCGGTGACGGAGATGGCGGCATTCCTGGACGAGCACCCTCGGTGGGCGCCGCCCGTCATCCCCGACGCCCGGTCCGCCCTGGGCCACCTCGGCGTCGAGGG
>CAJIAX010000071.1_pt1 | contig 10786 bp, 8 predicted proteins | sample 9199251 | NCBI WGS metagenome assembly CAJIAX01 (sample SAMEA7708287, study PRJEB35096) | sediment metagenome | biome: marine neritic benthic zone biome [ENVO:01000025]; feature: sediment [ENVO:00002007]; material: shallow marine sediment [ENVO:03000034] sea grass bed [ENVO_01000059] ... | reverse complement strand
TGGCTGGCGCTTGGTTGGCGGTGCAGGTGCTGGACATCGTCGGAGAGCGATTCAATTGGCCCAACGCCCTGCTCCAGGGGTTGCTGGTGCTGCTGGGCTTCGGCTTTCTGGCCACGTTGGTGTTCGCTTGGTACCACGGCGAAAAGGGCAGGCAGCGCGTCGGGGGAACCGAGCTCCTTCTGCTTGCGTCGGTATTTCTGCTGGCGGCCGTCAGCGTCTCGCGGGTGACATTGGGCACCGGGTTCGGCATCCCGTCCGAAACGACCATCACGGTCCCCACGACCCCGCTCGAGCCAGTGCCCCGGACCAGCCAGCCCATGGTGCGACGGGGCCCATCGGTCGCGGTGCTTCCGTTCGAGAACCTGAGCCCAGAGCCCGACGACGCCTACTTCGCTGACGGCATCCACGAAGACGTCCTGGATCATCTTGCCGCCGTGGCGGGCTTGACCGTGATATCCAGGCGGTCCGTGCTGCAGTACCGAGGCTCGGATCGGACCGTGCCCCAGATTGGCGCCGAGCTGGGCGTGAGTGCCGTGCTCGAGGGCTCGGTGCGGCACGCAGACAGACGGATCCGGGTCGTCACGCAGCTCATCGACGTCAGGACCGACAGTCACCTATGGTCACATACGTTCGACCGGGAGTTGGACGATGTCTTCGACGTTCAAAGCGAGATCGCCCGAGAGGTGACGCGAGCCCTCGAGGCCACCCTGACGAGCGACGAGGCCGGCCGTCTCGCAGCGGCACCCACGGGCAGCCTCCGAGCCTACGACTTCTACGTTCAGGGCCGAGAGGCCTATCGCGCCTACACGTACGAGGACAACGAGGAGGCGGTCCGCCTCTTCCAGCGAGCCATCGCCCTGGATTCCGCCTATGCCGCGCCATGGGCAGGATTGGCCGACGCGCACGCCCAGCGAAGGTTGCGGTTCGGCTTCGACTACGAGTGGGCGGACTCGGCCGTCGCGGCCAGCCAGGCCGCCATCGCACTCGATCCCAGCCTTGCAGACGCGCACAAAGCGCTCGGGTTGGCGTACGGGACCAAAGGCTGGTACCGCCGCGCCATCCCCGCGTATCTGGACGCGGTGGCGCTTTCGCCGAGTCATGGGCCGGCCCTGAACAACGTCTCGGCCGCCTACTCCGCGCTCCACGTCTTCGACGAGGCGCTCCGTTGGCGCCGGCGGTCGTTCCAGGTCGCCCCGAACGGACCGTTCTCGCGCAGCAATATGGCCATCGTCTACGCCAACCTGGGAGAGCGGGCGTTGGCAGAGCGGGTCTTGGACGACGCTCTGGCGCTGGACCCCGACGACGTGGAGGCCCTCGAGGCGAAGGCCTTCGTGCATCGTCGCTGGGGGGAGCTGGAGCGCGCGGTCGCCATTCAGGACTCGATCGTGGCGATAGTACCCCACAGTGCGCGGAAGCGTGTGGCCGCGGCCCGGGCGCAGCTCTACGCCGGGGACTGCGTGTCGGCGCTGCGACGGGTGGAGGAGGCCTTCGAGATGAACCCCGGCGGGTTGCTCCTGTCCTCGAAGTGGGCCTGGACCATCGCCGGAGCCGCGCACCTGGAGTTGGGGAACCGCGAGGTCGCCAACAGCCTGTTCCAGCAGTCGCTCGACATCAACCAGCTCGATCTGGATGGCGGCCTCGACGCCCCGCGAGCCCCCTGGGAGAACGCGTCCATCTACGCCGCCCTGGGTCAAACGGAACACGCTCTGGATTGGGCCGAGGCCGCGTACCGCATGGGCTGGCGCAAGTACTGGGAGGCCGAGCAGGATCCCATGTTCACCTCCATCCGGCATCACCCCCGATTCGCTGCACTCGTGGCTCGAATGCAGTCAGATGTGGCGGCGATGCGGGAGCGCGCTGGCGGAGAGGAGCGGGCGGCCGGGCTACGGGATTCGAGGTAGGCGTACGTCCGCTCGGCTCGGAGTTGCGTACGCTACGGCGTGGGACATCCCTACGAACGGAGGGAAGCGTTGTCCCTCCCTGTGCCCTCCTATCCATCTCGCGCAGATGCGAACGTTGGGTAGAACGTCTCCAACACGAGAGACCGTCGTGGTGGCGCGAGAACTCCGAGAAGAGATCAGACCCGTCCAGTTGCGTGGCCTCGGTCACCTTGCTTCGGGCGACTTCGATCGGCCCGAAATCGAGTGCCCTGAGAGCCCGACCGTATGCCACCGACTCAAGTCGTTGTCGGGCGTGCCGGTCCAAGATGGCATTCTGCTCGCTGTGGTCAGCTGGAGCCCCAGGCCCCGCATGATGCCCTGGGCAGCTCGCTTCTCGGCCGCCCAAGATGTCTTCCCGACTTGACTCCCACTTGATCCCTCCGCCCTACCTTCGGATACTCGCGCAGCAGGTCACAGTTGAACGGCACCAGGGGGATCTAGCGTGGCGACGACCGACGAACTGAATGACTTCGTACGTGATTCGTTGAACCGGGGATCCTCGCGTGACGAGATTCGCGAGGTGCTGCTGGATGCAGGATGGTCCGAGGCCCAGGTCGTGTCCGCGATCGCGGGCTTCGCCGAAACCGATTTCGGGATCGCCGTCCCGCGCCCCCGGCCCTCGTTGTCCGCGCGGGAGGCGTTCGAGTACCTCGTGCTCTTCGGAACGCTCTACCTGGGCGCGTTCTCGTTGGGACAGCTGCTGTTCCAGTTCATCAACCTCGGCCTTCCGGACCCGCTCTGGCCCCGGGCCCAGTTCATAGGGATGCGGGAGATCATCCGATGGTCGATCTCGACCCTGGTCGTGGCGACGCCGGTGTTCCTCTGCACGGCCCGGATCAAGAGCCGCGAGCTCCAGGCCTCGCCCGTGAAGCGCGCGTCACCCGTGCGACGGTGGCTGACCTATCTGACCCTGGCCGTCGCGGGCTCAGTGTTGATCGGAGACGGCACCAGTCTGGTGTACAACCTTCTCGGCGGCGACACGACGACTCGCTTCCTGCTCAAGACGGCCGTCGTGGGCCTCATAGCCGGTACCGCTTTTCTCTACTTCCTGTCCGACCTGCGCAGCGACGAAAAGGGGCAGGCGACCCCGCCGGGCTCTCTCGGCAAGCGCATCCTGGGCGTGGCGACCTCGATGGTGGTGATCGCCGTGATCGCCGGCATCGTCGTGATCGGCTCTCCGGCGGAAGGACGGTTTCAGGCCCTGGATACCGGGCGGATCGCGGATCTCCAAGGGATCATGGAAGCCTCGGACGACTACTGGGCCCGGAACGAACGGCTTCCGGCGTCGCTGGAGGAACTGGCCCGGGACGCGCGCACGGACGTCAACACGATCGATCCGGGGACCGCGCTGCCGTACGACTACCGGGTTCTGGGTGAGGACACGTACCAGCTTTGCGCGAGCTTCGACCGTCCGTCCCAGAATCCGCCGAGTCGGTCCGCGGCGGACTTCTGGAGGCACGGTGCGGGGCAGCAGTGTTTCGAGCTCGAGGTGGACAAGAGCGAGCGGTAGGGGCCGCCCCGCTCACATTTTCCGGGCGATTTGCCGACCACATGAGTATGGAGGCGTCCGCTCAGGCCCCGGCGCGTCCCAAGCCCGCGCGTGCGGCGCGGGCCCTCAGCTGCCTGTTGGGCAGGTCACGAGTCCGGCGGTGATATGGACGCGTCCGACCGCAGAATCCTCTTCGTAGACGACGATCCCCAGGTTCGTACCCTCTTTGCCAGCGCCATGACGCCGCTGGGATTTCAGGTGGACCTGGCGGTGTCAGGCATTCAAGCCCTGAGACTCATTGCCGCCCGGCAGTACCCGGTGGTGGCCACCGACCTGCACATGCCCGGTCTGGACGGGCTCGGACTCATTCAGGGGGTCGCGGAAAAGGCCCCGGGAACCGTTTTCGTCGTCGTCACAGGGTATCCGAACCTGCTTTCCCTGTACGGAAGCCCGACGTTGGAGCGGTACATCTACTCGCTGGTGACCAAGCCGTGGGACAACGCCGAGCTCGCGGCGGCGCTGGATCAGGCCCTCGACGTGCACCAGGCCCGGGAGTCGGTGCTGAGCCGGGCCGAAGAAGGCGGCGGGAAACCGCTGCTGTTGATCGAGGAGCGGGACGAAGACGCACGTGTCCTGACGCTGCTGTTGGAGGACACCGACTTCGCCAATCGTCCGGTGGAGCACGTGAACTCCCTGGCGGCGGCGCTGCCCCGCGTCGGCGGCGACGACTTCGACCTCATTCTAACCGCACTCAGCCTCCCAGACGCCCGGGGTCTGGATGCAGTGCAGCGGCTGAGTACCACGGCGCCCCACACCGCCCTGATGATCGTCTCGAGCTTCTGGGACGAGGTGCTGGCCATGCGATCCCTCGAGATGGGAGTCCAGGACTTCCTGGTGAAGAGCCGGCTCGACGCCGGGCACCTGAATCGCGCCATCCACTATGCCCTCAAGCGGAAGAAGTCAGAGGAATCCCTGGCCCGGCAGGCCTACAGCGACGCCCTCACGGGACTTCTGTCCACCCGGGCCTTCGAGGGTCGGCTCCGCCACGCGCTCGCGGTCGCCCGGCGCCACCGCCGCCGGCTGGCCCTCATGGTCATGGACCTGGATGGCCTGGGCGAAATCAACGAGAGACTGGGCTTCTCGGCCGGGAACGCAGTGCTGCGGCATTTCTCCCGCCGGCTGGCCCAGACCATGCGTGACACCGACAGCCTGTCTCGATTGGACGGGAGCCAGTTCGCGGTCCTGCTCGAAGACGTTGATCCCACCGCGCTGGGAATCGTGACGGAACGCATCCTAAGGGCCACGACTGAACCCCTCAGTCTGGCCGGCTCGAGGGTGTCGCTCAACTGGAGCGTTGGCGTGGCGGTCTATCCCGAATCCGGCGAACACCACCAGGACTTGCTCGACGCTGCGCAGGCTTCCCTCCAGGCCGGGAAGAGACGCGGCGTGGAGGGCTGCAGCGTCGAGGTCCGGATGTGACCCCACTCCGCGTTGAAGTCGGCGTGGATCTGGTCCATCAGATCGAGCGTCGGCGGGCAGTCGACGGCGGAGGTCACCCCTGCTCCCCGCCCAACTCGGCCACCAGCCCCGCCCAGGCCCGGGCGTCGTTGAACGAGGCTCCCAGGTCGGGCAGGTCCGCCCAGTCCGCCTCGGTCAACTCGGGCGGCACGGCGTCCAGGCGCGCCAGCTCCACGGTCACACCACAGAGCACGTCCAGATCGAGGGTACGCACCGTAGCCTGCTGCACGGTGGCCCCACCCACCACGACGCCGTGGCCCCGAAGAATGCACGCGACGCCGCCCCTCATCGCGCGGGCCACCTCCCGCCCCAGATCCGGGCGGGACACCAGCACCGGCCGGTCATAGACCGGTACGCCGGCTCGCGCCATCCGCGCCGCCGGGATGTTGTATGCCCCGAACACGGCCCTGGGCTCCAGGTTCGCCAGGCCGCACAGGAGTGCCGACCTGGGATGGGCGTGCACCACCGCGCTCAGGTCCGGTCTCGCTCGCAGCAGCTCGGCGTGGAGCGGCAGCTCTTTGGGCGGCACGTGGCCGTCGGGCACGTCCACCGGTTCGCCGTCCAGGGTCAGGCGCCACACGTCTTCGGGCCCGGTCGCGAACAGACCCGGGTCCCGGGGCCCTCTGCACCGGATCACCAGCTCGTTCTCGCCCACTCGGGCCGACACGTGGCCCAGGGTCCCCTGCACCAGCCCGCGGGCCGCCAGGATGCGGCAGGCGGTGGCCACGGTCTTCCGAAGTCCAGGACCGTCCTCGAGTACGGTCATCGTGCGATCATGCCTCCGTCGGAGCGGATGATCTCGCCGGTCACCCCCCGGGCGCGCCCGGAGGCCAGGTACACGTACGCTCCTACGTGGTCTGCGGGGTCGAGTGCTACCTCGAGTGGGGTGCGTGCCTTCTGCGCCTCGGCCCTGCCCGGCTGGGCACCTAGACTGCGCTCGTGCTCGCCCAGGCTCTTCAGACCCCGGAGGTCCGTATCCAACGTGCCCCCGGGCGCGACCCCGTTGACCCTCACGTCAGGGGCCAGCTCGTGGGCCAACTCCAGAACCAGGCCGCGCAGCGCGAACTTGGACGCCACGTACAGGGCTCCGCCTCGGCCGGGATAGAAGCTGGAGCTGGACCCCGTGACGACGATGCTCCCCCGGCTCTCGGCCAGGGCCGGCGCCGCCGCCCGCACGGCGACCAGCAGCGTCTTCACGTTGACGTCGAACACCTCACGGAATGCGTCGTCGAACCGCGCTGCCGGGATGTCCAGCAAGTGGGTGCGGTAGTCGAAGACGCCCACGAACGTGAGGAGTGTATCCAACCGGCCGAACCGTTCCAGGGCCATCTCCACGGCCCGGTGCGCGTCACTCGCCGAGGTGGCGTCGCCCTCCACCACGGCAACGTCCTCCCCCGCCTCCTGCAGCACGTCGCACTTCTCTGGATCACGTTCGAGCACGCAGACTCGAGCACCTTCCGCGGTGAAGGCATCGACGACGGCCCGACCGATCCCCGACCCGCCCCCGACCGCCAGGGCGCTGAGCCCTTCCAGCCAGCCGGGCACCCTCAGCCCTCGTGTTCGGGCCCGAAGGGCGTCTTGAGGAACTCGGAGAACAGGTCGTGGGACTGCCACGTCAGGGACTCGAGCTCCAGCGGACAGAGCCGGATGGAACGCCCCAGGCGGGGCGCCTCGATCTCCAACCGCATGCCGTTGCCGGTCTCGACGGCGCGCACCCGCACCATCGCATATTCGTTGGCCAACTCGATGGCCGACTCGGATGTGTTCATAGGAAGACAGCCAGGTTCTGGGTTCGAAGCACGGACTCGTCCAGCAGGATCTCTCGCATGCGCAGGCGAAGCCCTTCAGGCCCGTCCCGGAGCACGTCGGTGCGACGGGCCGAGAGCAGGTCGGGCGCCGCCCGATCCCCACGACTGCGGAAGAGGAGGAGGTTGCAGCGGGCGACAACCTCCTCGTCGGAGTCACCCTTCCAGCAACGGATGTTGGTGACGAATCGTCGGGTACGCGACGGCGGGTCTTCGGCCCAGGCGTGCTCGGTCTCGAACCGCTCGACGCGCTTGGTCAACGAGTACAGGTCCTCGTCGAAATGGGCCATGTCGTCCAGGACGCTGCCGGCGAGGGTGTGAGCCGAGGTATAACGGACCGGAGCCTTGTACGACACGTCGGGGTCCAGCACCGCGAGCCACTCCCGGTGTCGACGGTCGTCTTGGAGTTCGGCTTCGTGGTACAGGAAATCGCGCACGCGACAGTAGGTGTCTTCACTGCTCGGAATCGGATCCCGTCCGACGACATCGATGGACATGGGGTCTCCTATTCGGCCGTAGGTACGCGGGGCGGCTCCCCGGCATCGGACGTGGCGTCCTCTGCCCCACCGTTCTCCATCAGATCGCACCAGAGCTCGAGAAGCCGCCTTTGGTTCCACTCACCGAACCCGACGAAGGCACGTCCTGGAGCCGGCCAGTCGATGGGCTCGCTGACCAGGGAGCCATCGCGCTTCAGACCCATGCGGCTGTGCAGATTCAGGCGTTCGGCCATCTGCCCCCGCGCCATCTCGGTGATCGAGGCCCAGTTCTCGACGTCGTCCTGTTCGAACATGCCGGACGATCCGAAGCACATGACGTAGGCCCGGTGCGACGCCTCCTTGTACCACTCAGGGGCGTTCTTGTCGACCACGAACCAACTGAGGACTTCGGTCTCGGTGGCGCTGACCGGCTGCCACAAGCGGACCGAGATGAACGGCACCACCAAACCCTCGGCGTTGATGACCGGCCAGTTGTGGACGAAGCTCAGGTTCGGTAGCGCCGTTGCCGCAGAGGGCATGAAGCCCGTGTCGCCGATCATGGCCCGATGCTCGGGGTCCCACGCCTCGTGCATCCGGTCGATCATCTCTTCGGGATAGCCGATGTGCCGGAGATTCTCGCGAAAGTCCTTCGACGGCAGTTTGTAGGTCGTGCCGCCACCCGCGTCCGCGAAGAACAGGGCCCCTTCCTTACGCTTTCGGGCCTTGGGCGCCGCGAAGAGGTTGATGTCCACCACGCTGGCGTGGGTATGCGGCGTGTGGTAGGTGTCGCCGGCGAAGTTCTCCGCGCCGATCTTCCAGTTGGCCTGGATACGGAACCGTTGTGGGCCCCGGAATTCGCAGCCCTCCAGGCTCTGGCGCAGGTAGAAGTCCAGGTAGAAGCGGAATCCCCCCAGGTAGTCGTTCAGGTCCGGGGCGTCAGCATCCAGGCTCGCAAACACCAGGCCCGCGTACGAATCCACCCGTGGGGCGGACAGCAGGCCTACGCCGTCCTTGCGTAGCCCTTCCTCGCCCCCGTAGGCGTCGCCATGGAACGGGACGCCGATCAGGGCCCCGGTGTTCTTGTAGGTCCACGCGTGGTACGGACACCGGAAGTGGGATGTGTTGCCACGCTCGGATCGGCACACCTGCATGCCCCGGTGCAGGCACATGTTGAACAACACACGCACCTGCCCCCCCTCGTCCCGGCAGACGATGAACGAATCGTCCACGATCCTTCGGACCACATAATCTCCCGGCTCGGGGATCTCGGACTCGTGGGCCAGGAACAGCCAGGCTTTCCCGAACACCCGCCGCCGCTCCATGTCGAACACGTGGGAGTCGCTGTAGAGCGTGGCCGGAATCATGCCGTTCCGGACATCCGCGAGCATGCGTTCCAGATTCATGGAGCGACCTGGCTGGAGTGAACCATCATGACACGGCCTTCCGGGGTCGAGGCGCTCCGGCGAGCTGACGGCGGGCGACGAACAACGCGACGACCGCGCCGATCAGGTCCGTCGACAGGCCAGGCAGGAGAAGCGCCACGCCCCCCACGAGCACCAACCACCGTTCCAGGGGGGCCATCGCTACCCGCATGTGGCCTTCCAGCGCGCCGGCCACGAGCACCACACCGATGGCGGAGGTCAGCACGGTCAGGAGGATCATGGCAGGTGTTCCCACCAGCAGCAGCTCCGGATGGTAGACGAAAAAGTACGGAATGACGAATGCGATGGCGCCCAGGCGTGTCGCCTGGAGGGCCGTGCGGTTCGGATCCGCCTCGGCGATGCCCGCGGCCGCGTATGCCGAAACCGCCACCGGTGGGGTGACCGCCGAGAGGGTCGCGAAGTACAGAATGAACAGGTGGGCGCTCATGGTCGAAAGCCCCATCAGCGCCAGGCCAGGACCCGCGAGGACCGCCGTCACGATATACGCCGACGGAACGGGCATGCCCATGCCCAGGATGACGCACACCACCATGGTGGCCACCAGGGCGAACGGAAGCGAGCCCTGTGCGAACGCGAAGATCAGGCCGGTGATCTTCCCGCCCAGTCCCGTGGTGACAATGGCGCCTACCACGACCCCCGCCGCCGCACACGCTGTGGTGACCACCAGCGAGCGTTTGGCGGTCAACTCGAGGACCTCGAGCATCCGGGCAAGACCGATGCGCTCGTGGGCGTGGCGCCAGCTTACCGCGACGGCTACCACCAACCCCACGCCCGCTGCCGAGATCGGTGACCATCCCATGACCAGCAAGACCACCAGCACGACCACGGGAATGAAGTGGTGTCCGCCCTGCTTCAGGGTCTGAACCAGGGGACTCCGCGCCTCCTCCACGCCCTCGGCATCGATCCGGATGGCGCCGAAGTGCACCTGGGCGAACACGCCCAGGTAGAAGAGCAGCGCCGGGACGACCGCCGCCACCAGGATGTCGATGTAGTCGATGCCCGTGAGCTCGGCCATCAGGAACGAAGCGGATCCCATGACCGGTGGCAGCAATGCCCCCCCGGTCGATGCCACAGACTCGATGGCTCCAGCCACCTCGCCTTTGATTCCGCTGCGCTTCATCATCGGAATCGTAAAGGGGCCCGTGGTCATGACGTTGGCCGTCGGGCTACCGGTGATGGAGCCGTACAGTCCGCTGGACACAACCGCCACCTTGGCCGGACCGCCTTTGGTACGGCCCGTCAGCGCCCCGGCGACCTTGAACAGGAAATCGCCCCCGCCTGACAGCTCCAGGGCCGTGCCGAAGAGAATGAAGACGTACACGTACGATGCAGCGACGGCCACCGGGGCACCGAACAGCCCGTTGCCCGTGAACACCAGGTGGTCGATCACCTCGGCCAGTGTCAGGGGGCGATGATAGAACAGTCCCCCGGCCAGGTGGCCGAACAGCGCGTAGGCCAGGAACACGGCCATCACCACGACCAGCACCATGCCCACCGTCCGCCGGGTGGCTTCGAACACCGCCGCCAGGAACAGGAAGCCGCACGCCAGGTCCAGGAGCGACAGCGGGTCGACCAGCGGCCACCGATCCGCAATCCACGGGAACCGGATCACGAACCACAAACCGACCGCTGCAGAGACCAGGGCCCAGAGGCGTGCCGTGCGTCGTTTGGACGAATCGTCCGCGGCGCTGAGTGACTCGGCCTGGACCAGGAACAGCAGGCAGAGGGTGGCGGAGAGGAACACCGCATAGTGCAGCAGAGGCGTCACCGGCCTGAGCCACGTGACCGCGACCTGGAAGGCGGACAGGGCGACGCTGAGAGCCACGACCAACCGCCCGGTGCTCCCCCCCCGGTGCGGTGAGAGCGCCCTCGTCGATGTCCGGGGACGTCATCGGATCTCCCGGGACGTCATCGCACGCCCATCTCACGGTAGAAGCGCTCCGCGCCTGGGTGCAGCGGCACGCCACCCACGTCGGGCATGGTCTGGGGGGTGAGTGCGGACAGGGACCGGTGAGCCCGCCGCACCTGGTCCAGCTCGTCGTGTAGGATCTGTGTGATGCGGTAGACCTGGTCCTCCGGCACGTCGGCGTGGGTAATCAGGATGACCCGGCCCGCG
>CAJIAX010000302.1_pt1 | contig 10889 bp, 7 predicted proteins | sample 9199251 | NCBI WGS metagenome assembly CAJIAX01 (sample SAMEA7708287, study PRJEB35096) | sediment metagenome | biome: marine neritic benthic zone biome [ENVO:01000025]; feature: sediment [ENVO:00002007]; material: shallow marine sediment [ENVO:03000034] sea grass bed [ENVO_01000059] ... | reverse complement strand
GGTCCATGGTCAGGCTCTGGGTGAGCCCGATCTTCGCATCGCCGCCGATCTGGCCGTTGTAGTCGGGGCTTTCCTGCTCCAGGGACCGGAAGTCCCGGTGCGCGTCGCCCAGAACGTACGGGGTGATCGTGAAGACCTTCTGGCTCGGCGCCTGGAACTGGTCCAGCGATCCGGCCATGGAGACCCGGTACAGGTTGAACTGTCGCGGGATCGGCGACCAGAAGGCCTCCTCGTTGTTTCGCCGGATGTTGCGGCTGAAGTTCGCGCCCCAGACCTGGTCTCCGCCGGACGGATAGCGCAGCGTCGAGAATGGAATCCGGAATTCGGCGTACCAGCCGTTCTCGTCGACCGTGGTAGCCACCTGCCAGGCGCCGTCCCAGTTCTTGTTGAACCCGCCGCCGGAGCCGGCTTGCTGACGCTGTCTGGGGTTCCCGCCTCCGCCTTGGCCTTCCTTGGTCACCTGCCCGTCGTATTCGATACCGACGGGCGTTGTGCCGAATACGAATCCGTTCTGACGGTCGCGGTAGGTGTCCAGGATGATCTGGAACGCGTCGGTCTGGGTCAGCTCTGCGTCCCTGCGGGTCTCGCCCACCACGATGGCGGACGTGTCGCTGTCGAACAGCCACGCCCCGAAGTAGATGGCCTCGTCGTCGTAGAGGACCCGGACTTCGGTGGCTTCGGATACAGGCCGGCCCTCCACGGGCTCACGCTGCACGAAGCCTCCGAGGGCTTGGCCAGCGAGCCAGGCGGGTTCGTCGAGTCGACCATCGATGGTGATCGAGCCGTCGAGCCGAGTCGCCAGACCGGCAGGGGCGGTTTCAGTGGCGGCGGCCGGGGACACGTCGTCCGCCGGGGCCTTCACGTCCTGGGCGGATACCGGGAGGCTCGCGAGGATCGCGAGGGCGATGGATGCTGCGAACGATCTATTCATGGACTCCAACAGGCGCTTCTTGGACTATGGGGACTGCCCTGTAGACACCGGGGCGGCCTGGTGTGCTGAGGGGGCTGCCAGGCCCGGCCGGGGAAAGGGTCATTCCCGGGTTCCGTGACCGGAAGCCCCTTTGTGCGATGTGGATCTTTCCGGCGGCGCGCGCTGGGGTGGCGGACCTAGAGCACCAACTCCAGGAAGCGCCGTAGGAGTGCCTCGGTTTCCGAGGTGTCGGGCGTGATCCGCTCCAGCTCCTCCAGGGTGCTCACGCCCGCCAGAGGCAGATACTCGGGGTAGGCCCCTATGCGGGTGATGAGACCCTCCTTGTCGAGCTCGGGGTGGAACTGGGTGCAGTAGATGGGTTTGCCGTCGAACCGGAACGCCTCGTTCTCCACCAGGGGACTCGAGGCCAGCAGGGTCGCGCCTACCGGCAGACGGGTCACGATGTCCTGATGGCCGATCTGAACCGGGAAGCTCTTGCCCAGTGGGCCGAAGACCGGATCGGACATGCCCGCGGGCGTGAGCTCGAGCCAGGTGGATCCCACCTCGGCTCTGGATCGGTCCGTCACCACCTCGCCGCCCATGGCCCGGGCCATCGCCTGGAATCCCCAGCAGGAAGCGAATGTGGGTTTGTTCGTCTCGTGGAGTTCCTGCATGGCCTCGAGGGCCGCAGGCAGCCACTCGCCTCCCTCGGCCACCGAGTAGTCACCGGATCCTCCCAGGAGCACGACGTCGACCCGGGCGAGCTCGGACAGGGTGGGCACGCCGCTCAACAGGTCGTAGACCTCGATGCAATCCGTGTCACAGCGGAAGGACCGGGAGAAACACCGAATCTCCTGGTCCCGCATGGGATCGTCCGGATTGCGAACCTGCAGGAGCAGAAACGTGGGCGCCTTGGGCACGAATCGGGGGGTCGGGGGTTCGAAAAAAGCCGCGTGGGACGAGCAACTCGGGCTCCGGTCAGGGGCGTGAGAGTCCCAACGGCCGGTCCCTCCAAGGGAGCGGGCCCGGGATCATGGGGTCAGTGGGAGCCCTCCGCAACGGCCCCCCGGCCCGACACGATCAACCCTCCATCCATACGCCACATGCGAGTTCGCACCTCCATCCTGCTTCTGGCCCTTGCCCTGGGCTGGGCCTCCGAGGCCGGCGCCCAGGAGGGCGGAGAGGTGATCGGGGGCATGCTGGTGGGGGCCTTCATCAGCCTGCCGGTGGCACTGGGGTATTCGGCCCTCCGGGCTCAGGCGGGGGACTACATCTGGAACCCGAGCGAGAGTGTGGACCGGGTCTTGGTGGTGTCCGGAGTGGTCATCGGGGTCTCGGCCGGGGTGGCCATCGGCGCCAGCGACCGCTACCGGGTCGGCGATGCCCTGGGCGGGGCCATCGTAGGTGGCGCGGCGGGGGCGCTGCTGGGTCGGGGGATCTCCCAGTTCACGAGCTCGGGCTCGGAAGGACGCTGGGCAGGGACGCTCATGGGGCTCGGGGCCGGTACCCTGATCGGCAGCATCTGGGCCACGGTAGCCCGGGCCGAGCAGCGGGAGGAAGAACCGGTTCCCATGGTCTCAGCCCGGATTCCCCTTGCCATTCCCGGTCTTTCCCGATGAGCCGCGTCACCGGTTCACGCCTCGCGCTCCTGGGGTTGCCGTGCGTGCTCTTCTGTGCCGGGTGCACCGAGACCACGGACGCCGTGGGAAATCTGGAGCCTCCGGGGGGCGAGGCCGTGGAGCCCTCCGCCGTCGATGCCGTCGTCTATCTGGTGGGTGACGCCGGCGCTGCGGAAGAGGGCAGAAGCCCCCTGATGGTGGCTCTCCGTGACGACGTCGAGACCTGGGCGTCGGCCCTGGACGACTCCCTGGTCATGGTGGTGTTCCTTGGGGACAACGTCTACGAGGTGGGTGTGCGCGACTCCGATCACCCTGACTACGCCACCGACACGCTCCGGCTCAACACGCAGGTTCGGTCCGTGGCCGGGCCCGCCGCCTCCGAGAAGGGGGCTCGGGCCGTGTTCCTGCCCGGCAATCACGATTGGGGAAACGAAGTGGGGTTCGAGGGTCTCGGTCGACTCCAGAACATGAAAACCCACCTCGATCGGATCGACGCCGGCGACACCGCGGCCGTGGCCCTCGAGCCGCCACCGGGAACCCCCGGCCCCACGGTGATGGACCTGGGTGCCCGGGCCAGGATCCTGGGTCTGGACGGCCACTGGTGGCTCCAGTCGGACGATGCCGACGAGAGGGCCGTGACCATGCGCGGAATCTCGTTGGCCCTGACGTCGGCCGGCGACCGCCACGTGATCATCGCGTCCCACCTTCCTCTGGCCACCGGGGGCCCCCACGGTGGCACGATTTCGTTCTGGTCGACCCTCGGCATGCGGTATCTGGCCCACAAGGCAGGGATCCTGATCCAGGACCTGACGGCGGCGCCGTATCGGGACCTGATCGCCGACTTCCACGAGGTGTTCGAAGCGTCAGGGCCGCCGGTGGCCATGGCGGCGGGCCACGACCACTCGCTGCAGGTGCTGACGGTGCCGTACGACAGCAGCGGGGCCAGCTATACCCAGCTGGTCAGCGGCTCGGGGAGCAAGTTCTCGGAGATTCGGCCCGTGCCCGGTCTCGAGTGGGGTCGCAGTGCACCTGGGTACATGCGGGTTTTCTTCCTGAAGGACGGGTCGGTGGTGCTACACGTGATCCAGGGCACGACCACGACCCTGTATTGCGGCGACCCGGCGACCCGGTCTGCCTGCATGGCTGCGGGGGCCGATTCGATCCACACCGCCTACACACGAAGGCTGCGGTAGAGCTGGCCTAGATTTCGCCCCTTCGCATCGAGGCCACCGCGTATTCGCACGCCCGGGCGGTGAAGGCCATGTAGGTGAGGGACGGATTCTGGCAGGCCGACGATGCCATGGCCGCGCCGTCGATCACGAACAGGTTCTTCACGTCGTGGGCCTGGTTGAAGCCGTTCAGCACCGAGCTGCGGGGGTCGTCGCCCATGCGGGCCGTGCCCATCTCGTGGATGGTGAGCCCAGGTGGGGTGTCCAGGTCGTGGGTGGTCACGTTGCGACCGCCGGCTTCTTCGAGCATCTCGGCGGCGGTGATCGCCATGTCCCGCTTCATGGCCCGCTCGTTTTCGCCCCAGGAACACTCGATACGCAGCGTCGGGATACCCCAGGCGTCCACCTGCTCCGGATCGAGGCTGACGTGGTTTTCGTACCGGGGCAGGCACTCGCCGAATGCCTCGATCTCCATGCGCCATGGACCCGGGTCCGAAAGCTCGGCCTTGAGGTCGGACCCGAAACCCGGAGTGTCGAGGGCCCGCTCCCAGCCTCGTTCGGTGCCCCATCCCTGGAATCCGTATCCACGCTGGAAGTCGGGGTGCTGGGACGACACGTTCCGGAATCTGGCCACGTAGATGCCGTTCGGGCGGCGGCCGGGCTCGCGGTGGCGAGGCAGATCCGGGAAGTCGGCGATCGCCCCCACCCCCATCGTGTGGTCCATGAGATAGTGCCCGAGGACGCCGCTGGAGTTGGCCAGGCCGTCCGGGAAGCTGGTCGACGTGGAGTTGAGAAGAATCCGGGTCGACTCCAGGGCTGAGGCACCCAGGAAGACCAGGCGGCCCTCGAACTCGAGTTCTTCGCCCGACTCCCGATCGATGACACGGACGCCCCGGGCCCGGCCCGCGTTGCGGTCCCAGATCACGCTGTGGACCACGGAGTTGGGTCGCAGCGTCATCCGCCCCGTCGCTTCGGCCGCGGGCAAGGTGGCATTCAGGCTGCTGAAGTAGGACCGGGTTCGGCAGCCTCGGTGGCAGGGGCCGCAGTAGTGACAGGCGCTGCGACCGTCCTTCCGCTCGGTGAGCACCGCGGACCGTCCGATGGTCCAGCGCCGGCTTCCGTCGAAGGAACCGTTGACCGCGTCCGCCACATGGCGCTCGACACAGCTCATAGCCATGGGCGCCTGGAACACGCCGTCCGGGACCTGGGCCAATCCCTCGGCCTGACCGCTCACGCCGATGAACGCCTCGACCCGGTCGTACCAGGGCGCCAGGTCGCCGTATCGAAGCGGCCAATCGATGCCCACGCCCTCCCGTGCGTTGGCCTCGAAGTCCAGATCGCTCCAACGATACACCTGCCGGGCCCACATGATGGATCGCCCGCCGACCTGGCGGCCACGAATCCAGAGAAACGGCTTACCATCGGCCTGGACGTAGGGGTTCTCGTGGTCGTTCACGAAGAACTTCTCCGCGACCTCGTCGCACGCGTAACACTCGGCCTGGATGGGGCGCTCGCGGCTCTGGCGCTGTCGGTCCCGGAGGCCCCGGTACTGCAGGTCCCAAGGCGGAATGTGCTCGCCGTAGTCCCGTTCCGGAACGACGGGGGGGCCGGCCTCGAGGACGAGCACCCGCATGCCGGCCTCCGTCAGGTCCTTGGCGGCCCATCCTCCCGTCATGCCGGAGCCCACGACGATGGCGTCGTACGGTTCGCGTCGCTTGGAATGCATGCTCGAGCGATCTCGCTTTCGAAAGGCGCCGGTGGGGCCGGACGGGCGGGTGGATCCGCCGGCGCGGTGGCGGTGACGTACGCCGAATCTGAGCCTGCGACGTCACCTTGGCGAACTGACGGGCTCCGGCGGATCAGGGCAAGGTGCCTGTCGATCCGGCGGGTTGTTTCTCTCGATCGTTCGCCCGATTTTATCCCGTCGCCTCATCCAGATCGTTCGTACCCGCCCCGGGGCGTGCGGCTTCAGGCCATTGCCCCGCTGGTCGGCTCCACTCGAGAAGGACCATGGATCGGAAAACGTTTCTCAAGCTGACTGCTGGTTCCACGCTGGGCCTTACGGCCTACATGGCCGCGTGCCGGGACGAGAATCCCCTGGACGCACCCGAGGGTCAGCGAACCCTGCCGGCTCTGGGCTTCCAGCTCTATACGATCCGGCAGATCATGATCCGCGATATGCGCACAGCCCTGCAGGAGGTCGCCGCGGCCGGATACACCGAGGTCGAGTTCGCCGGCTACTTCAACAAGACCCCCAACCAGGTACGGGCGCTCGTGCGGGAGTTCGACCTGGACCCCGTGTCGGCCCACGTGGACATCAACGAGCTCCGGTCCAACTTCGAGGGGGTCCTGGAAGCGGCCGACACCGTCGGCCACAAGTACGTGGTCGTGCCGTTCCTGGCTGAGGAAGAGCGGGCAACGGCCGACGACTATCGCCGCCTGGCCGAGGAGTTCAATCAGTTCGGTGAGCGGTTCCGGCGCGAGCGGATCACGTTCGGCTATCACAACCACGAGTTCGAGTTCGAGCCCCACGGTCAGGAACGGGGCATGGACATCCTGCTCCAGGAGACCGACCCGTCCCTGGTCACGTTCGAGATCGATCTCTACTGGGCCCGGGCCGCCGGCGTGAACGTCGTCGACTTCCTGCAGGCGTGGCCGGATCGGTTTCGTCTGTGCCACGTGAAGGACGCGGACATGAGCGGACGTATGGTGGACGTGGGCGACGGCGTCATCGCGTGGGAGCGGATCTTCCCAGAAGCACGGGCCGCCGGCCTCGAGCACTTCTTCGTCGAGAACGACATTCCGAAGGACCCGGTGGTCACCGCGCGTCGCAGCGCGGCCTATCTGTCCGAGCTGACGTTCTGATCCGCGACGGCCGGTGAGAGCGGGTCTCCTGCCGGCGCGGGCCTGGCTGATCGCGGCGGTCCTGCCTGTCGGGGCCGCCGCTCAGTCGCCCCAGCATCCCGCCGTTCCCCTCACGGAGTCGGCCCGAGTCGCCGCCCCCGAGCATCCGGCAGCGCCGGACGTGACCGTGCCCCAGTACGTGGAGATCGCGGGCCGCCTGGCTCGGGGCTGGAACACCTGGGACAGCCGCAGCGTGACCCGGTATGTGCATCTTCCCGACGGCGTGGCCGTCAACCTGGGCTTCAAGCAGCACTGGTGGCTGGACGAAGACCACCTGACCGAAGTCCTGATCGGACGCGGCGGGGAGGACGCCGAGCGCGTGATCCCGGGACCGCGCACCTACGACGGCCGCTACGCCGAGCTGACCCTGCAGTGGCGGGAGCTGGCCGCCCGCATCTCCTGGGCATCCGACGGCGACGAGCTGGTGGTGCTCGTCGAGCCGGAGGGCACCCCCGAGATGCCCGTGAAGCTGGTGGTCGAACCCATGCTCCTGTGGAATCGTCCAGGGACCGTGGAGGCGGTGGGGGCAACCTCGATGATCGCCCGGACCCCCGCCGGGGAGACGCCGATTCATGTGACCGAGTCGGGCGTCGACGACCCCTACGTCCGGGCCGGTTCGCCCTACGTGGTCGTGGTCCTGGACGGGCCCGTGGGAATCTCCACCGGCAGCGCCCGTTCCCTCGACGAAATCCGGGCCGCGGTGGCTCGAGGGCGGGAAACCCTGGACGCCGTGAGCCGGCAGCACGGGGACCTGGCGGAGGCGTACCTGGCGGTGCAGGCCGGAATCGCGTGGAACACGATCTACGAGCCCCGGAGGGGAAGGGTGGTCTCCACGGTGGGGCGGCTCTGGAACGAGGAGTACGGCGGGTCCGCGTTGTTCGGCTGGGACAACTTCTTCCTGGCCTACATGACGTCGCTGTCCAGCTCCGACCTGGCGATCGCCAACGTGTTCGAGCACCTCCAGGGCCTGACGCCGGAGGGCTTCATTCCCAACGACAACCGGGGCAACGGGTCCAAGTCCTGGGATCGGTCTCAGCCCCCCGTGGGTGGCATCATGGTTCGGGAGGTGTACCGGCAGGTCGGCGAGCGGTGGTTCCTGGACGCCGTGTTCGACGCCCTTCTCGCGTGGAATCGCTGGTGGCCCACCCGCCGGCTCAACGAAGGGCTGCTCTCGTACGGATCCCACGCGGCGGACAACCCCTTCAACGAACCGGCCGTGCGCACCGTTCGCACCGCCGGGTACGAGACCGGCATGGACGATTCGCCCATGTACGACGGCGTGCCCTACAACCCCGAGAAGAACACCCTCGAGCTCCAGGACGTGGGGCTCAACAGCCTGTACATCGCGGACTGCCTGGCCCTGGCCGAGTTGGCGGGGATCCTGGGGCGGGACGACGTCAGGTCCGAGCTGCTGGAGCGGGCGGCCACGTTTTCGACCGGTCTCGACGGCCTCTGGGACGAGGCCGCCGGGTACTATCTGAACTACCGGACCGACCTCGACGCGCCCTCGCCCAGGCGATCGCCGACACTGTTCTATCCCCTGTTGGCCGCGGCGCCGAGCCCGGAGCGTGGACGTCGCATGGTGGAGGACCACCTGCTCAACCCGAACGAGTTCTGGGGCGAGTGGGTCCTGCCGTCGATCTCGAGGGACGACCCGGACTATCCGAGGCAACGGTACTGGAAGGGCGCCATCTGGCCACCCCTCAACTTCCTGACCTACCTGGGTCTGCGACAGGCCGGCTTCCACGGGGCGGCCACGGAGCTGTCCGGGAAGTCCCTGGACATGTTCCTCACCGAGTGGCGGCGGAAGGGCTACGTGAGCGAGAACTATTCGTCGATCACGGGCACGGGTGACGACGAACGCCTCTCGTCCGACAACTTCCACTCCTGGGGCGCCCTCTTCGGCATCATGGCGTTCATCGAAGCCGGCTACCTGCCAGCCCCGGAATCCGGGCTTTGACCGACCCCACCCTGGTGGTCCTGGCGGCGGGCGCGGCCCGGCGATTCGGCGCCCTCAAACAGTTGGAACCCCTGGGACCCTCGGGCCAGTCCCTGCTCGACTACTCCCTCTTCGACGCAGCGCGAGCCGGCTTCGGAGACGCGGTACTCGTGGTCCGGCCCGAGTTGGAGGATCGCTTCCGGGCCCACTTCGCCGCGTTGGGGAATACCTTGCCCGTGTCGTATGCCCACCAGACGCTGGCCACCGATGTCAGCGGACCGCCTTCGCAGGGCGCCGGCGGGGGCCACGGTTCCGTGGAGGTGGAGCCCCAGGCGGCGGCCGAGGGAATGTCTGCGATGGCCGCCGGAGCGACCGCCTCCGGCCGGACTCGGCCGTGGGGCACCGGCCACGCCGTCCTGTGCGCCCAATCTCGGCTGTCCGGCCCGTTCGCGGTGCTCAACGCCGACGACTTCTACGGCGCCGACGCCCTGGCCCGGGCCGGGACGCACTTGAGAAGCGGGGCCGGCCATGGCCTGGTCACCTACCGACTCGACCGGACCCTGGCTCCAACGGGTGGCGTGTCCCGCGCCCTGTGTCGGGTCGCAGCCGACGGCGACGTGGAGTCGATCGAAGAGCTGTCCGACGTGAGCCGCGGGCCGGACGGATCGATTCGCGGGGTGCGGGTGAACGGCTCGACGGCCACCCTGACCGGAGCCGAGCCGATCTCCATGAACCTCTGGGCCTTCGACGGCTCGGTTCTGCTGGTGCTGCGGCGTCGCTTCCGTGACTTCCTGGAGCTCGAAGCCGACGACCCCGAGGCTGAATACCAACTGCCGTCCGCGGTCGGAGCCGCCCTGTCGGACGGGACGTTCTCGGTCCGTGCCCTGCCAACCGAAGCGGAGCCGTTCGGGGTCACGTTCCCTGGCGACCGGACCCGGGTGCGAGATCGGCTGGCGGCGCTGACCGCCGATGGCGAGTATCCTGTCGATCTCGTTCGACGCCGTACCGATTCCGATGAACCCGGCGACCCCGACCGACCGGGGCCGGCACGCTCGATTCCATGAGAGAGCTTCTATGCAGCTGACGTCGCTGGACTGGTTCGTGGTGGCCCTGTACGGCGCGGTGGCCCTGGGAATCGGGGTGTTCTTCGCCCGGCGAGCGGGCAAGGGAACGGCGGAGTACTTCCTGGCCGGCCGGTCGCTGCCCTGGTGGCTGCTGGGCACGTCCATGGTGGCCACGACGTTCTCCACCGACACGCCGAACCTGGTCACCGACCTGGTCCGCAACGGCGGCGTGAGCCAGAACTGGCTCTGGTGGGCGTTCCTCATCACCGGCATGTGCACGGTGTTCTTCTACGCCAAGCTCTGGCGTCGGTCCGGGGCCCTGACCGACATCGGCTTCTACGAGATGCGCTATTCCGGGAAGCCGGCCGCGTTCCTACGGGGATTCCGGGCGGTGTACCTGGGCGTGTTCTTCAACGTGATGATCATGGCCTCGGTGACCCTGGCCGCCATCAAGATCGGCGGGGTCCTGCTCGGGGTGGACAAGTACAGCGTGGTGATCATCGCTGGCGCCGTCACAGCCCTCTACTCGGCCACGTCGGGGCTGTGGGGGGTCGTGGTCACGGACCTGCTGCTGTTCGTGATCTCCATGGTGGGCTCGCTGGCCGCGGCGTACTACGCCCTCAACCTGCCCCAGGTGGGGGGCCTTACGGGCATGGTGTCCCATCCAGCCGTCCGGGACAGCATGGCCCTGCTGCCGGACTTCACCGACTGGACCACGGCGGCCGCAGTGTTCGTGGTGCCCGTGGCGGTCCAGTGGTGGAGCACCTGGTATCCGGGCGCCGAGCCCGGGGGCGGCGGCTACGTGGCCCAGCGCATGCTCTCGGCCCGGGACGAGAAGGACTCCATGCGGGCCACGTTGCTGTTCAACGCGGCCCACTACGCGCTTCGGCCGTGGCCGTGGATCATCGTGGCCCTGTGCTCCCTGATCGTCTACCCGAACCTGGGCGCCATCCAGAGCGCATTTCCGGGGCTCGATCCCTCCATACTCGGCGACGATCTGGCCTATCCGGCCATGCTCGTCTTCGTACCCCACGGGCTTCTGGGCCTGGTGGTCGCGTCGCTGGCGGCGGCCTACATGTCCACGATCAGCACCCACCTGAACTGGGGCGCGTCGTACGTCGTCGACGACGCGTATCGACGCTTCTTCGCCCCGGACCTGGAGGAGCGTCAGTACGTGCGGATCGCCCGGATCACCACCGTGCTCCTGGTCGTGTTGAGCTCGGTGGTCGCCCTGTGGCTGGAGAATGCCTTCCAGGCGTTCCAGATCCTGCTGCAGATCGGGGC
>CAJIAX010000152.1_pt1 | contig 11039 bp, 11 predicted proteins | sample 9199251 | NCBI WGS metagenome assembly CAJIAX01 (sample SAMEA7708287, study PRJEB35096) | sediment metagenome | biome: marine neritic benthic zone biome [ENVO:01000025]; feature: sediment [ENVO:00002007]; material: shallow marine sediment [ENVO:03000034] sea grass bed [ENVO_01000059] ... | reverse complement strand
TCCTCGGGTCCTCCTGCGACGTAGCGCTGCTACGCCTCGTCGGCCCCTCGTCGCCCGCCTAGCTCTGGATCCACACTGAGGCGCCCCTGGACTACAAAGGTCGCCTCATAGCGGCGCAGGGCGTCGTTGGGCTGCGGTCTCGGGCTTGTGCGGCGTAGCGAGTGCTACGCCTCCGCGCCTCGCCTTCCCGCCTACTCCTGCGTCCACTGTTCCAGCACGGCTTCGTCTCGGGGGGCGGGGAACCAGGACTGGGTCCCCAGGGGTACCGAGGGCCGCTTTCACGGAACGGCCCCAAGCCACCGACGACCTGCCGATCATCGCCTTGAACTCCTCCATAAGAGCCGTCGTGTTCGACGCCGGCAACACGCTCGTCTTCCTCGACGGAGACAGGCTGAGCGCTATGGCGGCCGAGGTCGGCGTTCGGATCGACGCCGACAGGTTCGATGCCGTTGAGCTGAAGGCCCGAGCTCGCCTGGTGGACAGCATGGTGCCGGGCTCCACCGGCCTGGAGCCCCAGGAGTGGAGGCGCTACTTCCGCCGGGTGCTCCGAGGCTCGGGGGTACCCTGGTGGAAGCTCAAGCGCGTGGCGCGCCGCCTCCGGGCCGCGGACAGCCTGGTCCAGATGTGGAGCCGGGTGGACGACGAGACGCCGTCCGCCCTGGTCCGACTCCAGGAGCGGGGCTATCGGATGGCGGTCCTCTCGAACGCCGACGGCACGATGACCCGGTTGCTCGAGACGGTCGGCCTGGCCCGGCACTTCGAGTTCGTGCTCGACTCGGGGGACACGGCGTGGGAGAAGCCCGACCCCCGTATCTTCCATGAGTGCGCTTCGCGCTTGGAGGTCGAGCCGGCCGAATCCCTGTACGTCGGCGACCTCTACCACGTCGACGTGGTCGGCGCCCGATCTGCCGGCATGAATGCTGTCCTCCTGGACCCGATGGACCGACAGAACCACGACGTGGACCGGATCCCCACCGTGGCCCACCTGCCCGACTACCTCGCGCGACGATATCTTTAGGCGCCCTGCCGCGCCGATTCCCGGCCGTGGCGTGTCGCCCTGGGGAGAACAGAACCGACGATGACCGACAGCGAGCGAAAGATCAGGGTACTGGTGGCCAAGCCCGGCCTGGACGGACACGACCGGGGCGCCAAGGTCATTGCCAGCTCCTTTCGTGATGCGGGGTTCGAGGTCATCTACACGGGCCTGCACCAGACCCCGGAGATGGTGGTGAACGCCGCCGTCCAGGAAGACGTGGACGTGGTCGCACTTTCCATCCTGTCCGGCGCCCACATGACCCTCTTTCCCCGCGTGAAAGCGCTCCTGGACGACGCCGGCGTGGGGCACGTGCTGCTCACGGGGGGCGGCATCATTCCCGACGAGGACATGGAGGGCCTGACCGCCCAGGGGGTGGGTCGACTGTTCGGACCCGGCACGCCCACGTCCGAAGCTGTGGACTACATCCGGGAATGGTTCGCCGGCCGGGAAGACGAGTTCTAGAGAGTCGCAGTCCACCGACCGCGGGAACGCTACCGGGGCAAAGGCCACCCCGAGGCCATCGGGGTCCCCAAGTCCTTCGTAAACAAGAGTTTGCTGGCGCCGGACTCCTCCGACGTGCCACCGTAGGGAACATCACGGGCCGTGAGCCCGCTCGAGACCAAAGGCGCTCCGGCCATCCCCCCACGTGGGCTCGACCCCACTCGTTTCCGGAGGCACGACCATGGTTCGTCCCGCCCGATTCGCGTTCTTCGCCGTCCTGACTGCCCTCGCCTTGCCCGCTGCCCTCGAGGCCCAGGTAAGCGACATCACCGAGATCCGCCTCGATCGCCAGTACGCCCAGGAGTTCATCGAGCTCCACGCCGAAGTGGCCAATGCCATGGAGGCGGGGTCCGGGGACATCAAGCCGGTGAGTAAGAATCTGCTGGCACACTCCTGGGCCGGCGACGTCGCATTCATCGAGATCGTGACCTACGCGACGATGGACGACCTGAGGGCCGACTTCAACCGGGATCTGGCCAAGATCCGGGCCTACAGGGAGACACTCTCCGAAGACGAACGGGAGGCCTTTGGCGAGCGGTACCGTCGCTACCGGAGTCTGTTCCTCGAGGGTCACACGGACGAAACGAGGACCTGGGTCCAGGACTGGGGATGGAACTACGATGCTGCGGGGCATGAGACCCATGCCCACGTCGTGACCCGGTCCAGGTACGACCCCACCTACGCGAACGCCGGTGAGTTCTTGGAGTTGTACGCCGAGAACCTTCTACCGTCCCAGGAGGACCACCCGGGCATCATGGTCACGGCCAGCCGGCACACCACCGGTAGCGGTGCGAACGTCGACATCTGGACCGTCTACGAGTCCTGGTCCGACTTCGCAGAGTTCATGGAGGGAGGTGCGGGAGGGGATCCGCCCGACCAGGCGAAGATGGCTCGAATGTTCGAGATCGAGGGACACCACGAGGACGACATCTACGTGCGCGTCGGCACCATGAATCGCGGAGAAGACGGTACCGCGGAGTTCACGATCGTGGGGAACTGACGCCAGGTCCGAATCCAGCCTGGTGATTGGACGGGCTTCTCCTTTTGGAGGAGCCCGTTCTTTCACTCGGCTCGGGTGCCGCAGGATTCCCGGACTGGCTATGTTTCGAGGCTTTTCGTCTCCTCTGCAACGAAGGATTTCGCCCCAAGATGCCCGACACGCCCGCCGCCGAGACCGAGACCCGCCTGGGCGAACTCACCCACGAGCTGAAGCTCCTCCGCGACCAGCTCCGGCAGGGTGGGGGTGAAAAGCGGATCCAACGCCAGCACGATCAGGGCAAGCTGACGGCCCGGGAGCGGATCGCTCGCCTCCTGGACCCTGGCTCCACGTGGGTCGAGGTGGGCCTGCTCGTGGCCCACGATCAGTACGACGGTCAGGCTCCGGGCGCGGGCGTCGTCACCGGAGTGGGCCAGGTCGAGGGACGGGAGGTCGTGGTCGTAGCCAACGACGCCACCGTGAAGGCCGGCTCCTGGTGGCCGGAGACGATCAAGAAGATCCTGCGGGCCCAGGAGATCGCGATGCGCACCCGGGTGCCCATCGTGTACCTGGTGGACTCGGCGGGGGTCAACCTGCCGTACCAGGGCGGGGTGTTCCCGGGGCAGTACGGCGCAGCTCGGATCTTCTACTACAACTCGATCATGCGCCGGTATCTGAAGGTGCCCCAGCTGGCCGCGGTCATGGGGCCGTGCATCGCCGGGGGCGCGTACCTACCGGCCCTCTCCGACGTGATCCTCATGGTCGAGGGCACCAGCTTCATGGGACTGGGCGGGCCCAACCTCGTGAAGGGCGCCACGGGTCAGAGCGTGGGGGCCGAGGAGCTGGGCGGTGGCCGCATGCACACGTCGGTGAGCGGCGTGGCCCACTACCTGGTAGAAGACGACGAAGCCTGCATCGAGAAGCTGCGACGCCTGGTGGGCGAGTTGCCCACGGAGCCTTCGGCGCTCAAGCCGAAGAGCGACTGGACGGCCCCCAGCCGGCCGATCCAGGACCTCTACGACCTGCTCCCCAAGGACCACCGCCAGCCGTACGACCCGTACGAGGTACTGGCCACGATCCTCGACGGCGAAGGGCTCGACGAGTTTCAGCCCGACTACGCCAAGGAGATGATCTGTGGGACCGGGCTCGTCCAGGGCATCCCGGTGGGTGTGATCGCCAACGCCCGGGGCATGATCAAGGTCGACGGCGAACGGCCCCGCTTCGGCGGCATCGTCTATACGGAGAGCGCCGAGAAGGTGGCGTATTTCATCGAGACCATGAACCGGCACCGAACGCCCATCCTGTTCGTCCAGGACGTATCCGGGTTCATGGTGGGTCCCGAGGCCGAGCATTCGGGCATCATCCGGGCCGGCGCACAGTTCGTCGAGGCCATGGCGACCGCAACCGTCCCGAAGCTGGTGCTCACGCTGAATCACGCCTCGGGCGCGGGCTACTACGCGATGGCGGGGCAGGGCTTCGACCCCGATTTCATCCTGACGCTGCCCACCGGGCGGATGGGCGTCATGGAGGGGTCGAGCGCGGTCATGGCCCTGTTCGGGGGTCAGCTCGACAAGCTCAAGAAGGAGGGCAAGGTTCCCGACGAGGACCTGACGACGCGCATGGACGAGGTCCGGGCCGAGTACGACCGCCAGCTGGACGCCCGCTTCGCGGCGGCCCGGGGCTTCGTGGACGAGATCGTGCTGGCCGAGGAGCTGCGCGATGCGCTGGCCCTCCTGCTGCGCACGTCGTTGCACAACCCGGGCCCGCACCTCGGTCCTTTCAACCTCCCGTCCTCGCTTTGAAGGCACCGGCGGCGACGCCGGCACGAAACCGCTTGAAGACAACGCTGGAGAACGATGTCCGATAGAGAAACGAAGGTGATCCGCATCGCAAGCGGCCAGGGATTCTGGGGCGACGATCTCGACGCGCCCGTCCGTCAGGTGGAGCGCGGTCCGATCGACTACCTGATGATGGACTATCTGGCCGAGGTCACGATGTCGATCATGCAGAAGCAGCGGGCCCGGAATCCCGAGGCGGGCTACGCCCGGGACTTCGTGCCCTTGATGAAGCGGATCTTCCCCGCATGCGTCGAGCGGGATATCCGGGTCGTGACCAACGCGGGCGGCGTGAACCCCCGTGGGTGCGCCGAGGCACTCGTCGAAGCGGGTCGCGAAGCCGGCGTCGGGGGGCAGGCCCGGGTCGCCATGGTGGGCGGCGACGACCTGATGGACCGCCTGGACGATCTGCTGGCTGCGGGCCACCGACTCCAGAACATGGAGACGGGTGAGGATCTGGAGACGATCCGGGACCAGGTCCAGAGCGCCAACGTCTACATCGGGGCGGCGCCCATCGTGGAAGCCTTGCGGCAGGACGCCCGCGTGGTCGTGACCGGCCGTTCCACCGACACGGCCCTCACGTACGGTCCCATGATGCACGAGTTCGGATGGAGCCCTGACGATCACGACCGTGTGGCCGCCGGAGTGGTGGCCGGGCACATCAACGAGTGCGGAGCCCAGAGCTCGGGCGGCAACTGTCTCATCGACTGGTGGGACATTCCCGACATGGCCGACGTGGGCTTTCCCATCGTGGAGGCCCACGCGTCGGGTGACTTCGTCGTCACGAAGCATGATGGCACTGGCGGGCGGGTGTCCCGGAGCACGGTCACCGAACAGATCGTGTACGAGATGGGCGACCCCACCACCTACATCACCCCGGACGTCATCGCAGACTTCACCACGATCCGGCTTGCCGACGATGGGCCCGACCGGGTCCGGGTGTACGGGGTCGAGGGGCGGGACCGAACGCCGTTCCTCAAGGTCTCGATCGCGTATTCCGCCGGCTGGAAGGCGGTGGGTACCCTGGTCTATTCCTGGCCCGACGCGGCGGCCAAGGCCAGGGCGGCCGATCGGATCCTGCGCGAGCGCATGGACCGTCTGGGCCTGACCTTCGACACCGTGCGCAGTGAGCTGGTCGGGTGGAACGCCACCCACGGGTCCCTCGTGGGCGACCCGCCGGCCGACTTGCCCGAGGTCCAGCTCCGCATCGGTGTGCGAGGCACCGACCGGGCATCGATCGAGCGGTTCACCCGGGAGATTGCGCCGCTGGTGCTGACGGGCCCACCCTCGGTGACCGGTTTCGCGGGCGGCAGGCCCCGGGTCCAGGAAATCATGGCGTACTGGCCCGCGCTCATCGACCGCACGGTGGTCGAGCCGCACCTGACAGTGGAGACCTTCGACGTATGACCGGCGATCCCATGGACCGTATTCAACTCGTGCACCTGGCCCACGCCCGCTCCGGGGACAAGGGCGATACCGCCAACGTGGGTGTCATCGCCTACGATCCAGCCCACTACGAGCTGCTCAAGGAGGCCCTCACGCCGGAGGCCGTGAAGGCCCACTTCGGCGACGCGGTGCGAGGGGCGGTGGAGCGTTTCGAGCTCCCGAACCTGAACGCGCTGAACTTCCTGCTCCACGGGGCGCTGGACGGCGGCGGCACCGTTTCCCTGATGACCGACGCCCAGGGCAAGGTCTTCAGCACGGCGCTCCTGCGCATGGAAGTGGACGTGCCGGAGCATGTGGCCGAAGCTGTTCGCGGTCGCGGACGCTGGCCGGGAACGGGAGCCGGGGCGTGAGCGTCCTCGAGTACGGGACGGCGGACGGTGTCGCCACCCTGCGCCTGAATCGCCCGGAGAAGAAGAACGCACTGAACGCCGACCTGGTGCAGGCCCTGAGGGACGGCCTCGGGCGGGCCGCAGCGGACCCGGACGTCCGTGTGGTCCTGCTCGCGGGCGCGGGCTCGGACTTCTGTTCCGGCGCCGACCTGGCCGAGCTCGAGCGCATCGCCGATCTGGGCCCGGAGGCCAGCCTGGACGACGCCTCGGTCCTGGGTCGCCTGTTCGTCGAGATGCGCCGGCACCCGAGGCCCATCGTGGCGGCCGTGCACGGACGGGCCCTCGCAGGAGGCGCCGGTCTGGCCACTGCGTGCGACCTTGTGCTGGCATCGTCGGAGGCGCAGCTGGGGTACCCCGAGGTCCACCTGGGCTTCGTGCCGGCCATGGTCATGGCCATTCTCCGCCGGAAGGTGGGCGAGGCCCGGGCCTTCGAGTTGGCCGTCATGGGCGAACGGATCGCGGCCGAGCAAGCCCGAGACCTGGGACTGGTCAATCGGGTCTTCCCCGCCGAGACCTTCGAAGCGGACGTGCAGGCCTTCGTTGGCGAGCTTGCCGGCCGGCCAGGGTCGGCGGTCGAGCTGTCCAAGCGGCTCCTGTACGGGCTGGACGGCGTCTCCTTCGAGGACGGAATCGCCCGGGGTGCCGAGGTGAACACGCTGGCGCGCCTCACCGAAGCCTGTCGCGAAGGCGTGCGCAGGTTCCTCCAGCGAGCCCGTCAGTCGCGATGAGTTGGTTCCGGATCGACAAGGAGCGGCGGGGCGAGGACCCCTTCCTGGTGTGGAAGGTCCGCATCTTCGCCATCGGCGCCACCCTGGGGTTGGCGGGCATCTTCATGAACCAGCGGATCCTGGTCTGGGCGGCCATCGGTGTCCTCGTGGTCGGGTTGGTGCTCCGCTTGGCCACCCGACGGCCGGCGCAGCCGACGGAGGACTGAGGCGCGGGTCCCACGCTGCCATGCCCGGGCCCCTGCCCGGACGCCTTCTTGTGGCATGGCCGATTCCCCTTCGCTCGATCTCGCCGCGGCGCGGCGCGTGCTCCGTGAGCGCTTCGGGTACCCGGACTTCCGGCCGGGACAGGATCGCCTGGTCGCCGCCGTGCTCGCTGGGCGGGACGCCCTGGGCATCCTGCCCACCGGCGGCGGCAAGACGGTCTGCTACCAGGTGCCGGCCCTGCTCCTCGGCGGATTGACCGTGGTGGTGAGCCCCCTGATTTCGCTCATGGACGACCAGGTCGATCGAGCCCGGGCCGTCGGGCTCAGGGCTGTGGCATTGAACGCCACCCTGTCCACCGCGGCCCGGCAGGACGTCCTGGATCGATGCCGGCGTGGCACCCTGGACCTGGTGCTGGTGTCCCCCGAGCGCTTCGGGGTCGAGGGCTTCGTCGAGCTTCTGCCGGACATGCCCATTCGACTCGTGGCGGTGGACGAAGCCCACTGCATCAGCGAATGGGGGCACGACTTCCGGCCGGCCTACCGGTCGTTCGGCGTCCAGGTGGCGCGAATCGGATGTCCGGTGCTGGCGCTGACGGCCACCGCCACACCGCCCGTTCGGCGGGATATCGTCCAGGTCCTTTCGCTCAGGAGGCCCGTCCGCGTCGTGGGCAGCTTCGATCGACCCAACCTGCGGTGGTCGGTGCTGCACGCCGGCGGTCACGGGGCCAAGGCCGACGCGATTCGGCGAGCCGTCCGGAGCGAGCAGGCCCCGTGCATCGTCTACGCGGGCACCCGCCGGACGGTCGAGGCCCTACGCCGGGACCTGGCGGGCCGGGGGTTCGGGGCCCTGGCGTACCACGCCGGGCTGGAGGCGGACCAGCGCCGGTCCGTCCAGGCATCCTTCATGGCCGGCGACACGCGAGTCGTGGTGGCGACCAACGCATTCGGGATGGGCATCGACAAGGCCGACGTGCGTCTGGTGATCCACTATCAGCTGTCGTCGACCATGGAAGGCTACTACCAAGAAGCAGGCCGAGCCGGGCGGGACGGTGCCCCTGCCCGCTGCGTGGCTCTCCACGGGCCGGACGACCTCAGGCTCCACAGGGCCTTCGTGGACCGCAGCCGTCCGCCCGCGGCCCGGGTGGGGAGGGTGTGGCGCCGACTGCACCGCGCCGGGCGTGCCGGAGGAGGACGCCGGGTCGGGGTGTCAGCGGGCGAGGGTGGCTGGCCCCGGCTGTCCCACGCCGAGGCGGACGCGGCGATCGGAGCCCTCTCCCGCCAGGGCGTCGTCACCCGTCACGAGGAAGTTGGCGGCGGGCCTTCTCTCGAACTCGGCCTGCCGGATCGGGAGCCCGATCTGCGCCGGGTCCGGGCTCTCCGGGCCGAGGCCCTGGAGAAGCTCGCCGCCGTGGAGCGCTACGCCCTGGCCACAGGGTGTCGGCGCAATACGATCCTGGCCTACTTCGGCGAGTCCGGCGAGACGGCCGGTTGCGGGCGTTGCGACAACTGCCGGGGAGGCCCCGGCGGGCGTTGACGAGGGCAGGGTGGAACGAAACGTTCCGCTTTCCGCGTCATGGCTCCCCTCACGGCGTGGTCGGCTCGCATCGCAGCTGGAAAGAATCGTTACATCATACGCACGCACCACGTCATTCAACGTGCTCGTAAGTCCCTGTAGGAGAGCATGATAGGGATTCTGTGCCGCAGGTTGGCTCTGTAGTTGCCACTCGGTCCCGACGAATGCACGAGCCTCAGAGACAGGAGCACAGCAAAATGCGCAGGAAAGCAGTTCTTCAGACGTTGGTGATGACCGCGATGTTCGGCTTTGCGCTGGCGTGTGCGGAGAACCCGACGGCGCCGACCGCAGATCTCGAGTTGGCTGCCGAATTCGGGAAAGGTGGCGGGGGCGGAAAGCCAGGCGGCAAAGATGAGGGCGACACCGGGGGCGGCGATCCTGGAAGCACAGGGACTCCCTCCGTGCTCCACTGGAAATCCACGCTCAACAAGTCGGTGAGCGACACGGAGATCTGTAGGCCCAACAAACGCTGCCGGCTGAGCATCCAGTCGGTCGGAACCTACGTGACGATTCCCATGGGCTCGGTCAGCGAAAACGTGACGGTGACCGTCACCGCGCTCGCTGGCGAGGAGGTCAAGTTCGACTTCCAGCCGCACGGCACGCAGTTCCTGAAGGAAATCCAGATCGAGGTGGACATCAATAACACGGTCGCAGACGGCCTGGAGGGGCAGACCTTCGAGGCTTGGTATTGGTTGGACGACGTGAACAACGTGCTCGAGGTCTTCCAGGCCAAGGTGCATCAGGGCTACGTCAAGTTCTTGACCGACCACTTCAGCGGCTACGCGCTGGCGATGTGAGCAGGATTCTTGAGGCAAGAAGACGCACTCCCATGGACATCGGAGCGAACGTCTCATGAGCATCGCATTCCCGCTGGCTGACCAGGCGCCGGAGCAGAGCCGTCTGCTCGTGGAGGCCCGGGCGCTGCTGGAGCAGGGCAACGAGGACGCCCTGCGCGGCGAGCCCGCGGCGGCCATGGCCCAGTACGAAGAAGGACTGGGTCTGCTCGCCGGACAGCAACACCCCGTGGTGGCCGATCTGTTGTGCCGCCTGGGCGTGATTCGCACTCGCCTCGGCCAGACCGAGCGGGGCGAGGAGCTGTTCGGCCAGAGCCTGGAGATGGCCACCTGGTGTGGCTACCTGGCGGGTCAGGCCTACGCCGTGAACTGTCTGGCCGTGGTGTTGCAGCGTCGTGGGGACCTCGACGTGGCCGAGTGGCAGTACCGCCGCGCGGCCCGACTGGCCACCGAAGCCGGTGACCACCGCCTGAGCGGAATGGTCGAGCAGAACCTGGGCACGCTGGCCAACATCCGAGGCGACCTGGACACCGCGTTCGTGCACTACAACAAGAGTCTGGGCGCCTTCGAGCGTGCCAGCGACACCGAAGGGATCTGCTGGGTCCTCAACAACCTGGGCATGCTCGAAACCGACCTGCGCCGGTTCGACGACGCCCAGGCCACCCTGGATCGAGCACTCAAGCTCGCCCGGCGGTGCAAGAACCTGGTCATGATCGGGCTCCTGGAGCTGAACCGGGCCAGGGCGCTCGTCGGCGCGGAGAGCTGGCGCAAGGCCAGGGGCGCCTGCAAGCGCGCCATGGCCGTGGCCGGCGAGCGTGGCGACCGCCTGCTCCGGGCCGAGGCGCTGAAGCTCGTGGCCGTCATCCACCGTGAGGCGAACCGCCTGGATCAGGCCGATGAGGCCCTGGTCGAGGCGTATTCGCTGGCCCAGCAGAGCTCCGACCGGCTGCTGGCAGCAGAGATCGTGGCGGAGCAGGGCGAGATCCGTCTCCGCTCCGGTCAACCGACCGAGGCGCGAGCGCTCTGGACCACGGCTCTGGCCGAGTTCGAGGCGCTCGACGCGGTCATCGACGCGGCCTCGATGCGCAAGAAGCTGCGGACGGTCGAGGTGGACGCATGAACGGCCGGTTCGCTTCGGCGGCGGGCCCGCCGGGCCGGACGGCCGGCATGTTGCCGGCCGCACCCACAGGTGACTTCGCTTTTGCCCACATCGTGGGCCAGAGCCGAGCCCTCCGGGGCGCCGTCCACTACGCCCGCCGCCTGGCCAGTGACGGTCACAGCACCGTCCTGCTCGTGGGCGAGCCGGGCACGGGCAAGGGCGTCTTCGCCCGAGCCATCCACTACGCCCGGCTGGCCGGGCAGGGCCCGTTCCTCAACGTGAGCTGCAAGACCGCCTCGCCGCGGCTACTCGAAGCCGAGCTGTTCGGCCACGAACCCGGCGTCCATGCTGGTGCCACCGACCGTGAGGCCGGCGCGCTCGAGCGCGCCGCCGCCGGCACCGTGCTGCTCGAGCAGCTCGGCCGCCTGCCCGCCAGGCCACAGCCGAAGCTGCTCAAGG
>CAJIAX010000305.1_pt1 | contig 11065 bp, 10 predicted proteins | sample 9199251 | NCBI WGS metagenome assembly CAJIAX01 (sample SAMEA7708287, study PRJEB35096) | sediment metagenome | biome: marine neritic benthic zone biome [ENVO:01000025]; feature: sediment [ENVO:00002007]; material: shallow marine sediment [ENVO:03000034] sea grass bed [ENVO_01000059] ... | reverse complement strand
GCAGGCCCACTCGGAGCTGGCCGGCCCCGTCCCGTTTGCTGAATCCTCCGGCGACAAAAGCGTGGCCCGGCCACATGAATCGAAGGAGCCGGTGGCGTTCCCCAAGGACTCACGTCTTCTTGGGCTCCGGCGGTCCCTGGGCCCGCTCAAGGCATTCCTCTACCCTTTGATCGAGTCCGTTATCCTCCCGGTCTGCGTGAGGGTCTTCAGAACGGTCCGCGCGCGACGGGCCTGATCACCCGTGTCGGTTCGGGCGGCGCCACAGGTGCCATCGCCTCACCGACGTCCACCCTTGTCCCGCACCTGACCCAAGTGGTCGACGCACCCCTCCAGAACCCGCTCCAGTTCGGCAAAGTTTCCGGTCGAGGAGCGGCAAAGAGTGCCGAAAACGAGGGTTGTTTTCCCGCGCAAGATGCATCATGGCACGAAAATTCAGATCCGTAAGTCGATCTTCAGCAATAGGTTACCCGGCTGTTGCACAAATCCATCGTTTTGGGCTCCGGAATGGTATGGCCCCTGCCACTGGAATCGTTCCGCAGACGTTCTCGCTTCTGGACCACCCCCAAGGGTCAGGAACGATGGGAAAGAAGATCAAAAGGTCATCGGACGCACAGGTCGACTGGCGCGCACTTCAGAACAGGTCCGACGAAGTCGGGCGTGAGCGCCTCCTTACTCGCTACCTGCCGCTGGTTCATCACGTGGCGAAGCAGGTACAACCCACCCTGGTCATCGACACCGAGTTTCCGGAGTTGATCAGCGCCGGCACGATCGGGCTGATGCACGCTCTGGACAGCTACGACCCCGACCGGGGTGTCGCCTTCAGCACCTACGCCGTTCCTCGAATCCGGGGTGCGATGCTCGACGACTATCGGCGGCGGGATCCGGTCCCCCGTTCCGTCCGCCGGAAGCAGCGAGCCATCGGACAAGTCCGGAAGGACCTGGCCCGGGAAATGGGTCGGCCGCCGAAGGACTGCGAAGTGGCCGAAGAGCTGGAGATCAGCCTCGACACGCTCACTCGCTGGGAGCGTCAGCTCCAGCAGGCGTTCCCCGTGTCTCTCGACCAGCCGGCGGATCCGGGGTCGTTCCACGGGGCGAGCATGGAAGAGATCCTGCCAGGCGACACGCCGGGTGCGGTCGAGGAGTTCCTCAGCCGGAAGGAAGAAGCACAGATCCTCCGTGCGGAACTCGATCGTCTGTCCGAGCAGCAGCGCGTCGTTCTTTCGCTCTATTATCTGGACGAGCTGAAGATCCGGGATATCGCGGACGTCATGGGAGTGACGGCGTCCAGAATCTCCCAGATCCGGCTCGCCGGGGTCGAGACGATCCTGTCCCGACTCTCACACCTGCGGGATCGGGCCGCGTAGCGATCGCTTCTTGCGAGTGCGCCTGATTGCCCTCGGGCTCGGGTCCGCGGCCCCTCGGGGTCGCGGACCCAGTGGTTTGGAGGAATCGTGTCCATCATCGGATCAAAGATCACCAGGGGCGGCCGCGAGTGGCAGGTCGCTTCCACGGTCCGGGCGGGTGCGACGATCCGAATCGTCTTCAAGGCCGTCGACGATCCCGAGTGCCGCATCCTGACCCAGGCCGAAGAAGGGGTGGTGCCCACGCGAGCCGCCGAGCTCAGCGCCGCACTGGCGGCCCCCACGGCCCGGTGGTTCAGGGATCAGAACGGTGACCTGTGGAAGGTCGAGATTCGCGGAGCCTCGGGTAAGGGGACCCTCCTCGGGGGATGGTTGGTATTCGTGCCGGACAAGGGAGGCACGCGCATCCGTCTCCGCATGGAAGGGCTCAGCGGTATCGGCAGCATGACGGATGACCAGTTGATAAAGCTACTGTTCGAGGCCCGACGCACCCCTGCGTGACGACTGGGCCCTCGGGGCAATCGAACGCTGGACTGGGATTGGAAAAGACATGAAGAAGCTACTCACGATCGCGACCACCTTCGTCCTCATCGCCTCCGCGGCATGTGCCGATTCGGACAGCCCTGCAGGCCCGGATGGAGCGCCCGAGACGGCGCTGACGGCGGCCGAGGCGTCTGCCCTGGCGGGCCTCTTGGCCCTGGACGCCATGAGCGCGGCCGAGGCCCAGGATCCCAGCGGAGCGGCGGCGACAGGCGCCGCAGCGGTCCCGTTCAGCTTCGACGTCGCCGTGACACTGCCGTGCCCCCTGGGTGGCGAGGTGGCGTTCGACGGCTCGATGAACGGTGAATTCGACACCGACGCCCAGTCTCTTCAGGTCTCCGTGACCGCGACCCAGGTCCATTCGTCCTGTGCCGTGGACGCCGAGGGCGTCACCGTCACGGTCACCGGCAACCCCGGTATCGAGCTGCAGACCGACCTTGAGGCGATGGGCGATCCGCCGCAGGGGACGCACACGGCGGTCCTGACCGGAGGCTTCGATTGGGTCACGTCGGATGGTCGAGAGGGCATGTGCTCCATCGACGTGTCGGCCAGCTTCGATCTGGGTGACGAGTCGGGCACCAGCTCGGGACAGATCTGCGGCTACGACGTGAACGCGTCGATCGGCTGAAGCCGGCACGCAGGACCTATTCTCTCGGCCGGGCTGACCGAACCGTACAGCCGGCTCGAGAAGCGTGACGCCGGCTCAGTCCTCCGACTCGAGCAGGGCCCTCATCTTGCCGAACCGGGCCCGCTCTTTCTCGTCGACCTCGGGGTATCGCAGCGGAAGCGCCTTCAGCGTTTCCACCACGATCTCGGCTACGACCATCCGCATGAAGGTCTTCGAATCCGCGGGGATCGCATACCAGGGCGCGTGGGCCCGGGACGTTTCAGCCAAGGCGTGGGCGTAGGCGTCCATATACTGATCCCAGTAGCCTCGCTCCACGACATCGGATTCGCTGAACTTCCAGTTCTTTTCCGGCTCGTCCAGTCGGGCCAGGAACCGTCGTTTCTGTTCGTCCCGGGACACGTTCAGCCAGAACTTGAGGACCACGGTGCCGTTTGTGGCCAGGTGGTGCTCGAAGTCCCGGATCGACCGCATCCGCTGCTCCCAGATGTCCATCGTGTCGGGAAGGGGCGGGAGCTTCTGGTTGCGGAGGTATTCCGGGTGGACCCGGACCACCAGCACCTCTTCGTAGTAGCTGCGGTTGAAGATGCCGATGCGCCCTCGCTCCGGCGTGCGAAACGACGTGCGCCACAGGAAGTCGTGGTCGAGCTCGAGCGCCGACGGCTGCTTGAACGAGAAGACCTGGCAGCCCGCCGGATTGACGCCCGTCATGACCGCCCGGATCGTGCCGTCTTTGCCGGCCGCGTCCATGGCCTGGAAGACGAGCAGCAGTGCGAACCGGTCATCGGCGTAGAGCACGCGCTGAAGCTCGTAGAGCTCCCGGGTCAATTCCCGGAGCCGTTCTCGGCACTCTTTCTTGGATGGAGCGTTCTCGGGTGGGGAGGTCGGAAGGCGTGAGATCGAGAGGGGCCCGTCGAACGGGACCATGTACCGATGGGTGATTGCAGTGTCCACGCGGGCCTCGGGGTGGTGTGGGTTCGATCGTGCCGGAGTCGTCTGGACTCCAGCAGATCCAACTTCTGACCACGCTCCGAGCGGGGCAACTGGACCGAAGGGGGGTGTGGCGTGACGTCCCGGTGGTCTACAGGGACGTCAGTCGATGAGTCCGCCCGTCAGTTCCGACCTCCGCGACGGGCACCGCTCCGGCCGCCGCTGCGCGCGCCACCGCTCCGCACCGCACCGCCTCTGGATCCGCCACCCGAGCGTCCCATCGAGGGGGCTCCCCCTCGCCGGCCACCGGATCGACCCATGGACGGGGCGCTCCTGCTACCACCCGACCGTCCCATCGAGGGAGCGGAGCGGGAGGGCCCGGACGGACGGCTCATGGTGGGCCGGCTACCGCCCGAGCGTGGTCGGGACATGGATGACGGTCGGGACATGGAGCTCCGGCCCGCCGTGGGCATGCGGCTCGAGGCGCCTGGCCTCGGGCTGCTGAGGCGACTGCTGGTAGGGCGCTGCATGACGCCCGAGGGCGACCGCACCGCGCCCGAGCCGGTCGAGCCTCGGATCCTCCCGGACGGAGCAGAGCCTGGCGCTCGGATCGCCCTGGAGGGTCCGCGGACGACGGCGGACGAACGGGTCGCGGACGTGGGTTGCCGGGTTGCCGTCGAGCCGTTGGAGCGGTTTCCCCGGGTGGCCGTCGCCGGACCCCGGATCACCTGGTTGGAGCGGGACCGGGGTGGACGTGCCTGGGACGCGTCGCGTCCCTGCGAGCCGCCTCGGACTCCCCCGCTGCGCACGGGTGCCGCTTGCCGGTTGGCCCCCGAACCCCTGGACGTCGGGCTGCGCAGGCGGTCCGACGGCCGGGTCGTCACACCCACCCGGTTTGCCGCGTCCGTGCGGTTTCGAGCGCCGGCGCTGGACCGGGCGCTCGTCGTGCCCGTTCGGCGTGTGGCGTCGATCCGGTTCGGGGTGCCGGCCCGCTGGCCGTTTGCGGCCGCATTGGATCGGGGAGTCACGGATCGGGTCCCGGTGGTCGCACGACCCTCCGTTCCCCGGGCGGTCGTGGAGCGGACCGCGTTGGTCCGGGTCGCCGTGCCGCCGTCGCCGCCGGTGCGGGTGGCCGAGCTCCGGGTGGTGGTGCTTCTGGACACGGTTCCCCGTCCGTCCGAGGTCCGGGTCGCCGAGCTTCGAGCCGCGCCGCGTGCGGGCGCATTGGCAACACGGGATGCACCCCGTGCCGAGCTGGTGCCGCTGACGTCGGTGCCCCGTCCGGCCGCGGCCCGGGTGGACCGGCCGGCGTTCCAGGGATCTTCCTTATACGTGGTCGCAAGCGGCGAGTAGACGCCGCCTCGGCCGTAGTAGCCGCCACCGTAGCCGTAGTAGCCGCCACCGTAGCCGTAGTACCCCCGGTACCCGCCGTAGTAGTAGCCGCCGCCGTAGTAGGGACCGCCGTAGACCACCGCGGTCGGGTAGCCGTATCCGTATCCCCAACCCCAGCCGATGGAGAAGCCGACGAAACCAAAGCCGACGGAGAAACCGAAACCGCCGCCGTAGCCCCAGCCCCAGCCGTAGCCCGGGTATCCGCCCCAGCCGTATCCGTACCCGCAGCAGCCGCCCCAGCCGTATCCCGGGTAGCCCCAGTATCCGGAGCTGTACGTGGGGTAGTAGCCCCAGAACGAGTTGCAGCGATACCGGTACCCATCCCACCAATACCCTCGGGACCCGCAGCGATAGGGGCTGAAGTACCCACCGTGGTAGCTGACGCCTGCGTAGTAGTCGCCCTCGTAGTACCCGCCCTCGTAGTAGCCTTCCTCGTAGTAGTCGCCGTACTCGTCGGAGTACCCCTCCGAGTAGACCTGGCCGGTACTGGCCCCCGGCGCATGTGTGTACGCCATGCCGACGCCTACGCCGTCCCACAACCCGCCGACGCTCGCCTGGACGGCGAACTGGGTGCTGGACTGAGCGAGACCGCTGAGGGGCGCTGTCAGGAGTGCTGCGGACAGTGCCAAGCCGGAGAGTGCCATTCTACGCACGACTACCTCCAAGAAGTGGGCGTTCGCCCACATAACCAAGCAGGGTGCGTGCCAGAGTGGTGAGCTCGGCAAAAGACCGCACCATACAAGGAATCTTCAGCGAAACGGGGGTGGGAGCAAGCACCCGGTGTGTCCCCCGACCGTGACAGGGTGACGCGAGAGTGTGGACACTCGATCGCGGCGATCGGCTTCGGGGGCCTCAGGCTCGGGCCAACTCCAGGAACCGTTCCAGCTCGACGTCCGTCGTCATCACGTTGGGGGACACGCGAAGCGTGTTCAGCTCGGGGCCCGGGAACGCCCGCATCACGATCCCGTGTTGCCGGTACAGCCGCTGCTGGACCTCGGGGCTCTCCGCGCCCACGGTTTCGACGGCCATCAGGCAGCTCCCCATGTCCCAGGTCCGGGGTGACCTCCATTGCAGCTGGGGCGAGGCGTCCACCGCGTCGAGCATGAGCGTATGCATGCGCGTGTATGCATCGGTCTTCGCTGCCTGACCGATCCCGTTCTGGAAGCGGAGCGCGTCGCCCAGGGCCATGACCTCGGGCATGTCCCGGGTACCGTAGTCCTCGAAGATCCGTACCGTACCCGCCCAGCGGCGCTGACCCCACGTCACCCATCCGGGTCGTAGCTGCTGGCGTACCGGCTCGCTCAGGTAGAGCAGGCCCAGTCCCTTGGGGGACTGCACCCACTTGTGGGGGCTGGCCGCGTACCCGTCGACGCCGGAGGCCGCCAATTCCGTAGGGATCATGCCTACCGACTGGGCGCCGTCGACGAACACGAACTCCACCCCGGCCCTGTGCGCTGCATCTGTCAGGGCCCGCAACGGATGCCGCAGGCCCACCATGTTGTCGATATGGGGGAAGACGAGCACCCGGGTCTGAGGGCCGACCTGCTCCATGTGGAGAGCGACCACGTCTTCCTCGGTCATCTCCATGGTGTCCCCGACGGGAAACGCGAAACGGCGTACGCTGTAGCCTCGATCCGCCGCCATGTTCTCCCAGCACACGCTCGCGCCGTCGTGGTTCAGCGACGAGAACAGGACCTCGTCGCCCGGGCCGAGGGGAAGTCCCTGGGCCAGGAGGTTGAACCCTTCCGTGGTGTTGTGGGTGATGGCGACGTCGCCCGCCTCGCATCCCAGCGCCTCGGCTGCCAGTCCGCGAACGTCTTCCCGGGCCTGTTCCCACGCGCCCCCGAAGATGTACAGCCACGGGTTCTCTTCGCACGTGAGCTGAAACGCCACCCGGCCCTCGTGCACGGCCCGGGGCACGGTCCCGATGGAGGCGTGGTTCAGGTAGGAGATGTCCGGGGACAGGAGGTACTGCTCCCGGAGTTGGGCCGGATCGAGCGCCGCCGATCGCAGCCCCTTGACGGTGCCGGCGAAAGCCGTCTCGATGGATTCGAGCCTCACCAGGAGTGGCGTGGCCGCCGCAGAAGCGCCCAGGGCTTTCAGGAAGGTACGGCGCGTGCTCATGTGACTCTCTCGGTCGTGAACTCGGGGGTCCGCGGTCCGCGGCTTCGGTCGAAAGCCAAGTTGCGGGCGTAGGCCCGGGCGCGCCACAGGACCTGTCGCGACGGCTCAACGCTTGTGGCCATGCCGGGATTCGGGTTATTGTTTGCAGGTGCGGCCGCACATGTGGCCGACGCCCCTGTCTCCCCCCGTTCCACTCAGGCTTTACCGGAACGAGGAACCCACCCAGGAGTCGGGGGCCGGCGTTGGCACGGAAGGTGCCACACCGAGGGGCGGCGGAAGGCTCCGCCCGGTGAGCGGATCAAACGCGTTCCCGCCCCGACCTGTAGCACGTAGCCCCCTACGTCCGACGTGTGGGTTGACCGCGTTGTATGTCGGGGATCCCCGGTTCCGCCTCCGAATGGCGTTCCGGGTCAGACGGACAATCCACGCAGACGACATGTGAAGTGAGCAACGATCAAGCATTGGGGGTCCTCGAGGTCCTCGGTAGCGGTTCCGGATTCATCCGCCGGCAGGAAGCTGGGTACACGCCCAGCAAAGGCGACATCTACGTCGGAGCCAGGCTCATCCAGAAGTTCGGCCTCCGGACCGGAGACGAGCTGGCCGGCCAGGTCGGCAAGCGTCCACGGAACGGCAAGAGCCCGCCCCTGACCCATCTGGATACGGTCAACGGCCTACCCCCCGAACAAGCCCGTGGTCGCCCCGACTTCAACCGCCTGGGTGCGATGCACCCGGACGAGCAGCTCACGCTGGAGTGCGGGATCACCCACCGGGGCCAGCTCGACTACACCAACCGCGTCATTGACCTGTTCTGCCCACTGGGCAAGGGTCAGCGGGCCATGATCGTGGCCCCGGCCAAGGCCGGTAAGACCACTGTGCTCCAGTCCGTGGCGGGCGGAATCGTCGAGAACCATCCCGAGTGTCACCTCTTCATCCTGCTCGTGGACGAGCGGCCCGAAGAGATCACCGAGATGGAGATGTGCGGATACGGCGAGGTCATCGCTTCGAGCTTCGATCGGGGCGCGGAGCGCCACACGCAGGTGGCCGAGATGACCCTCGAGCGGGCCCGCCGTCGCGTTGAGTCCGGTGAAGACGTCGTCATCATCCTGGACTCCATCACCCGTCTCGCCCGTGCGTACAACACGACCGAAGAAGGCAGCGGCCGCACGCTCACCGGTGGACTGGACGCCCAGTCCCTGGAAAAGCCCAAGCGATTCCTGGGCAGCGCCCGGAAGATCAACACCCGCCAGGGCGGTGGATCGCTCACCATCATCGCCACGGCGCTGGTGGACACCGGCTCCCGCATGGACCAGGTGATCTTCGAGGAGTTCAAGGGCACGGGGAACAGCGAGCTGCTGCTCAGCCGGGACCTGGCCGACCGGCGGATCTTCCCCGCGATCGACCTGGCGGGTTCCGCCACGCGGAAGGAAGAGCTGCTCCTGTCCGAAAACGCCCTGACCCTGTCACGGGCCATGCGGCGCCAGCTGGCGGACGTGAGCCCGGCGGACGGGATGCAGGAGCTTCTGGGCATCATGCGCAAGACGCAGACGAACGAAGACCTGATCAGCATGGCCAGGGAGAAGCTGGAAGCCCGACTGCGCTGACCCGAGCTCCTCGGTGCCAGGGGCTGGATCCGGCGCCGACGCTAGCGGACGGCGCCGGTGCCCGTCTCGATCAGCGTCTTGAGCCGAGCGAGGCCTCGGTCCATCTCCTGGCCTTGAGAGCGGCCCATGGACCCCGCCACCCACCCGAGCAGTGGGTTACGGCCGAAGTCGCCCACTTCGCTCCAATGCACCCGGGTCCCACGTCCGGCCCCGTCCGGCTCCAGGACCAACCGGCCCTGGATCCGCAGCGCGCCCTCCTCGACCACGACTGCGTAGGCCATGGACTCGGGCGCCTGACTCTCCACGATCTCGAACGTGCCCTCTCCGTACTGGGGGTCGTCCCAGGACCTGCGCGCGCCCGTGCCCCGGCCCGGTCCGGAGAACTCGGACGCCACGTCTCTCCAGACCGTCCATTCGTCCCACAGCGCCAGGGAGTCCAGATAGGGGAAGACCTGGTCGGGCTGCGCTCCGATGGCGATTTCCCGTTCCGCGGTCCAGGGCTGTGCGAGTAGGAAACCGACCCCGAGGAACGTGATTCCCGCCAACCCGAGCACGCCGAACACCGCAGCGAGGATCCGCTTGACGCGTCGTCCGTGAATCGGTGGTCGGCCGGGAGCGGAGGCCGGCGGCGGCGCGTGGCTCATGGGCTCGCCGGCTCGACGGTGGCGCTCCGCGACGCGAGCAACGGCTCGAGCAACGGCCACACGTTGTCGGCCATTCCCTCGTGGCCCTCGGCGGTGGGATGGATTCCGTCCTCCTGGTTCAACTCGGGAACGCCGCCCACGCCCTCGAGGAGAAACGGAACCAGGGGCAAGCCCTGGGACGATGCCAGGTCCGGGTAGACCTGCCGGAAGGCGGTCGTGTACCGGGATCCGAGGTTCGGGGGCGCCTCCATGCCCAGGATCACCACGTCGGCCTCCGGATGCCGGGCCTGGGTCTGTTGCACGATGGCGAGCAGGTTGTCCCGCAACGCGTCAATCTCCAGCCCACGTAGTCCGTCGTTGGCGCCGAGCTCGACGAGGAGAACGGCCACCGGCTGGTCCAACAGCCAGTCCAGGCGCCGGAGTCCCCCGGCGCTGGTATCGCCGCTCACGCCGGCGTTCACCACCCGGAACGGGAGTCCGGCCTCGTCGATTCGATCCTGCAGGACGCCCGGGTATGCCAGGTCCGGATCCTCGAGTCCCAACCCCGCCGTCAGGCTGGTGCCCAGGAACACGATGGCCTGGCGATCGTCGGTAGGTGCCTGCGCCGCAGCGGCCGATCCGACGCCGTCAGAACCTTCGGTGGCCCCGCGGCGTACCACGTCCGGGCCAGACGGGCGGCAGCCCGGGACGAGGCCGACGAGAAGGACCAGCCAGACGAGAAACCAAGGGTGGGGTTCGGACACGATGAAGATCTAGGCCAACGGCCTGGGCAAAGAGTATAGAAGCGGTGGTCGCACGCTTTCGGTCCTCAAGGACGTGGATCTTCTGGTTCCGTCCGAAACCTCGGTAGCGATCGTCGGACCCTCCGGAAGCGGCAAGACCACGCTCCTGGGCCTGCTCGCGGGTCTCGATCGTGCGACGACCGGGCGGGTCCAGCTGGGCGACCAGAATCTCCAGGCTCTTACCGAAGACGAGCGGGCCTTGTTTCGTGCACGCCACGTCGGCTTCGTGTTCCAGACGTTCCATTTGCTTCCCACGCTGACCGCACTGGAGAACGTGCTGGTGCCGCTGGAGCTGCTCGAACGCACCGTGCTCGACGACGGAACCCCGGCTCGCACCCGGGCGCAACAGCTCCTGACCCGGGTCGGTCTGGGCGATCGCATGGACCACTACCCGATCCAGCTTTCGGGGGGCGAGCAACAGCGCGTGGCGGTGGCCCGGGCGTTCGCCAACCAACCCCGGATTCTCTTCGCCGACGAACCCACCGGCAACCTGGACGCCGAGACCGGAGGTTCGATCGTGGATCTTCTGGAAGCCCTCAACCGGGAGGAACGGACCACCCTTGCGTTGGTCACCCACGACCCCGCGCTTGCCGAACGCGCGGACAGGGTCGTGCGGCTCGGCGCCGGCCGCATCGTGTCCGACAGCGCCCAGGGCGGCTTGTGAACTGGGGGTTCGCCACGCGGCTGGCATGGCGCGAGGGCAGGGGAGCCCTCCGCAAGACCGGGATCCACACCCTGGCCGTGGCCATCGGGGTGGGCGCTCTGGTCGCCGTGCACGGGTTCAGGGCCGATGCGGATCGCTCCATCCAGAACGAAGCCCGGGCGCTCATGGGCGCGGACATCCGTCTGTCTCGGAGGGACGCTCTTCCCGATTCGGTCCGCACGCTCGTGGACTCCCTGCAGGTAGCCGGGGCCCGGGTGGCGACCGTGGTCACCGTGCCGTCGATGGTCCTGTCCGAGCGCACGCAGACCGCTCGCCTGTTCCAGGTGCGCGCCGTGGACGGGGGGTGGCCGTTCTACGGGGACCCGTCGAGCGACCCGCCCCGATCCTGGCCCCCGGACGACG
>CAJIAX010000299.1_pt1 | contig 11089 bp, 10 predicted proteins | sample 9199251 | NCBI WGS metagenome assembly CAJIAX01 (sample SAMEA7708287, study PRJEB35096) | sediment metagenome | biome: marine neritic benthic zone biome [ENVO:01000025]; feature: sediment [ENVO:00002007]; material: shallow marine sediment [ENVO:03000034] sea grass bed [ENVO_01000059] ... | reverse complement strand
GTACGAGGCGCTGGAGGCGTCCGGGGGCGCTTCCGAGTTGAGTCAGCTTCTCGAGATGGGCTTCAGTCGGTCCGTCGTGCGGGGGCTCGAGACGAGGGGAGTGGTGTCGGTTCTGGACGAAGAGGTGATGCGGGATCCCTTCCGGGACACGGCGGCCGGACCGGCCCCGCAGCTGACCCCTACCGCGGATCAGGCGCAGGCGCTCGTCGCGCTGCGGGCGGCCCTGGATACGCGGTCGCCACGGCCGGCCCTGCTCCGTGGCGTGACGGGCTCGGGGAAGACGCTGGTCTACATCGAGTTGCTCAAGACGGTGCTGGAGCGAGGGCAGGGCGCCGTGGTGCTGGTGCCCGAGATCGCGCTGACCCCCCAGACCGTGTCTCGTTTTCGCGCCCAGTTCGGAGACGAGGTGGCGGTCCTCCACTCTGCCCTGTCCGATGGCGAACGGTATGACGCCTGGCGACAGCTACGGTCGGGCGCCAAGCGAATCGCCGTGGGCGCCCGGTCGGCGATCTTCGCCCCGGTCCGGGACCTGGGGGTCATCGTCGTGGACGAGGAACACGACTCGAGCTACAAACAATCCGAGGCCCCACGGTACAACGCTCGAGACCTGGCGGTGGTGCGGGCCAAGCAGCTCGGGGCGCTCTGCGTCCTGGGCAGCGCGACGCCGTCCCTGGAGAGCTGGGCCAATGCCAGCAAGGGCAAGTTCGACCTGCTGACCCTTCCCGAGCGGGCCACCGGCGCCAAGCTTCCCGACGTGGAGGTGATCGACCTTCGCGAGGTTCGTCGTCGGGCGAAGGAGGAAGGCCTGGGGGCCGGCCGGGAAGAGGGGGGTGGAGGGATCGTGCTGACGCCCCTGTTGGTGGCCGCGGTCAAGACGCGCCTGGCCCGGTCCGAGCAGGTCATCCTCCTGTTGAACCGACGAGGATACGCCAGCTTCATCCAGTGCCGGGAGTGCGGCGACGTGGGCTCCTGTCCGCGGTGCTCGGTGTCCCTGACCTACCATCGCACCGCCTCCCGCCTGCTGTGCCACCACTGCCGCTACGAGGAGCCGGCGCCCCGCCGCTGTCCCCGGTGCGGCAGCACGGACCTGTCCTATCGTGGGTTGGGGACCGAGCAGGTCGAGCGGGTCGTCGCGGAGGTCTTCCCACGCTCCCGGATCGCCCGCATGGACGTGGACACCACCGGAGGCAAGTGGTCCCATCAGGAGATCCTCGGGAGGGTCGAGCGCGGCGAGGTGGACATCCTGCTCGGCACCCAGATGATCGCCAAGGGGCTGGATTTTCCCCGCGTCACACTGGTAGGTGTCATCAACGCCGACGTGGGCATCCACCTGCCGGACTTCCGGGCCAGCGAGCGCACGTTCCAACTCCTGAGCCAGGTGGCGGGCCGGGCCGGTCGCGGGCCGTTGGGCGGGCAGGTGCTGATCCAAACCGCCCTGCCCGAGCACTACGCCATCCGGGCCGCGGTGCAGCACGACTACGTCGGCTTTGCCGAGCGGGAGCTGTCCGAGCGGGTCGATCCGCCCTACCCACCCCACAGGCGGCTCATCAACGTCGTGGCGTCGAGCCCCGACCCGGAGCTGGCCGCCACCGCCGCCGAGGGTGGCGTGCGCTGGATCCGAACCTGGTTGGGGCGCCATGCCATGGAGGATCGGGTGGCCATGGTCGGTCCGGCCCCGTCTCCCATCGAGCGCCTGCACGGTCGCTGGCGGTGGCACTTCTTCGTGCGCAGCGAATCGCCGACGGCCCTCGATCAGGTGTCTCGTGCATTCTCCGCGAGCTTCAAGCCCACCGGGGGGGACGTCCGGGTCGTGCTGGACCGGGACCCGACCGCTCTCCTCTGAGGGCTTCCTGGCCTCCTGGACAGCGGCTCGATCCGCACCTCTCCCGCCCGTGTATCGCTACCGGACCGCCCGCGATTCGCGTTGGCGTCGTCACCGGCACGAGTGTAGTTTCCGGGCAGGTTTGGGTTTTCATCGGGCCGCGCGGTCCGGCCCGTTTCGACCGGTCGGACGAGGAGCGGCCCTCCAGGGGGAGTCTGCATGGGTTGTCTGGCGTTGAACGCCTCGTTCGAGCCCCTCACCATCGTACCGGCTCGTCGAGCGGTTCGGCTGGTCATGGACCGGAAAGCCGAGATCATCGAGGCGGATCAGCTGCGCTCGTTTCGCTCGGCTCACGAAACCGTTCCGTGTCCGTTGGTCATCCGGTTGGTTCGGTTCGTCCGCGTTCCCCGTCGGTTCCGTCGGCAGGTCACCAACACCTTCCTGTTCGCCCGTGACGCGTACACCTGCATGTACTGCGGCCGGCATCGGGAAGACCTGAAGGGCCGGCAGTTTCTCACCCGGGATCACGTGATCCCTCAGTCCCGTGGCGGAGACAACGCCTGGGAGAACGTCGTGACCGCCTGCTCGCCCTGCAACAATCGCAAGGGAAACAAGCTTCCCGTCGAAGCCGGGATGAAGCTGCTCACCCAGCCCTCCGAGCCCAACCATGTCCAGCTGGTCTGGGCCGTGCGTCGGGTGACGCCGGTTCAGGCGAAGTACATCTCGATGTTCTACGGGGCGGACGGGTTGGAGCTCCTTCGGCCCGAGCACGACATCGAGCTCCGCCAGTACCTCACCGACTGAGGACGGAGGCGGCAGCCGACCGCGACGCGATCGATCCCATCCCTGCCGAGCGTTGGGGTGGAGCCTACTCGTCCAGCCAGGCGTAGGGCCGCTCGTAGAACTGCCCCGATCCCCGGACCGTGCCGTCCCCGGCGTGTTCTTTCCAGTGGATGATCCAGCCGCGGATGGGATCCTGGGACAGCTCGTACGTGAAGCCGTTCTGATCCACGCGCTCGGCGAGGAAGCGGGCGAGGGGAACCGGCAGGTTGGGAAGACCGTCCACCGTGTAGCTATCCACCTCGCCGTTGAACTCGGCCCGGGTGTGGGAATCGCTGACCTTGAGCGCCCGGACGGCCTCTTCCACGGCGGCGACCACTTCGCGTACCCGATCCGGAATGGCGCTCCCGGTGCTGCTCCTCAGCGCCCGCAGGAGCTCGGTCGTGCCGTCGGAGTCCAGATCCGTCCGCACGGCCTCCAGTTGTTGGAGGGCGCGATCCTGGATGCGCAGGAGGCGCTGCACGTCTCGGGCGGTCTTGGGCGGGTCTTCGTTGTTCCAGGCCATGAGGGTCCTGGCTCGAGGGTCGATGTGCGCTTCTAGATTGGGTTTCGACCTCTTCCGGCCGGTTCGGAAGCAGTTCGGCCCCAGGTGCCGGTTCGGATCGGCGCGTGTCGGCGGGCGAATATGGTAAAATGTGCGGCCCCAGGCGAACCATTTGCCGCGGTGTGGACGCGACGGCTCGGTGGCGCAACACCCCGCCCCGGCGGGCAAACCCGGACCCGTCAACGAGTTCGATACGACTGACGCGGCTCGTCGTGCAGGGGTGCAACACACATCGCTCCGAGCACGGGAGTTGCCCAGCCTCATGGGTGCCGTCGCTCCCGGGACGGCAGGCGCCGACTGCACGAAGCATGAACCCGCGGCGCACGTACGATCGGACGTCGTATTCAGGGAAGGGCGCCGGAGCCTGTGTCGGGGGAGGATCCGCCGATGCGTCTACTTCGGGAGCCTGACCGGTGCCCTTCCCGTCCGTCCGACCCCTCCCAGACTTGACGCTGCGCCCCCCGCAGCGCCGGATCTCGACGCCCCGCGTACCGCCACCGCTTGAGTGGAGTGCAGGGTACGGTGTAGTCTGGCTCATGACCGATGAACCGAAGGAGCCGAAGCCCCGCCCCGGCCCGCCTCCATCCGCCGGCGAGGGACTCCCCTCGGCACGCCCGCCCCAATCCGGCTCCCCGCCCACCGCGAAGCCCGAAGCGGCTCGGCCGGAAAAGCCGCAACCGGCCCGTCCGGAAAAGCCGCAATCGGCGCGTCCAGAAAAGCCGGAGTCGGCCCGCCCGGACAAGCCGGAGTCGGCGCGCCCCACGCCCGTTCGGGAGGCGATGGCCACCGACACGGAAGAGATTCCCGAGCAGCAAGCTCGGGAGCTCACGGTGGAGGGCACTCGATGGGTCGCGCGTGTCGCCGGTCGAGGCCTCACGGGGATGCCGGGAGAGCCAGGCGCTCCCCTCCTCCATATCACGTTCCACGAAGCCGACGCGTCTCAACCGCCGGCTCGCGAGTTCCTCATGATCGGCACGACCCTCGACACCGTTTCGGACGAGGAGCTGGAGGAGCTGTTCGCCGACTCCCGTCCCTACCACGAGCCCAAGCCTGCCGAGCGCCCCCGTCGTCGAGGTCGGCGCGGCGGACGCTCCTGACGAGACCTCGCTCGTTCGCAGCGAGTCGAGCGGACCTGCCCCACGAGGCTGGATCCAACCGGTCTCGGGGCCGCCGATCGAGGGCTTCTCGACCAGGCGGAACATCCGCGGTCGGGCCCTGTACTTCTAGTCGCACGCAACGTCAATCCTCACAACGTGTTGAGGGTATGCCCAGCCCCCGGGCGCCGACGTTGGTCCTTCGACCTGGGCAGGAGTGACACAGGTGGAAGACGCCGATCACTTCGACTCCGAAGAGAGAGCAATATGCACCAGGCAAGCGGGGGCGCCGGCCGGACCATTGGGAATGCCGGAGACCGGAACCCTCAGACACGTCTACCCAGGGGTCCCAGGCAGCTACGGGGCATCGTGATCGCGAACGGATCGCCGCCCAGCGGTGCGGTGGTCCCGCCGCCGACCGTCGTGGCGTTCATCTGGGGGGGCAAGGTCAGGCCCGTGCCCGGGCTGCCGTACGGACGCCTGCGCGGCGCCGCCTGAATTCCGGTTCGACCGGTACCGCCCGTGACCATGCCCGGTTAGGTTGGCGTCGACTCCCGCCCCCGACCGGATGCGGCCTCAACACATCCCACCATCCGTGTGTCTTCTATGGGTGAACGCGACTCGATTGCAGACGCCGAGTTGGTTCGTCGTTCCCTACAAGGGGATACGGACGCCTTCGGTGCCCTCGTCGATCGCTACGCCCGTGCCGCCTATGCGGTGGCCATGTCGGTCACCGGGCGGCACGAAGATGCCGAAGATGCAGCACAGGAGTCGTTCCTCGTCGCGCTTCAACGCCTCGAGGAATGCCGTAAGCCGGATCGGTTCGGGGCATGGCTGATGACCATCGTCCGGAACCGATCCCGGAACCTGGTTCGGCGGGAAGTGCTGCGGGACACGGACCCCATACCGGCGGCTGCCGGTTCGAAGGGTCCGACGCCCGAAAAAGACACGGAGCAGAGCGAACTGCGTGCGCAGCTCGAAGGCGCCCTCGCCCAGCTCCCTGAAGTGCAGCGAGAGATCGTGTTATTGCACGACCTGGAAGGATGGAAGCACCGCGAGATCGCGGAACGCTTGAGTCTGCCCTCCGGGACGGTGCGGTCTCACCTGCACTTCGCACGCAAGACCCTGCGTGCGGCTTTGCGGCCGACGCTGGAGCAGGAGTGACGTTGACAGAACATCAGGGACGACCGGCCGGCCGACGCCGGACGGTCGCAGGATAGAAAAGGAAACGATAGATGGAAAACCACGATCCCCGGACTTCATTGGCGTTCCTGGATCCTGAAGCGGGAGATTCGGGATACTGGTACCGATTCCGCCACCGGGTCATGGTCCTGGCCGGACCGGAATTGGCGCGGCGTCGAGCCGCTCGGCCGGTCACGGTGGGCGACGTGGTCCTGGGGTGGCGAAACGCCCTGGTGCCCACGGCCCTTCTTGCGGCTGCCCTCGCGGGCTTGTTGCTCATGCAGGACCGGGGCCTTCAGACGGCGCCTCAGGGCGGGTACGAAGAGCTCATGGTCAGTGGCCTGGAAGAGTCGATCCCGGCGGTGCTGGTGACCTCCCTAACGGATGACGGAGCTTCGTTGTCCTCTGAGGGGAGCTTCTGATGGAGCAGAACTCCCGGACCCGTCTCACGACGGCCGGAATCCTTCTGCTGGTGTTCGCCAGCGGCTCCCTGGTCGGGATGGCGTTCGACAAGGGAGGCGACGTATCGGCCGCGGAGACGCCGGTCGAGGCGGAGCCGGCGGTCGAAGCCGACGCAGAAGGCGACGGCGACGGCGACGCCAACCGGGGCCGCCGCATGATCGATCGCATCGAGTTGAGCGACGCGCAGCGGGCGTCGGTGGACGCGATCATCGAGGGGCACCGGGCCCGCATGGACTCCCTGAACGCGGAGTTCAGGGCCACGTACTACCCGCGGTTCTACGGCATCGTAGACAACACCCGCGGGATGATCATGGAAGAGCTCACCGACGAGCAGGCCGCGACGTATCAGGGGCTGCTCTCGGATTGGGATACGGAGAACCCGCGGGACGAGCGTGAGGAGTTGCCGTTCCGGCGCAGAAACTGAGAAGACGATGAGGATTGGGCCTAAAAGAGCGCTCTGGGGCATGCCCGCCGGGGCGCTCTTCATTTTTGCCGCGGCGCTCGCGGCGCAAGAGACGCCCACAGCGAACGAACTGGCGGTCGGTCAGCGCATTGGCCTCGACGACGCCATCGAGCGGGCTCTGATCCGCAGCCCCGACCTGGCGCAGGCGAATGCGTCCCTGAACAACGCCAGGACAGACGACAAGGTCAGCCTGGGAGACCTCTTCCCCACGCTGAACGCGTCTGCCGGTTCGTCCATGGCGAGCACGAGCCGTTTCGACCCGAACACCGATCGGGTGGTGAGCGGCAGCGCCAACTCGTACAACGCAGGCCTCTCCAGCAACTTCACGATCTTCGAGGGCGGGCGTCGCTTCAGCGAACGCACCCGTACCCGGACGGGGCTGGAGGCTGCGACGGCCAACCTGGAGGATCGACGATTCCAGGTTCGGCTCCAGACCAAGCAGCTCTTCTTCGGAGCCCTGGAGCAGGCCGAGCTCGTGGACGTGGCCCGGTCCAGGCTGGACCAGGCGCTCCAGAGCCTGGAGCTGGTCCGACGGCGGGCGGAGCTGGGCGTGGCGACGACATCCGATTCCCTCCGTGCCCGCCTGGAGTGGGTGAACTCCCAGCAGGCGGTGCTCCAGGCGGAGACCATCGCCCAGGCGGCCCGTTTCGCGCTGGGACGTCAGGTCGGGGTGCCGGGACCCGTCGTACCGGAGCCACCGGCGGACCTGGATCCGACCGCGCTCGGGTTCACCCGGGAAGAGGCGGTGGCAGAGGCCGAAACTTCGTCCCCGTCGGTACGGGCTGCGGCCGCGAGCGAGCAGTCTTCCGCAGCGTCGGTCCGGTCGGCGAAGTCCGCCTGGTTGCCTTCCCTGAACCTCACGGGGAGCTACAACTGGAACAACGGCGACTTCTCGTTCAACGACGGACTGACCAGTTGGAACGTGCGGTTCGGGGTTTCGTACCCCCTGTTCAACGGGTTCAGCCGAGAGGCGTCGATCGCCCGGGCACAAGAAAGTCAGTACGTGGCTCGTATGCAGGCGCAGGACACACAACTGGCGGCCCGGCAGCAGGCCGACGCGGCCATGGACATCCTTCGCACGTCCGAGGAGGCCATCGTCATCGCCCGGGAGGCGGTGGCGGTCGCCGAGGAGGATCTACGAGTGGTCCGTGAGCGCTACCGGCTCGGCGTGGCCACCATCCTGGACCTGGTCGCCAGCCAGGTGTCCCTCGACCAGGCCGGAACGGATTGGGTCACGGCCCGCTACAACTACGTGCTGGCTCGGGCGGAGCTCGAGGCAATCCTGGGGAGGGAACTGTGACGAACGACATCGTCATCAGGTCGGAGGGGTTGAAGAAACACTATGAGCTGGGTGCCGAAACGGTCCGGGCACTGGACGGCGTCGACCTGGTCATCGAGGCCGGGGAGTTCGTCGCGATCATGGGCCCGTCGGGAAGCGGTAAGTCCACGTTCATGAACCTGGTCGGCTGTCTGGACACGCCCACCGAGGGCAAGTACTGGCTGAACGGTGAATTCGTCAGCGATCTCAGCGACGATCAGCTCGCCAGCGTGCGCAACCGGTCCATCGGATTCGTGTTCCAGACCTTCAACCTGCTGCCCAGGGCCACCGCCCTCCACAACGTCGAGCTGCCCTTGATCTACGGGGGCATGGGCGCCAAGGAGCGAAAGCAGAAGGCCAAGGAGGCGCTGGAGCTCGTGGGGTTGGGAGACCGCATGGACCACCGCCCACCCGAGTTGTCCGGGGGACAGCGTCAGCGGGTGGCGATCGCACGGGCTCTGGTCAACGATCCGGCGCTGCTGCTCGCCGACGAGCCGACCGGGAATCTGGACTCGCAGACCAGCAACGAGATCATGCAGATCCTCTCGAGCCTCCACGAGCAGGGTCAAACGGTGGTGCTCGTCACCCACGAGCCCGACATCGCCGAATTCGCGACCCGTCAGGTACACCTCAGAGACGGTGTTATCGAGAGGGACTTCGTACAGGAGCCGGCCCATGCGCCGGGGTATTCCGTTGAATAGATCATACGTGGCTGTCGCTGCCCTGGCCCTGGTGGCCGGGGGATGCACCGAACAGGGAGAATCCGCCGAGGCCAGCTCGGTGCTTACTGCCCTCGCCGAGCGCGGGGACCTGTCCATCACTGCCGAGGCCACGGGGTCCATCGAGCCCATCCGGACCGTCGAGGTCAAGTCCAAGGCATCGGGCGAGATCCTTCGTCTCCACGTGGACGTGGGCGACCGGGTCGAGGCCGGCGAGCTGCTCGCCGAGGTCGACCCCCGGGACGTGCGCAACGGGCTCAATCAGGCCCAGGCCGACCTCCAGGTGGCCGAGGCCCGCATGGGCATCGCCCAGGCCCAGCGGGATCGTTCCAACGAGCTCATGGAGGCCGGGGTCATCACCGCCGAGGAGCACGAGTCCAAGGATCTGGAATACGCCAACGCGCAGGCGGCCCTGACCCGTGCCACCACCAACCTCGAGCTGGCCGAGCTCCGGATGTCCGACGTGACCATCCGGGCCCCCTCGGCCGGCACCATCCTGACCAAGAATGTCGAGATGGGGCAGGTCATCCAGTCCGCGTCCGGCAACGTTTCGGGCGGCACGGTGCTCATGCTCATGGCCGACCTGAACGAGATGCAGGTGCGGACCCTGGTGGACGAGACCGACATGGGCGAGATCCGGCCCGGCATGCGGGCGGACGTGGACGTCGAGGCGTTCCCGAACCGGGCGTTCACCGGTGACGTGCTCAAGATCGAGCCCCAGGCCGTGGTTCAGCAGAACATCACCATGTTCCCGGTCATCGTCACCCTGGAGAACCGGGACGGCTTGTTGAGGCCCGGCATGAACGCCGAGGTCACGGTCCTGATTGCCGAGGAGCTCGGGACCCTGACGATCCCCAACAACACGGTCGTCCAGATGCAGCAGGTGGCGCCCGCGGCCATGGTCCTCGGGCTCGACCCCAACGAGCTGAACATGGATCGTTCCGTGTTCGCCGACCTCCAGCGACAAGCCCGGGGCGTTACACCCGCCGGCGCTGACGAAGGGGCGACCGCCGACGCGTCACCGGACGATTCGGAGCCGTCCGTGGACGTGGCATCCATCCGGGCCAAGGTCCAAAGCGGTGAGATCAGCCGGGACTCGGCCCGGGTCCTGTTCCAGGCGGCAGGCGGCCGCCCGGGAGCCCAGGGAAGGCCCGGCGGCGGCCAGCCCGGAGCCGCCGGGGGCGATGGTGCTCTCGGGGCAGGGGCGAACGGGGCGTTCGGACAAGGGAACGGGCAGGGACAAGGGGCCGAACGGTTCCGTCCGGCGTTCGTGTTCGTCGTGGCTGCGGACGGCACCATCGAGGCCCGGCCGGTGCTCACCGGTCTCAGCGACTGGGACCGCACCCAGGTCGTGGCCGGCCTGGCCGAGGGTGAGCAGGTGGCCCAGATCGGCGCCGCCCAGCTGCAGGCCCAGCAACAGGAATTCCTGAACCGGGTGCGGAGCCGGCGGGGAGGACCCTTCTAGTGCAGATGTTCCTGGAAATCGTGCTCGTGGCGCTGGCGGCCATCCGCCAGAACGCCATGCGGTCGATCCTGACCACGCTGGGCATCGTCATCGGCATCGCGGCCGTCATCGCCGTCGTGGCCCTGGGCGAAGGCGCCCAGATCCGGATCGAGGAGCAGATCCAGGCCGCGGGCACCAACGTCCTGACCGTGCGGCCGGGCCAGAGCCGCTGGCGGGGCGTCGGGAGCGGAAACGCCCGCATGTACACGTCGGACGCCGAGGCCCTGCGGGACAATTCGAACGGCGTGCTCACCGTGGCGCCGGAGGTGTCGAGCCGCCTCCAGGTCTCGTACCAGCGCTGGAACTCCAGCAACGACGTGGTCGGCACCTGGCCCTCGTATTTCGACGTCTACAACCACGAGCTCATCGAGGGCCGCTGGTTCAACGAGGGTGAGGAGCAGGGCAGGCGGCGGGTGGCCGTGCTCGGCAACCACGTGCTCGAAGAGCTGGGCGAGGTGCCTCCGTCCGTCATGATCGGCCAGACGATCCAGATCAGGGGTGTGCCGTTCGAAGTGATCGGCGTACTGGCCGAAAAGGGCTCCGCCGCCTGGATCAACCCCGACGACGACATCTTCATTCCCCTGTCGACGGCCCTGTACCGGGTGTCCGGGGGCAAGGACTACCTCCGGGCGGTGTACGCCGCCGTCGAAAGCCCGGAGCAGATGGACCTGGCGTACGGGGAGATCGACCGGATCATGCGTCGGGAGCATCGCCTCGCGCCCGGCGAGGACGTCGACTTCAACATCAGCAACTCGGCGGACATGATCGCCACGTTCAACGAGACGAATCAAACGTTCTCGCTGCTCCTGGCGGCCATCGCCGGCGTGAGCCTCGTCGTGGGCGGCATCGGCATCATGAACATCATGCTGGTGAGCGTCACGGAGCGCACCCGGGAAATCGGCGTCCGCAAGGCCTTGGGCGCCACCCGGCGCAACGTCATGTTCCAATTCTTGATCGAAGCCCTGGTCCTTTGCGTCCTCGGGGGGATCATCGGTGTCTTCGTGGGCGTCGGCGGAGCGGCGGCGCTGACCTATTTTGCCGAGTGGCGTACGGTCATTTCGCCCCAGGCCGTCGGAGTGGCCCTGGCGTTCAGCGCCGGCATCGGCCTGTTCTTCGGCATCTGGCCGGCTCGCCGAGCCGC
>CAJIAX010000179.1_pt1 | contig 11132 bp, 5 predicted proteins | sample 9199251 | NCBI WGS metagenome assembly CAJIAX01 (sample SAMEA7708287, study PRJEB35096) | sediment metagenome | biome: marine neritic benthic zone biome [ENVO:01000025]; feature: sediment [ENVO:00002007]; material: shallow marine sediment [ENVO:03000034] sea grass bed [ENVO_01000059] ... | reverse complement strand
GTCTACATCGCAGGCGCCCGCCAGGACCGAACGCCGATCCGCTCCCACACCCGCTCCGGGTCCACGAGCTGGCCGTCCTTGAGCACGAGCACCGTTTGCCGGATGTCTTCGATGCGCTCGTCGGGCCGGCCCTGGACCAGGACCAGGTCGGCGGCCTCGACGACCTCGATCCGGCCGACCTCGGCGTCCATGCCGGCGATCCGTGCGGCGCCCGCCGTTGCGATCGTCAGCACCTCCGGCGCCGGGATTCCCGCGAGCACGTAGTTCTCCAGTTCCCGATGCAGGGCGAAGCCGGCCAGGGCGTCGGTTCCGGCGACGATGGGAACGCCGATCTCGTGCAGACGCGCCACCCATTCGCGCATGGCCACGATCGTCTCCTGGTGTCGGATGTCAAGCTCCGGATCGTCCACCGGCAATCCGCCCCCCAGGTATCCCCGCCGCACGGTCGGCGGCAGTCGGTCGGCGAAGGGGTCGGCGTCTGGAGAAACCTCGCCGGGCCGGCCCCCGAACAGACCTTCGAATGCGGTCACCGTAGGATCCACCACCACTCCGTTGTCCACCAGGAGCTGGAAGAACGCCTGGACGCTGTCCGAATCCAGGTCCAGGTCGGGTCCCCGGCGGCCCACCTCGGTGAAGCGGACCGGCGTCCGGGTGTCCAGGGTGTCCCCCAGGAAGTTCAGCATCAGCATGTTCGTGTGTTGGATCTCGTCGAAGCCGGCCTCGACGGCCTGCTGCGCCGTCATACCCGACGGGATGTGGCCGCTCACCTTGAGGCCCCTGGCGTGGGCGTGTTCGACGATCACCGGCACCAGCTCCGGCAGGATGGAACTGTACATCTTGATCTGGACGTGGCCCGACTCGGCATAGTCGTCGATGGCCGCCCGGACCTCCTCCGGAGTGTCCACCAGGACCCGGGTGGGTCCGGCAAACGGCCCAGGACCGTCCATGAAGCCGGCGAGCACGACTCGGGGTCCCAGGGTGCTGCCGTCGTCCCAGCCGTCCCGGCGGACCAGCAGAGGCTCGGTGTCGTTGGCCAGGTCCCGGATCGTGGTCACACCAGCCGAGATGTTGAGCAAGCCGTCGATGTCCTGGGCGTGGGCGTGCATGTCGAACAGGCCCGGGAGCAGGGTACGGCCCTCACCGTCGACGACTCGGGCCCCCGACGGGACCTCGATGGACGGACCGGGGCCCAGTTCCTCGATCCGGCCGTCCCTGACCAGCACGGTCTGCCCTTCGTTCACCTCGCCGTCCGAGAACACGCGCACGTCCGTGAATGCGACCACCTCCGGTCGTTCCACGATCTCGGCCGCCGCGGACCGGAACCACTCCGTCTGGGCGTCTTCCTGTACAGCCACGAGGGTTTCGAGCTGGTCCTCCCACCCCGCCGGCACGAGCGACAGCCACCCCGACGCCGTAGCGAAATACCGCCGGTCCTGATCCAACCAAACGAAGCTGGGCGTGAAGCCGAGTCCGGACAGGCGGTGGAGCGTGACCGTCCGGGAGGAGCCGCCGGGGCCAGTCACGTCCAACGAGGTAATGGCCTCCACTGTAGCCTCGCCCGAGGGCAGGAGCGGGATCATGCCGCCGGCCCGAAGCGCTGCCGTCGCCAGCTGGGCCGATTCCCAGAACACGTTGTTGAACGGGAGGTAGAACGCACCGTCTCCGACGGCCCTCGTGCCGGACTCGGCCTGGCTTTCCCAGACGTACTGCCCGGCCTCGACCCCGAACCGCTCCTCGACCGGTGACTTCAAGTAGTCGTTGCCAACGATCTCGACGGCCCGTGGCCGACCCTGTTCGTCGAGTTGGTACGTGGCCTGGAGATCGGGCCCCCTGCCCCGGTCGTTGAACGCGAAGGTGACGTGGGCCCCCTCGGCGTCGAGGACCACCGTGGATTCCCCGGCGTGGTTGCCCTGGATGAGCACGACATAGGACAGCGTGTCCGTTTGAGCGGGCCCGGAGGCGGTGAGCACGGCCGCCATCAGGAGGCCGGCGGTCATGCCCAGACCTCCTCGAAGACCCGCAGGAAGTTGCCGCCCAGGATGTTGCCCACGTCTTCGTCCGAGTAGCCGTGCTCGAGCAGGCGTTCGGCCACCCCCGCGATTTCGGCGTAGTCGCTGAAGCCCTCGATGTTGCGCATCGGCGAGCGCACGTCCGACGTCACCAACTCGTTGTAGCGGGCCGTGAAGGCCGTGTAGGCCGGAGCGCCGAATGGATCGCGTTCGTAGATGGGGTACGTGCCGATGGACATGTCGGTGCCGACCCCGATGTGTTCTGCGCTGCCGGTGAGCTGGGCCACGTGGTCGATGTGCTCGAAGAAGTCGTCCAGGGTCGGCCGTTGGGTCATGTCCGGCTTCAGTACCAACGGCCCCCAGGAGACGAGGCCGATCACCCCGCCCCGGGACGCGCACGCCCGGATCTCTTCGTCGCTGATGTTCCGGACGCTGGGCACCAGAGCCGCCGCGTTCGAGTGGCTGAACACCACCGGCTGGGCGCTGTGGTCGATGATCTCCAGGGTCGTCGTGTGGCCCGTGTGGCTCAGGTCGATGACGATGCCCACCCTGTTGCACTCCTCCACCACCCGCTGCCCCAAGAGCGACAACCCGCCGTCCGCCCGGTCCAGGCACCCACCGCCCAGGTGGTTGTTGGCGCTGTAGACCAGGTTGAGCATGCGGAGCCCCGCCTCCTGGAAGGCCTGGACCCGGCTCAGGTCGTACCCGACGAAGTCGCCGCACTGGGAGGCCAGGAGCAGACCCGCCTTCCCTTCCCGCTTCAGGCGGGGCAGATCGGCGGCGGTGCGCACCACCTCCAGCCCTTCCTGCTCCCGGGCGATGGCGTGCCAGTACATCATGCCGTCGAGAGCGGCCGCAGCGTCGAAGTGGGGACGCCAGGCGGTTACGGCGTACGCGGTCACGCCGTGACGATGCGCCAGGTGGAAATCCCCGTCCGGCCACATTTGCATGCAGGAGTCGATGTATACGTAGGGGTGGTCTTCCTCCAGGACCGAGTGGACCGACTTGCCCGCGTCGCACGCTTGGAGCGTGCCCGGAGGTTGGTCCGAATCCTGCCCTTCGACGATTCCGGGAACGGCCACGCCGGCGACAGCGGCTGTCTTCAGGAAGTCTCGACGGCTGGGTGACATGGATCGCGCTCCAGGACTGAGGAATGGAAGGGCAAGATCAGTCACGGGGTCCGGGTCCTGCAAGCGCGGGAGGGGCCCGGTGAGACCTGCTTCCCAGGTAACACCTCGAGTAAGATCGGCGCCCAGAGGTTCACTTCCCGCCTCGAGGGAACGACATTCCAAGCGACACCGACTCGAGGTTCTCCCCCGTACCGCCGGCTTCTTTGCCTCAATGACCGATTCCGACAAGATCCACTTCCTGCCGCAGCGCATTCGCGGCCTTTCCGACCTGGCCCACAACCTCTGGTGGAGGTCGGACAGTCAAGCCCGGTCGCTCTGGCGCCGCGTCGACGCGCCTGTCTGGGTCGCGACCCGCCACAACCCGATCCAAACGCTCCGCGAGACGGACCCCGGCCGGTTGGCCGAGCTGGCCCGGGACCCCGAGTTCCTGGCCCTCTACGACGACGTCATGGCCGAATTCCGCAACGTGCTGGCGGGTCAGGAGACCTGGTTCCGCCGGGAGTTCCCGGACGTCTCGATGGCCCACCCGGTGGCCTACTTCTGCGCCGAATTCGGGCTTCACAACTCCATCCCGATCTACTCGGGCGGCCTCGGCGTGCTGGCTGGCGACCACTGCAAGGCGGCGTCCGACCTGGGCGTGCCGTTCATCGGCGTGGGACTACTGTACTCGAAAGGGTACTTCGACCAGAAGGTGAACCTGGACGGGTGGCAGGAGAACTCCGACGAGCACTTCGATCTACGGGACATGCCCCTGGTGCGGCTGGCCGGGCCAGACGGATCGTATCGGATCGCGGAGCTCGAGACCTCGGGCCGGATGATCGGGATCGGAGCCTGGCAGCTGGACGTCGGCAGAATTCGCCTGTACCTGCTGGACACGGACCTGCCCGAGAACGCCGCCGAGGACCGAGGCCTCACGTATACGCTCTACGGCGAAGGACAGGAATACCGCCTCAAGCAGGAGTGGCTCCTGGGCGTCGGCGGGGTGCGAGTGCTGCGCGCTCTGGGGGTGGAGCCGGGGGCGTGGCATGCGAACGAGGGACACGCCGCGTTCATGCTCGTGGAGCGGCTCCGTGAGCGACTCCAGGCCGGCGAACCCTGGGACGACGCGGTCCGTCAGGTCCGCACCCACTCGATCTTCACGACCCACACGCCGGTGGCGGCTGGACACGACACGTTCAGCGCCGACCGGGTCATGGGCGTGGTCGACGGCTACCACGAGCAGCTCGGGATCGACGAGGGGACGTTCATGAGTCTCGGGAAGAACCCGTCCGCCAACGACGGACGCTTCCACATGACCGCCGCGGCCGTTCGTCTCAGCGCTCACGTGAACGGTGTCTCCCGGCGTCACGGGCAGGTCAGTCGGGATATCTGGAAGTCCCTTTGGCCGGGCCGGGAGGCGAACCGGGTCCCCATCGGGCACGTGACCAACGGTGTGCATCTCAACTCCTGGATGTCACACCCCCTCATGGAGCTCCTGGAAGAGATCTTCGGTCCGGACTGGACCAAGGACCCGCCGGAAGGCGAGGCCTGGAACTCGGTCCTCGACGTGGACGACGAGCGAATCTGGGACATCCACATCAGCCGCAAGGCCAAGCTGCTCGAATTCGCCCTGGAACAGGCCCGAACGCGGTGGAAGACCCAGTGGAAAGAGGCCGCCCACCTGGTAGGAGCCGGCACGCTGTTCCGCACCGAGCCGTTCACCATCGGGTTCGCCCGGAGGTTCGCGAGCTACAAGCGGGGCGCCCTGCTCTTCCGCGACGAGGAACGGCTGATCCACTTGCTCACCGACATCCGTCGGCCCGTCCAGCTGGTGTTCGCAGGCAAGGCCCACCCGGCCGACGACGACGGCAAACGGGTGCTCCAGCGGGTCTGGCAAGCGTCCCGAGACCCCAAGTTCGAGGGCCGGGTGGCTTTCCTGGAGGACTACGACCTCCACGTCGCGCATCACATGGTCCAGGGCGTGGACCTCTGGCTCAACCTTCCTCGCGTTCCGAAAGAGGCGTCCGGAACCAGTGGCATGAAAGCGGCTCTGAACGGCGTGCCCCAGCTGAGCACGCTGGACGGCTGGTGGGCCGAGGCCTTCAACGGCGTCAACGGCTGGGCACTACCGCTGGCGGAAGGCGGCCCCGAAGAGGTGGACGCGCAGGACTACCGGTCGCTGATGGAGATCCTGGAGCGGGAGGTCGTGCCCGAGTTCTACGATCGGGACGAAGCGGACCTGCCCCGGGCGTGGATCCAGCGCATGAAGCAGTCGATCGTGGAGGGGGGCAAGTTCTTCACCACGGGTCGGATGGTCCAGGAGTACACGACCCGGTACTACGTCCCGGCTCTGACCTCGGACCTGAAGACCGACGACCGTCCGGAGTTCGACGCCCCCAGCTTTCTCGAAGGCGCGCCCGCCGGGACCTGATCCGGGGGTCGGTGGTCCAGCCTCAGTCGGCTTCCCGCTTGAGGACGAGGACCGAGAATCCGGGTAGCGGAATCATCACCCGGTGAGCTCGGCCCCGGGTCGGCTCGGCCCGACCGTCGACCAGGGACGGAACCGGCAGACCCTCGCCGCCGTACACGGGATCGTCCGAGTTCAGGACCACCCGGTACCTGCCGGCTACGGGCGTGGGAATCACGAAGTCCTCGCGAGAATCCGGCGTGAAGTTGAGAGCGACCAGGACGGGATCTTGGCTGCCCGGCTCCCCTCGCATGAACGAAAGGGTCATCCCCTCGACGTCCTCGTGGTCCAGCCACTCGAAGCCGTCCGGTCGGAAGTCGGTACGATGCAAACCGGGCTCGGAGCGATACAATCGATTGAGGTCCCGAACGAGACGACGCATCCCGGTATGGTAGTCGAACCCCTCCAGGGCCCAGTCGACCTGCCCGTCCGCGTTCCACTCGGCCCATTGGGCCAGCTCCCCGCCCATGAACAGGAGCTTTTTTCCGGGGTGCATCCACTGGTAGGCCAGCAGGAGCCGGAGGTTGGCGAACTTCTCCCTGTCGTTTCCAGGCATCTTGTTGATCAGGGACCCCTTGCCGTGCACTACTTCGTCATGGGACAGGGGCAACAGGAATCGCTCACTCCACGCGTACACGATCGAGAAGGTGATCCGATCGAAATGGAAGCTGCGATGGCCGGGGTCCTCGGCCATGAAGCGCAGGGTGTCGTTCATCCAACCCATGTTCCACTTCTGGTCGAATCCCAGGCCTCCGTCGGATGTGGGGCGGGAGACGCCGTCCCAGGCCGTCGACTCCTCGGCCATGGTGACGACCCACGGGGATTCTTGATGCAGGGCGTCGTTCAAATGCCTCAAGAACGCCACGGCGCCCAGGTTCTCATTGCCCCCCTCGTCATTGGGCACCCACTCCCCTTCGCCCCGGGAGTAGTCCAGGTACAGCATGGACGCGACCGCGTCGATCCGGAGTCCGTCGAAGTGGAAGTCCTCGATCCAGCGCAGGGCCGAAGAGATCAGGAACGATTGCACCGGGGGTTTGCCGTGGTCGAAGACCAGCGTGCCCCAGTCCGGGTGGCGGGCCTGCCTGGGGTCGGCCGGTTCGAACAGCGGGGTGCCGTCGAACGCGACCAGGCCATGGGCGTCGGTGGCGAAGTGACCGGGCACCCAGTCGAGCAGCACCCCGAGGCCGAGGGCATGGGCCCGGTCCACGAAATACCGCAGCTCGTCGGCCGATCCGAAGCGGCTGGTCGGGGCGAAGAACCCGAGCGGCTGATAGCCCCAGCTCTGGTCGAGGGGGTGCTCGGTCAGAGGCATGAGCTCGACGTGCGTGAACCCCAGGTCCCGGACGTAGGGCAACAGGGTGTCCGCCAGGTCCCGGTATCCCAGCCACTCGTGGTGGCGTCCCCGCTTCCAGGATCCCAGATGGACCTCGTAGATGGACAGGGCGGCCTCGCCGGATTGGGCGGCCTGGCGCCGCTTCAGCCAGGCCCCGTCGTTCCAGTGGAAGGCGCTTTCGGCGGGTACCACCGAGGCGGTCATGGGCCGGACTTCCGCGGATCGGGCGAAGGGATCGGCCTTTTCGACATGGTCCCCCGACGTGGCGACGACCTGGTACTTGTATCGCGTGCCAGGACCGACCTCGGGCACGAACAGCTCCCAGACACCGGTGGCGCCTCGAGGACGCATGGGATGACAGCGCCCGTCCCAGCCGTTCATGTCGCCCATGAGATTGACGGCCCGGGCCGCGGGGGCCCACACGGCGAACCGGGTTCCGACGACGCCTTCGACCGTGACCTGGTGTGCGCCCAGGAATCGATGGGCCCTGCGCTCCCGCCCCTGGAGAAACGCCTCGATCCGACCCTCGTCCAGGGTGGGCGGGAACCGATACGGATCCTCCTTGAGCCATTCCCGGCCTTCTCCGTCGGTCACGGCAAGGCGGTATGCCGGCGGCGTACCGGCCTCGGTGGTCGATCGATCGGGCGGGATCATGCCCTCCCAGCCACCCGACCGGCCCACTCGGCGCATGATGATGCGCCGGCGGCTCTTTCGGCTGATCGAGACTACCCGGGCCCACGGCACGAAGGCCCGGACCACCCAGCCACCGCTGGCATGGGGATGAATCCCGAGAAATGAGAACGGATCCCCGTTGTGACCCTGAGCGAGTTGGGCGAACGGCTTCACTGGCCCTCGCGGCGGCGGGGGAGGACGAGAGGGACCGGGGCCCCGCAGGGGTCGGTCGCCATGTTGCACCGGGTTTCCAACTTCGCGGGTTCGGTGCCCCGGGGCGAGGGGCCCGGGGGCTGACATGAACACCGTCGATTCCCTTCGTGCGCTGGCGCATGCCCTCGGCGTGTATACCCACTTCACCGACGGCCGGCACCGTTCGGTCGAGGTCGGTGCGGCGACCCTCGTCCGGGTGTGCGCGGCCATGGGTGCCCCGATCTCGCGGCCGGAAGACGCCACGGCCGCGCTTCGGGCACTTGAGTCCGAACGTGCACGGCGGGGCCTGCCTCAGGTGCTGGTCGCCTGGGACGGCCGGCTTTCTCCCGTCGGGGTGCCCATCGGCGCGCACGCTACCCTGGCGCTGGAGTCCGGAGCGGTGGCGGACCTCGTCCGCCGGGCCGGCCATGTCTGGGTGGTCGGGTCCCTGCCCTTCGGATACCATCGGCTGACCGTCGAGTCGGAACACGAGGTCGAGACGGCGACCGTCCTGTCGGCACCCATGCGAAGCTTCCGCCGGCCGGGCTCCAGCCACGGCTGGGGCGTCGGTACCCATCTGGCGGCCCTGCGCTCGGCCCGGAGCCGCACCGTCGGTGACCTGCGGGACCTGCAGGTCCTCAGCCGCTGGGTCGGAGAACGAGGGGGCGACGTGGTCACGGTGCTGCCGCTGCTCCCGACGTTCAACCGCCACCCAGCCGAGCCCAGCCCCTATTCGCCGGTAAGTCGGCTCTTCTGGTCGGAGCTCGTCCTGGACCTGGGACCGGCCCACCAGCCCACGTCCCCTGCCGACCTGCTGGACCTGGAGGCGGCCGATACCGAGGTCCGGAGCGCCCTCGGCGCCCGGACGCCCGATCCGTCCGCGCCCATCGATCCTGAGCTGCTGCGCTATGCCCGCTTCCGGGGCGCTCAGGCCCGCTACGGCCGGAACTGGCGGGACTGGCCGGCGCACGCCCGGGCCGGCCGCCTGGGTCCGGACGACGTCGATCCGGCGGAGGAGCGCTTCCACCTGGTCGCCCAGCTGGAGGTGCGGAAACAGCTGCAGGCCCTGGGGGCGCGCTGGATGGCCAAGGCGTGCGGCTCGGACTCGATCTGGCGGTGGGCGTGCATCCGGACGGCTACGACCCCTGGGCCTGGCCCGGCCTCTTCGCCGAGGGCATCTCGGTGGGAGCGCCACCCGACGCGGGATTTCCCAGCGGACAGGACTGGGGCTTTGGGCCGGTTCTTCCCACGGCCTCGAGGCGCCAAGGCCACCGGTACCTGGCCGCGGCCATCCGGCACCAGGCCGGGCTCTCTGGGGTGCTGCGCATCGACCACGTCATGGCCCTGTCCCGGCTCTACTGGATCCCGGCAGGGATGGACCGAAGCGACGGCACCTACGTCAGCTACCCCCTGGACGAGCTGTTCGCCGTGCTGAGCCTGGAGTCGGTGCGGAATCGCTGCGAGATCGTGGGTGAGAATCTGGGCACGGTGCCCCCCGAGATCGGAGACGCCCTCGCGCGGCACGGTGCTCCGGGCATGTACCTGGCCGAGTTCGAGTCTTACGCGCACGAGATCCGGCCCCCCGGAACCCGCGAGGTGGCCATGATCGGGACCCACGACACCCCCACGTTCGCCGGCTGGACCCGGGGCGTCGACATCGAAGAGCGCGTCCAGTTCGGGCTCATGCCCGAGGAGGGCAAAGCAGAGGAGCTCGAGCAGAGGCGGGAGGCGGGCCATCGGTTGGCGTCTCATGTCGGCGGGGACCCGGACGACGAGCCGGGCTTCTTCTCGGCCGTGCTGGAATGGCTCGGGCGCTCGCCCGCTCCCCTGGTCATTCCCTGGCTCGAAGACCTCTGGCTCGAAACGCGGAGCGTGAATCTGCCCGGTACGAGCTCCGGGGTGCGGCCGAACTGGCGGCGGCCCATGGCCCGGCTTCTGGACGACGTCATTGTGGATCCTGTCGTTCAGGGGCTTGCCCAGGGCCTGGACGACGCGCGACCATCGGGGGCGTTCCGGACCCCCACGGACCCATCCGACGCGTCAGCCGACTCCCCCGCTGATCCCGAATCCCCGCCCGCCCCGCCGTCCAGGTAGACGATTGGAACCCAGACTCAGAGCCGAAATCCAGGGCCCGACCGCAATCCGGTTCACCCTGACGGGCCTCCCCCGACCGGACGGCGTGGACGCCTACCGCCTGACCGACGGTCAGGGTGTGCCCCGGCCCATCGAGGCCGTCGTGCCAAAGACCGACACGGAGTCCCTACTGATACCGGGCGAGCCCCTCGATCCCACACGGGTCCACTACCTGGAACTCCGGGACTCGGGGCTGCGGGCGTTGGTGCGGCGAGACTCGTGGTTCAAGACCCTGGACTCGGCCAAGGAGCTGGGCGCCCGGGTGGCAGGCGACGGCTCCGGGACCACGTTCCGGGTCTTCTCGCCCCGAGCTACCGCCGTTCGTCTATACCTCTACGACGGCAAGGACGACGACGTGGATGCGGCGCGAACCGTGGTCGAGATGCAGAAGGACCCGGACGGCGTCTGGGAGGCCGGCCAACCCGGTGATCTCCATGGCAGATGGTACGACTTCACCGTCCATGGTCCGCCCGACCCGGGCAACTGGTTCTACGAGCACCATCCGACCCACGTCTCGGACCCGTACGCCCTGGTGAACGACGACGCCCTGGGCAGGTCCAGGGTCTGGCGGGACGGGCCGCCCCCGCCACCGGTGGCAGGTGGCCGCCCGGCGATGGAGAGCGTGGTGGCCTACGAGGTCCACGTCCAGGACTTCACGGACCTGCTGCCCCTCTCTGAGGCGGAGGTGGGAACGCTGCCGGCCATGCACCGCCCGGGCCTGACCAATGCCCACGGCGAACCGGTGGGGTTCGAGCATCTCGTCGATCTGGGCGTGAACGTGGTGCACCTGATGCCGGTCCAGGAATACCTCCACTACCCCGACGAGGCCTGGCAGCGGGACCTGGCCGACGACCCGTTCGCCCGGGACATGGGCATCGACGGGGAAAACTACCAGTGGGGCTACCGCACGACCCACGCCTTCGCGGTGGAGAGCCGCTTTCGGTCTCGCGACGGCGAACCAGGAGACGAACGAGACCAGTTCCGCGCCCTGGTGAAAGCGTTCCACGAGCGCGGCATCGCCGTGGTCATCGACGTGGTGCTCAACCATACCGGCGAGAACATGGACCACCGGCACCTGTTGGTGCATTTCAACGCATTCGACCTTCCGTACTACTACCGCACGGACGATGCGCTCGAGCACATCGGTCCGTTCGGAAATGAGATCAAATCGGAAGAGCGTCCGATGGTCCAGCGCTGGATCGTGGATCAGCTGCGCC
>CAJIAX010000065.1_pt1 | contig 11301 bp, 9 predicted proteins | sample 9199251 | NCBI WGS metagenome assembly CAJIAX01 (sample SAMEA7708287, study PRJEB35096) | sediment metagenome | biome: marine neritic benthic zone biome [ENVO:01000025]; feature: sediment [ENVO:00002007]; material: shallow marine sediment [ENVO:03000034] sea grass bed [ENVO_01000059] ... | reverse complement strand
TGCTGGCGCCTGCCGGACCCCTGCTGACGCTGCTCCGACAACCGGAGGACGTGGTGCCGGTGGCTGCGGGGTATGCCCACGCGTCGATTCCGGGCGTGTTCGCGTTCCTCGCCTTCATGGCGCTCAGGCAGACGCTGCAGGCCCTGCACCGAATGCGGCCCATCGTGCTGACGATCGTGGGCGCCAACCTGCTCAACGTCTTCTTCAACTGGGTCCTGGTATTCGGCAACCTGGGATTCGAGCCCATGGGGGCCGTCGGATCCGGATGGGCATCGAGCCTGAGCCGGTGGTGCATGGCCGGCGGCCTGGCCGTCATCGCCTGGCCGGAGCTGCGGCCCTACCTGTTGCCCCGCAGGCCCGACGCGTTTCGGGCCCAGCCGCTGTTTCGCATGATCCGTCTCGGGGCGCCCATCGGGATCCAGATGCAGCTGGAGTTCGGGGCGTTCATGGTCGTGGGCATCATGATGGGGTGGTTGGGTACGGTGGCCATGGCCGGGCACCAGGTGGCCCTGAACCTGGCGTCCCTCGCGTTCATGGCGCCGGTGGGGATCGCCCAGGCGTCTGCCGTGATGGTGGGCCGGGCCATCGGCAGGGGGGACTCGTTCGCCGCCCGCCGGGCCGCGGGGGGCGGAATCCTGCTCGCCGCCGGATTCATGACCCTGACGGCGTTGCTCTTCCTGACCGTGCCGGAGCTGCTGGCCCGGATCTACACCGACGACCTGGCCGTGGTGGCCCTGGCGGCGTCCCTGATCCCGGTGGCGGGTGTGTTCCAGGTCGTCGACGGGTTGCAGGTGGTGGAGGCGGGGGTGCTCCGGGGCGTTGGTGACACCAAGAGCCCGATGATCATCAACCTGTTGGGCTTCTGGGCGATCGGATTGCCCGTGAGCGTGTACCTGGGGTTCAGGACCGCGGCGGGTCCTGTGGGTCTGTGGTGGGGTCTGGCCGTGGGGCTCGGAGCGGTGGCGATTCTGCTCCTGGTTCGGGTCCGGCACCGGATGGGCCGTGACCTGGTCCGTATCGTCATCGACGACGACCAGAGCAGGGCCGGGGAGCCCACCGCCGCCGCGGAGGCCCCGTCCGTACCGGCGCAGGAGGTTCGGTGAACCAGACAGAGCACGACGGAGAGGGAGCGGCCGAGGGGGTCCCGGAGGCCGACGCCACCATCGGCCCCCGTCAGCGCTCCGACCTGGCCGTCGAGCTGGCGCCCGGGGACCGGTGGATCGAGAGTCGCGAGGGCGGCTGGTTCTTCGTCAACGCGGTGCTTGCCGCACCGGCGTTCATCGTCGCCTTCCCGTTGCTGGTCGGCGGGGTGCTCCGAGCCGTGGGCGTGCTGGACGGCTACAATCGTTTCATCGATACGATTCCCCTCATCGCCGCCTACGTGGTGCCGTATGCCGGCCTCCTGGCGGTGATCCCCCTCTGGTTGACCCTGCGGTCGCTCCGTTGGGGGGCGCCCCGGGGGCCCCGTATCGCGTTGCGCCTGTTCGGTCTCGCCCACGCGGCCGCACTCGGATACGCCCTTTGGTGGTGGCTCTTCTCCCGTACCCTGCCGCCGGTGCTCTGACGGGGAGGTACTTGTGAACGAACATCACATCGAAGTAGCGAAGACCGCACGGTACTATACGTTGGGACCCCTTGGCCCCGGTCCGAAACAGGCCTGGATGGTGTGTCACGGATACCGCCAGGCGGCAGCGAGATTCTTGCGCCGGTTCAAGGCGCTGGACGACGGGACCCGCCGGGTGATCGCACCCGAAGGCCTTTCGCGCTTCTATGTGGATCCGGCTCCCGGACGCCACGGCCCGGAGCACCGGGTTGGCGCCTCCTGGATGACCCGGGAGGACCGCTTGAACGAGATCGGGGACTACGTCCGGTACCTGGACCTCTTGGCTGCCGAGACCCTGAACCCCTGGCACGACAGGGAGACGGTGGTGCTGGGCTTCAGCCAAGGCGTGCACACGGCGGCCCGGTGGATCACGCTGGGCGACGCCTCCGTCGACCGGCTGGTGCTCTGGGGTGCGTACCTTCCCGACGACCTGGACATGGACGCGGCGGCGTCCCGCTTGGCCGGCGTGGACCTCATCCTGGTTCGTGGCCTGTCGGATCCGACGGTCAACGACTCCGGTCACGCCCGTCAGGAAGAGCGCCTCGACGAGGCGGGAATCGGGCACCGTACGCTGACCCACCCGGGAGGGCACGACATCGACCCGGACCTGCTCCTGGGCATCGCGAAGGGGCGGGCGTAGGGCGGCCTAGAACTCCCCTACGAACGTGATCTCCGGGACCAGCTCGTAGCCCTTCTCCTTCAGCACGGTGTCCCGGGCCAAATCGATCAGGTGCCGGACCTCGGCGGACGTGGCCCCGCCCAGATTCACGATGATGTTGGCGTGGCGATGGAAGATCTGGGCCGACCCGAACTGAAAGCCCTTGAGGCCGCACTCGTCGATCAGGCGACCGGCGCCGATGCCTTCGATCTTCTGGAAGATCGATCCGGCACAGGGATACAGCCACAGATCCGGATGCCGGTCGTCTCGCCAGCGGAGGTTGTCGCGGATCACGTCCCTGAGCTCGGCAGCGGGCTGGGGCGTGAGGCGGAAGTCCACGTTGAGGACGATGTCGTCCCGGACGTGAAGAACGCTGTGGTCGTACCCGAACTCGAAGTACGCCCGGTCGACCCGGGTCCGGTCGCCCTCTTCGGTGAGGATCTCGGCGCTGTGCACGACCTCCTCGATGAACACGGTGCGTTCCCGGTCCGGCGCCAGGAAGTGGAGGTTCTGCCAGATGGCGCCGCCCACGGTTGACGGGATTCCCACGAAGTGGTGCAGGCCGCCCAGGTCCCGGGCCACCGTCGCTTCGATCAGGTCGTGGTAGGTCAGCACCCCGGCCTCGGCGCGAACCGTCACGTCGTCCAGGAAGTCGATGGCGCCACCGCTGGACTGGATGATCAGGCCCCGGTAGCCCCCGTCTCCGACCAGCACGTTTGCCCCGGCGCCGAGCAGGAAATGGGGAATCCCCAGGTCACGGGCCGTGAGCACGGCCTCCGCCAGGTCGTCTCCGCCCTGGGCCCGATAGAGAAGGTCGGCGGGCCCTCCGATCCGAAACGTGGTCAACGGTGCCAGGGGCACGTCGCGCTCGAGGCGGTGGGCGCCGAGTCGGGATTCGAGCGCTCGAAGGGCGGACTGATCGAGCCTGGGCATGCGCTCCAGCGGTGAAGGAAGAGCGAAGGGGCGGCACAACATACAAGCCCGGCCCGGTCGAAACGAGACTGGCGGTCCGGGCGGGCCGGAGGCTCTGGCCATCCCGGGGGGACTGTGACATTGTTGGCCTCGCCCGACCCCTGCGCCGGCCCGGCCGGCTCGTCGCACTCGTCCTGGAGGAACCTCCGCATGTCCCGACTCCCCGCACTCATTCTTGCCGTGACGCTCCTGTGCGCGGCCAGGGTCGGAGCCCAGGAGCCCGTCTGGTACGAGGTCGACCTGGCCAACGCGGCACATCACGAGGCGCGCATCACGGTCACGTTCCCCGATCTGCCCGCAGCGGGCACGCTCCAGCTGCGCATGAGCCGGAGCTCGCCCGGCCGCTACGCGATCCACGAATTCGGCAAGAACGTGTACGACGTCGAGGCCGTGGACGGGATGGCTCGGGACCTGGAGGTGCACAAGCCAGACCCCTACCAGTGGAACGTGCCCCACCCGGCCGGCACGGTGAAGCTCAGCTACACCCTCTTCGCGGATCGGGCCGACGGCACCTACTCGGGCATCGATCGCTCCCAGGCGCACCTGAACATCCCCGCCACCTTCATGTGGGCCCGGGGCCAGGAGAATCGGCCGATCCGGGTGGACTTCCGGCCGCCCGATGGAGCGCGCTGGACGGTGGCGACCCAGCTGCCGGCCGAGGGTAGCAGCCCCTTCTCCTTCGTGGCCCCCGACCTTGCCTACTTCCTCGACAGCCCGACCCACCTGGGCGAAATCGACGTTCGGGAGTGGGAGACGAGCGACGGCCAGTCGATTCGACTCGCCGTGGACCACCGGGGCACGGACGAAGAGCTGGATGCGTTCGAGGAGGGGGTGCAGGCGATCGTCCGCGCGTCGGCGGACGTGTACGGCGAATACCCGTCCTTCGACTACGGAGACTACGTGTTCGTGGCGGCGTACCTGCCTTGGGTGGGCGGTGACGGCATGGAGCATCGCAACTCTACCAGCTTGACCAGCTCGTCGAGCATCGCCGACAACGCCCTGGGCCTGTTGGGCACGGTGGCCCACGAGTTCTTCCACGCCTGGAACGTGGAGCGCATCCGGCCCTCGTCGCTGGAGCCCTTCGACTTCGAACGGGCCAACATGTCCGGAGAGCTCTGGTTCGCGGAAGGCTTCACGAGCTACTACACGAGTCTGCTCCTCCGGCGCGCCGGGTTGATCGACGACGATCAGTTCGCGTCCCGGATCGGCGGGGCCATCAACACGGTGGCCACCAGCCCCGGCCGGGGCTTCCGGTCTGCCGAGCAGATGAGCTTGCACGCACCGTTCGTGGACCGGGCCGTGTCCGTCGACCCCACGAACACCGAGAACACCTTCATCAGCTACTACACCTGGGGCAGCGCCATCGGGCTGGCCTTGGACCTGGACCTTCGCAGCAACTTTGCCGATGCCGGGCTGTCGACCGACGTGTACATGCGGGCCGCCTGGGAGCGGTTCGGGGTGTCCGAGGAGCCCTACGACATCGACGACCTGGAACAGTTGCTCGTGGACCTCACCGGCCAGGAGGGCTGGGCCCGACCTTTCTTCGACGACTACATCCGGGGGCGCCTGGTGCCGGACTACGAACAGCTCCTTGGCCATGCCGGAATGGTGCTTCGGCCGAGGAACCCGGACGGTCCGTGGGTAGGGTCGCTGTCACTCCAGAGCGACCCGGAAGGGGTCTTGATCCAGTCCTACACGTTGATCGGATCGCCCTCGTACGAGGCGGGTCTCGACCGGGGCGACCGAATCGTCATGGTCGACGGGACCAGCGTGACCACCGCGGACCAGTTCCGGGACGCCTGGCGTGCCCTCGACCCCGGGGACGAGCTGGAGCTCACCTCCACGTCCCGGGGACAGACGGTCGAGACCACGCTGACCGTCGGTGAGGATCCCCGGCTCGAAGTGGTGACCCTGGAATCGACCGGGGAGGAACTCCCCGCCGAGGCCGCTGCGTTCCGACGGGCCTGGCTGGACGGGAGCTAGCCGGTCGCCAGCCGGTCAGCGGAGGGCGTGAGCGAACTTCGGCCGCACCGCACCTAGGGTCCGGCGCTCGTAGAGGCCATCGAACGCCACCGTCCACTCTCCATCCGGGGCACGGCTCTCCCACAGCTGGCGGACCGTGTCCGGGCTCCCTTCGACGATGAGGCCTCCCGTCGCAACTTCCTCCGCTCCGTCCTCGTAGGGTGGCCCGGTCGAGGGGGGACGCACGTCCGCTCGGGGGGGCGCCACAGACCCGCTCGGGAGGGATCGCAGGAGGGTTCGCCCCCACGCCCGTGGCCTTCTCGGGAGTGTCCGATTGCGGGACGCGCGTCCCGAAGGCGGTCGAAGAACGGCCTCGACGACCACGCGGGCAAAGACGCCACAAGATACGGACATGTAACGATTTGCGGAGATTCGCGCCGGTTTGGCACGATGCTTCCCTATAGAAGCGGACAGAAAGCGGGAAGACGAGAAGCCGGGAACCACCGGCCGGAGCGAGGAGAGGGTGCGACGTGGGGTGGTGGCTGTGCAGGCCAGCTCCGGTCGGCTTCCCGGCTTTCAAGCGTTACCAAGAAGCGACGATTCTGATCTACTACAGAGGTAGGAGCGGTGCAAGTGCAGCGATTCAGGTGGCAAGCCAGCCTGGGGGCAGCTCTGATAGCAGTCACGACGGCGACGTCCCCAACGTCGATTGAAGCACAGGAAAACGTACAGACGCTCACGCTCCGGGACGCCCTGGAGCTGGCCGTGCTGAACAACCCCAACTTCTTGACCCAGACCAACGACCAGGAGCCGGCCGATTGGGCCGTCGCCGAGTCGTACGGTCAGTTCCTGCCCCAGTTCAACGTGGGTGGCGGGGTCCAGTACACGGGGGCCGGCGTGCAGACGTTCGGCGTGTTCACGAGCGGTGACTTCGGCGCCGGTACGACCGACTACTACTTCTCCAACTACTTCGCCCGCCTCGACTGGGCATTGTCGGGTCAGACGATCTTCGCACCCGGCAGCGCCAAAGCGGACCAGAAGGCGACCCGGGCCCGGATCCAATCGGCCCGGTTCGACCTCCAGTCCCTGGTGACGCTCCAGTACACGGGTGCGTTGCTGGCCCGTGAGGCGTCGGACGTCGCCCAACGACAGCTCGATCGGGCCCTGGAGAACTATGAGATCGTGCAGGCTCGGGTCGATGCCGGCGCCGCCGTTTCCACGGACGCCAAGTCGGCCGAGGTCGAATGGGGCCGTGCCAGGGTGACAGTGCTTGAAGCAGAGAACCTGTTCCGGGTCACCAAGTCCCAGCTCATGGAGACGATTGGCCTTCCCATGACCGAAGACATCGCGCTGGAGGGTGAATTCGAGACCTTCGACCTCCGGTACTCCCGGGACGACCTGATCGAGATCGCCATGAACGCCCACCCGTCGCTGCAGTCGTTCCGCGCCAACGAATCGGCCCGGAAGGCGGACGTGCGGGGCGCCAAGAGCCAGTACTTCCCGACGCTACGGGCGTCGGCCCAGTGGTCCGGCTTCTCGCGCCAGGTGGGGAACGAGGAATTCCTGCTGGGGCAGGTCTCGGACGGCGTCGCCGGTCAATACGGAAGCTGCCAGCAGATGAACGCGATTTCCGCCGGCCTGTCGACGCCCCTCGAAGGGTATCCGAGGAATTGCGGCAGCGCGACGCTGTCGCCGGAGCAGCAGTCCCAGATCCTGGAGTCGAACGAGGTCTTCCCGTTCAACTTCACGCAGCAGCCCCTCAACGTGTCGCTGAGCGTGTCGCTGCCCGTGTTCAACGGACTGTCCAGGCAGCGTCAGGTCGAGCAGGCCCACGCGAATCTCAGCGACGCGGCCCACGCCCGGCGGGCGGAAGAGCTCCGGCTCCGGACCGCCGTGACGCAGGCATACGACAACCTGACGACGGAAACCCAGGTGCTGGCCATCGAGGAACGCAACCTGGAAGTGGCTTCGGAGCAGTTGGTGCTCGCCCAGGAGCGGTATCGCCTCGGCGCCGCCGCCTACCTGGAGCTCCTGGATGCACAGAGCAACATGGCCACCGCCGAGCGGGACTATCTGACGGCGATGTTCGAGTTCCACCAGGCCATGGCGCAGCTCGAGAGCGCGACCGGCCGACGGCTCCGCGAGGGATTCCCCGAAGCGGACGACGCGGCCCAGCCGCAGGATTGAACCTCCGGGCCGCCAGAGCCCGAGGCATGAGTGTTCGAGAGACGGAAGCGTTCGACATAGAGACGAGGTGAATTCAAAGTGCCAATGGACATCCCGCGCGATCCGAAGCCGAAGAAGAAGAAGCGAATCATCCAGGGGGCCGTGCTGATCGGCGTGCTCATCCTGGGATTCGGAGGGCTGCAGCAGCTCAAGCCCGCTGCGCCGTCGGTGGATCGCGCCACGGTATGGATGGACACCGTCCAGCGGGGCACGATGGTCCGCCAGGTCCGGGGTCCAGGCACGCTGGTGCCCGAGCAGATGCGTTGGATCACGGCGGTGACCGCCGGTCGTGTGGAAGAGCGGATCGTTCTTCCTGGAACCGAGGTCACGGCCGAGACCGTGATCATGCGGCTGAGCAATCCGGACGTGGAGGTCCAGATGCTCCAGGCCCAGCAGCAGCTGAGCCAGGCTCAGGCCAACCTCATCAGCCTGCGCTCCAACCTGCAGACCCAGCAGCTGACCCAGGAGGGCCTCGTCGCCCAGACCCGGACCCTCTACCTGGAGGCCAAGCGGGTCTACGAGACGAACCGGGCCCTATACGACAAGAACCCCGAGCTCGTGGCCGGCAATGAGCTGGCCCGGACCGAAGAAGCCGCGTCGGAGCTGGAGACGCGCCTCGACCTCGAGGAAAGGCGCCACGCTGTGCTCGCCAATTCGGTCGACGAGCAGATGGAGGCGCAACAGCGCCAGGTGGACCGTCTCGGTGCCGTGGCCCGATTCAATGAAGAGCGGGTCGAGTCCATGGTCGTGATGGCCGGCGTGGACGGCGTGTTGGCCGAGATGCCTCTCCAGGAGGGGCAGTGGGCCATCGCCGGCGCGACCCTGGCAAGGGTGGTCCAGCCGGGTCGCCTGAAGGCCGAGCTCAGGATTCCCCAGACCCAGGCCCAGGACATCGTCGTGGGTCAGGTAGCGTTCATCGACACGCGGAACGACACGATCGAGGGCCAGGTCACCCGGATCGACCCGGCGGTGCAGAACGGAACGGTCACGATCGACGTTTCGCTGCCGCCGGATCTGCCCCGGAGCGCCCGGCCGGATCTGAGCGTGGACGGCACCGTGGTCATCGACCGCCTGGACGACGTGGTGTACGTGGGTCGTCCGGCCTACGGGCAGGCCAACAGCCGGGTCGGAATCTTCAAGCTGGTCGAGGACGGCACCCACGCAGAGCGGGTGAACGTCATGCTGGGCGCGAGCTCGGTGAACGAGATCGAGGTGCAGGAGGGGCTCAACCCCGACGACATCGTGATCCTCTCGGACATGTCCCAGTGGGACGGTTTCGACCGAGTGCGACTACGCTGACGAACGTGGAGTGCGGGGTTGAAACCGAGGCGAACCCCCTGCCGTAGGGCTCACGGTGCCGGATCGGGTCGAAGGCCGGGCGGCGCCGGATGGAAGCTTCGGGATCCCAGACGACTGCTGAGGGACGTGGCGCTGGGGAAGCGGGGAAGCAGGCACACATACCGTTGGGACACCAACCGGAGACGAGAGACAGATGGAAAACGGAAATCAGCAGGCGCTCATCCACCTGGAAGGGCTCAGCAAGGTCTTCTACACCGAAGAGGTGGAGACCCATGCGCTGAACGGCATCAACCTGGACATCCGGAGCGGTGAGTTCCTGTCGATTGCCGGCCCGTCCGGCTGCGGCAAGACCACCATGCTTTCGATCCTGGGGCTGCTGGACTCCCCCACGGGCGGTACGTACCTGCTCGATGGCGAGCCCGTCGCCAACCTGAGCGCCAGCCAGCGGGCCAAGATCCGGAACCAGGCCATCGGGTTCGTCTTCCAGGCGTTCAACCTGATCGGTGACCTGACCGTGTACGAGAACGTGGAGCTCCCGCTCACGTACCGCGGCATGCCGGGTTCGGAGCGGAAGGAACGCGTGCAGGCAGCCCTCGAGCGCGTGGGCATGGCCCACCGGATGAAGCACTATCCGTCCCAGCTCTCCGGCGGTCAGCAGCAGCGCGTCGCCGTGGCCCGGGCCATCGTGGGCAAGCCGCTCATTCTCCTGGCCGACGAGCCGACGGGTAACCTGGACTCGAAGAACGGCGGGGCGGTGATCGACCTGCTCAACGAGCTCCACGACGAAGGCGCCACGATCTGCATGGTCACCCACGACCCGCGCTACGCCCACGTGGCCGAGCGGACCGTGCACCTGTTCGACGGCCAGGTGGTCGACGAGCAGGATGCGAAGAAGGCGCATGAGCTAGAAGAGTCCGGCTTCGAAGTCTAGTAACGGTCGGCGATATCTGTCCTAGCTCGGCGTTGGGCTGCGGACTCGGCTCGTTGCGGCGTACTGGAGTACGCCTCACTCGACTCGCCTTGCCCGCCTTGATCTAGAACAGATCTCATCCGACCCATGACGGAGTAGGGTGGTGGTGGTGGAGGAGTACTGGAGAAGGCCGTCCCTGGTGGGGCGGCCTTTTTCGGTTGGGGTCTGCGGCGCGTTGCTCGCGTTGCTCGCTCGCTGTGATGGTCGCGTTGCTCGCTGCGCTCGCTCGCTGTGATGGTCGCGTTGCTCGCTGCGCTCGCTCGCTTGGGGGGTTGCTGAGAGGGTCGTTGCTGGTGGCAAGACCCTCTTGGTCGTGGCCTGCAGCGCGTTGCTCGCTTCGCTCGTTCGCTGGTGGCTTTCGCTTTGCTCGCGGTGCTCGCTCGCTGGTGGGCTAGGGGCCCTCGGTTTGCGAAACACGGGGTGGTGGGGGGTCGTAGGGGGGCGCGGCTGGTTGGGGTGCTGACAACCCTGGGCCGGCGAGAGGTGTCCGATAATGGGACGTGAGGGCCGGTAGCGGGGTTTCGCCGGGGGGAGGCGGGAGCTACACTTGTCGCCCCATCGTATTGGTGGGGATTCATTTAGAGCGTTCGTGGCGTCGTGGAACGCGGCTTGCCATTGGCCGTCTGAGGCGTGTGGGCCCGACGGCGCCATCGAACACGCAAACAGCGTAGAAACGAGAGAGCATGATCAAGCTCAGAAGCATCGAGAAATCCTACCGTACGGGCGCGGGCGAGACGTTCGTGTTGCGGCGCATCAACTCGGACATCGCCGGCGGCGAATTCGTGACCATCATGGGGCCGTCCGGAGCGGGCAAATCGACGCTTCTGAGCATCCTGGGCATGTTGGACGGCGACTGGCGGGGCGAGTACTACCTGGACCATCACGCGGTTCACGCCCTGAAGCCCAGGGCCCGGATCGAGCTGAACAAGCAGTACATCGGCTTCGTCTTCCAGCAGTATCACCTGCTGGACGACCTGACCGTCTACGAGAACCTGGAGATTCCCCTCTCGTACAGGAACGTGCGGCGGAAGGACCGGCAGGCCATCGTCGCCGACACCCTGGACCGGTTCCAGATCGTGGGGAAGAAGGACCTGTACCCGAACCAGCTGTCCGGTGGGCAGCAGCAGCTCGTGGCCGTGGCCCGAGCCATCATCGCCGAACCCAAGATCATCCTCGCCGATGAGCCCACGGGCAGTCTCCATTCGAGCCAGGGCAAGATGATCATGGACCTGCTCAAGCAGCTGAACCGCGAGGGCACGACGATCATCCAGGTCACCCACAACGAGAACTGGGCGGCGTACGGCAATCGGGTGATCCAGCTGCGCGACGGCTGGATCGTGGACGAGTAGACGCGTGGCGACCGACGCTCCCCACATCCTCGTCGCCGACGACCAGCCCGACGTCCTGGAGGCGCTCCGCCTTCTCTTGAAGGGCGAGGGCTTCACGATCGCCGCGCCGCGTCGCCGGCCGAGGTCCAGAAGCAGGTGAAGGACGCAGAGTTCGACGCGGTTCTCCTGGACCTCAACTACACCCGGGACACCACCTCGGGTAAAGAGGGTCTGGACCTGATCACGTCCCTCCAATCCGAGGACGCGACCCTGCCGATCGTGG
>CAJIAX010000086.1_pt1 | contig 11450 bp, 7 predicted proteins | sample 9199251 | NCBI WGS metagenome assembly CAJIAX01 (sample SAMEA7708287, study PRJEB35096) | sediment metagenome | biome: marine neritic benthic zone biome [ENVO:01000025]; feature: sediment [ENVO:00002007]; material: shallow marine sediment [ENVO:03000034] sea grass bed [ENVO_01000059] ... | reverse complement strand
CCCGGTACCTGTCCGCCATCTCGGGCCGATCCCACTCGTCGTACATCCAGGCCATGTTGGTCCGGACGTTCGCCGTCAGGGCATGGTCGGGGCCGAATTGGCCTTCGAAGATGGCAAGGGCATCCAGGTACAGGACCTCCGCCTCTTCATACCGGCCCAGGTCGGTCAGGGCCACGGCCAGGTTCTTCGACGCCCGGGCCGTGTTGGGGTGGTCGTCGCCGCCCGTGGCGAGCTGGATGCGCAGGGCCTGCTCGTACAGCGGCAGGGCCTCGTCGAGCCGCCCCAGGGCCCGGAGTACGGCCGCGTGGTTGTTCGAGCTCGTGGCGATGTCCGGGTGGTCGGGACCCAGGATGCGGAGACGAGTTGCCAGGACCTCGCGCATGAGGGGCTCGGCCTCCTCGGTCTTGCCCTGGCGGTGGAGCACGTGCGCGAGGTTGTTCTTGGCCGAGGTGACCGTGGGGTGGTCGTCGCCCAGCTCGTCCCGAAGCGCGGTGTGGGATTCCCTCAGTAGGTCCTCGGCGGCCTCGAGCTCGTTCTGGGCGATCAGGAGGCCGCCCAGGTTGTTCAGGCTGGCGCCCACTGCCGGATCGGACGCCGGCAGCACGGCCCGTCGCATGGCCAGGGATTCCCGGAACAGCGCTTCGCTCTGATCGAAGTCGCCCGTGTGGTACGCCAGGAGGCCCAGGTTGTTGATGGTGGTGGCGATCTCGGCGTCGGGCTCGGTCAGAAAGCGGCGACGCATCTCCAGCGCTTCCTCGTAGAGCGCGCCGGCTTCGTCGTACTCACCTTGCAGGTGGCGCACCTCGCCCAGGTCGTTGATGCTCTGGGCCAGGTCCACGTGCCCCGTCGGGTACAACGCCCGGGCCTGGGACAGGGCGTCTTCGAACACCTTCGACGCGTCATCGTGGAGCCCCAGCTTCCGGTACACCTGTCCCATGGTATGCATGAGGCGAGCCCGGACCTCGGGCTGGTCGAGGAGTTCGTCGTCGATCCGCTCCACGCCCTGGTCCAGGATCTCCCGGGCGGTGACGGCGTTGCCCCTGGCTTCCCCCGGATCCGACACCTCGAACAGGTCGACCAGGAACGTGGACACCTCGTTGGCCGTGGCGGCCTCCAGGGCGGCCTGGGCTTCGGCGTCCCGGGCTCGGACCATGCCAACGGTGGCCGCGGTGGCGCCGGTGACCAACGCCAGGCCGGCCACGGTCGCCGCGGCCAGACCGGTCCGATGCCGTCGGGCGAACTTCTTGAGCCTGTAGCCGGTCGAGGGCGGGCGAGCGAGCACCGTCTCGTCCGCCAGGTAGCGTTCCAGGTCGTTCGCCAGCCCGTTGGCTGTGTCGTACCGGCGGCCCCGGTCCTTCTCGATGGCCTTCATCACGACCCAGTCCAGGTCGCCCTGGAGCTCCCGTTTCAGGCTGCGCAGGTCGGTGTGGCGCTGGGACGCGATGCTCTCCTGGCTCGCCCCGTCCAGGGTGGTGAGCCTCGAGGACGGCGGGGGCGGTTCTTGCTCCCGGATCATGTGGGTGATGGCGGCTTCCACCACGCTGGCCAGGTCGAAGGGCTGCGTTCCGACCAGGAGCTCGTACAGCGTGACTCCGAGGCTGTACACGTCGGCCCGGCTGTCCACGTCGAGACGGACTACGCCCGCCTGTTCCGGACTCATGTAGGCCGGGGTGCCCACTACCTGCCCCGCCTGGGTCACCAGACCCCGCTCGGCCAGGTCGGGCGCGATGGCCTTTGCCACGCCGAAGTCGATCACCTTGGCCACCGGCGTGCCGTCCTGGACGCTGACCAGGATGTTGGACGGCTTCAGGTCCCGGTGGATGACGCCCTTCAAATGGGCGTGCTGGACCGCGCGACAAACCGGCATGAACAGTCGCACGCGGGCTTCGGTGGAGAGCTGGTGGGTGTCGCAGTACTCGGTCAGCGGCACCCCGTCGACCCGCTCCATCACGAAGTAGGGGCGCCCGTCCTCGGTCGTTCCCGCGGTGTAGACCCGGGCGATGTTGGGGTGGTCCATGACGGCCAGGGCCTGGCGCTCCGCTTCGAAGCGGGTGACCACCTCCCGGCTGTTCATGCCCGCCGTGATGACCTTCAGGGCGACGATGCGCCGGACGGGTTCGGTTTCCTCGGCCTCGTAGACCGTGCCCATTCCGCCCTGGCCCAGCGTGCCGAGGATCCGGTACGGGCCGATATGGTCGGGTGCGGTCGGGCCCGCGGGGGCGGCAGGGCGTTCGAGGATGCCTTCGGCGAAGTGGGCCCGGAGCAGAGCGTCCACCATGCGACGCAGCTCGACGTCCTTGCCGCACCGCTCCGCGACGAATGCGTCGCGCTCGCCTTCCGGCATCTCGAGGGCGTCGAGGAAGATGTCCTCGGCCAGTTCTCTCAGTGGATTGTTCATTCTACCGGAGCAATGCGTACCAAGGCCGCCGAACCGGACACGCAGGGGCCGGCCGTAGCGAACGCGGGGGACACGTCGCATGTTCGGGGCCGATCCCCACGATCCGGAGTCTGCCATGCCCGACGACCTCGGCGCCACCCCCTCCGAGACGGTTTCGGACAGCGCCCCCCGCCCCCCGGGCCAGGACGGGGACCCCGCGAACGGCGAGCGAAAGGACTTCTCCGACCTCGCCCTGCCGGACATGAGCCCCGGCAGCATGTTCCTGAAGTTCGGTCCCGGCACGATCCTCATGATGACCGGGATCGGGACCAGTCACCTCGTCACCGCGCCTACCGCCGGCGGGCGTTTCCAGTTCGCGCTGCTCTGGTGCATCCCCATCGCCTACATCTTCAAGTACTACGGCTTCGAGATGGCCTTTCGCTTCACCAACGCGACGGGGCAGAGCCTGATCGACGCCTATGCCACGACCAGGGGCAAATGGGCGATCTGGTACGTGATGATCACGACGATCCTGCAGGCGGCCGTGGGGCAGGCGGGACGACTGATCGCAGCGGCGGCGGTGCTGTACTACCTGTTCTCGATCGTGATGGGCCTGCCGATCTCGCTGACCGTGTACGCCCTGGTGCTTGGCCTGATCTCGGTGGCGATCATCCTGAGGGGCCGGTACGTGGCTCTGGAGCGGGCCGCGAAGGGGCTGGCGCTGGTGTTGTTCGTCTCCACGCTGGTGGTCTACCTGGTGCAGCCCGCGCCGGCGGCGGCCATGGCCCACTTCTTCATCTTCGAGACGCCCGAGGGCTCCTGGCTGATCATCGCGGCGTTCCTGGGGCTGCTACCCACGGGCATCGACGTGTCCCTGCAGGCGTCGGAATGGGGCAAAGCCAAGAAGGCCGGCTTGCCGCTGATCCGGGATCGCTTGGAGGCCCAGGGATTGGCCAGACCCTTCGATCCGTTCTCCCCCCGGGTCCAGGACCTGGCAGTGCATCTGCCGTCCGTGCCTGGGCAGGCCCGGGAGTACAGCCGTCGCTGGTTCACCATCGGGCTGTGGGATTTCCGGATCGGGCACGTCGTGTCCTTCGTGCTCGCTGTGCTGTTCCTCCTGCTTTCGGCGGTCTGGCTTTATCCGAGCGAGGTGGAGGGTCGGGCGGTCATGGGCGAGATCGCCGGTATCTTCACCCGGAGCGTGGGTCCCTGGATGATGGTCGTGTTCATCGGGGGCGCGTTGGCCGCGACGTACTCGACGGCCCTGAACTACTTCGACGGGTGGCCACGGATCGTGGGTGCGTGCGCCCGGAACCTCTTTCCCGGCACGGCACGGCTTCGGGGCACGGACCCCAGGGAGCTGTCCGAGGAGCAGAAGCGCACCTGGTATTCGGAGTACAACGTCTACCGGGCCACCATGATGTACTCGCTGGTCGCGTCGGTGGTGATCATCGCCGGCGTGCCCCGGCCGGTGTTCCTGGTCCTGGTGGCGTCGGCCCTCGCGTTCTTCGTGGCGCCGGTGATCTTCTACCTGAACCTCCACTACTGCCTGAAGGTCATCCCCAGGGAGAACACGTGGTTCTACCCGAATGCGTTCGAGCGAGGCTTCGCCTGGTTCAGCCTGATCGTGTTTACCGGGCTCAGCGTGATCCTTATTCTGGCTCGGGTGTTCAATGTGACACTGTTCGGCGCCTGACCGGCCGTCCCCCTGGACGCACCGACCCGATATCAACCGACGGAGAACGACCTGTGACCGATCCCGGCACCGAGGCCCTGGTGGCGCGTTTCAATGGTAGAGCCGAGGCGGACATCGCCCGGGGTTTTCTCGAAGAGGCGGGCATCACGTCCGTGCTGCGGGTGGACGACGGGGGCGGCGCGTTCGGCGTGCCCTTGAGCTACTCGATGGACAGCTTCGCCGAGCTGGTGGTCCTGTCAGAAAACGCGGAAAAGGCACGCCAGCTGCTCCTGGATGACGGCTACACCATTCTCGACGCGAACGGGAACGAGGTCGAGCCGGAAAGTGTCGGCGAGGTGGAGTCCGGAGAGGGGAACGGCGGGGAGCTCGAAGAGGGGAGCTGATCGGGCCTGAGGCAGCAGAGTCTCCTTTGCCGGGCCCATCTCAGCCGTAGAGTCCCGCTTCCCGCGCCCGCTGCTTGATCAGCGCCAGCACCGTGGCGATGGGCGACGTGGGGATCTCGACCACGCGGCCCATCTCCTGGACCGCTCCGACCAGGGCGTCGATCTCCATCGGCCGGCCCCGCTCCAGGTCCTGCAGCATGGACGTGCGGTGTGGGCCCACGGCCGCGGCTCCGTCGATCCTCCGGTCCACGTCGACGCTGAACCGGACCCCGAGCTTTTCCCCGATGGCCTGAGCTTCGACCATCATGGCCCGGGCCACCGACCTTGTGCCCGGGTCCGTGGCGACCACGTCCAGCGTCTCCAGGGTCAGGGCGCTGATGGGATTGAAGGACAGGTTGCCCCACAGCTTGATCCAGATCTCGTCCCGGATGCGCCGAACCGGAGCCCGGATGCCGCACGAGATCAGCGTCGAAGCCAGGACCTTGATCCGGTCGGTCCGTTCTCCGGAGGGTTCGCCCAGAGTGAACCGGTTGCCTTCCACGTGCCGGATGACGCCGGGCCGGACCACCTCGGCGGCGGGGTAGACCACGCACCCGATGATCCGCTCCGGTCCGATCATTCGCCACTGAGAACCGTCGGGATCCACGGTCTCGAGCCGGTGATCCTCCCAGGGCCCCTCGAGGCGGTGGAAGTACCACCAGGGCACACCGTTCACCGCCCAGACCACGCTGCTGTCGGGGCCCAGCAGCGACTGCATCGGCTCAAGGATGTGGGGGACCGAGTGGGCCTTGAGCGTGACGATGACCACGTCATGAACCCCGGCTTCGGCGGGGTCGTCGGTGGCCAGGGGGTGCGCCACGCGCTCTTCGCCTTCGATCTGGAGACGGATGCCGTTTCTGCGAATCGCGTCCAGGTGGGGACCCCGGGCGATCAGGGATACGTCGACGCCCCCAACCGCGAGCTGGGTGCCCAGATAGCCGCCGATGGCGCCTGCGCCGTAGACGCAGACCTTCATTCGATGAGTCCGAGCTGTTCGGCCAGGCCGATGCGCCGGAGCTTGCCTGTGGGCCCCTTGGGGATCTCGTCTAGGATCAGCACCTTCCGTGGCACCTTGAAGTCGGCCAGGCGTCCGGCGGCGTACTCCCGGATCTCGGCGGGCGTGGCCTCCTGGCCCTCGGCCAGGACCACGGCTGCGGCGACCTCTTCGCCCAGCTTCGCATGGGGCAGGGCGAACGTCACGACCTGGTGCACCGCCGGATGGTCGAGGATCACCAGGTCGACCTCCTTGGGCGAGATCTTCTCGCCGCCCCGGTTGATGATTTCCTTGAGGCGGCCCGTCAGCGAGAAGTAACCGTCGGCGTCCATCACGCCCTGGTCCCCGGTCCGGAACCACCCGCCTGTGAACGCGGTGGCGTTGGCCTCCGGGTTGTTCTCGTAGCCGGGTGTGACGTTGGATCCGCGAATGACGATCTCGCCGATCTGCCCGGGCTCCAGAAGCCGGCCGTCGGCATCCATGACGGCCACCTCGGGTCCTGCGGCGATCCCCACCGAGCCGGGCTTCCGGACGCCGGGGGGAAGCGGGTTGCAGGTCATCTGATGGGATGCCTCGGTCATGGCGTAGGCCTCGACCAGGGGCACGCCGAACGTCTCTTCCACCTGTTCCATGACCTGGGGCGGAAGCGACGACGACGACGACCGGATCAGCCGCAGCGGCGTCGCCGAGATCACGTGGTGATTCCGGGGCGCCCGGGACAGGATGGCCTGGTGCATGGTGGGCACCGCCGAGTACCAGGTGGGGCGGATTTCTTCCATCCATGCGAAGAAGCGGAGGGCGTTGAAGCCGGGCGTGCAGTGCACCGAAGCTCCGGCCCGAAGCGACGACAGCACCGGTGCCATCAGGCCGTGGATGTGGAACAGGGGCATGACGTTCATGCACCGATCGTCGCTCGTCAGCTGCAGTGTGGTGCCGATGTTGCCCGACGAGGCGCAGATGTTGCGCTGGAGCAGGGGAACGATCTTGGGCCGGGACGTGGTGCCCGACGTGTGGAGCACCAGGGCCACGTCGTCGGGTTCGGCGGGGCCGCGCCGGAAGTCGGAGCGATCGCCGGGTCCGTCACCGGCCCCACCCGGGCCGCCGCTTTCGCCCCCGGCCGTGCCACCGCCAGCCCGCTTCCCACCATGGATCCTGAACACCCCCGCGGGTGCTCCTTCGTCCACAGCCAGCCACAGGACCTGCATGCCCAGCTCCGCAGCGCTCTCCAGGGCCGGGGACCGGCTGCCCTCCTCCACGAGGATCGCGCTGGCGCCCAGGTCGGACAGGTAGAAGTCGAACTCCTCTTTCCGATAGGCGGGGTTCAGGGGGGCGGTGGTCGCGCCCCCGGCGACCGACAGGAAAGCCGAGGCCATCTCCGGACCGTTGGGCAGCACGATGGCGACCCGGTCACCCCGGCCGATGCCCCGGCTGTTCAGCGCCTCGATCGTGCGGTCCACCTGGGCACGCAGTCCCTCGTAGGTCAGGGGCGGTCGCCCGGGAGCGCCCAGGGCGACGGCGTCGGCCTGGCCGATCTCGAGGAGGTCGCGAACGGTGTGGGGGGTGGTCATCGTCTGGGGTCTGGATGGGACGGCCGGTCCGTGAACGAGGGAAGAACCGGTCGAGGTCGGGGCAACATAGTCCGGAGCCCTGCGGCCGGCACGGGCGCTGTCAGCGATTCCAGGCCCGATCCTGAATCCTACCCTCCGAGTCCGAGTCGGCGCTGGCCCAGACGGGCCGCCGGGTCGCCATGTCGTATCCATCGCCTGAGCCCAACAACATGAAATGGCCGTTTTCACCGATCATGCGATGGTGATCGTAGATGGCCACGTACGACGCCCCGATCACGCGGAATTGGTCTCCGCGCACCACGATCGCCGTGTTCTCGTCCAGGCCGATGCCCAACAGCTCGGGCCGGGCCTCGATGATTTCGATCAGGTCGAACTGCCGGTTCCGGGCCAGGAGGTGTTGGTCGATGGCCGTGTCTCGGAGGAATGCGAAGCCGTCCTCGTGGTCGCCCATCATGATGGTGTTGGTGCGCGTGTCGCCACGGGCCAGATAGGAGCCCTGGATCGTAGCCCCGGCCGAGGATCCGCCGATGACGCCGTCCCGGGCCAGGAGCTCCCATAGCGCCTCTTCGGTTCGGGTACCCAGGTAGCTGTCGGCCAGCCGCCACTGCCGGCCCCCCGTGAACCAGACTCCCCCGGCCTCCTGGATCGGCGCCACGAACGCTTCCGTGTCGGCCTCGGACCGGTCCCGGGTGTGGAGCAGGGTCAGGTTGGTCGCTCCCCGATTTCGGAACAGCTCGAGTCGGCCGAACGAGTCGTCGTAATCGAGAGCGGCTCCCGCGGTCGGGATCACCACGATCGGTGCGTCCGGACCGCCCGACAGCTCGATGAACGCGTCCACGATCTCGGGATCGGAAAGGGCACCGCCCACGATGACCAGGGTCCCGTTCTCCGGGCCGACGCTCTGGGCGGACAGACTTCCGGGATGGAGCGCCACGGCCACCGCGGATACCAGCGCCAACAGAAGGACGATCTTCGTGTGGTCGTTGGACATGGCTCTCCCGCTCCGCGACGTGCCCGGGTGTCGATGCGAGCCGCCAACCTAAATGGGCCGATCCGGTGCCGCCACGGAGAAGCCGTCCCACGCGATCAGTCCTGCTCTGGAGCCGGAGCCCGCGCCGCGCCGTGTCGTTCAACGGCCTGGGATCGCCACATCGCCGCCTGCACCGTATCATCACCTCCCGCGGTGCCGGTCCGGCGCCGCCTACCGACCCCCACTTGAAGGAAAGGACCCCCCTATGAGCGTTTCGTGGAATCTCCGCGTTTCCGTGAAGGACGGCCGGCTCGACGACTTTCGGGCTCTGATGAACGAGATGGTGGAGGCCACCAAGGGCGAGCCTGGAGCACAGGGCTACGAGTGGTTCGTCAGCGCGGACGGGGGCACGGTCCACCTACACGAGCGCTATGCCGATTCGGGTGCGGTCATGGCGCACCTGGGCAACTTCGGCGCCAACTTCGCCGAGCGCTTCCTGGGTTGCGTCGACCCCACGGGCCTAGCGGTCTACGGCGACCCCAGTGACGAAGCGCGGGCCGCTCTCGACGGATTCGGGGCCGAGTACCTGGGCAACTTCGGCGGGTTTACCCGCTAGGCCGACGAGGGCATGGGGCTCGGCGGCATCCGCCTGCTCGGACGCAGCGGCACCGCCGGGCCCCGACCGGGGTTTCATGCGCCATGAATCCCTTAGCGGCAGGACCGCCGGCCCGACCCAGGGTCGTGATCATCGGCGGCGGATTCGGAGGATTGGCGGCGGCACGGGCGGTCGCGGGTGTGGACGCCGAGGTGGTGCTCATCGACCGGCACAACCACCACCTGTTCCAGCCGCTGCTCTACCAGGTGGCCACCGCCGCGCTGTCGCCGGGCAACATCGCCGCCCCGATCCGGCGCATTCTCCGCAAGCAGAAGAACACCCAGGTAATCCTGGCCCGGGTCACGGATATCGACCCCGAGGACCGGACCATCGGCCTGGGTCCTGTCCGGTACTGCTACGACTACCTGATCGTCGCGGCCGGCGCCGTGACCAACTACTTCGGCAACGATCACTGGTCGGACGTGGCGCCGGGGCTGAAGACGGTGACCGAGGCGCTGGACGTGCGTAGCCGGTTCCTGCTGGCGTTCGAGCAGGCCGAAATCGAGGACGATCCCGACGCTCGTGAGGCCGCGCTGACCTTTGCCATCGTGGGGGCCGGGCCCACGGGTGTGGAAATGGCGGGCGCCCTGGCCGAGATCGCCCGCAACACCCTCCGCCGTGACTTTCGCCGCATCGACACGCGGGCGGTCCGGGTCCTGCTGGTGGACGCCGAAGACCGGGCCCTCACGACCTACACCCCCGACCTGTCGGCCCGGGCGGCCCGGGACCTGGAGTCGCTGGGCGTGGAGTGCATGTTCAGCACCAGGGTGGTCGAGGTGGACGACCAGGGTTTGACGGTCCAGGGGCCCATGGGCACGGAACGAATCGACGCCAGGACGGTGATCTGGGCCGCCGGCGTCACGGGTTCTCCGCTGGGCGCGACCCTGGGCGTCGAGCTGGACCGGGCGGGACGTGTGCCGGTGGGCGACGACCTGTCCGTGCCCGGCTACCCGGGCGTGTTCGTGGTGGGTGACCTGGCCCACCGGGTCGATCCGAAGACCGAAGAGCTGGTGCCCGGCGTCGCCCAGGGCGCGATCCAGATGGGCGACTTCGCGGGCAGTACGGTGGCGAACGAGATCCGGGCCACGGTGGCGGGCCATCCAGCCCCGGGCCGAGGTGCGTTCGTGTACAACGACAAGGGCAGCCTGGCCACGATCGGTCGCAACCGTGCCGTCGCGGACATCCGGGGGTGGCGGTTCGGCGGCGTTCTCGCGTGGCTCGCCTGGGCCCTGATCCACGTCTTCTTCCTGATCGGATTCCGGAGCCGTGCGGCGGTGATGGCCGAGTGGATGTGGATGTATCTGACCTACGGACGGGGCGTGCGGCTCATCACGGGCGAGGACCGGCTACCGAGGCCGGTGAAGCCGCCGCCGGATTCCCGGTTGCAGGAGCGCCCGCCGACGCCTTAGCCGGGGCCCCCTACTCCCACTCGATGGTGCCCGGCGGCTTCGAGGTCAGGTCCAGTGCCAGCGCTCCCACACCGTCGAGGGCCAGGATGCCGTCCCGCAGGTCGTCCAGGACTTCCTTCGGCAACTCGACGGGGGCGGCCGACATGGCCCGCTGGGAGCGGACAGGCCGAATGACCACGAGCTCGCCGTCTGCGTCGTCCAGCTGAAGCGGCACCAGCACGGTGGGGCACTGCCAGATGCGGTCGTACAGTCCGTGGCACTCCAGGGCCGTCATGACCAGGTGGTCGGCTTCACGCAGCACGTCCAGCCGCTCCCGGGTGACGGTGGCGGCCAGGGGGGTGGCGCGGCTCGGCGAGCCGGGTCCCAGGTTCCAGATGCAGCGGTTGATGCCGGGCACGTCCGCAGTGAGCACCGACGTAGCCTCCATCAGCGTGGCCCAGTCGGCGGCGCCGCTGACCAGGACCGGATGCTCGTACGCCCGGAGGTCCGCCTTCACGCCCACCGATCGGATGGGAAGGGCCAGGCCGTCGAGCCCGAAGCGTTCGCTGACCTGGGCGACCAGGGGCTCGATCACGTCGAACCCACTGGTGTCGGGCACCCCGTCGGAGCAAAGCAGCCGGACGCCCAGGCCGGGGCCGGGGAAGGGGTGCCGCCACACCGCGTCCCGGTCGATGCCCAGGGATTCGCCCAGCTCCCGCACCTCGACCTTGTACAGATCGGCCAGGGGCTCCACCACCTTGCCGTCCTCGATCATGCGCTCGATGACCTCGACCCGGTTGTGATGGGTTTTGATCGTGTCGGAGCGCTTGGTGCCGCCGGTCTCGATGGTGTCCGGATAGATGGTGCCCTGCCCGAGAAGGTGCTCCTCGATGCCCAGGCGCGAGGCCTCTTCCTGGAACACCCGCACGAAGGTGTCGCCGATGGCCTTCCGCTTCAGCTCCGGTTCGATCTTGCCCTCGAGGGCGCCCAGGAACGCGTCGGACGCGTCCACGAAGTGGAGGTTGTCGCCCAGCCCCAGCTCGGTGAATCGGCGGAGCACTTCGGCGCTCTCGTCCTTCCGCATCAAGCCGTTGTCGATGTGGAGCAGGTGAAGGCGATCCGGCCCCAGGGTCCGGCCCAGCACCACCGCCGCCACGGTGGAGTCCACGCCGCCGGACGCCAGCAGGAACACCGACCGGTCGCCCACATGCCTCCGGATCTCGTTGGCGTGTTCCTCCATGTACATGTCCATGCTCCACGACGGCGTGCAGCCGCAGATGTCGAGCACGAAGTTGGCGATCATGCGGTCGCCCTCGGCTGTGCCGTCCACCTCGGGGGGGAACTGGAAGCCGTACCGCTTCAACTCGTCCGACCCGATGG
>CAJIAX010000344.1_pt1 | contig 11456 bp, 10 predicted proteins | sample 9199251 | NCBI WGS metagenome assembly CAJIAX01 (sample SAMEA7708287, study PRJEB35096) | sediment metagenome | biome: marine neritic benthic zone biome [ENVO:01000025]; feature: sediment [ENVO:00002007]; material: shallow marine sediment [ENVO:03000034] sea grass bed [ENVO_01000059] ... | reverse complement strand
GCGGCCGCCATCACGTCGAGGGCCTTCAGGAACTGGATGTTCGGTGCCTTGGAGTCCGACGCCGACCGGGCGAAGATGCGCCAGTCATCGTCGTACTCGCCCTCGAGCTCCGACCAGGGGATGGCGGTCCAGTCCCCGCCCTCCGACTCGGCCTTCAGCGTGGGGCCGTAGGGGCTTTCCTGGAACCAGGCGGATGGGTCCACCGGCTGTCCGTCTGCCTGCAGGTAGATCAGGACCGTTCGGGCCGGGTTCGCCACGGTCCGCTCGGCGAACAACACCGGGTTCCCCCCCGTGGCCAGACGCTCGGTGGTGAACCCTCGTTCGCCGAAGGCCATCTCGAGCCAGGCCAGCAGGCGATCGATGTCCTCGGGGAAATGCCCGTCGTTGGGCAGGCTGAGGTACTCGTGATAGGTGCGGAAGGCGTCCTGCACCTGGGCGTCGACCAGCGAACGGATCTGCTCGGGTGGAATCGACTGGCCCGAGACCGGGCCCGCGGCGACGGTCAATGTCGCCACGACTGGGATCAGAACCCGTGGGACGAGATGCATGCTCGGTCCTGTGCGTAGGAGTTGGGAGATGGAGGCATGTGGGGGCCGCGCTCGGCGTCGAAGATCCCCGCCGCCGCGGCGCCGGTCAACCGCGCCACTCCCCCTCGGCCCGGCAAGGCGGCCCTAGACCATCAGCGTGTCGTAGTGCCGTTCGAGACAGCGGGGGCAGATCCCGTGGGAGAACCGTGCACCCGAGCGACTGGAGACGTGGGCCTCCAGCGGCCTCCATTCTCCGGTGGGCTCCAGCACGGACTGGCACTGGGGACAGATCTCCATGTATCCGCTCAGGGCTCGCTGGAGGGCCTCGGAAAGCCGTCGGTGGCGGGCCCCCAGCTGGTCGTCGGCGGAACGGAAATACAGCAACAGGATGCCCAGGAGGAAGGCCACCTGACATACGGCGCTGATCAGGTAGAATGCCGGCGACAGGGTGGCCAGTGCCGTGGTCGACCAGGGGAAGGCCACGGCGATGAGCCCGTAGATCGCCATGGGCCAGGCCGCGAAGTGACGTTCCAGCACCGGGAACTGCGGATTGCCACCGATGGTGACCGCCGCCCAGACCAGCGCCCCGGAGAAGCAGACGAACGACGGCGCGACTGCCCAGGCCGGATGCACCGATCCGGGAGTGGCGAACAGCCAGATCAGCGCGGCACCCGCCGCGACCCACCACGCGGTCGGGACCGACCGATCGATCATCAGGGCGGCACCCCACACGAAGAACGTGCCCCGTGCCAGGCCCAGGGCGGGAATGAGCCAGAACGGCTGCTCCACCACGAGGGCGGGGGCCACGATGCCCCATGCGTACCGCGCGATCAGGAGGATCGAAGCGACGCTCCACACCAGCAGGTACCGTTCGCCGGACGATCGCCACACGTACAGGAAGGTCAGCGTGAGCACGCCGCCCACGATCAGGTTTGGCAGGAGCGACAGGTTGAAGGTCAGCTCAGCCATGGGCGCACCGGTCGCAGAGACGGCGGCTTACCGTTGCCTCGGTCGTGCGCTCCACGAACTCCGTCAACGGCTCCCAGGCGCCCGGCTGGGACTCCACGTCCTTGCAGTACGCGCAGATCCGCGTGAACTGACTCAGCGCGCTGGTCAGCGCGATTTCTTCTCTCCGGGCTACGGCTGCGGATTCCAGGAGCGCCTGTTTGAGGAAGACGATTGGAACGCCCACCGCGACGATCGTCTGTAACCCGGCGGCCACGGCGAGGCCGGTGGAGTCGACCAGTGGCGAAACCAGCGCCCTGGGGTAGAGGAGCTGCAACGCGCCGAGCAGCCCGAGGCCCCAGGCCGTGAGGCGACGCTCCCAGAGAGGGAAGCGGGGCTCCCGGGCGAACGCCAGGCCGGCCACGATGCAGCCGGCCGCGAACACCCCGTAGGCGGTCCAGTTGAGGATCGCCAGGGGTGTGCCCAACACCGGAAGCAGCGCGGTCACGGCCACGGCGATGACCGCACCCCAGGCCGCCCACTTCGGCACCCGCTTCTCCATGAGGAGGAACGTGCCGTACAACATCAGGAAGCCCCGGGCGACGGCCAGCGTGTCGAACACCTCGGGGCGAGCCAGCCAGACGCCGGCCACTGGCCAGAGTCCGATGGCGTACCGCACGACCCAGAGCGCGGCCGCGACGCTCCAGGGCAACAGGAAGCCCTCGCCGGTCCTCCAGTACAGGTACTGGAAGGCCAGCAGCATCAGGGCCGCCGAGGCCAGGCCGTAGAGCAGCAACGGATCCACGGGGGTCCTCTCTGGCCCTAGCCGGGCGACCGGACGAGCCGGGGCATGCTCGTCATCGGTGGATCAGCGCGAGCCGCCGTCCTGTTCCGCGGCCGGCAGCGTGGGGTAGGTGATCCCCAGTTGCTCCAGATACGTCTCGAACCGCGTTTCGTCGTAGTAGTAGGGCTCGAGCATCGGCCTGAACGTGGCCATGATCTCCGTGTTCAGATCGATCGGGGGCGGATCGTCGGCCGTGATGAACGACTCGTACGTCTGGTCCTTGCTCTGCACGTCGTTGAAGTAGGCCCAGGCCTGGTCCACCAGCTCGGGCTCCATATACAGCTGGAGCGCCGTACGGGCCATGACCTTGGCGCCGGCCGTGGCCCCCTTGTGGGCGATAGGCGTGGCCATGGCGATGGCATTCGACCAGTGGTGCCCCTGGAGTCCCGGGATGTTGGACGGGAATCGCAGGGTTACCGTCGGCACGCTCCAGCTGATGTCCCCGATGTCGTCCGAACCGCCGGAGCGGCGGTTGTCCGACGGCATGCCAAGCTCGGCGAGCTCGGTGGCGAGCCCCTCGGGATCGCTGCCAACGGCGTTCTGTACCGCCCGGGCCAGGGCCTGGTCGTCCTCGCTCCATTCGGGCAGCCCGATGCCCTCGATGTGTTCGTACATCGTCTCCGCGATGACCTTGTTGAAATGCCGAGGCCACGCGGCGCCCCGGACCCGGTACTGCATCTCCGTGTCCGTCATCAGGGCGGCGCCCTCGGCCATCTTCTTGGCGATGTCGTAGTTCCGCTTGATGTCCGGGTAGTCCATTTCCCTGAAGAAGTACCACACGCTCGCCACCTGAGGCACGACGTTGGGTTGGTCGCCACCGTCCGTGATCACGTAGTGGGAACGCTGGTTCGGGTGCAGGTGCTCCCGGCGGAAATTCCAGCCCACGTTCATCAGCTCCACGGCGTCGAGGGAGCTACGGCCGCGCCACGGCGATCCGGCGCTGTGCGCCGCTTCGCCGGCGAAGCTGAACTCCACCGAGACGAGGCCGGTGCCGCCGGCTTGGCCCCAGCTCACGTTCAGGTTGTTGGACACGTGGGTGAACAGCGCCACGTCGATGTCGTCGAAGTAGCCGTCCCGGACGTACCAGGCCTTGCTCGCCAGCTGCTCCTCGGCCACGCCGGGCCACAGGACCAGTGTTCCCTGAATGCCTTCGCGCTGCATGATCTTCTGAAGGGCCAGCGCTGCGGTCACGTTGACGGCCTGGCCGGAGTTGTGCCCCTCGCCATGGCCCGGAGCGCCCACGACCAACGGCTCATGCCACGCCACGCCGGGCTTCTGGTTCGCCTTGGGAATGCCGTCGATGTCGCTTCCGAACGAGATCACGGGTTCGCCGGAGCCCCACCGCGCGAACCACGCCGTGGGCATTCCCGCCGCCTCCCGCTCGATCGCGAAGCCGTTCTCCTCGAGGATTCCGGTGATGTACGCCGAGGTCTCGAACTCCTGCTGTCCCAGCTCCGAGAACGAGAAGATCTTGTCGACCATGACCTGCGTGAGCTTCTCCATCGAAGCCACCTCGGCCTCCACCTCGTCGGCCAGGTCTTCGAAGACCACCGATGCGGGGCGCATTTGCGTAGGCGAGATCTGCGCCGCGGCAGTGAGGGGGAAGAACCCGAGTGCCAGTGCGGCGATCGGTCCGAATGAACGCATGGTCCTGCCTCGCTTCGGATGGAGGGACGAATCGGGCCTGGATTGATAGAGGTGAGCGGTTGGGATATGCAAGCGGCACGGGCGGCCGTCCTTCCTCTCTCGACCTCGATGTTATAACATTACATCATGTCGAATTCACCGGACCCACGGCGGTTGAGCCCCAACGATCAGCGCGTGCTCGAGGTGCTGGAGAACGCGGACGGACCGCAAACCGCGTATCAGATCCTCGATCAGCTGCGGGACGCGGGCGTGCGTGCACCGACGACCGTGTACCGGGCTCTCGATCGGCTGGTGGGGGCGGGTCGTGCCCACAGGCTCGAGTCGATGAACGCGTTCGTTTGTTGTGACGGTCACGACCATCACGAAGCCACTGCGTTCGCCATCTGTGACGACTGCGGCACCGTGACGGAGTTTGGCGAGCCACGGGTCTTCGAGCCCATCGTGACCTGGTCTCGGGGCCGGGGGTTCGCGGTCGGACGAATGACCCTCGAGCTTCACGGCCGGTGCGCCGGTTGCGGAGAATCCTGATGCAATCCACGACCAATCCGGCGCAATCTTCGTCCTGGGATCGCCTCGTGGCCATCCTGCCGGCCGCGTGCGCCATTCACTGCATTCTGACGCCGTTCGTGGCCGTGGCGGTGCCGGTGGTGGCCTTCGGTCCGGCCGGCGAATGGGTGGCCTTCACGATCTCCGCCGTGTTGGCGGTGTGGGCGGTGCGGACGACCGCTCGGGTCCACGGTCTGGCCGTGGTGTGGCTCCCCGTGGCGATGGGCCTGGTGCTCTGGGCGACGAGCTTGCTGGGCTTGGCATCGATCCGGGGTGAACCCGAGTGGGCCGCAGGCCTGGGTGGCTTGATCCTGGCGGCCGGGGTGGTCTGGAGTAGCCGGCTTCGGCACCGGAGGGTGTGCTCCAGCGGGCGCTGTATGGTGTGACGCAGGACCCCGGTCGGGGCCCCCGCAGGGTTCAGCCCGACCCTCGTCCGATCCCTTCGTATACGGCAAACTGATCCGGATCCAGAACGCGCCGACCGTCGATCACGACCGGAGGATTCTCGCGGCCGTTCAGGAGGGTAGGGAGGGCCTGGAACTGGTCCCACCGGGTCACGAGGAGTACCGCGTCCGCATCCCTGATGGCGGCTTCCATCGAGTCCGCGTAGGTCACTCCGAGGTCGCCCAGGGCCCGGTCGGCTTCGCGGGACGCCACGGGGTCGAAGGCCCGGACGTCCGCGCTCCGTTCCCTGAGGTACTTCACGATCGGCAATGCGGGTGATTCCCGCACGTCGTCCGTCTCGGGTTTGAAGGCGAGCCCAAGAACGGCCACTCGAACGCCCTCGAGATCCGGGTAGTGGGCCTCCAGGCGCTGCACCATCTGCATCCACTGATTGGCGTTCACTTCCAGGACCCCACCCAGCAACCCCATGGGCTGGCCTGCTTCCCGGCCTCGGGCCACGAGCGCCTTCACGTCTTTCGGGAAGCAGCTACCGCCGAATCCGCAGCCCGCCTCGAGGTAGGAGATGAATCCGGGCCGGACCCGGTCCCCATCCGCCGCAATCGGCATGAAGCGGCGATCCAGGTGCACGCCGTCCTGGACGTCCACCACGTCGACGCCGTCCAGGGTGGCGCACAGATTGGCGATCTCGTTGGAGAACGAGATCAGCGTGGCCAGGAGGGCGTTGGCCGTGTACTTGATCATCTCGGCCGTGGTGCAGTTGACCTCCAGGACGGGCGCGTCCTCGAAGACGTCGTAGAGCTCCCGGGTGACCCGGGCGGTCAGCGGGTCCGCGGCGCCGATCACGATCCGATCCGGATTCATGAAGTCGTGCACGGCCACGCCTTCGCGCAGGAATTCCGGGTTCATGCCCACCCCCAGCGTTTCGCCCAGCGTCCGGCCCGAGGTCTCTTCGAGGATCGGGATGACCACGTTGTCCGTCGTGCCGGCCACCACGGTGCTCTTCACGACCACCACGTGGGGTTCGGTGAACGATGCCAGCGCTCGACCGATCTGCCCGGCCGCCTGGCGGATGTAGGTCAGGTCGATCGTGCCGCCGTCGAACGGCGTGCCCACGGCGATCATGGTCAGGTCCGCCGCCCGGACCGCGGCCTCCAGGTCGAGGGTGGCCCGGAGTCGGGTGCCCACGTTGCGTTGCAGCAGCTCCTGGAGGCGGTCTTCGTGGATGGGCGCGTCGCCCCGATTGATCCGGTCCACCTTGGCCGCGTCGATGTCGACGCACGTCACGTCGTGGCCCTTCTCGGCCAGGCAGACGCCGGATACCAGGCCGACGTAGCCGGTTCCGATGATCGCGACCTTCATGTTATGAGTCCTCCGCCCTTGCGTTGTCCCGGTACCAGACGAGCGCGCGCCGGATTCCGTCGGTGAGCTCGACACCGGGCCGGTATCCGAGCTCTTCACGAGCCTTCCGGATCACCGGACAGCGCCGGTTGGGATTGTCGGTCAGGTACTCCTCGTCGTCGGATGCGCCGACCACGACGCGCCCCCCGTACCCGAACAGGTCGCGAGCGGCCTCGGCCGTCATCTCCGCCAGGCGACGCATGGAGATTTCGGGCGATTCGACCCCGATGTTGTACGGTTCTCCGGGTCGGCCCCGGATGAGCGCCCGATAGTATCCGCACACCGCATCTGCGACGTAGCAGAAGGTGCGGGTCGGCGACCCGTCGGACAGCAGGACGATGTCGCGTCCGTCGAGGACGTCACCTGCGAAGTCCGGGAGCACCCGACGGTCGGTGATCTTCAGTCCCGGTCCGTAGTTGTTGAAGGGGCGGACCATGACCACCGGCAGATCGTGCTGACGAGCGAAGTTCACGCACAGGGTTTCGCCGTAGCGTTTCGATTCGTCGTAACACGCCCGTGGACCGGTGCTGGAGACGTTGCCCCAGTAATCCTCCGACGTGGGGATGTTCTCTGGTGTGGGGTCGCCGTAGATCTCGCTCGACGAGAAGAAGAGGAAACCACGGGGTTCCTTGCGTGCCTCCTTCTGGGCCAGGAAATAGTCCAGCAACGTACGAAGACCGTTGACGTTGCCGTCCATCGTTCCGATCGGGTCCTTCCGGTAGTACGTGGGCGACGCGATGGACGCCGCATGTACGATGTAGTCGAAGTCACCGATGTCGTCGGGAAGGGGGTCACGAATGTCGTGTCGTCGCAACGTGACGCTGTCGGACTCCGACGACAGGTCGGCCAACCAGTCCGGTCGACCGCGCGAGAAGTTGTCGAACACCGTGAGCCGGATCTGCTCCGGGGCGGGTCGGCCGCGATTCCACCAGGCCACGGACTGCACGAGGTAGTAGCCGAGAAAACCCGCCCCTCCGACGATCAACAGGTTTCGCCCGGCCATCCGGGCGAAGTCGTCGGCGAGGTCGTCGCAGATGTAGTCCAGATCCTGGGCGACGACGTCCGCCGCCCGGTCGGAAGAGGTTGGGGCCATGGGTTCGTGGGTGCCTCTGAGCTGTGGCCGGCGAGCGACGCCGGTGGGGCGATGAGGTGTTTTTCCCCGCCAGCGTTGCCGCGGGTCGAGTCGTGCGTGGATTTGCAAGAGTCGTGCTCGGACAGGTCTCCGCCCGGGGGCGGATCAACCGGATCCGGACTTGCGCTCCCGAATGTACCGCCGAAACCGGAATGCGTTCTCCGGCAGGTGCATATCCATTCCGTAATGGTCCGGCCCGACAGCCTTCACCCGGGCGACGATGACGCTGAGATCGTCACGCTCGAGGGCCTCCACGAAGGCTTCGCCGAACTCCAGGTCGGTGCCCGCCTCGGCGACGTGCTCGATGCCCGCACCCCGGGCGATGGCCGCGAGGTCAGTGATGCCCGACGTCGTTTGGGACTCGAAGCCACCGGTGGACAGGAGACTGCCGTTGTCGAAGATCACGTGGATCAGGTTGGGCGGACGGTAGCGGGCCAGCGTCGTCAGGGTTCCCAGGTTCATGATCACGCTACCGTCGCCGTCCAGCACCACCACCCGCTCCTTCGGCAGGTGCATGGCCAATCCCAGCCCCACAGAGGACGCCAGTCCCATGGCGTGCTGCAGGTAGAAGAAGTTCTCCCGGTGGCCCAGGTCGTACAGCTCCTGGGCGCAGGCGCCCATGATCGTGACCACGAGCTTGTCGTCGAGCTCCGGGTAGATCATCTCGATACAGTCCCGGCGCTCCATCAATCCACCTCTTCCATCAGATCCCGGGTCAGGAGCAGGGCGACGGGCGACAACGAGCTCTTGGAGAACGTGTAGCCTTCGCGGATCTGCTGGGCCACCTTCCCGGGATCCCGAGCGTGCTCGAACGGAATCCCCAGGGCCCGGAGCACGTCTTCTGTGACGATCCCCCCGCGGGTGTGCCAAGGGTAGGGCTCTCCCCAGTGTCCCCGCAGGGCGATGAGCATGCAGAGCGGCACACTGTAGAGTTGGGCCAGCGAGACGATCCCATTGATGGCCGCAAGGAAACCGTGGTTCTGCATCAGCAGAACGTGGGGCTCGTCGGCGAAGTAGGCGCCGGCCGCGATCCCGATGGCTTCTTCCTCCTTGGCCACCTGGATGAGCTGTATGTCCGGATCGTCCTCGGCCCGCTGGAGCAGGAGGCCGAGCCAGGTCTCGGGTAGTGCCGAGATCGTCTTGATACCCGCGGCCTTGATGCCCTCGAAGACGGCCTTGGAGTTGTCGTAGGAAACGGTCATGGCGCCCCGTAGGTGAAGAGCCCCGCCGCAAGCAGCGACGGGGCTCCAATCATGTCGGCCTTGCGCCTCCGTATCAAGCTGGATCGGCCGCCGGTACCATGAAGCGCCGGTCGCAGCCTCCGGCGCGTCGGCGGCTGCGGGCGCGTCTCCGACCTCAGAACGACAGGCGGTACATCAGTCGGATGTTCCTGCCCGGGAGCGGTGCCTGCAGCTTGAGCACCGACGTGTGCACCCGGGCCTCTTCATCCGTAAGGTTGGAGCCCTGCAGAATGATATCGTGGGCGGCTGTGCCCGAGAACAGCCGGTACCCGACGCTGGCGTCCACCAGCGTGTAGCTGGGGGTGCTGGTTTCGAACGGCGCCGTCCGGTCCTGCTCCGCCACGTACCGCACGCCGAAGTCCGCGATCCACGGGTTGTTCGATCCGGCGAAGGCCAGGGAGCCGCCCAGCCGGAATGGCGGGATGAGGGGCAGGGGTTCGTCAGCGTCGGTGTTTTGTGCCCGCACGTAGTCCCCGACCAGCCTCAAGTCCAGCTCTCCGGCTGTGGACGAAAGCAGGTGGATGTCCACCTCGACTTCGGCCCCCACGAAGGACGCTGCCGCCTGATCGTATTCGAAGACCGGAAGCTCGTCCAGCTCCTCACCGGTGAATCGCTGGAAGATGTAGTCGGCGAACTGGTTGGTGAATGCCGTGATGGAGCCGGAAAGGTGACTCGTGCGGAGGCGGACGCCGGCGTCGAAGTTGAGGCCCGACTCCTTGTTCAGAAGCGGGTTCCCAATCTCGTACGAAGCCGTCGCGGCGTGGGGGCCGTCCGAATACAGCTCCTCGGCCGTGGGCGCCCGCTCGGAGTAGGCCAGCGATCCGACGAGGGAGACAGTCTCGGAGGTCGCCCAGTTCACGCCCGCTGACGCCGACACGGTGTTGTCGGAGCGGTCCGAGTCCAGGTCCTGGTTGTCGGTGGTGGTCCGTTGCAGCCGGGCACCCACCTCGAGCGTGACATCGCCAAGGGCGATCTGGTCGTATCCGAAGATCGCGATCGGCGTCGTGGTGGTGGGAGCGATGAAGGCCTCCTCGCCTTCGGCTGCCAGGTCACGATACCCGGCTTGGAGGCCGAACACGCCGGACCCGAACGAGCCGACCCGGTGCTCGGCTTCTGCCCGGAACTCCCAGGACTGGTTCTCGAAGCGGGTGCCCACCTCGTCGCCTTCGAGCTCCTGGTGCTCGTAGTCCGTCATGCCGAACCGGCCCCGGAGCTGACGGAAGAAGCCCTGTTCGAAGCGGAGGCCGCCCTCGGCGTCGAAACGCCGCTGGCGCATGTCGATGCGAACGGGTGCCTCTTCCTCCTCGGCGTGTCCTTCCTCTCCTTCTTCCTCTTCATGGTGACCGTGCTCCGCCGGCACCCCGTATTCCGTGTCGTATCCCTTCACGGAAGCGCCGATCCAGCCGCCCCGGGCGATGTAGGAGAGGCCCAGGGCACCCCGACCGGTCTGGATGTCCGAGTTCGGGAGCGTGCCTACGGGCTGCTCTTCCTCCTCGTGCTCCTCGCCTTCGTGCTCCTCGTCCAGCTCCACTCGGGCGACGCCGGGGATGTCGTAGTCGCTGGTCTTCCGGGCCAGGCCGCCGGCGTGCACGGCCACTTTGTCGCCCAGGGCCAGGGTCACCGCCCCCGAGCCGCTGAACTCCTCGGACACGCTGGCGCCCAGGACCTCGACGTGGCCGGTCCCCACTCCGGACGGCATCTCCCGGGGAATGGCGCCGTCATAGCTGTTGACGATCCCGCCGCTCGCCGTGCCGCCGTACAGCAGCGTGGCGGGGCCACGGATTACCTCGATGCGCTCCTGGGACCGAGGCTCCAGGGACACGGCGTGGTCCGGACTGGTGGTGGAGGCGTCACCGGTGCCGATCCCACCCTCCAGCATGCGGACCCGGTCGCCACCGAGCCCCCGGATGATGGGGCGGGACGCGCCCGGTCCGAAGTAGCTCGAGTTGACGCCGGCCTCCTTGCTGAGCGTCTCGCCCAGACTGGGTTCCGCTTTGATGGCCAGCTCCCGTCCCCGCACGACGCTGCTCGGTTGCACCGCTTCCATCTGGGTCTGGACCCCAGCGCCTGCCGACACTACGAGGGCGTCCAGGTGGTACATGGGGCTCACGATCATGTTGATTTGAACGGGAGTCCCGGCCTGGACGCTGATCGTCTGCACGGCCTGTCCTGCCCGCAGGCTGGTCGCTTCCAGCACGTGTCGGCCCGTGGGAACCCCTTCGAACCTGAACGCCCCGTCCGCGTCCACTCGGACCCGCAGGTGTAGAGTGACGAGATGCACTTCGGCGTCCGTAACGGGCGCGCCCGCCTCTGTGACGACGACTCCCGTGATGACGCTGCCTTCCTGGGCCTGCGCTGGCGATACGGCCAGGACAAACATCATGACCAGGCCGGCCAGCCGGCCGAGCCCGTTTCGAATTGGGTGAACCATCGATCCCCCTGTAGTCTGATCAAGCGTGGCGATGACACGCCGCCGGATGGCGAGGCGTGCCCCGTGCTGCGGGTGTCGCGAGCTCGAGTCAGGCGGGGGGCGCTCGGGATGGTGCGTCGACCAGGAGGGCCGCTCCGACGGCGACCAGGGCCGGTGCTACGTCGGGGGCGTGGGCAACGGTGGGTTCGGGTTCCGGGACCTCGGACGTGGGGGCCGTGGTCGCCGGCTGATGGGCGACCTGGCAGATCACGCAGGCGGACTCGTCGTCCGTGCCGGCGATATCGTGCACGACGAACTCCATCGCCGAGGCCGCCAAAAAGGCCCCGAACAGGAGAAGCGC
>CAJIAX010000054.1_pt1 | contig 11519 bp, 9 predicted proteins | sample 9199251 | NCBI WGS metagenome assembly CAJIAX01 (sample SAMEA7708287, study PRJEB35096) | sediment metagenome | biome: marine neritic benthic zone biome [ENVO:01000025]; feature: sediment [ENVO:00002007]; material: shallow marine sediment [ENVO:03000034] sea grass bed [ENVO_01000059] ... | reverse complement strand
TGACCGTGACCTTCCGAACCGTGAACGGACCCGCACCCACTCGATGACCCAGACCCACCCCTCCGTGGACGCCGACTACCTCCAGGGCCTGAATCCACAGCAACAGGACGCCGTCGAGCACTTCGAAGGACCCATCCTGGTGCTCGCCGGCGCCGGCTCGGGCAAGACCCGGGTTCTGACCGTCCGGATCTGCAACCTGATCCAGACCCACGGCGTGCCCGCCGACCGCATCCTGGCGGTGACGTTCACCAACAAGGCAGCCCAGGAGATGCGCTCCCGGATCCGCACCATGTTGGGCAGCGAGCCCTCCGGCATGTGGATGGGCACGTTCCACTCCATGGGTGCCCGGTTGCTTCGGCGACACGCGCCCCGGTTGGGCTGGTCCCACGCGTTCACCATCTATGACGCCGAGCAGAGCCTGCGGCTCATCAAGAAGACGTCGGAATCGGTGGGGCTGGATCCGAAGCGATGGTCGCCCAAGGCGATTCGGGCCCAGATCAGCGGCGCCAAGAACCAGCTCATCGGTCCCCAGACCTTCGTCGAGGAGAACGGCGACAGCTTCGACATCTTCGTCCGCAACGTGGCCAAGGTGTACCCCCTGTACCAGGGTGCGCTCAAGGAGCAGAACGCGTTCGACTTCGACGACCTGCTGGTCAAGCCCGTGGAGCTGCTCCAGACCCATCCGGACCTCCTGGACTCCCTCCGCCAGCGCTTCGCGTTCATCCTCGTCGACGAGTACCAGGACACGAACCAGGCCCAGTTCCGGTTCGTTGAGCTCCTGGCCGGGGATCACCACAATCTCATGGTCGTGGGTGACGACGATCAGAGCATCTACGGCTGGCGGGGTGCGGACATCCGGAACATCCTCGACTTCGAGCAGAGCTTCCCCGGAGCGGCCACCGTCCGCCTGGAACAGAACTACCGGTCCAGCGAGAACATCCTGACGGCCGCCAATGCAGTGATTTCCCAGAACCTCAGGCGGAAGGGGAAGACGCTCCGCACGGACCGGGTCGGGGGGGAGCGCATCACGCTGGTGGAGACCGGCGACGAGACCGACGAGGCGCGCTGGATCGTCGACGAGATCATGGAGCGCTACCAGGACACGCCGGACCGCAGCTACCGACGGTTCAGCGTGCTCTACCGGACCAACGCCCAATCCCGTGCCCTGGAAGACGCCTTCCGGCGGCGGGGCCTCCCGTATCAGGTGGTGGGGGGCGTCCGGTTCTACGAGCGCCGCGAGATCCAGGACGTGCTGGCCTACCTTCGACTCATCTCGAACCCCCTGGACGGCGACGCCTTCGCCCGGGTCGTGAACTATCCTCGGCGAGGCATCGGGGCCACGAGCCAGGAGCGGCTGGTGACGTTCGCCGAGGCCGAGGGACTGTCGCTCCTGGAGGCTGCCGCCCGGGCCGACGAGATCGAAGGCCTGCGGGCCGCTCCGGTCCACGGGCTGAAACAGTTCGCCCTCCTCATCCAGCGCTACTCGGCCCGGGCCGCCCAGCAACGGGTGGGCGACCTGCTGGCCGATCTGATCGAGGAGCTGGATCTGGTGCGTCACCTGCGGGCCGAGGGCCCGGAGGGGGACGACCGGATCGAGAACGTGAAGGAGCTCATCGCGGGAGCTCTGGACTTCGATGCGGACCAGGTCGAGGACTGGGAGGCGGGGGAACGGGACGGCTTCACCGACCTGGACCTGTTCCTTCAACAGGTGGCGCTGGTGGCCGACGTGGATCGCCACGATCCCAACGCCGACGCGGTGGTGCTCATGACGCTCCACAACGCCAAGGGGCTGGAGTTCCCGATGGTGTTCATCAGCGGCATGGAGGACGGCCTCTTCCCCTTGAGCCGGGCCTACGAAGAGCCGGAGGCGCTGGAAGAGGAGCGGCGACTGTTCTACGTGGGTCTGACCCGGGCCGAGGACAAGCTCTACCTGACCCACGCCCGCCGCCGCAGAAGGGCCGGGGAGTACATGCACGGGGCGCTGTCGTCGTTCACCGAGGCGATCCCGGGCGAGCTCATCGAAAAGCGCCAGTCCGCGCGGTTGCGAGCCCGGGAGGCTGCGATCTCCAGCTACTCGCTCCGCCACGACACCAGTACCCGCACCCGGGACCCCGAACCCACGTTCGAGCCCGATCCGGACCTGGCCTTCAATCAGGATCTACCACGGTTCGTGAAGGGCGAGCGCGTGGTGCACCCCACCTTCGGAGAAGGGTCCATTCAGGACGTATCCGGCTTCGGCCGGGACCTGAAGCTCGTGGTTCAGTTCGACACCGTGGGTCGCAAGAAGCTGTTGGCCCGGTACGCCAGCCTCGAGAAGGCGTTCGAATAGTGTCGGTCACCCGTCGGGACGTGGATCACATCGCGGCGCTGGCCCGCCTGCCGCTCGGTCCGGAGGAGACCGACCGAATGGTGCGCGACCTGAACGCCATTCTGGAGCACGCCGATACCCTGGCGGCCGCCGACGACGAATCGGCCCCCCCGTACGAGGTGGGTCCGGATCGGGCGCCGGAGCGCGATCCGGGGCAGGTCCCGGCCGATCCACTCGAGCGGCCTCCGTCCACGGTCGCGCCGGACTGGATGGACGGGTTCTACGTGGTGCCCCGGCTGGTGGCGCTGGACGACCAGTGAGCTCGTCGCTTCCCACGGTCGCGGAGATCGTGCAAGGGGTCTCCCAGGGACGCTGGCCGGAGGGACATTGGCCCCAGGTCGCCCTGGAGCGGATCGCGGCGGACGATGGATGCCATGCCTTCCTGTACGCAGACGACCCAGGGTCCCGGGCGGGTCGATCCGACGCGGACAGCACCGCGGGGACCCCGTCGGCCACCGGCGGTGCCTCGAAATCGACCACAGGCTCGGCACGCACTCTCTCCGGGGTGCCCGTCGCCGTGAAGGACAACATCGCCACGCTGGAGCTGCCCACGACCTGTGCGTCCAGACTCCTCGACGGCTACGTGTCGCCCTTCGAGGCCACGGTGGTCGAACGTCTCCGGGCTGCGGGTGCACGGGTGGTGGGCAAGACCAACATGGACGAATTCGGCATGGGCTCGTCCACCGAGAACTCGGCCTACGGCCCGACCCTGAACCCCCTCGACACCGAGTGCGTGCCGGGCGGCAGCTCTGGCGGGTCGGCCGCCGCGGTGGCCTCGGGTCTCTGCCCTGTCGCCCTGGGGTCGGACACGGGCGGCTCGGTCCGACAACCGGCGTCCCTATGTGGCGTCGTGGGTCTCAAACCGACCTACGGTCGGGTGTCCCGCTACGGATTGGTGGCGTTCGCTTCGTCCCTCGATCAGGTAGGGGTCATGGGCACCTGCGTGGACGACGCGGCCCGGGTCCTTGAAGTGATCGCGGGTCCGGACGAGCGGGACTCCACGTGCGGGACCCACCCGGTCCCGGACCTGGGAGCGGCCGGCGCGGCCGGCGTGGAGGGCCTGACCATCGGCGTGCCCGCCGAGTACTTCCCCGACTCCCTCGACCCGCGGATCGAGATCCTGTGCCGGAATGCGTTGGACCGGCTACGGGCGGCGGGAGCGACCCTGCGTCCGGTGTCGTTGCCCCACACCCACCTGGCGATTCCCACCTATTACGTGCTCGCCACGGCCGAAGCGTCGTCCAACCTCTCGCGATTCGACGGTGTGCGCTTCGGCCAGCGGGTCGGAGCGGACTCGCTGACCGGGATGTACGACCGGACCCGCTCGAACGGGTTCGGAGCGGAGGTCAAGCGACGGATCCTGCTGGGCACGTACGCCCTCTCCGCCGGCTATTACGACGCCTACTACGGCCGGGCGCAGCGGGTGCGTCGGTTGATCGCCGGAGACTTCGCTCGCGCCTTCGCGGAGGTCGACGCGCTGTTCACGCCGACGTCCCCCAGCGTCGCGTTCCGACTGGGCGAACGGCTCGCTAGCCCCTTGGACATGTATCTCAGCGACGTGTTCACCGTGACGGCGAACCTGGCCGGGATCCCGGCTCTGTCCCTTCCCATCGGTCACGTCGAGGGTCTGCCCGTCGGAGGACAGGTCCTGGCCCCCCAGTGGCGGGAGGACAGCGTCGTCCGGGTGGCCGGAGCGTTGGAGGGTCTCCTGGAGGACGTGGGGTCATGACGGCCCGCTTCGAGCCCGTCATCGGCCTGGAGGTGCACGTGCAGCTCCGCACCCGCGAGAAGCTCTTCTGCTCGAACCTCACCAGCTTCGGCGCCGAGCCGAACACGAACGTTTGCCCCGTCTGCCTCGGCCTGCCCGGCGCGCTGCCGGTCTTGAACGCCGAAGCCGTGCGCCTGGCCGCTCGCACGGCCCTGGCCCTGCACTGTCACGTGCACGCCAGGAGTGTGTTCGCCCGGAAGAACTACTTCTACCCCGACCTGCCGAAGGGGTATCAGATCTCCCAGCTGGATCATCCGCTGGCCACCGACGGGCGATTCGCCGCGCCGGGGCCGGGGGCCGGGGAGGAGGCCGAGGTCCCGATCCGGATCAACCGGATCCACATGGAAGAAGACGCGGGCAAGTCCATCCACGACCGGTTCGAGGGGAAGACGGGGGTCGATCTGAACCGGGCGGGGACGCCCCTGGTGGAGATCGTCACCGAGCCCGACTTCCGCGGGCCCGCCCAGGTACGGGGGTTCCTGCAGCGTCTCAAGCAGCTGCTCGAATACCTGGACGTGAGCGACTGCAACATGGAGGAGGGGAGCCTTCGGGTGGACGCCAACGTCTCGGTCCGGCCCGAGGGGAGCACGGGGCTGGGGACGAAGACCGAGGTGAAGAACCTGAACTCGTTCTCAGGCGTGGAGAAGGCGATCGAGACCGAGATCCGACGTCAGGTCGAGGTGCTGAGGGCGGGGGGGCGGGTGGTCCAGGAGACCCTGCTCTGGGACGAGGCCAGGGGCCGGGTTCGCTCCATGCGCTCGAAGGAGGAAAGCCACGACTACCGCTACTTCCCCGACCCCGACCTTCCGCCTCTGATCCTGGAGACCGACGAGATCGAGGCGTTGCGGGCCGACCTGCCCGAGCTTCCGGCAGCCCGGCGGGGCCGCTTCGTGAGCGGCCACGGATTGCCCGACTACGATGCGGGGGTGCTGACCGCGTCCAGGTCGACCGCCGACTATTTCGAAGCCGTGGTCGACAGCGGTGTGTCACCCAAGGCGGCGTCCAACTGGGTCATGGGTCCCGTGCTGCGGGCCGCCAATGAGCGAGGCGTCGAAATGGACGCGTTCGACGTCCCGGCCTCGGCCCTCGCCGAGTTGATCGAGCTCGTGGACGCCGGCACCCTGTCCCGGAACATGGGGCGGACCGTGCTGGAGCGGATGCTGGAGTCCGACGCCTCGGCCGTGGAGGTGGTGGAGCGGGAGGGGCTGGCGCAGGTGTCGGGTCAGGACCAGCTCGCGGCCTGGGTGGACGGGGTGCTGACCGCCCATCCCGACGAGGTGACCCGCTACCGGGACGGAGAGACGCGCCTGCTGGGCTTCTTCATGGGGCAGGTCATGAAGCAGTCGGGGGGGAAGGCCGACCCTCAACGCCTTCGAGAGATCCTGGCTCGAGCGCTGGGGGGGTAATCACCGCCTGGGCGTCCCAGGCCGGAACGAAGCCCTCTGCCGGATGGAACTGGATCGGCTCCTCGGGCATCGGGAAGAACTCGTCGGTCATTTCCATCAGGCGGTCCGGTGCGTGATGCGCCGGATCGGCCATGGCGACCCGTCGTACCTTCTTCGCCAGCTTCAGGTTGATCTCGCCCACCGGGTCCAGGGCCCCCGGCCGGCTGTCGTTCCGTTCCCGCAGGTAGTCGATGACGTAGTCGAAGGACCGGGCCGCATACCGGGCCACCACCGGGTCGGGAAGGTCGAAGCGGGAGTTCTGGAGCACCCGATCGAAGACCTGCTTCCACGCTTCGTTGTCCTGGATGCGGATCATGCCCCGGAAGATCCGGCGATTGGTCTGGAACGAGAAGATCGTGCGACTGAGCACGGTGTCGAACAGCTCGTCGGCCGCCGAGTGATCGTTCTCCATGACGAGGCGACGGGCCCGACCCATGTACCGCTCGCCCATGTGCATGTCCATCCGGTGTTCCCAGTAGGTATGCCCAAGGGCCGCCGTGGTGCTGGTCAGGAGAAGCTGGCGGGGCACGAAGAGGTTGTGGGCGATGGTGTCCGCCGCCAGGTGTGCCAGGTAGCCGATGCCGGTGGCCTGGAGCGCCTCCGTGTCCGCCGACGCCAGGATCTCTTCGCCTACGGGCCAGTGGTGGCAATGGAGCCCCTCGGGCACGTACTTCTTCGCGAACGAGATGTCGGCGGCCACCGATCCGTACAGGAACGGAATCGGATGACGCTCGAGCAGCTCGCGGATGGCCGGCGGCAGGAGGTACAGGGACGCGAGGACCGCCTCGCCGAGTGCGACATGGGTGGCCGGGCCCCAGCCGTACACGGGCTCCGGGATCAGGACGAGCCAGCCCAGCGCGACCAGGACTGCAGCGAGCAACCGCCTACCGCCTCGGTCCAGGTCCGATCAGGGCCTGGCGGATCCTGTGCACGGCCAGCCGAGCCAGCTCCTCGCCCGATTCCGCGGCGAGTTGCCTGGCCTGGCGCTTCACGCCGGCCAGAAGGGCGGGGCGCCGTCCCGCGTTCGGATCCCTGAGCTTCCGACCTGGGTTGGGCTCGGCATCACCGGCTAGCAGCACCACGGCGGCCCATCCCAGGGCCGCGCCCAACGTGAGTCCGGCGGCGAACTCCATGGCGTCCTGGCCAGGCGTCTTGCTCATGGACCGCCCTCGTCAGGCTCATCCACCCCGGGCTCCGGGGCGTCGGGCCCACGACCCAGGCTCTGGGCGCCGGCCTTCACACCTCGGACGGTGGACGCCGTGTCGATGAACAGGTCCTCGGCCTCGTTCTGGGCCACCTCGAGCAAGGCGTTGAACTCCTCGATGCGCTCTTCGACCCGGTCGGAGGCCTGGTCCAGGCGGGCGGTCAATCCGCCCACCGTCGAGGAGAGCCGTTCCACGTCGTTCCTGACCATGGCGGAGATGTAGCCCAGGTTATCGGCGATGACGGCGGCCCGATCGGTGACGGGGTTGAGCTGCTCCTTCAGGTCGTTGAGGGTTTGCTGGCTGATGAGAACCATGCGCCTCAACTGCAAGACCGCCGCGATACCGACAACGACCAGGACGAGAAAGAGGACCGTGAGCGAGATCACGGCGATGTCGGCCCATCGATCCAGGTTCTCGGCGGCCGCGAAGAAGAGCACGGTGTCCGGTGGCGCGACCTGGGTCGAGCCCTGGACGACCAATGTTGCGAGCGGATTCATGGTCAGAGTGTACGACGAAACGCGTCCGAGGGTCCAGATGGCCGCCCGGTTCCCGACGGGAACCTGAGCTGTTCTGGACAGGGCCGTGGGTCGGCGCGGATCGGTTCGAACCGATGCCTTCCGCCGTTTCCGCCGTGGATCTGCAGCGGGCATGACCCGATAAAACCCATCAGGACAATAGGATACGCGTCAGACGAGGCGGGCGCGTCCAAGAATCGCGGTCCCGGCATGCCGGGTGCATCGTGGGTGGCGTCAGGGAAGGACGGGGGGCGGACGGACGTGGGCCCGACGACCTTCCGATTCGACCGACAATCTCCCATTTGGAGGCGATCGTGACTCGGTTGGCGCCCATCCCGAACGACGGATATGTTCGTGGCCATCAGGCTTCGACACGACTCGCGCCCCAGGGCGTGAGCCACCCACTGCAAACCTCCCGATCCGGGTTCGAAATGCCCAGCTTCGTGGTCGAGGGCGGACGTCCGCTCAGCGGAGAGCTCCGCCCCGCCGGCAACAAGAACGCGGCCCTCCCGGCTCTCGCGGCAGCCATGCTGACCGAAGAGCCGGTCGTTCTTTCCAACGTCCCCCGCATCCGGGACGTCGAGACCTTCCTGATGATCATCGAGACCCTCGGCGCAGAGGTCACGTGGGAGGGGGCCAACACCGTACGTCTGGACGCGTCGGCCGTGGTCGTGGGGCGGCCGGATCCGGAGATGGCTCGCCGGGTTCGGGCATCCTTGCTGCTGGCCGGGCCACTGCTGGCACGGTTCGGTCGAGTGGCGCTGCCGCCGCCTGGTGGAGACGTGATCGGCCGCCGCCGTCTGGACACCCACTTCCTGGCGTTCGAAGCCCTCGGCGCGACGGTCCGACTGAACGGCGGGTTCGAGTTGGAGGCCGACGGACTGAAGGGGGCCAACTTCTTCCTCGACGAACCCTCGGTTACCGGGACGGAAAACGCCATCATGGCCGCAGTCCTGGCCGAGGGCGTTTCCGTGATCCGCAACGCGGCGTCGGAGCCTCACGTCCAGGACCTGTGCAATCTGCTCAACACCATGGGCTCCCGGATCGAGGGCATCGGCACGAATCAGCTGACGATCGAAGGCGTCGACGCCCTGGGTGGCGCCGAGTTCGCGATCGGAGCGGACCACATCGAGACGGGATCGTTCATGGGGCTGGCGGCCGTGACGGGCAGCCGGATCACGGTCAAGGACGCGCCCATCGAGCACATGGACTCCACCCTGTTCGGCTTCCGCCGCCTCGGTCTGGAGTGCACCGTGGACGGCAGCGATCTGATCGTGCACGGCGACAGGGAGCTCGTGATCCAGAGCGACGCCTTCGGCCACGTGCCCAAGGTGGACGATGGGCCCTGGCCGGCCTTCCCGGCCGACCTCACGTCCATCGCCCTCGTCGCGGCGACCCACTGCACCGGCACCGTCCTGATCCACGAGAAGATGTTCGAGTCCCGCATGTACTTCACCGACAAGCTGGTGGGCATGGGGGCCCAGATCATCCTCTGCGACCCGCACCGGGCCGTGGTGGTCGGACCCTCCCGCCTCCGCGGACAGACGCTGGAGAGCCCTGACATCCGGGCAGGGATGGCCCTCCTGATCGCCGCCCTGGGGGCCGAGGGCACGAGCCGGATCCGCAATATCCGTCAGATCGAGCGAGGGTACGAGAGAATCGACGCCCGCCTTCGGGGTCTGGGCGCGTCCATCGAACGGCTGGACGAATAATCCGGTCGGGGACCAGGAGAGCGAATCCGCATGACCGAAGAGAACCGGGGAAAACGAGAAGGGGTCCGTGAGGGATTCCGGCAGGGGCTGGGTGTGCTTTCCGCATTCAAGGAGGCCATCGAAGAGACGATCTCCGAGGCCAGAGAGCGGGGCGACCTGAGGGCCGACCGGGCCAGAGAAGTGATGCGAGATGCCCTGGACAAGGCACAGGAGGCCGCCGGCAACGCCCGGGACCGTTTCGACCTGGTCCAGAAGCGGGAGTTCGACGACCTGGTTGCCCGGATCGATGCCCTGGCGGCTCGGTTGGAGGCGCTGGACGGGGAAAGCGAGCCTGAGCCGGCGCCACCCGAGGCCGCCACGGATGCCGAGCCGGACGCCGAAGCCGACGACCCACCGGCAGATTCCGAAGCGGTGGAAGCGGAAGAAGCCGACGAGGTGGGGAGCAGCGGCGAAGGCGCCTGAGTCGGATCCTCGCGCCCACGAGGGGGCCCGCAGGGGCCTGACCCGGCGGGCCGACCCGTCCAGTGCATTCGGGTCGACGGTCGGCTTGATGGTATAGAGGGGTGCCCCTATATTCATAGGCGGTAACCGGGGCCGCCGCTGAGGCGGCTCTTTTGAGTGGGGGAGTTGGCCGCCCCCGCTTTTTTATTCCCGTAGGCCCGGGCGGGAGGGACGTCGTGGGCAAGGTGGTGTTGGAGGTCGACCGAGAGTTGGAGAGTCGCGTGGAAGCGCTGGGCTACGAACTGGTCGTGGCCGAGTGGGCGGGCTCCTCCAAGAGGCCTCTCCTTCGACTTCGCATCGACACCCCTGCCTCGGCACCGGGCCAGGGCGTCACGGTCGATGACTGCACTGCGGTCAGCCGGGCGCTGGAGGGATGGCTGGACGCCGTGGAGTCCATGCCCGAACGGTACGTGTTGGAGGTCTCCTCGCCGGGGATCGACCGGCCGCTGGTTCGGGACTCGGACTTCGAGCGGTTTCGCGGCGAGTGGATCGCCGTGAAGGGCCGCACGGTGTTGGCCGATCGGGCTCGCAGGTTGGAGGGCGAGCTCATCGGCATGGACATGGACGAAGGAGTGGTGCGCCTCCGGCTCGGAGACGGGGCCGAGGTTTCGGTCCCGCGGTCGGAGATCACGGGCGCGCACCTGGTCTTCCGCTGGGAATGATTCCCGCGGCGAGGGCCCTCCTGGTGACGCTTCGTCACCGCGAGGGCCTACATAAAATGTAGATAGAGGGGTTCGGGCGACGCGTCGCCCATGCCCTCAGACGCCCTGGCAGGGCAAGGGGAGGCAGGCCAAGACATGGACAGCGGCCAAATCATCGCTGCGTTCCGAGACGTTGCCGCCACCAAGAGTCTGACGATAGACGAGATGCACGACCTGATCCAGGATGGGATCATGGCCGGGCTCGCGAAGATCTATGGCCCGAACGTGGAAGCCGAGATCGAGATCCAGAACGACACCGGCGAGTTCGACATCGTCGTGCTCCGTCGGGTGGTCGCAGAGGTCGAGGACCCGTCGTCGGAGATCTCCCTGAAGGAAGCCCAGTGGGACGACCCCACCTACGAGGTCGGGGACGTGATGGAGATTCCGGTGGATTTCGGCCAGTTCGGGCGAAACGCCGTGATGGCGGTCAAGCAGCGCATCGTGCAGCGGGTCCGGGAGGGCGAACGCCAGCGGATCCGGGACGAGTACGAGGACCGGGTCGGCGAGCTCCTGTCCGGCGAAGTCCAGCAGGTCGAGCGTGGCAAGATCGTGGTGATGCTGAACCGGTCCAAGGACGCCGACGCCATCATCCCGTGGAAGGACCAGAACCCGCGGGAACGATTCCGCCAGGGTGATTCCATTCGGGCCGTGCTGAAGAAGGTGGACGAAACGCCTCGCGGGCCGCGTCTGATCCTGTCACGGGCCGACCCCCTCTTCGTGGCTGCGCTGTTCAAGCTCGAGGTCCCCGAGATCTATCAGAGCATCGTGGAGATCCGGGAGCTCGCGCGGGAAGTCGGCGGGCGGACCAAGATCGCCGTGTCGAGCCGGGACGAGTCCATCGATCCGGTGGGCGCCTGCGTGGGGCTGAAGGGGTCCCGGGTCCAGGCCGTCGTGTCCGAGCTGGGCGGCGAACGCATCGACATCGTGCCCTGGCATCCCGATCCCGAGGTGTTCGCGCGGCGAGCGTTGGCTCCGGCCCGGGTCTCGAAGGTCATCAGCGATCACCAGCGCCAGGTCATCACGGCCATCGTGGACGAAGACCAGCTCTCCCTCGCCATCGGCCGCAAGGGCCAGAACGTGCGGTTGGCCTCCCAGCTCATCGGCTGGCAGATCGACCTCTACGGGTCGAGAGAGTGGCTCGAGCGCGGCGCGGATCTGTCGCTCTTCACGGAGGCGCCGGACGACGACGGCTACGAGATGGCGGACTTCCCGCTCGCGGAGCTCGAGTTGTCGCCTGACGCACTCGCGGTGCTGAAGGCGGCCGGATACGAGACATTCGTTCAGATCATCGACATGGTCCGGGC
>CAJIAX010000303.1_pt1 | contig 11614 bp, 6 predicted proteins | sample 9199251 | NCBI WGS metagenome assembly CAJIAX01 (sample SAMEA7708287, study PRJEB35096) | sediment metagenome | biome: marine neritic benthic zone biome [ENVO:01000025]; feature: sediment [ENVO:00002007]; material: shallow marine sediment [ENVO:03000034] sea grass bed [ENVO_01000059] ... | reverse complement strand
TCGAACCCTACGTCCGGCCACGCCTGGTGGGAGTGGCCCGTCAGCAGCCACCTCTCGTCGACGCGGAAGGCGGAGTAGTGCTCGGCCAGGGTGTTCGGGGTGCCGGCGAAGCGGTGCAGGTCCGGCTGGGCGCCGGCGGCTTGGATGGTATGGCTCATGAGCTCAGAATTCGCTCCGGATGACCCAGAGGTCCGGGAAGACCGGCGTGGACAGCGTGGTACGCAGGTAGCCGGCCCCGGCGCTGCCGCCGCTGCCGCGTTTGAAGCCGATGGTGCGCTCGACCATCTTCACGTGCCGATACCGCCACTCCTGTACCCCCTCGTCCAGGTCCACCAGGCGCTCGCACAGGCTCGCCACGGTTTGGTCGTTCCGGTAGATGTCCATCAGCAGGGCCTGGATCTCCGGGTTGGGCTCGATGGGATGGGTCAGGTCCCGGTCCAGCTGATCCTGTGGCACCTGATACCCCGCGGTCTGCAGAAAGGCCAGGAACGCGTCCCACAGCGTCGGCGCGGCCATGCGGGCATCCAGGGCCTGTCTACCCCGGCTTCCCTCCGGAAAGTGGGCCGCCACCGAGGCGCGCTTGTGTCCCAACACGAACTCCAGCTCTCGGAACTGGGCGGATTGGAAACCGCTGGCCGCCTCCAGCCGTTCCCGAAAGCTCAGGAACTCCAGGGGCGTCATCGTCTCGAGAATGTCCAGCTGCGCCACCAGCACCTTCAGGATCGCACGCACCCGGCCCAGCGTGTGCATGGCCCGGGCCATGTCGCCCTGCCGCAGCAGGTTCATGCAGTAGTCGAACTCGTGGAGGACTTCTTTGAACCAGAGCTCGTACACCTGGTGGATGATGATGAACAGGGGTTCGTCGTGTTCCGTGGACCTGGGGCGCTGGAGGTCCAGGAGCTCGTCGATGGCCAGGTAGCTCGAGTATGTGAGGGGCTTGTTCACGCGCGTCTTTCCGTTCTCGTCGACAGGCCGCGGCGTCGCGGCACCGGCCTGGTCGAAGGTAGGGGAAAGGGCCGGCCCTTGAAGCTACTTCCTGCCCCGGGCGGCGCCAGAGCCCGGGACTCGATCGGTGCACGGCCGACAACGCTTCGCGAACTCTGCTCGGGCCCTGGAATCTCGAGATGCGTTCCCCGTACATGTACACGTGTGGAGTTTGAATCGGGTATGGGGAGGCACTGTGAGACGAACCCATCGGGACCAGGCCGGACGCCTCGGACGCCTCGGGGTCTGGGTGTTGATGTGCGCGATCGCGTCGTGCAGCGACAACACCGGATCCAACCCCCTGGTCGACGACGAGCCCCTGCCGCCCCAGGGGCCGACCCTGGACGAGGAGGGCACCTGGACCCGGCTGGCGCCCATGCCGATCGCGGTGGCCGAGGCCGCCATCGTCGCGTACCGGGGCGCCATCTACGTGACCGGCGGGGGAATCGATACGGCCTCGCCCCCGCCCACGGCCATCGTACAGCGGTACGACCCCGTCGAGGACGAGTGGTCGCGGCTCAACGACCTGCCCGAGACCCTCAACCGGCACGCGATGGCCGTGTACCGGGATACGCTGTTGATCCTGGGTGGCCAGAGGAGCCCATCGGGGCTGGCCCCCACCGCCGACATCCTGGCGTACGACCCCGAGACGGACTCCTGGTCCGAGTGGGGCAGCCTGCCCGTTGCCGTCTGGGATCTCTATGCCTTTGGCGTGGGTGACGAGCTGGTCGTGCTGGACGGGAACGCCTTCGTCTCTCCGCCGGGAGACTCGATCACGATCTTCAGCGACCGCGATACGTGGCGATACGCGCCGCCGCCGGGCGACGGCTTCGGTCTGAACACGTCAGGCGGCGTGATCGACGGCCTCGTGTACGCGCTCACTTCGGCGGTCGGGGCGTTCCAGGAGACGCTGTGGGCGTTCGACCCGGAGACGGACACCTGGACCCGGGCAACCAGTGAACCCGTGCTCGACGCGAGGGTGCAGGGAGCCGTGGCCGGTGAACGCTTTCACACCCTGGGCGATGGACGGCCCTCGCCGAAGCACCGAGCCTTCGAGCCGGACGGCGGCGACACATGGCTGAGCCTGACGCCTCCGAACGAGACGCTGACGGGGCGGCTGGTCGTGGGCCTCGGCGGCCGACTGTACACGTTCGGTGGCTACAGCCTGGCCGATCCGGTGCCTACGTCGGACGGATACGTCTACGACCCGGCGCCGTAGGGCGCTCCTCTTCGCTCCTCTGAGCGGCGGCTGGGCCCGCAGAACCGCCTCGGCGCGGGAACCCGCGTCGGGTTTGGGGGGCGCTTCAGCGTCCCAGCCGCCTCAGAACCCCCATTCGAACCGGGGATTGTACCGGTCGAGCGTGGCGTACTGATTGGGCCAGGGGAGCGGATACTCCAGCGCCGCCGCGGCGTGGCGGGTCCAGTAGGGATCGAAGAGGTGGGCCCGAGCCAATAGGCACAGGTCCGCCCGGCCCGCTGCCAGGATCGAGTTCACGTCCATGAACGAGCTGATGTTGCCCACCGCCATGGTGGCGATCCCTACGTCGTGCCGGATCCGATCGGCGAAGGGCGTCTGGTACTGGCGACCGTACCGGGGCTTCTGGTCGGCCACGGTCTGACCCGAAGACACGTCGACCAGGTCGCACCCGTGTGCCTTGAGCATCCGCGCCACCTCGACCGAATCGCCGGGCTCCATGCCCCCCGGCGCCCAATCCACCGCCGAGATGCGCACGCTCATGGGCTTGTGTTCCGGCCAGGCCGCGCGCATGGCGTCGAACACCTCCAGGGGGTAACGCAGGCGATGCTCCAGCGACCCGCCATACTCGTCCGTGCGCTCGTTGGTCAGCGGTGACACGAAGCTGGCCAGCAGGTACCCGTGGGCGAAGTGCAGCTCCAGCGCGTCGAACCCAGCCTCGTCCGACATGCGCGTGGCCCGGACGAAGTTGTCCCGCACACGGTCCATGTCCGCCCGGTCCATCTCCTTGGGCGTCTGGCTCCCGTCCATGTATGGAAGCGGCGACGCCGAGATGATCGGCCAGTTGCCTTCGTCCAGGGGCTCGTTGTCGCCCTCCCAGAGCGACTTGGTCGACCCTTTGCGACCGGCGTGTCCGAGCTGGATGCCGATCTTCGCCTGGCTGTTGTCGTGCACGAAGTCGACGATGCGCCGCCAGGCCGTCACGTGCTCGGTGTTGTACATGCCCGTACACCCGGGGCTGATCCGGGCGTCTTCGCTCACGTCGGTCATCTCGGTCCAGATCAGTCCCGCCCCACCCACCGCCCGGCTGCCCAGGTGCACCAGGTGCCAGTCGTTGGGCACACCGTCGACGGCGGAGTACTGGCACATCGGAGACACTACCACCCGGTTCACCAGCGTCAGATCCCGAACCCTGAAGGGCGTGAACAGGGGCGGCGGCGGCGGATCCAGCGGCACGGGCACGCCGGACTGCTCCGCCGCCTTGCCGGCGAACCACCGGTCCACGTCACGAATCATCTCCGGATCCCGCATCGCCAGGTTCGAGTGGCTGATGCGCAGGCTGCGGGTGAGCAGGTTGAACCCGAACTGCTCGGGCTCGGTGTCCATGTAGCGCTCCGTGTCCTCGAACCACTGGAGGCTCACTTGCGCCGCCCGCTGCAGGCTTGCGGCCGCCGGCTTGCGCTCGGTCTCGTAGGCGGCCAGCGCCCCCGGAACATCGCCGTCGTGGGACACGAGGGTATCCCGGAGAGCGATGGCGTCCTCCATGGCCAGCCGCGTGCCCGAACCGATGGAGAAGTGGGCCGTGTGCACGGCGTCCCCCAAGAGGATCACGTTGTCCATAGACCAGTTCTCGACGGTGATCGTCGGGAATTGCCGCCAAAATGAGCGGTTCTTCACCAGCCGATGGCCCTCGAGCCGGTCTGGAAAGAGCTCTGCGCAGTACGCCGCAGTCGCATCCTCGTCCTCCACGTCCAGCCCGGACGCCTGGAACGCCTCTTCCGTGCACTCGACGATGAACGTGGAGATGCAGTCCTTGCCGGGGACGGCGCCGGTGACGGCCGGATCCTCGTACTGATAGGCGTGCAGCCGCCACAGCCCGTGCTCGTTCGCCCTGAAGTCGAAGGTGAACGCGGAGAACGACTGGGTGGTGCCCAGCCAGACGAAACGATTGGGGCGCATATCGATGGACGGCCGGAACCGGTCCGCGTACCGGGTGCGCACCCAGCTGTTCACCCCGTCGGCGCCCAGGATCAGATCCGAGTCGGCGTAGGGCGCCAGGTCCCGGACCTCGGTCTGGAACTGGAGCTCGACACCCAACTCCCGGGCCCGGTCCTGCAGGATGTTGAGCAGCCTCATCCGGGACATCCCGGCGAACCCGTGCCCCGTGGATCGGAGCAACTCGCCGTGGTAGTGGATGTCGATGTCGTCCCAGTGGTAGAAATGCCGGGTGATCTCGTCGAACGTCTCGGCGTCCGCGGCACCCAGGTCCTGCATGGTGGCATCGGAGAAGACGACGCCGAAGCCGAACGTGTCGTCCGGTCGATTCCGCTCCACTACGAGGATCTCGTTGGAGGGGTCGGCCTTCTTCATCAGGATGGCGAAGTAGAGCCCCGCGGGACCTCCTCCGATGCTGGTGATCTTCAACGTGCCTCCGGGGGCGTCGAGCGTGCGTTCAAAAGGCTCCGGGCGACGATCATGCGCTGGATCTCCGTCGTGCCCTCGTAGATCCGCAGCGCACGCACGGCCCGATACAAGCGGTCCACGGGGCTGTCGGCCAGCACGCCCCGTCCGCCCAGGATCTGGACGGCCTCGTCGATGATCTTCTGGGCGGACTCGGTGGAGAACGCTTTGGCCAGCGCGGCCTCCAGGGTGATGCGGTCGGCCCCCTGGTCCTTTTCCCACGCCGACCGGTACACGAGGAGTCGGCTGGCGACCAGGTCCGTGTACATGCGACCCAGCTTCTCCTGGATGACCTGGAACTCCGCCAGCGGTTGGCCGAACTGATGCCGGTCCTGGGCATGGGCCAGGGCTTCTTCCAGGGCCCGCGTGGCCATACCACAGGCAGCCGCCCCCACGGTCGGACGGAGCTGATCGAGGGTGGCCATGCCGATCTTGAATCCCCCGCCCTCCGCACCGAGGACGTTGTCCGCGGGCACGCGGCAGTCTTCGAGCCGAAGCTCGCCCAGGGGGTGGGGTTCGCTCAGGACCTGGGCACCGGAGAAGACCAGCCCCGGCGTGTCGGCCGGGACCACGAAGCAGGTGATGCCCCGGGTGCCTCTTTCCGGATCGGTGGACGCGAACAACGCGTAGAAATCCGCGATCCCCGCGTTCGAGATGAAGGTCTTGCTGCCGTTCAGGACGTAGTGGTCGCCCTCACGCACCGCCGAGGTGGAGAGCGAAGCCACATCGGAGCCCGCTTCGGGCTCGGTCATGGCGAAGGCGGCGATCGCCTCGCCCCGGAGGGCCGGGCCCACCCATCGCTCGTCCAGCTCGGGCCGGCCGTCGATCAACAGTGGGGTGGTGCCGAGGGCCTGCAGGGCGAAGACCGCGTCCGCGAGCGACGACGTGGCGCCCAGCATCTCCCGGATCAGGCAGCAGCCCCGCAGGTCCCGATCCCGAATCGGCTCGAACCAGCCGGATGTGCCCAGTTGGCGGGCGATGCGCGGCGCCAACGCCCGGGCCGCGTCGTCGTCTTCCGCCGCCGGCAGGACCGACAGGTCCGTCGCCATGGTGTCGAACCGGGCGATCAGGTCCATGTGTCCGGGATCGAGGAACGCCCGGATCGGGGCAGGGTCGGGGCGGGCTCTACGGACAGGCGCTGGAAGGCTCATGGCTCGAGAGTAGACCCGGTCACCCGGACTGGCAATCACCGGATCCGTGTGGGTCTCAGAAGCCGGGAGCCCGGTCGAGGAGCGCCTGGAATCGCTCGAACCAGCGGCGCTTCCACACGGCCACGTCCAGGACCAGGAAGCCCCACTCGGGCGGCGCGTCCGGCGTGGGTTCGTCCAGGGTCGGATCGCTCCCGAGCCCGGGGCCGTTCTCGAACGCACTCACGACTCGGCATCTCCGTCCTGGACGGGGCTCGCCGGTGTCGAGGGATCCGCCCCGGTCGAATCGGCGCCCGTCGGGCCACCTCCGCCCTCCGAAAGAGCGGTGTGAACCCGAGCGACCAAACCTTCGGGCGTGAAGGGCTTCAGGAGCACGTCGTCGTCGGGCCCCACCCCCCCACCCAAGGTGACGGTGTCGGCATACCCGGACATGAACAGCACGGGCGTTCCGGGTGACGACGCGCGCACCCGTCGGGCGAGCTCGCCCCCACCCATGCGAGGCATCACCAGGTCGGTGAGCAACAGGTCCGGTGGGCGATCCAGCGCCTCCAGAATCCGGGTCGCGTCGACGCCGTCCTCGGCCGTCAGCACCTCGTGCCCTGCCCCGGTCAGCACCCGAGACACGAGATTCCGGATGCCCTGATCGTCCTCGGCCACCAGCACGACCGCGGCGCCGGCCCGCGGGGTCACGACCCGGGCCGTCCGCGAGGCGGAGGCAATTGCCTGCCGCGCTGCCCGTGGCAAGTAGACCCGGAACAGGCTTCCTCCCTCGGCGCCACGCTCGGCGGTCACCTTGCCTCCGCTCTGCGTCACGATGCCGTACACGGTCGAAAGGCCCAGGCCCGTGCCCTGTCCGCGCTCCTTGGTCGTATAGAAGGGCTCGAAGATGTGGGGAAGCACGGCCTCGTCAATCCCCGTGCCCGTATCGGTCACCGACAGCACGACCCAGCCGTCCTTCCCGTCCTGGCTCGGCACCTCTTCGGCGCAGAACTCGGCGTTGGACGTGGCGATCCGCACGTGCCCGCCGTCCGGCATCGCGTCGTTCGCGTTGATGACGAGGTTCATCAACACCTGTTCCAACTGCCCACGGGCGGCCTCTACCCACGGCCAGCGAGCCTCCAGGTCCAGCTCCACCGCCACGTCCGGTCGGGCCACTCGCCGGAGGAGTGGTCTGAGCTCTCCGACCAGGTCGTTGAGGTCGAGCACGCTGGGAGCGACCACCTGCTTTCTGGCGAACGCCAGGAGCTGCCGGGTGAGCGACGCCCCAGACTCCTGGGCCCGGCGAATGGCCGAGGCGCTCTCTCGAATCGCCTTGGGATCGTCGGCTGCGTCCTCGAGGAGCGTGGCGTGACCTCCGATGACCGTCAGCAGGTTGTTGAAGTCGTGAGCGACCCCGCCCGCCAGCGTGCCAATGGCGTCCAGTCTCTGCCGCTGGTTGAGGACCTGTTCCAGCTCGCGACTTCGGGTCTCCGCTTGCTTGCGGTCCGAGATGTCGTGGGCGTTCAGGATCGTCCGGCGCTCGCCTTCGACCGTGAAGAACGCCGTTCCCAACACTTCCAGGTCAATCCAGCGGCCGTCGCTGGTCTGGAGGCGCACGGCGGTCCGCTTCGGGGAGTTGGGCGCCAGGGTGAGCTCCTCGAGCCACGCGTTGAACGCTTCCCGATCGTCCGGATGGGCCAGCTCTGTCGGCGACGCGCCCAACCGCTCTTCGACGTCGAATCCGAGAATTCGCCGGATGGAAGGGCCGTGGTAGATGATGCGGTGCTCGCGATCCAGTAGTGCGACCAGATCGTGGGAATTCTCGAGCAGCGCCGTGAACTGCTTCTCCTTGGCACGAACGGCCTGCTGTCGATGACGGACGCCTTGGACCCGCAGGCGTAACGCCGCTACCACGAGTCCGGCGAGGACCACCAGCGCCAGCACGCGGAACCACCACGTCATCCAGAAGGGAGCGACGATCTCGAACCGCACCGGAATGGACGCCTCCGACCATTCGCCGTGCCTCGTCCGACCTCGTGCCCGGAAGGTGTAGGTGCCCGGGGAGAGGTTGGTGAACGCGATGTCCCGCGTCGTGCCGGCGTCGACCCAGTCTTCGTTCAAACCCTCGAGGCGGTATTCGTAGATCTGCTCCGTCTCATGGCCGAAATCGAGCAACGCGAACTCGAACGCGACCACCTCGCCATAAGGCAACTCGGGGGTCGAACCGTTCACGAGGGGAAGTGCGTCGCCGGTTTCCAGGGCCCGGGCGGCTGTCACGGCCATGGGCTCCGCCACCCCTTCCGGCACCCGAGCGTCCCGGGGCGCGAACAGGATACCTTCAGGTGTCCCGAACGCCAGCTGATCGCCGACCCGGACCGCCGCGCCCACGGCGAACTCGTCCACGGGCAGCCCGTTCCCGGCGTCGAATCCCACGAATCGGCCCGACTCCCGGTCCAGGATGCTCAGGCCGTTCTTGGTGTTGATCCAGAGTCGACCGAGACCATCGCCGAGGATCGCGGCCACGCTGTTGTCGATCAGGCCGTCGGACTCCCGGTAGTGGACGAACCCAGCGTCCCCAGTGGGCCCCGGATCCTCGGCCAACCGGCTGACACCCCCACCCAGCGTTCCCACCCAGATGCCGCCGTCCGGATCCTGATGGATGGCCGTGACGTGATCGTGGCCCAGGGACTCCGGTCGGGTCGAATCGAACCGGAACCTGCGAATCGTCCCCCGTTCGAATCGAACCAGGCCAGAGCCTCCCGTACCCACCCAGAGCGCACCGGTAGCGTCCAGTAGCAAGGCTTCCACGTAGACCCCGTCGAGCCCCTCCACGAGTGAGAATCGGCCCGGCGGCACGTCCGATTCCAGTCGATTGAGTCCGTCGCTCGTGCCGATCCACAGCTCCCCAGCCGGTCCCTCCGCGAGCGCCGTGATCCGGTTCCCCCTCAGGGCGTCCGGGCGTTCGGGGTCCGTTGGGTACCGGTCGAACCGGCCCGTCGACAGGTCCAGCCGATTCAAGCCGTTCTGCCAGGTGCCCACCCAGAGGAAGCCCCCATCCGACAGGAGCAGGCGGGTCGCGTCGTCTCCACTCAACGAGTGTGGATCCGCCGGGTCGGCCCGGAAGTGTGTGAAGCTCGTCTCCCCGGGACTCCGGCGACTCAGTCCGTTGAAATAGGTCGCTGCCCACAGGGTGCCGTCCGCCTCCACCGCAAGAGCAGGCACTTCTCCAGGACCCATGGTGGTAGGATCGGTGTCCTCGTGACGCGCCATGGTGAAGCGCACGGGAAGTGGCAGCACCCGGGTCGCCCCCCCGCCCCAGGTCCCCAGCCAGAGCGTCCCGTCCTCCTCAACCGAGATCCGACGCACCCGGTCGTCCAGCAGGCCAGTCGTCCAATCCCCTGCCCGGTGGCTGGCCACCACGCTCAGCGTCCGGGTGTCCAACTCGTGCAGCCCTCCGCCGTACGTGCCGACCCACAGGCGCCCCTCGGATCCCGGGGCCAGCGCCGTCACGTGGGGGTGCCCCAGACCCCCCGCTCGACCGTCGTGGGGAATCCTGGTGAAATGGGACTCGGACGGATCGAGGCGGTTCAGTCCGTTTTCAGTCCCGATCCACAGCCGACCGTCCGAGTCCTGGTCGATGGACAGCACCCGGTCGTTGCTGAGGCTGCTCGGATCCCCGGGCCGATTCAGCCAACGGGCGAAACGATCGGTCTCCCGGGTCCAGAGGTAGAGGCCTCGATCGGTGCCGACCCATACCCGTTCGTCCGAGTCGATGAACACGACGTTCACCATGGGATTGCCGAGCGCCCCAGGGGTGGCCGGGTCGGCCGGAAACACCCGAGCGGTGCCCGTCGACGGGTCGTAGCGGCTGAGTCCGCCTCCCAGCGTCCCGATCCAGAGCGCGCCCTCCGCGTCCTGGGTCAGGCTCTCGACCCAATCGCTGCCGGGCTGACCCGGCATGAAGGCGCTGGGCCGCACCGGTGTAAACCCTCCAGTCGACCTCTCGAGTCGAACCAGGCCGCCCCCGGCCGTGCCCACCCACAGCCGAGCCTCCCGATCCTCGAAGAGCGTTCGGATGTGGTTGTTGGGAATCGTGCCCGGGTCGGTGCGATCGAACTCCCGGACCTGGACCTCATGGCCGTCGTAGCGATTCAGCCCATCGGGAGTGCCGACCCACAGGAATCCGGCGTGATCGCGGAGCACAGCAGTCACGACCCCGCTGGAAAGGCCCTCCAACGGCGTGACGGCCGTGAGCTTGACGGGAGTGCTCTGGCCGACAAGGGGCGGACCCGCCAAACAGAGCGCCACCAGCGCCGCACCCACGGATCCGCGACCCAACGGAATCTGCAACGAACGGGGTAAGACCCGCATCACCAAGCCTCTCTCATTACGGAGCATAGACGCGCGCCGGAGGGGCGGTCAACCCGCCTCGGAGGCTCCCTCGTTGCCTGCCGCGCGCTGGTGCACGACCTTAGCCGGCCCTGGATTCGATCGAACGGATGGAGGTCTCTGTGAACGCCCGGTTCCCCCTGCGCACGACGCTTGTGCTCTTCTTCGTCCTCAGCGGACTCGCCCTGACCCCCATGCAGGCGGCCGACGACGGCATGCTGGGCTTCACCGCGGACGGCGCCCGGGACCAGCGCGCCCTCGAGGCCCAGTTCGACTCGCACCTGAACGCCGAGAACCTGCGGGAGTGGATGCGGGAGATGACCCGCGCCCCATTCTACGTGGGCGCTCCCCACAATCGGGCCAACGCGGAGATGGTGCTCCAGCAATTCCGGGACTGGGGATACGAGGCCGAGATCGCCGAATACCAGGTGCTCTTTCCCAAACCCCGGGTGCGGGTGGTGGAGATGGTCGCCCCCGAACGGTACACGGCCCAGCTCCGCGAGCCGACCCTGGCCGAGGACGCCACGTCGGGCATCGAGACCGATCGCCTACCGACGTACAACGCCTATTCGGCCGATGGCGACGTGACCGGCGAACTGGTCTACGTCAACTACGGGATTCCGGCGGACTACGAAGAGCTGGCCCGGCGGGGCATCGACGTCCGGGGCAAGATCGTGATCGCCCGATACGGCGGCTCCTGGCGGGGCATCAAACCCAAGGTCGCGCACGAGAACGGGGCCATCGCGTGCATTCTCTATTCGGATCCCCGGGACGACGGGTACTTCCAGGGAGACGTCTATCCCGAAGGACCGTATCGCATGGAGCATGGGGTCCAGCGCGGCTCCGTCTCGGACATGCCCCAGTATCCGGGTGACCCCCTGACCCCAGGCGTGGGCGCAACCGCCGACGCCGAACGCATGACCCCCGAGGAATCGCCGACCGTGATGAAGATCCCGGTCTTGCCGATCTCCTACGCCGACGCGTTGCCCCTGCTCGATGCCATGGAAGGTCCGGTCGCGCCCCCGTCCTGGAGGGGCGCTCTGCCGATCACCTACCACATGGGACCGGGCCCGGCCCAGGTCCGGGTCCACCTGGAGTTCGACTGGGACCTGCAACCCGCGTGGGACGTCATCGCCATGATGCCCGGCTCCGAGTACCCCGATGAATGGGTCATGCGGGGCAACCACCGGGACGGCTGGGCCATGGGCGCCGCCGACCCGATCTCGGGGCACGTCGCCATGATGGAGGAAGCCCGGGCGATCGGTGAGCTGGCCCGGACGGGCTGGCGGCCGAAGCGGACCATCGTCTACGGCAGCTGGGACGCCGAAGAGCCAGGGCTTCTTGGCTCTACCGAGTGGGCCGAGCACCACGCCGACGAGCTTCGTCAGAAGCTGGCCATCTACACGAACACCGATGGAAGCGGGCGGGGATTCCTGGGCATGGGCGGGTCCCACACCCT
>CAJIAX010000048.1_pt1 | contig 11712 bp, 8 predicted proteins | sample 9199251 | NCBI WGS metagenome assembly CAJIAX01 (sample SAMEA7708287, study PRJEB35096) | sediment metagenome | biome: marine neritic benthic zone biome [ENVO:01000025]; feature: sediment [ENVO:00002007]; material: shallow marine sediment [ENVO:03000034] sea grass bed [ENVO_01000059] ... | reverse complement strand
TGCTGAACCCGGTGCTCAATCCCGACGGCGTCGTGAACGACGTGAGCTGGTACCGGGAAGTCCGGGGGACGCCCTTCGAGACGACACGGCCCCCGAGAATGGGGCAGCCCTGGGCGGGCACCGACAACAACCGGGACTGGTTCATGAACAACCAGCCCGAAACCCGTGCGGCCTCCCGGATCCTGTACCACGAGTGGTACCCGCAGATCGTCTACAACCATCACCAGACCGCTCCGGCCTTCGCGCGGATCTTCATCCCGCCGTTCGCCGACCCGGTCAACCCCGACGTCCATCCGGGCGTGACCACGGGGGTCAACATGGTGGGCGCGGCCATGGCGTCGCGGTTTGCGGCGCTGGGCATGCCCGGGTTCGTGTCCCGATCGGTGTACAGCATGTGGTGGAACGGGGGCATGCGCCTCACGCCCTACTTCCACAACCAGATCGGGCTTCTGACCGAGACGGCACACCGGACTCCCACGCCACGCACGTACGACCTGGACGAATTCCCCGAAGTCATCAGCGTCCGTCGCGGACTGGCTCCGAGAACCGACAGCACCAGCATCTCGTACCCCGACCCCTGGTTCGACACCGAATCCCACTTCAGGGACGCCTTCGACTACATGATCGAGGCCACGATCGCCACGCTCGATCTGGCCGCCCGGTACCGGGAGCGGTTCCTGCTGGGGATCTACGGCATGGGGCGGGACGCGATCGAGGAGGGTGAGCGGGGAGGCCCGTTCGCATACGTCATCCCATCCGATCAGTGGGACCCCAGCGAAGCGGTCAACCTGGTGAACGTGTTCCGGTACTCGGGCGTGGAGGTGCACCAGGCCACCGCCTCGTTCGACGCCGGCGGATCCGAGTACCCGGCCGGCTCCTACATCGTGTACGCGGGCCAGGCGTTCCGGCCGCACGTGGTCAACCTGATGGAGCCCCAGCACTACCCCGAGCGTGAACGGTATCCTGGCGGGCCTCCGGAGACCCCGTACGATCTGGCGGGCTGGACGCTGCCCATGCAGATGGGTGTGGGGGTGGAACGCATCGAATCGCCCTTCGAGGCCCGCACCGAAGAGGTGGACGAACTGGCCTCGATGGAACCGGGCACGGTCCGGGGGGCCGCCGGCTACGGGTATGCGTTCGGCCCACGCTCCAACGCCTCGTTCCACGCCGCCAACCGGCTCATGGCCGACGGGAACGAGCTGTGGGTGGCCAACGAAGCCTTCCAGGCCGATGGTGGCGCGGTTCCGGCCGGGGGCTTCGTGGTCCGGTCTCGGGCCGGCCTCGACGACGCGGTCCGGTCCCTGGCCGACGAGCTGGGGGTCGATTTCGCGGGCGTGGAGCGGCAGCCCGATGCGGCCATGGATCCGCTTCGGCTCCCGCGGGTCGGGCTGTACAAGGCGTGGCACTCGAGGGTGGACGACCAGGGGTGGACGCTGTGGCTCATGGAGCAGTACGACATCCCGGTCGACACGCTCCACGACGCGGACATGCGGACCGGTGACCTGGGCCAATACGACGCGATCATCCTTCCCAACCACCCCGGCAGCCAGATCCTGCTCGGCAATCTGCCCGGGACCATGCCGGATGGGTACATCGGCGGGGTGGGCGCCGAGGGCACCGCCCAGCTCAAGCGATTCGTCGAGGGCGGGGGCACCCTGATCGCCTTCGATCAGGCCACCGACTTTCCGATCGATCAGTTCGGGCTCCCGGTGCGGAACTCGGTTGCAGGCCTGCCTCCAGAGCAGTTCTTCATTCCGGGGTCCCTCATCCGAACCGACATCATGACGGACCACCCCCTGGGCCTCGGCATGCAGTCCCAGGTGGCCGCGTCGTTCTCACAGAGTCGGGCCTTCGAGGTCGTCCGGCTGCCCCGTGCCGGCGAGGGCGGTCACGAACCGATTCCCGAGGCCACCGCTCCCGACGTGGACGTCGTGGCCACGTATGCCGAAGACGATTTGCTCATGAGCGGCTGGGCCATGGGCGAGGAGCGCTACCTGGCGGGGAGGCCGGCCATGGTGAGCGTGGGCATGGGCGAAGGGTCCGTGGTGCTCTTCGGCTTCAAACCCCAGTTCCGGGGTCAGCCCCGGGGGACCTACAAGCTGCTGTTCAACGCGATCAACCGGGCCACGGTGCGGCGACCACCGGCGACCTAGTGCGGTATGTCCGACCAGACTGGCCGTGCTGGAGCGGCCCGGGTGGACCTGTCCGACGCGGGCATCTGGTTCACCGGTCGGCTGTGGACGCGCACGATGAACGACGAGGAAGGAGGCAACCCATGAGAACCGCCGTGATGGCGTTCGTGACCGTGGGTCTGATGGCGAACCCCGGCGCGGCCCAGGATTTCGAGGACTACGTTGTGCGAATCTCGGACGAAGGCGACGCCTTCGTGCTGACCATGGGGCCGGTGGACCTGGAGGCTATGGCCCACGGCCACGGTGGATCCCACGAAGAGATCGGGGTGTTCCCGCCGATTCGCAGCGTGCACTTCCCTCGGGACGCCTACCTCAGCGGCTTCTCGTACGAGGTGGTGGACCACGCCGGCCAGGTCCTTCCAACCGCCATCGTGCACCATCTGAACTTCATCACGCCGGACAAGCGAGAGCTGTTCCTGCCGATATCCCAGCGGCTGCTGGCCATGGGCAAGGAGACGGGCTCCCAGTCCCTGCCCGGCTGGCTGCTCGGCGTCCCGGTGGAGGCAGGGTCCGAGCTCGTGGTGTCCCCCATGCTCCACAACCCCACCGGCCAAGCGCACCAGGGGGTCCACGTCCGAGTGCGCCTGGAGTACACGGAAGCCGGAGGGGCATTCCCGTTCCTGAAAGTCTACCCGTTCCAGCTCGACGTGGCCTTTCCCGCGGGTGACAAGAGCGTGGACCTGCCCCCCGGGAGCAGCGCGTTCTCGTGGGAGGGAAGCCCGGTCCTGGCAGGTCGGATCATGGCCATCGGCTCACACCTGCACGAGTTGGCCACGAGCATCCGGCTCGAGGACGTGACCACCGGTGCGCTCGTGTGGGAGGGACTGCCGATCCTGGGTCCGGACGGAGAGACGGTCGAAGGGGTGACCATCGGCAACCTCTATCGCCGGTTCGGGGTGAAGATCGATCCCGATCATCGGTACCGGGTGACGGTGGAGTACCACAACCCGGGAACGGAGACGATCACCGCCGGCGGCATGGGCGTCGTGGCCGGGGTGTTCCTGCCCGCCGGGGGCGCCCACTGGCCCGAAGCGGACGTTGCGGACCCCCTCTACACGCTGGACCGTCGGCACTACATGCGGGAGGTGCGGGGAGACTACGACCTCATTCTGGGCGGGGGAGGCGTGATCGAGTCCATGGGCATGGAGAGGCACGGCGACGAGGAGCACGGCCACGAAGAGGACGCCTACGGGGACGTGCCCCCGGACGATACGACCAGGGTCGACCCGGGAGGGAATCCGCAGAGGTAGGCCGGCAGCCCCACCCGCACTGCGCGGTGCTGGGATTCAGGGGTACCAGCGGAATCCGGTCCGGAGCCCCACCGCCGCGGCGATCCCGGACTTGTACTCCACCTCGAGCACGCCCGATTCGAGCAGCTCCGAGGGGAGCCAGCTACCACTTCCGCCGGTGCTTACGGCCCGGACCGTGGCGCCCACGAAGACCCCGCTGCTCGGGCCGAAGTCATAGCCCACGTCGAAGAAGAAGGCACCGCCCCAGGAGAACCAGCTCCGGTCCGCGAAGTCCAGCACGATCTCCTCACCGGTGCGGGCGACGGTCGTCGTTCCGTTGAACGCCAGGTCCTGCCATTGGAACGTGGGTCCGAAGCCGATCTGCCCGTTCCAGCTCGGTTGGCGGAAGACGTTCGTGCCCCACCAGAGGTCGAACCCGAACCCCGAGTAATCCCGAGTGCCCCCACGGACCTGGGTGTTGATGACCAGACTCGTCGTCGACGTTCCGGACGAACCGTAGAACGTCCCGCCGAGGAACCCGAAGCTGTGGCTGTTCCAACGGACGTCGAACTCGAACCCGGGGCGGGGATCCGTTTCCTCGGTGTACCCGAGCGTGGCCCGTGACGCTTCGCCGGGTACACGGACCTTGACCAGCCCGTCGTGCAGCGTCGACGAACCGGACCCGTGGACGGCAATCGAAAGGGCCCACGTCTGGCCTTGTGACGCGATACCCTCGAAGCCCTGGGGAGGCCGGTACCCGTCGCGGGTCTTGATCGACAGCACCCCGTACATCGATCGGTTCCCGTAGAGCGTGCCCGCCTCGATCGGAGGCAGGAGCTCCCAGCTCTCGATCATTTCCGGATTCATGAGGTCCAGGGCCGCCCCGGGGTTGGCCATCGCCACGTCGTCGATTACGACGCCTACCATGTGACACGGCTCGCTTCCATCCGCGGCCCGACGACGCCACCGATTGGACTCCACACAGATCTCGCCATTGATGTTGGCCACCGTCAGACCGGGGATGTTGGCCATCCGAAGCATGTCCAGCGTCTGGGACACCCGGGGGCGGACGTCGTTCACCTCCTCGGCGGTCATGCCGTCGAAGCGGGTGCCCCGGGTGAGCTGTGGATCGAACACCACGGCCCGGGCGGTGACTGTGATCCCGGCCAGCTCCACCGGCACGGTCGCGACCAGGAACTGGATTGCCACTTCCTCGCCCGCGACCACCGTAAGCGTGTCGGTCTGGGTGCCGTACGCGAGGTGCTCCACCTCGATCTCGTAGGTCCCGCTGCTCAAACCGAGGATCAAGAAGCGTCCACCATCGTCCGTGATCTGCTCGGGTCCCACCTCACCGTCGTCGGCTCGGGCACGGACCAGGGCGCCGGGAACGAGATCTCCGGATTCCGCGTCCTGAACCACGCCGCCCACCGCCGCGCCGCCGGTCTGCGCCGCGAGCAACTCGGGCGCAGACGCCAGAGCCAGCAAGGGCAGGATGATCGAGAACCGGCGCATGGCAATCCCTCTTCAGCTTCGTGGTGCGAGCAGCGGAAGCGTATCAACCTACGGTCCCGTGCCGCGGCCTGTTACGATCGGCAGCGGGCCGGCCGCTATGCGCCGGGGCACGGCCTGCGTTCGAGCGTCCACTCCCGGGCCTGGCCCTGATCGGTGCCGTCGTCGATCCGGGCACTGAGGCCGTCGGGGCCATCCGTCCGGTAGACGATCCGCTTGGGGAAGTCGTGTTCGGGCGCTTCGAACCAGGCCGCGCCGTCGTCCACGCGGGTCAGGACGAAGCCGTCGGCGGAGGCGGTGCCTCCGGGGTAGGGCAGAAGCACCACGCCCTGTTCGGTTCGGGTGATCGACGTCAACTCGAACTGCACCGCGCTCCCGGCCAGCAGGTAGCGGGTCGTGCCGAGCATGACGTTCTCGCTGGGTGACGTGTAGTGCTCCTCGATGACGCCCGAGGAGCCGTCTCCAGCCGTGAACCGGCCCTCCCAGCAGCCGGCCATGAACCCCAGGTCCGTGACGGACGGCTCCTGGGCACGGGCGGACGTGGGGATCAACACGGCCAAGGCGAAAGCCGGGAGCACTCGCGACCGGATCACGGCGCGTTCCTCCGTTCCAGGGTGTGCTCGAAACGTACGCCCCGCGCCACCAGGTCGTCCATGATGAAGTCGAAGCAGTCGGCCCGTCGTCCGCCCTGGGCCGCCTGCTCGGGTGGCTGGCCGAGCCCGGCGGGCAGGTCTACGTACCGCCCACGGACATCGGCGTGGGCCGATTCGCCGTGCTGGCTGACGCTCAGGGAGCCGCCTTCACCGTGTTCAAGGCCAACACGGCCTGACCCGGACCGCCACACCAGGACGCAAGAAGGGGCGAGCTTCGTCGAGAAGCTCGCCCCTTCTTCACCCACACTGTCGCCGGCCGGCGCGTGCCGCCAGGCTACCGGCTCGAGCCGTGCGGCTCGTCCTTACTGACCGATCTCCCGCATCTCGACCTCGAAGATCAGCGCGGACATGGGCTGGATCAGGTCGCCCGAGCCCTGCATGCCGTACCCCAGGTCGCCGGGGATGTAGAACTTGAAGTGGCTGCCCGGCGTCATGAGCTGCAGGCCTTCGCTGAACCCGGGAATCACGCCGTTGACGGCGAACGTAGCCGGCTCGCCCCGATCGTAGGAACTGTCGAACTGCGTCCCGTCGATCAGGGTGCCCTTGTAGTCGATCGTGACCATGTCGGCGGGTCCGGGCACGTCGCCGTCGCCCTCACGCAGCACTTCGTACTGCAGGCCCGACTCCGTGGTGATCACGCCGTCGCGGGCACCGTTCTCGACCATGAAGGCTTCGCCGGCTTCGCGGTTACCTTCCGCGAGCGTGGCCATGTCGGCCTCCATCTGGGCCTGGACCCGCTGCTGGAAGCCCTGCATCACCTCCTGAAGCACTTCGTCGGCGATGGCGGGATCCGCGCCGGCCATGGCATCATCGATCCCCTTCCGCAGAGCGGCCATGTCGATGAAGCCCGAGATCTCCTCCAGCGAGCCCCCGATGTTCAGGCCGATGGCGTAGCTGGCTTGCTGGTCTTCGGTCTCGAGAGAGGCGGTCCCACCACCAGCCTGGCAGCCGACTGCTGCCAGCATCACGCCGGTACCCAGGACCTTGTAGGAAAATCGCATGGTCGTCTCCGTACTGAGGAAGTGGAGAATCTAACCGTGAAAGGGTGGTTCTCCTACCTCTCTGCCGACCTGGGTTCACCGGCCTCATCCTCCATCGCTGCGAGCAGAGCCGAGACGCTTTCGAGCCGATCATCAGGCAGCGGGGCCAGTGCCAGGCGCAGGGCTCGGTCCACATGGGCAGGCACATCGCTCCGCAACGACCGGATCGGGGGCACTTCGCCCCATAGCTTGCGAGTCGCGATGGTGCGGGCGCTGCGCCCGGTGAACGGTGGTTTTCCCGCAAGCATCTCGAACGCCACGCAGCCGAGGCTGTAGACGTCGGTCCGGGCGTCGATCTCTACGCTCCCGCAGGCCTGCTCGGGACTCATGTACTCGGGTGTCCCCGTCACGAGTCCCCTGCTGCCCACCTCGCAGGGCTTGGCGGGCAGGGTGAGTGAGATCCCGAAATCCAACAACCGAGCTCCACCGTCGGACAGCATCACGTTGCCCGGCTTCACGTCCCGGTGGATCACGCCCAGTCCGTGGACGTGGGACAATCCGCCCCCGAGGTCCGAGACGATACCCAACATCGATGGCACGTCCATGGGGGGACCCTGCCGTATGCGCTCCCGCAGCGACCTACCTGGCACGTACGGCGTGACCAGGAAACGGATTCCGTGGGCCTCGCCCCCGTCCAGAAGCGGAGGAATGCACTCGTGGTTCATCCGGCCCAGAACCTCGACCTCGTGCTCGAAACGGCGGCGATCCAGGGTTCGAGCCCTGCTTTGCCGCATGACCTTGACCGCGACGCGGATGTTACGTCGATGGTCGACCGCCAGGTACACGGTGGACATTCCGCCGGGGCTCAACGGGCGGACCAGCTCGTACCTGGATCCCAAGCGGCGCTGGATCAGGAGCATGCACGCCTCGGACCGTTCGGGCTCGGACCCGCGACGCGCGCGGGTTGGCGTGTCAGGAGAGATTGGAAGCACGGGGGGCCTCCCTCGGCTGTTTGGGCAACAGGGTCGGCGCGATGGGGTTCGCGCCGGTCGTGCGTGTTTGAGAAGCCGGGGAGGAGGAGGCTTCAGTATGCGACCCGGGCCATGACGGTGCTCAGTGCCTGGGCGGCGACCCGACCCTCGTCAGGCGTCAGCCCGGGTTCGACCAGGGTCAGCAGCTCGGCGAGCGTTTCCACCTCGGCGGCGGTCAAATCGACCTCGTCGATCAGATCGAGAAACGCTCGTCCTTCGGGGGTCTGAAGGAACGCGACGTCGCCGGAGGTGATGGCCAACCGCGCGGCCTCGGTTCCCTTTCCGAATCGGTACCGTGCCTGTGCGACTCGGCCTATCGTCGCCAGCCACAAGTCCAGGCTCCGGTCGGCCGTCGAGCGCCCGTGGACGTCCACCGGGTGCCCGTCGGCGAATCCGGCCGAGATGTGCCGATAGGGAATGGTCACGGTGGGCGCGGCATCCATGCTGCTGAGGATCCGCAGCATGGCGTCCGTACTCCGCCGGGCTTCATCCAACCGGGCAATGCGGGCGTACCCTTCCATCTTGAGGGCGCTCACGCCGAGGCGAAACGACCGACCTTCGACGGTGCCCGGAATGGTCTCACCCCGGAAGACCGGCACCACCGTCTGATCCAAGCCGTCCGTGAGCCCGGTCAAGTGCGTCGTGACGTCGAGGGCCGACGCCAGGCGGGCCGCGTCGAACAAGGACTCCGGCGAATCCGCAGCTGGCCCCCGAACCAGGAAGAGCGCCGCGGCCGCGGCTGCCGCAGCCACTGGAACCAGGGCCCTTCGACGGGGCGACGTCCACCAGGGCGTCGGCGGGTCAGGTTCGACCGGAGCGTCTTCCTCGGACGCGAATGCGCCACGGTCCACGGACGCCCGGAATCGCTGGAGACTCGCGTGTTCCGGCTCGTATGCCCCCGACTCCAGTTTCAGGGCTGCGCCCATTCCTTCGACGGACGCCAGGGCGTCGGCAAAGGCCTCGTAGGCGTCGGGTGACTCGGCCACCAGACAGATGGCCTCGCGCCGTTCCGCTCCGTCGAGTGTGCCCTCGACGAGCGCGGCGACCCGCTCCAGGTCGACCGGGGACATGGGTCCCGTGGGGTCGGTTCGCGTTGCACGATGGTTGGTCATTTGCCGATTCGTTCTTCCGTTGGTCCGGGACCGGCGCGGTTGCCGCCGTCACCCCGGATCGTTGTCCATCCAGTCGGTCAGTCGAAGTGACGTCGCAGCGTCTTCAGCGCCTTCCGGATCCGGCGGTCGGTGGCCTGTGGCGTCAGCCCGAACACCTTCCCGATCGCGGCCAGCGTGAAGCCGTCGTAGTAGCGCATCTTGATCATCACCCGCTCTTCGGGGGGCAGGTCAGACAGAGCCTTCTTCAAGACGTCCCCCAATCTCTGGAGCTCCCGGTGGTCCTCGTCACGCCAGAAGGCGTCGTCGGGCCGGTCCGCCCCGGGCACGTCGCTGATGGCCTCCAGGCCCACCAGCTCCCGGCGCTTGCGAATGGGCAGGCGTCCGTACAGGCGGTGTGCCTCGGACGGGGTAAGACCGTTCTCCGACTCCCGGACCGCGATTTCGATCGCCTCTTCCAGCGGCCGGCCGTCCCGGTGCAGCAGCATTTCGAGGCGGACGGCGTCGGGCCCGAGGTTCTGGGCACCCGCCGACGGACGCCACTTGCCCCACAAGTGATTCCTGAAGTCCCTTGCGAGGTTGGCGATGACCGTCGTGAGGTAGGTCTTCCAGCTCGATCGGTGCCCGAAGCTCCGGAGCCTGGCCTGGTCGTTCTCCAGCAACTTCTCGTGCACCAGAGAACGGAAATCGTCGACGAGGTCGTCCCTGAGGCCGTTGCGGTAGGCCACGGTCTCGACGATGTGGTTGATCAGCTCGATCTGTGTGGTGAACAGATCGGGAGCTTCCACCAATTCACCCTTGACCTGGGGGGAAGCGTAAGTCGATGGACGCCCGTAGGATCGGGCGTTTCCCCCCTCCATGTCAAACCTGCCGGCTGCACTGGGCTGCACGGATCCTCCTCGGGCCTCGGACGCCCCACCCTTCGGGGCGCCACCCCGTCCGCCTCGGAACGACTCCGGAGGGCGTCGGGGTGGGACGGGCAACGGCTCTGCCTCGTAGCAGGTTGGACGGACGGAGTTGGGTGGTTTCCTGAGGGGGCGTCGCGAGAGCCGGGAGCGAGCTCTCCAAGATCAAGCGTCGCTGGCATTTGGGGCCCAGAGCGAAAGGCGATTTTCCTTGTGGACCAGGACGCTGGTGCCCTAGACTCGTAGGGCGGTCCGGCACGAGGGCCGTGGTGGAGCGGAGGCCCCTCCCCCCCAGGTGCATTCGACCGGGGCTTCCGACGATTTCGCCGAGGCCTGCTCGAGATCCCTTCGCAGGCCTGTTCGCTTCTAGTACAAGTGGTCAGCGATGACACTCCCCCCGTCATCGAAGAAACCGTCGCGGGGTCGTGCCCGGTACCTTGCCGTCGGCACGGCGAGCCTCGTCTTGGCGGTTTCCTCGGTATCGTGTCGTTCCGACGCCCCGCCGGACGGGATTGACGCCTCGCTCGTCGCGGCAATGGACGGCGTGCGTACCTTCCGGCCGCGTCTGACCGGTGGGTTCCCCTGGGCGGAGTGTGAGCCGGTCTCAGCTGACACGACCTTGGTCTCTGGGCTGCTTTGTGAGGTGGGCGAAGCCCGTCGCGGGGTAGACGCACGGCTGATCGCAGTCGCTCCAGATGTCCTGGGAGGACTAACCAGCGAATCGGACCGTACTGCGTCGCGAAGTGCTGGCGTCTGGGGCTTGCTCGCCGCTCAGACCGACGCCGATGTCCGCAAGGCCATCGCGGACCTCCGCGCCGCGACGGTGGCGGATCCCGAGAACCCTGACTCCTGGTCCGACTTGTCGGCGGCGCTGCTGGTCCTCGCCGACATGACTGAGGATCCGGCGTTCCTCGTCGAGGCCCTCTCGGCCGGCGAGAAGGCGATTTCGTTGGACGGGCTCCATGCCGAGGGGCGTTTCAATCGTGCCTTGTCGCTGGATCGGCTTCACCTCCGTCGGCTCGCAAGCGAAGCATGGCGACTGTATGCCGGCCTGGATGTGGGGCGTCCGTGGAGCCGAGAAGCCGCAACTCGAGCCGACCGTCTCAGCCCGATCGGCGATCCGGTCGATTGGGACTCAGTGCGCCGCGACGTTCACAATGGCCAGCTGTCCGATTCAGCGCTCGAGACTCTTGTCGCCCGGGCACCCTACCGTGCCTACGAGTATGCGAGGCAAATCCCGCTCCCTCTGGAGCTGCCCCCTTCGGACACGACCGGCGCGAGGAGCGCCGATCAGGACCTGCCGCTACTCGAGGCCTTCGCCTCAGCCATGCTCGAGATGGCCGACGACACCTATCTCAGGGACCGTTTGGTGGCAGGGCATGGCGTACCCACGCTGGAGACGACCGCCGTCGATCACGAGAGCGCCTACGACGCCGCTCTCGGGCTCAACCACCGATTCAGTTATGACAGCGCCTTGGTGGTGCTGGATGGGTTCATCCCGAGGGCCCTCGCACAACGGCACCGGTTTGTAGCGTCGAAGGCGCTCAATCTACGCGCCCTCATTCATGAGGGCCGCGGGCAATTCGGTCCTGCATACGGGGATCGCGTGGAGGCCCTCCGCGTCGTGTCAGCGATTCCCGCTCCGAGCCTGATCGCTCGCCGACTCTCAGACCTCGGGCGACTCTCCGCCTCCCTATACGAGGACGTCATCGCCCGGCAGACCATCTATCGGGCGATCGCATTGGTGAGTCCGACCGGAGAGCCGCTGGCAACCTACGGCGTGCTTGCGACAGTCGCCGAAGCTGGTCCGATCAGGTTGTCGTCCGAGGTATCCCTCCTCTTCCTCGAAGAAGCCCTCCTCGCTGCACGAGCTACTCGATTACCGACGGTGGTAATCGCTGCCCTGATCTTGCGAAGCGGCGCCTTGTTCGACCTCGGTGCACGTGAGCGAGCCGTACGGGACTTGGGGGAGGGCTTTGCGCTCCTTGGCCAGCTCCCCGAGCCCATTAAGCAGGAGATGAGAAACAACCTGCTGCTCTCAGCGCACGAGATCGGCTGGTATGACGACCCGCGGCACGCCGCGCAGCAGCTCCGCGAAGTCGCC
>CAJIAX010000198.1_pt1 | contig 12044 bp, 8 predicted proteins | sample 9199251 | NCBI WGS metagenome assembly CAJIAX01 (sample SAMEA7708287, study PRJEB35096) | sediment metagenome | biome: marine neritic benthic zone biome [ENVO:01000025]; feature: sediment [ENVO:00002007]; material: shallow marine sediment [ENVO:03000034] sea grass bed [ENVO_01000059] ... | reverse complement strand
CGGCGGCCAGGCGGCGGCGGGCGGCGGATTCGGCGTTCGAAGCTCGGCGCAGGTTGGGCTCCAGGTTGGTGAGCTCGACCTCGAGGCGTAGGACGTCGTAGTCGGAGCTGATGCCCGCCCGGTTCATGGCCTGGGTCTCGGCCAGGGATTCGCTGACCCGGTTCACCGAGTTCTCGACCAGGCGCCGCTGTTCCTGGGCCAGGAGCACGTCGTAGAACGACACGCGCACCCGCGTGACCACGGTCTGGCTTCGACCCCGGACCGCCTCGCTTTGAAGATTCTTGAATCGGCCCGCGGCGCCGACGCCGATGAACGCCCGGGCGTCGAACAGCGTCTGGTTCAGGGTCAGGCCCGCGGTCCAGGCGTTGTCCGCGCCGAACTGGATCGGAGTGAACGTTCCTTCGGGCGCGCTCGGATCGAAGATGTTGGCCGGGAGGAACGACACCGCCGGCTTCACGTTCCGGGTGTACTGGGCATTGCCGTCGAGGCTCGGCAGCACCGAGCTCCACGCATCCCGCACCTGGCCTTCGGCCACCTCCAGGTCCAACTCCGCGTCGGAGATCTCCCGGCTGCGCTCGAGCGCCATGTTGACCGCGTCGACCAGCGTGAGGGTCCCTGCCGGCGTCTCGACGGCGGCTTGCTCCTCTTCGCACTCCTCTTCCTCTTCGGGCACCACCTGCCCGCGAAGCGCTCCGGCGCTGAGGGCGAGGGTGCCCAGGGCCGCTGCGATCAGGAGCAGGATGCGGAGAGCCGCCCCACTCTCGGCTGCTCGGTTCCGGGTCCGAACCCGGGGCCCACGGCGGCGCCGGGCGGCCTCGTCTCTGTTCGATCTATCGTTCACGGTATTCCTCGCGATTCGTTCGCGTCCTGACGGTCTCGTCGTCGTCGTCATCGTCCACCTCACCCCGTTCGGGTGGTCAAACCCTTGCCGCTTCATGGCGAAATCCCAGCCCCCTTCGGGCTTCCCTGTTTCCCGCGTCGGGCGTGGCGCCCGTCGCTGATCACCCGCGCAGTCGAGGCCAGGGGGGACGAGTTCCCCGACACGCGGTCCATTCGTCTTTGTCTTGGCCGCCTCTGATTCCCTTGCGGCGGTCGATCGGGTCCTGCGGCGGCCGGGCCGCGGCCGCTTCGTGCGCGCCTACGCAGTCATCTGGACCGGCCCTTCGGCAACCGTCTCGGCGATCTGGGCCTGGTGCTCTTCCGTGGCCATGCCCAGCAGCATTCTCATTCCCGATTGCCGGAACAGCTCGCGGAACTCGGGTTCCGTCACAGGGATGAATCCACGGTGGTAGATCGTGACCAGGCCGTGGGCATGGGCCCACATGGTCGTGCTGATGGCCTCGACGTCGAACGCCTTCAACAAGCCGGCGTCGACGGCCTCCCGGACCCGGTCCTTCCAGAACTGTCCGATGGCGCACGCCTGGGCGGCGATCTCTTCGGGTAGCTCGTCCTGACCGAAGGCGTCGGGAGACGTGAAGAGCATCTCGTACATCTTGGGATGCTCCAGCGCAAAGTCCAGGTACTCCTCGCCCGCCCGGCGGAACCGATCCGCGGGTGTCGGCACGGCCAGCGCCCGGTACAGGTACTGGGCGAACATCTTATACGCCTCGCCGATCACGTCGATCAGCACGGCCTCCTTGCCGTCGTAGTGACGGTAGAGCGCCGGTGCGGTGACCCCGACCCTCCGGGCGAGCTTTCGCATGGAAAACCCATCGAGCCCGTCGGTGAGGTACAAGTCGCAGGCGTGAACCAGAATCTGCTCTCGTTTCATCGTCATAGGTTAACAGTGTAAACAAGACAGAAAGAGAGATCAACGGGGTCAACAGTTTTTCCCTACTTGTCCGTTAAGTGAATAGTTTCACAAATGATTATTCGGGGGGCGTTTCAGGCGGTGAACGGGTGCTTTCGAGGGGTGAACGGCAGGATTCCGGGGTGAACGGATCGGGCCGTGACCCAATGGCCACAACGAAAAGCTCGACCCGCCCCCTGAACGGGGACGGGTCGAGCGGCGGCGTGAAGGCCGTTAAGTGCTCTCCGGATGGCTCCGGGGGCCTGGATTCAGTGGGACACGGGCCGGCGCCCGCCTGCCGCGAACCAGTCTCCCTTGGTCATGGAAAGGCGGCCATTGTTCACCACCATGAGCACGTCGTCGAAGACCGTGATGTCGTCGAGGGGATTGCGCTCGGTGACCACCAGGTCGGCGTCCAGCCCTACGGCGATCCGGCCGGTGTGCTCCTCGACGCCGAACAGCTCGGCCGTGGTGAGCGTGGCGGACTGGAGGGCCTCCAGGGTCGTCATGCCCACGTCCACGAACTCCTTGAGCTCGTGGCTGACCCGGACGGTGCTGTTGGGTCCGTATCCGGTGTCCGTCGACGCCACGATCCGAACTCCGGCCTCCAGGGCATTGATCACGGTCTCGTGCATCCGGGGTAGCATGTGGCGCCCCCGGAGCCGAAGGACCGCGTTGTCATAGTCGCCACCGGGGATCGTCAGATCCCGCACGATGGCCATGGTGGGCACCATGTAGGTTCCCCGCTCCGCCATGAGCGCCAGCGTCTCGGGACTCATGTAGGTCCCATGCTCGATGGTGGCGACCCCCGCCAGCACCGCCGCCCGGGCACCCTCGTCGCCGTGGGCGTGCGCGCTCACGCCGACGCCCCGGGCCGCCCCCGCCTCCACCATGACGGACAGATCGCCCTCGCCGTACAGCTGCTTACGGGGATCCGTGTTCGGTAGGCCGGCCCGCTCGGTGGCGTTGGTCTTGATGAAGTCCACGTCCGAGTCGAGCAATGCCGCGGCCACCGCTCCCACCGCCTCCGCGCCGGTGACCTCCTCTTCCATGTAGACACCCAGCTCCGGGTGGTTCTTGTAGAAGTCCTCGGTCATCGTCGGCCGGATGTGATAACCCGCAGCCAGGATCTCGGGGATGTCCACGTACGAGCCCTTCGCCAGCTCCCTGAGGCCGACGTCGGCGTAGTTGGAAGCGCCCATGCTGCGCATCGTGGTCACCCCGGAGTTGAGCGCCCTCCGGGCCTGGTCGAGAGAGCCCACGTGGACGTGGGCATCCATCAATCCCGGCGACAGGTACATGCCCTGGAGGTCGATGGCCTCTGCGCCCGCAGGTACCGCGCCGCCGGCTTCGACGGACGCAATCTTCCCGTCCCGTACCACCACCGTGGCGTCGGCGGTCACGCTTCCGTCGGTGACGTTGACGACGTTGGCGTGGGTCAAGACCAGTTCCTGGGCCCTGGCAGGCAGAGCGAACAGGGTGAGCAGGCACCCGGTCCAGACGACGGTCCGGAGCATCCGGCGAAGAGGGGACATGAGACGGCCTCGTTGGTGCGGGTGGGTATCGTCCGGCCAAGGTACGGTGCCCAGGCGATGCCGAGCCAGCACTGCCGGAAACGGATGCCGCCCCCTATGGCGCGTTCGGCCTCGAATCGGGCTCGACCCGCGCCTGGACGATTCGATCTCCTTCGTAAATCCGGTCCACCACGTCCATGCCTTCCTCGACCCATCCGAAGGCGACGTAGTTGTCGTCCAGGTGCGGCTGCCGGGAATGGGTGATGAAGAACTGGGAGCCCTCGGTATCGGGTCCGGCGGCCGCCAGGCCGACGACGCCTCGCAGAAAGGGGATGCCGCTGATCTCGGTCCGAAGGGCGAAGCCCGGCCCCCCGAACCCATCGCCCCGCTCGAAGTCGCCGCCCTGGATCACGAAGTCGGGGAGGACCCGGTGGAACGGGACCCCGTCGTACGAGCCGGCCTCGGCGAACTCGGCTACGGTCTGGACCGTGACCGGCGTGAGTTCCGTGGCCATCCGGATGCGGACCGTGCCCTTCTCCGTTTCCAGCGTCAGCGTCGGGTAGCGTCCGAGTCCCCGGAGGACGTCCCAGTCCGGCAGCCGAGCCGGGTCGTTGATGGTGCGATCGGGCTCGACGCGCTGCTGGAGCAGACCCCGGAGAATCCGGGCGGCCTCGAACCGGACGGCCCGGTGCGGATCAGCGAGGCCCCGTCGCAGGATCGCGGCCCCCTCCGGGTTTCCTGCCGCACCCACGGCCCTGAGCACGGCCTGCTGGGCTTCGATATCCTCGATCGGGGTCAGCAGATCGTAGGCGCCGTCCAGCGCCTCCAACGCGCCCCGATCCTGGAACACGGAGTCGGCCATCACGGGCGCCACGCTCGCGACAACCGCGCGGTCGCCCCCCTGCAGGGCCTCGCTGAACGCGGTCCAATACGCCGTGTGGAGCTCCCGGTTGGTGCGGTCGACCTCCCAGCGCTCGACCAGGCTCTGGAGCGCCGCCGTGGCCAGTTCGATGGTGTCGGAGGCGGCCACCTCCATGAGGGTCCGGGTAATGCCCTGGTCAGGCGTCGCAGCCAGGGCTCGGATGCCTCGGACCCGGACCCGGATCGGAGCCCCGGCCCGAGCTTCGTACCAGGCCGCCACGAATCCGGCTCGCCCCCGCGCGGCCAGGCCACCGAGGAGCGGGGCGGAAGGCCGCCACGCGTCGGGGTGGTCATCGATCCAGCGCTCGATCCGATCCAGGTCTTCGGGGAGGATGCGACGGATGGCGCCCAACGTGTTCGCCGCAGCGACCGCGACATGGGTGGACGGGTCGTCCAGGAACTGGAAGAGCGCCTCCCGAGCGGAGTCCTGGGCGACGAAGGCCGACAGCGCCGACGCGGTCCGGACCCGCAGTCGCCAGTCGGGCGAGGTGCGGAACCGCAGGACCGTCGCCAGGTCGTTCGGAACCGCCAGGCGGGCCAGGGCCCGCAGCAGTCCCGCCGCGGCGGGATCATCGAGGGCGTACCGGGACAGCGCGTCCCGGACGCGGGTCTGCTGCCCCGTCCACGCCTCGACGTTTCCGGCCCGGCCGAAGTACCACGCGGCCAACTCCCGGACTTCGCCGTCCCGGCTCTGGAGCGCGCCGCCCAGGCGGTCCAGCGCCGTCTCCGGAGGGTCCCACTGAAGCGACAGCCGAGCCAGAGCCAGCACGAGCTCCGCCTCGGGAACGGCCGGGGCTGCCTCCAGGAGCCTGGCCATCGTGGTCTCGTCTCCGGCCTTGCCCAACGCCCCCACGACCGCGGACACGACATTGGGACGGAGCTCGGCGCCAAGGGTCGGGAACAGCCACCCCGTGCTCTCGGGTCGGGGCATCTGCCCCAGGGTCCACGCGGCGGCGGCGCGGACGGTGGAGTCGGGGTGCGTGAGTCCGTCCCGGACGGCCTGGCTTGCGAAGATCTCGCGCATCGAGCCCATGGCGAACTGCCCCCGGGCCGAGACCCTCGGGTCCGGCGAGTAGATGGCGGCCAACACTTCGGTGGCGTTTCCGCCGGCCTGGCCGTCCACCACCGCCTCCAGGGCGGTGTTTCCGAGCAACCCCTCGAACGGAGGCAGGGGGGGCCGGACCGGGGCGTTCAGGACGTTGGGCGACGGAGCGCCGGCCTGCTCGCACCCCACCAGCGCGACAGCCCCGCACGCGACCGCCACTCCCACCCAGCCCTGCAGGGTCTTGGCGTTTTTCATGCCAGCAAATAACGCAGGCATGCACGCCTGGATCAACCGGGGCTCACCCCTCATCCAGGATCGCGGCGGCCCGTATGAGCGGGTCCGCCGACTGGAGCACCTTGGCCCGCAGTCGCGGAGGATAATCGGGACGCGCGTCCAGGAACGCATGCACGATCTCGGCGGCCGCCGCCGAGTTATGGCCTCCCAGGGTCGAGTCGAGCCAGCGCTTCGGGAAGAAGATGTCGCCGGTTCGCTGGATCTCCTCCACGAGCTCCAGACTCGGGAGCACGTAGTCCAGGGCGTGTTCGGCCCGCAGGGGGTGATTCAGGTACGACACGGCCGTGAGGACCCAGGGCTCCTGCTCCCGGCGAACCGGATCCCCCAGGCTGGCGAAGAACGCGTCGCGTTCGGCCCGATCGGCCGAAAGCGCGGGTCGAACGAACTCGAAGCGGTTCTTCCGATCCGGGTTCTGGATCGCCGCGGCCTGGCCGTCGAGGATCTCCGCCCAGCCTTCGACCTCGCGCACGGCGAGCTCGTACGCCAGCGTGGTCCGGTCCGACTCGGACAGGGGCACGTCCGGCACCTCTTCCTCTTCTGCCCAGATCCGGCCCAGCCGGGCCAACGCTTCCGAAGACAACGCCACGTCGCGGTAGGTCGAAAACAAGGCGGACCGGGCCGTCCGGGTGGGCGCCGCCAGGAGTCGAGCCCAGAGGGCGGCCTCCACCCTTGTCACGCGGTCCATACGCTGCGACGCCGTGGACAGCCGCCAGTAGGTGGACTCGAGGAAGCCGAGGATCCGCTGCAGGTTCAGCTCGTCGTCTTCCTCCGCAACGCCCCGCAGGAGGGTGTCGAGGAAGTCGCCCGGAGGGGTGTCCCCTTCCAGGACGGCGTCCCAAAGCGTGAGCCATGCGACCCCACGGGCCACCGGATCTTCCAGCTCGGTCACGTGCTCGAGGAGGTATTCTCGGCTGCCGGCATCCAGCTCGAAGCGGGCGTACCCCACCGCACGGCTCTCCGGAAGCACGAACAGGGGCGCCCCCGCCCCGCTCTCCATGGCGACGGCGGCCGATGCTCCCGCCAGCCGCACCGGAATGCGCTGCTGCCCCTCGACTCCACCCACCATGACCGTGAGGTCCTGGGGCCAGAGGCGCCCCGCCCCGCCCGGGTCGACCTGCACCAGCGTCAGCTCCTGGCCGCCCGCCGGGCTCTCGGCGCGGACCGTCGGCCGACCCGCGTCCTCCACCCACACCCGACTCCACGCGGTCACGTCCTCCGGAGAAAGCACGTCCATGATCTCGACCAGATCCGGCCAGGTGGCGTTGTCGTAGCTGAACGCCCCCAGGTAGTGGCGGAGCGCTTCCCGGAAGGTCTCTTCGCCCACCATGCCCTCCAGGAGGTTCATCACGACCGGAGCCTTCTGGTAGATGATCGCGCCGTACAGGGTGCCCGCGTCCTTCAGGTTGTCCAGCGGCTGGCGAATCGGGTTCGCGCCCGGGGTCCGGTCCACCTGGTAGGCCGACTGCTGGTGGGACAGGAAGCGGAGGTCGTGATTGATGTCGGGGAACGACGGGTTGACGATCTTGGCCGCCATGAAGTTGGCGAAGACCTCCTTCATCCAGACGTCGTCGAACCAATCCATCGTCACCAGATCGCCGAACCACATGTGGGCCGTCTCGTGCGCGATGAGGCTGGCCCGGCCGAGTTGCTGGGCCTGGGTGGCCGACTCCTCGAGGAACAGGCTCGAGGCGCGATAGAGGATCGCGCCGGCGTGCTCCATGCCCCCGTACTGGAACGACGGCACACCGACGAAGTCGAACTTCTGGAAGGGGTACTCGATGCCCGTGTACTCCTCGAGCCAGGTCAGGGCAGTGGCGTGCAGGTCGAAGATCTGCTCCAGGTTGCGCTCGACCTTCTCCCGGTCCGTCTCCCGGTGGAATAGCCGCATTTGGCGACCGGCCCGCTCGGCGACCTCGACCTGGAACCGGCCGGCCGCGAAGGCGAAGAGGTAGGTGGGCAGCGGCCTCGATTCGGCGAACTCGAAGCGCGTGACGGGCGCCCCGTCCGCATTCGTCCCTTCCCCGGTCGACACCAGCGGCCCGTTGGCCACCGCAGTCCACCCATCGGGTACGGTCAACGTCACCGCGAACCGTCCCTTGACGTTCGGCTGATCGAAGACCGGAAGGGCGTACCGGGCCCGCTCCGGCACGAACAGGGTGTACAGGAACTCGTCGGACCGGTTCAGTGACCCATCCCCCGCGGCGAACTCCAGCTCGATCACGTTCTCCGCGTCGGGTGTCATGCCCTCCACGGACACGACCACGTGCTCGTCCACGGCCTCGAACGTGGCGTCCTGCCCGTTGACCCGTGCCGCTCGCACCCGGTCCGGCTCCAGGAAGTCGAGGACGAGGGGCTGCCCAGCGGGGTCGGACCAGTGCACGGTGATGCGGACCTGCCCTTCGACCGCCGAGGCGCGGTCCGACGGTACGGCCAGGTCGAACGCGTAGCGGACGTCCGAGAGGGTCGCCCTGCGATGCTCTGCCAGCGCCCAGGGGACGCCCGGTTCGATCACCAGATCCCGTGAGGGTCCTGAGTCGCAGGCGCCCAGCGCACCGGAGGCCAGTAGGGACAGCAGAACGCGATGTCGAGAGGGTCCCGCGGCGTTGGACATGGGCCGTAGGCGTCGTGTATGGGGGCGGATTCGTGCGAGCGGCTCCAACCTGGCCAAATCGACGGCTATCGGCCAGGGATCGGCCGGGCTCCCCCCGTTTCCGGTTGGGCGCGGCGTGCAGGCGAGTTTGTTATGTTTCCGCCCATGAACCAACCCGCGCCGACCACCTACTGTGCCCACGCGGCCGATCACCCGTACCACGGGCCGTACCACGACCTGGAGTACGGTTTTCCGGTGGACGACGATCGGACCCTGTTCGAGCGTTTGTGTCTCGAGATCAACCAGGCGGGCCTGTCCTGGCTGACGATCCTGAAGAAGAAGGATGCGTTCCGCTCCGCGTACGAAGGGTTCGATCCGGCTACGGTCGCGGCCTACGGCGACGACGATCGAGCCCGTCTCCTGGCGGACGCCGGCATCGTGCGCAACCGGCTCAAGGTGGACGCCGCCATTCACAACGCATGCCGGATCCTCGAGCTCCAGGCCAGCCACGGCTCCTTCGCCGGCTGGCTCGACGCACACCAGCTGGTGGACAGCAGCGAGGGGCGGCGACCCAGGACCCGGGAGGAATGGGTCCGCCTCTTCAAGAAGAACTTCCGGTTCACCGGTGGCGAGATCACGAACGAGTTTCTCGTTTCCACCGGATACCTGCCCGGGGCCCACGACCCCGCGTGCCCGGTCTTCGAGCGTATCCAGCGTCGAAATCCGCCCTGGATGCGGGCGGAGCGCCCTTCGTGAAGCGAACCCGAGGGGCACCTGGTCCCGCAGAGACGCCCGCACCCCTGCCCGACGGGCCGCGGGACACGGCACCCAGTCCAGCCACGCCGACGGCGATGCGTCCGTTCACCGTCCGTCCGTTTCACGCGGCCTGGTGGCTGCCCGGAGGCCACGCCCAGACCGTCGGCGGCAAGTACCTTCGTCCCCTGCACCCCGTACCGCTCTCTCGGGAGCGGTGGGATACCCCGGACGGGGATTTCCTGGACCTGGACCTGACCCCGGATCCGGGTCCCGGAGCTCCACTGGTGGTGGTTCTGCACGGTCTGGGGGGCTTCACCCGCCGACCCTACATGCTCGCGGCGTACCAGGAGCTCGCCCGACAGAGCCTGCGGGCGGTGGGCCTGAACTTCCGAGGCTGCGGCGAAGAGCTGAATCGGCTCCCCCGACTCTATCATTCGGGCGAGACCGGCGACCTGGGTTTCGTGGTCGATACCCTCAAGCAGCGCTTCCCCGATCGCCACGTCGCCGCGCTTGGATTCAGCCTGGGCGGCAACGTCCTTCTGAAGTACCTGGGAGAACGGGGTGCGAACTCACCCCTGTCGGCCGCCGCCACCATCTCGGTGCCGTTCGACCTGGCGGCAGGGTCCCGGCACCTCGAAACCGGTCATATGGGCCGAACCTACACCCGGTACTTCCTGAAGCACCTGAAAGAGAAGGTCGCGGGCAAGGAAGCCCTGGTGCGACCCTACATCGACGTGGGCCAGGCGATGGCCGCCGAGACCATCTGGCAGTTCGACGACGTGGCCACCGCGCCACTGCACGGCTTCGAGGACGCCGCCGACTACTACGCCCGCTCCAGCTCGGGGGCCTTCCTGGACCGGATCCGCACGCCCACGCTGCTGATCCAGTCCAGGCGAGACCCCTTCTTTCCCTTCGACCCCGTGCCGGAGGCCGCAGCCGGCCGGAACCCGTGGCTGGTGCCCGCCTTCTTCGACGGTGGCGGACACGTGGGATTCGTCTCCGGCCGACTGCCCTGGCGCCCCACGTTCTGGGCCGAGGCGGAAGCCGCCCGCTTCATGGCGGCGCAGCTCCACGCCGACGTCGCCTCCTAGTTGCCGCCCTTCGTGTAGATCAGCACCGCGCCGTTGATGTCCTCGCCGGGCGCGAACGCTTCCAACGCCTCGCCTTTCAGCACCTCGATCCGGTCGATCTGATCGGGATCCAGCTCGGCAAGGGCCGTCTCGGCCGTCTCGCCCTCCATGCGTTCCCCGTCGACCCAGATCCCGGGCTCCCGACCGTCGGCGGCCTTGAGTTCCGGGTCCTGCTTCTTCGCGATCCCGACGGCCTCGTCCGCGGCGGTCGCTTTGGCGGCGCCGAGGTCGACCTCATACAGCGCCTTCTCGAACCGCTTGGCAGCCGCCAGCGCATCGTCCGTGCCCCGGGCCTCGGCCCCACTGCCGGCGACATCCACCGCGCGGGCCATGGCAGCCTCGGCCGCTGACCCACCCTGATCCGCTACCTCCGTGGGCGGCGGCACCTGGCAGGCGATCACGATCATCAACCCCGCCACACCCAATCCTGCCAGGCCCGCCCTCGAACTCCGCCCTCCGTCACCCTTCGTCATCGCCCGCAACCTCCGCTCGAGTGTGCTTGCCGGCTCGGCCACCGCGGCCGCCGCCAGGCCGATGTTCGCTTTCCGTCTTCCCATCTCCAGGAGCATCTCTCCGTATTCCCGGGTGGACGTTCCTCGGGCCAGGACCCTGCGGTCGCAATCCAGCTCGATCGCCAGGCGGAGCCGATGGAACTGCCACCAGACCGCCACGTTCCACGGCGTCAGGATCAGCACCGCCAGGCCCCCTGCCAGAAGCAGCGTGTCCCGAGCCCGCAGGTGCTCTTCCTCGTGCAGCAGAACCAGGTCCAGGGTCGGACGCCCACACCCCAGCACCCACTGTGGGACCACGATGCGCGGGCGGCGGACGCCGACCACCGCAGGCCCGACGTCCCGTGAGACGAGCACCGGTCGGCCCGAGACCCGCCGATGGCGCCCTCGTCCGAGCCTGGCCCGGATCCGGATCGTGGAGCCCACGACCAGGAGCAGCAGGATCAGGGACGACGCGATCCAGAGGCCCGCCAGGGCGATTTGCGCCGGACGAGGCACGGGAATCCCCCAGCGGATGGGACCTGCCTGGGCGACGTCCACCGCCGAGACGACCGCCGCGGAGGTAGGCACGTCGGCGGCCGTGGCCTGGCCGGCGTCCGGACGCGAGCCGATCACTCCGGCGGCCGGAAGCGCCAGGGACGCGACCAGCGTCGCAACCCAGACCCAGCGCGTGGAACGCCCCAACGCGCGCATGCCCCGTTCCAGCGCCGCCCCGGCCAGCCCGAGCAACCCGCCCAGAACCAGACCGAACACCATCCAACCCGCCATCATCCGTCCCCCTCTTCTTCCGCAGACCGCTCTTCCAGCATCTCCTGCATGCGCCGAAGCTGCTCCGGCGTCAGCCGACGGTCGGAGATCAACTGGGCGAACACCAGCTCGGCCGAGCCGTGGAAGACCTTGCTGACGATTCGCCGCAAGGCGCTTCCGCCGGCTTCCTCGGGAGCCACGGCGGGGTAGTACCGATAGGCCCGGCCCTCCTCCTCGTGGCGCACGTATCCCTTCTCCGCCAGGATCTGCAGCATCTTCAGAACGCTCGTGTACGCCAGGTCGTCCTGGATCCGCTCTCGCACCTCCGCCACCGTCCCCGAGCCCTCGGCCCACAGGGCGCTCATCACGTCCAGCTCCCGATCCGTCAGGTGTACCTCGCCCATCGCCGTCTCCCGTTCCCCGATCGCTCAATTACTAAGATCTTCGTAGAACCTAGGCACCCCTTCCGACCCTGTCAACTAAATCTTTCGTAGATAGCTTCCCCAGGCCTCGGGGGTCCGCCCTCTTCCCGGCCGGCACTGGCCGCGAGACGGGACGGGACGCTATAGGTGGGCACCGGCAATCAGCCCTGAAGCGGTGCCGGGACGACCTCGATCGGTCCGTCTCGGCGGACCCGCGGACGGGTGATCCAGGAACCACTCCAACCGAGGCACTCCATGAACCTCTTCGTCCTCGTCGTACTCGCCTATCCGGTGATCCTGATCGGGATCAGCATCTGGCGGTCCCGG
>CAJIAX010000063.1_pt1 | contig 12157 bp, 7 predicted proteins | sample 9199251 | NCBI WGS metagenome assembly CAJIAX01 (sample SAMEA7708287, study PRJEB35096) | sediment metagenome | biome: marine neritic benthic zone biome [ENVO:01000025]; feature: sediment [ENVO:00002007]; material: shallow marine sediment [ENVO:03000034] sea grass bed [ENVO_01000059] ... | reverse complement strand
GCGATCACCCAGGTCTTCGAGTCGGCGATGGAGGACGGGGGCGGTGTCGCCGGCGAGCACGGCGACGTGGACGCCGCCCTCCAGGGTGACGGCACGCCCGTGGAAGCCACCTACTCGTTGCCGTACCTGGCCCACGCCACCATGGAGCCCATGAACTGCACGGCCCTCGTCGAGGACGGGCGCTGCACCATCTGGGTGCCGACCCAGTTCCAGGACGGTCCGGCCGCGTTCGGCGGGGGGTCGCGCCAGGTGGCGGCCAAGGCGGCCGGGGTGGACGCCAACGACACCGTCGTGCACACGACGTACCTGGGCGGAGGCTTCGGCCGCCGGGCCGAGCGAGACTTCGTCCAGGAGGCCGCGGAGCTGGCCGGCAAGGTGGACGGCGCGGTGAAGGTCATTTGGTCCCGGGAAGACGACGTCCAGCACGACTTCTATCGACCGGCGTCCCGACATCACATGAAAGGCCTGGTCGACGCCTCCGGAGCGCCGGTGGCCTGGCGCCACGACATGGCGTCCCAATCCATCATGGACCGCCTGATGCCCTGGTGGCTGCCCGACTTCGTGAAGAACCGCACGATCATGAAGGGCGGCGTGGATCCGACGTCGGTCGAAGGTGCGTCCAACCAGCCGTACCACGTGCCGAACTTCCGCATGACGTCTGCCAGCGTCGACCTTCCGATTCCGGTGGGATTCTGGCGGTCCGTGGGGCACACCCACACGGCGTTCGTGGTGGAATCGTTCGTCGACGAGATGGCCGGCGCAGCAGGCAGGGATCCGTTCGAATACCGTCGCGAGCTGCTCGCCGAGCATCCCCGGCACAAAGCGGTGCTGGAGGCCGTGGCGGAGGCCGCCGGTTGGGGTGGCGAGGTGCCCGAGGGCCGGGCACGGGGAATCGCCGTTGCCGAGTCCTTCGGCTCGTTCGTGGCCGAGGTGGCAGAGGTGTCTCTGGAGAACGGCCGGCCTCGGGTGCACCGGGTGTGGTGCGCGGTGGACTGCGGTGTGGTGGTCAATCCGGCCATCGTCCGGGCCCAGATGGAAGGGGGCATCATCTACGGCCTGACGGCGGCCCTGTACGGCCAGATCAACATCGAAGGCGGGCGGGCGGTCCAGAGCAACTTCAACGACTACCCTATGGTGCGGATGGGGGACGCTCCTGAGGTCGAGGTCCTGCTCGTGCCGAACGGAGACTACCCGGGCGGCGTAGGCGAGCCTGGCGTTCCGCCCATCGCGCCGGCGGTGACCAACGCCGTATTCGCGCTCACGGGTCAACGGGTGAGGGACCTGCCCATCCGCCTCGGTTGAGCGAGGAGCCCGGCAGGAGGCCCCCGGCCATGAGTCGAGGCAACGGATCGCTGGACGCCCTGTTTCGGCCGTCGTCGGTGGCCGTGGTCGGCGCTAGCCGGCGCCCCGAGACGATCGGGTATCAGATCGTCGATAACCTCGTGCGCTACGGTTTCACCGGTGTCGTGTATCCGGTGAACCCCCGCGCCACCGCCGTCCATTCCATCCCCGCCGTCCCATCCCTCCTCGACATCCCGGGGCCCGTGGACCTGGCGGTCATCGTCGTGCCGAAGGAGCACGTCCAGGGGGTCGTGGAGCAGGCGGCGGAGAAGGGGGTCGGCGGCCTGGTCGTGATCAGTGCCGGTTTCAAGGAGACGGGCCCCGAGGGTGCCCGACGGGAGGCCGCGCTGGTCGCAACGGTCCGGTCGGCGGGCATGCGGGCGGTCGGGCCCAACTGCATGGGGCTCCTGAACACGACTCCGGACACCTCGCTCAACGCGACCTTCGCGCCCACCATGCCTCCGCCCGGCACCGTGAGCATGCTGAGCCAGTCCGGGGCCATGGGCGTGACGATCCTGGACTACGCGGCGGAGCTCGGCATCGGGATCCACCAGTTCGTCTCCGTGGGCAACAAGGCCGACGTCAGCAACAACGACCTGCTCGAGTACTGGGAGGGGGACGACGGCACCCGGGTCATTCTGATGTACATCGAGAACTTCGGGAATCCGAAGAACTTCACGCGCATCGCCCGCCGGGTGACCCGGAAGAAGCCGGTCATCGTGGTCAAGTCGGGCCGGTCGGCGGCGGGGGCACTGGCCGCGTCGTCCCACACCGGGGCCCTGGCCTCGACCGACTCGGCTGTGGACGCCCTCCTTGCCCAATGCGGCGTCCTTCGGGCCGAGAGCGTGGCCGAGCTTTTCGACGTGGCCCGGGCCTTCGAATCGCTGCCTGTCCCCGAGGGGAACCGCGTGGCCATCGTCACGAATGCGGGCGGGCCCGGCATCATCATCGCCGACGCCTGTGAAGATGCCGGGCTGAGCGTGGTGGACCTGGCCGCGGGCACCCAGGAACGGCTCCGGGGCGTCTTCCCCGAAGAGGCGTCGGTTCGGAACCCGGTGGACATGGTGGCGTCCGCCACCTCGGAGAGCTATCGCCTGGCGCTGGACATCGTGCTCGAGGACCCGGAGGTCGACGCCGCTATCGCCGCGTTCGTCCCGCCGCTGGGCATTCGGCAGGTGGACGTGGCCGAGGCGATCGTGCAGGCGGGGTCCCGTCACCGGGACAAACCCCTGCTCGCCGTGCTGATGGGCAGGGAAGGGCTGCCTGAAGGAAGAGCCGAGCTTCAGGACTCCGGGGTGCCGGCCTACACGTTCCCCGAGTCGGCGGCCCGGTCGTTAGGTGCGCTGTACCGGTACCGACGGTGGCTCGAGCGTCCCGTGGAAGACCCGGCAGCGTTCGAGGTCGACCTAGAGGGCGCCCAAGGAATCGTGGCCCAGGTCCGGGCTGCGGGCAGACTACAACTGACCGAGCCCGAGGCCCTGGACCTTTTCTCCTGCTACGGAATCCCCACCGTGGGCCACAGCGTGGTCCAGAGCGCCGAGGAGGCGGTGGCCGCGGCCGACCGGATCGGGTACCCGGTCGTGCTCAAGATTCTGTCCAGCGACGTCATCCACAAAACGGACGTCGGAGGCGTGCGGGTGGACCTGCGGTCCACCGACGAGGTCAGGGCCGCCTACGAGGACATCACGGCGTCTGTCGCCGCGGCACACGGGCCGGACAGCGTGGACGGGATCCTGGTCGAGCAGTTCGTGCAGGGAGGCCGGGAAACCATCGTGGGCATGTCCATGGATCCCAGCTTCGGACCGGTCTTCATGTTCGGGCTCGGCGGCGTCTACGTGGAGGCCCTGAACGACGTCTCGTTCTGTGTGTCTCCCGTGTCCCGGGTCGATGCGGTCGAGATGATCGAGTCGATTCGCGGATACCGGTTGCTGGAGGGGCTCCGCGGCGAGCCGCCCGTGGATCTGGCCGCACTCGTGGAGGTGATCCAGCGGCTCTCTCAGCTCGTGGGCGAGATCGACGAGCTGGCCGAGCTCGACATCAATCCTCTACTCGCGTTCGAGCACGGGTGCCTGGCGGTCGACGCCCGGATCCGACTTCGGGAGCGGGACTGACCGTTCCTCCTGAGGTGGTCCGTCGCAGCTTGTCACCCAGCCCCCGAGCCAGGTTCTTGTACAGCATCGTCCCCAGGGCCGGCCTGCGGGCCACCAGGCGATCCAGGTCGGATCCCGTGATCGTGGCGGCCTCGACCCGGGTCTCGGCCACGGCGGTGGCCGAGTGGGGTGTCTCCGTCAGCAGGGCGTTTTCACCGAGGCACTCCCCGGGCCCTACGCGTCCCACCAGTCCCTGGCTTTCCTCCGTGCTGACCGCCACTCGACCTTCGAGCAGCACGTACATCTCGCCGGACGGATCGTCCTGACGGAAGATGATCGTGCTCGGATCGAAAACCCGGTACCCGAACGCCGCGGCCATCCATCGCCGGTCCGCGGTGCTCAGGCCATGGAAGAGATGGACGCGGTCAAGTGTCTCTTCCAGGCGGGGTTCCACGTCCCTACGCTTGAAGGCGTTCAGGACGATCTCGGCCAACTCCCGGGTCGGTGACACCAGGGAAACCGTCTCTTTCAGGGGAACGAACAGCCGTGCCATCCGCACGAGATCGACCCGCTCCACCCTCGCGAACGCCCCCGCCGGGATGTAGGCTGCCGGAGCGAAGCCCAGGGACAGCAGCGTGCGCTGCATCCGGGGGGCGTAGGCGCTGACGTCGATTTCGGCGTAGTGGGCATCCCACTCCGCGGGAGCCCGCTCCACGAACGCATTGAGCAGGAACGGGATCGCGTTGTCCTGGAGCGCGATGAGCTCGAAGACCCGGGCAGCGCCTTCGTGTGGATCGATCCGGAAGCCGATCCCGCCGACCAGGAGATCCCCCCGCCGGGCCAGCAGGTAGCGGGAGTCGGCTTTCTGGAGCTGAAAGGCCCCGTACTCGAGCTTCAGGGGTCCGAAGATCTCCCGGTTCTTCACGCGACCCCGCTCGATCCTCAGCAGGTCGGCGTACCCGTCCGTGGTCAGCTCGTGCAACGAGTAGTCGGTTCCGGGCGGGTAGGGCGGGGAATCGTCATCGACGATCAGGTCGGGCCGCACCGAGATGTTGTCCAGGGCACAAGTCGCGAGCGGGTACACGTCTGAGACGATCCGTGGGTGATTCCGTCTCAGGTCCAGGGCCGGTCCGAAGTACCGCACGTGCACCGACATGCTCTCGCGGGTTGGGCCGAATGGGATCTTGAGGGGCAGGTACCCGACGACGTCGAAACCATGGCGGCGGGCGAGACGTTGGGTGAACGGGTGGCGCACCCGTCCTTCGATCAACCCCACGTGTAGCCGGTCCTTGACGCGGTCGATGCGCTCGTCCACCAGGAGGCCGCCGATTCCCTGGTTACGGTACTCGGGCAGCACGGCCAGTCGTCCGAACTCCCCTACGAGGTCCGTGTACGCGCCGATTTCGAGGATCACGGAGGCCGTGCCCACCGGCCTCCCGAGCTCCGAGTCCACCGCGACCAGGACCAGCTCCTTGTCGCTCAGGATCATCCGACGCAGGGCGTCGACGTCATAGAACTCCGGGTACGGGTAGTCCTCGCGGTAGCTGGCTTCGATGATGTCCCGAATCCATGGCGCGTCGTCCTCGACCGCCGTTCGCACGTCGATCATGTCACCCCCGGGCGCTCCCTGGCGAAGTCGAGCACGAACCGATCGAGGGCGTCCCAGTCGGTATACACGTAGTCGTGGGAGGTGTCCGCGTCTCGACCGGCCTGACGGGCGATCCGGGACATCATGAGACGCTTCACCCAGCCGTACCGGGAATAGAGGAGCGCGCCGGCGGTTGGCGACACCTGGTCCGGACGCCAGCCGGTTGCGTCGAAGAAGCGTTCCATGGTGCGCTCGACCTCGCGTGTGGCTTCCGCACGCTCCTGGTCGGGCCGGGTGGGGTCTTCCACCGTGGCTTCGGTCAGACTGACCGAGATGAACGCGGTGTGGGAGCCCGCGAGCTCGCGCATGTGACGACGTACGAAGGCTTCCATCTCCGGTTCGTGCGCGCCGGCGTGCACCGAAGCGGCGAGAATGACCGCTGCGCTCCCTGTGACCTCGACGTCCGAGATCGGCTCGGAGGCATGGATGACGCGGGGCGAGAAGCCGTCCGCCACCAGCACCTCGGCAACGTGGCGGGCAATCGAGCCCGTGTGCCCTTCCTGGGTAGCATACACGATAAGGACAGGATCCATGGGTCCGTCTCCGTCCGGGGTCGCTGCGACTGTGTCTATACAGTGGCACGGGTCCGAGCCGGCGTCTGTCGGGCGCCCCCCAAATCGTCATGTGGGGAAACGGGAACCCACGGGCGGGCGGACCTGGCGGAGCCCGGGTGGACACCCTGTTCCCCTTCCACCAGGGGCCCACGTCGGTGGCATTGCTGGCGGTGGCCCGGACGGGTATTATCGCCTCGCCCAAAGTCCGGCCCGTCCCCCACGGGTCCGGCGGTCTCCCACCGAGTCCGGCCAGTCCCCAGGACGAGGGCCTGTCCCCCCCGACAACGTCCGACGCGAACGTGGGCCACACGCCTGCGTTGCGTCGGCATGGCGCTGTGCTCCGCCGGTGGCGTGGGCAATGCGACGGGTGGCATCCTGCCGCCCCTCATTCGCATCTCTGGAAGAATCGTGGGAGGAAGCATGATGAAGACCCTGTTCGCCCTGGCCCTGGCCGCGCTGTTCGCGGTGCCCGTCCAGGCCCAGGAGCAGCCGAACATCCTCGTCATCTGGGGCGATGATATCGGCTATTGGAACATCAGCGCCTACAGCCGGGGCATGATGGGCTACCGAACGCCCAACATCGACCGGCTCGCCCACGAGGGAGCGATCTTCACCGACGCGTACGGGGGGCAAAGCTGCACCGCCGGACGGGCTGCCTTCATCACGGGTCAGAGCGAATTCCGGACGGGACTCACCAAGGTGGGGCTCCCTGGCTCCGATCTGGGCCTCCAGCCCGAAGACCCCACCATCGCGGAGTACCTGAAGACCAAGGGCTATCGCACGGGCCAGTTCGGCAAGAACCACCTGGGCGACCAAGATGACATGTTGCCCACGAATCACGGATTCGATGAGTTCTTCGGCAACCTGTACCACTTGAACGCCGAAGAGGAACCGGAGCACGAGGACTATCCTCGGGACCTGGTGATGGCCGACGGGCGGAGCTTTGTCGACACCTATGGTCCTCGCGGCGTGATCCACTCCTACGCCGACGGCAGGATCGAAGACACCGGGCCACTGACGCGGCAACGGATGGAAACCGTGGACGAGGAGTTCCTGGCGCGGAGCCTGGAATTCATGGAGGAGGCCACCGCAGCGAGCGAGCCCTTCTTCCTGTGGTTCAACTCGACGCGTATGCACATCTTCACGCGTCTGAAGGCCGAGTCCGAAGGCGTGACCGGGTTGGGCGTCTTTCCCGACGGCATGGTGGAGCACGACGGGCACGTCGGTCAGCTGCTCGACAAGCTCGACGAGCTGGGCATCACCGACAACACGATGGTCATGTACTCGACCGACAACGGAGCCGAGTCCTTCAGCTGGCCCGACGGTGGCACCACGCCGTTCCGGGGCGAGAAGAACGACAACTGGGAGGGTGGCTATCGAGTGCCGCTGCTGGTGCGGTGGCCGGGGCAGATCGAGGCTGGCCTCGAGGTGAACGAGATCATCTCGCACACGGACTGGTTTCCGACCATCGCCGGGGCCCTGGGCGATGATGATATCATCAGTGAGCTGATGGCGGGTACCTCGTTCGGAGACAAGAGCTTCCGGGTCCACCTGGACGGCTACAACTTGATGCCGCACATGCGGGGCGAGGAGGCAGAGTGGCCCCGCCGGGAGTTCTTCTACTTCTCGGACACGGGTGACCTGCTCAACCTGCGGTACAACCAATACAAGGTGGTCTTCGCGGAACAGCGGGCCCACGGCGTCGACGTCTGGCGCGAACCCTTCGTGTTCCTGCGGGCGCCGAAGCTGTTCAACCTGCGCACCGACCCGTTCGAAGAGGCCGATCTGATCGGCATTGGATACGAACGCTGGTGGGTCGAGCACATGTTCGTCTTCGTGCCGGCACAGGCGTACGTGGCCCGGTTCCTGGCCACGTTCCAGGAGTACCCGCCCCGTCAGACGCCAGCGAGCTTCACCATCGATCAGGTCATGGAGAAGCTGAAACCCGTGACCAACTGAGCGTAGCGGCGGCCCGGCTCGCGTCGGCGCCTACGAACCGCCTCACTGGCTTCGTTCTTGCACCAACACGGACGCGGAACGATACGCCTCACAAGCGACTCCTCGGCGACGGTCCGGGGAGTCGCTTGTGTAGCCAGTGATGGAGATGTCCGTGGCACGCGCTGAAGATGTCCTGATCAGGCGACCGACGATCGCGGATTGGGGCCGGATTCTCGAGATCCTCGAGCAGGCCAACTTCCACCATATCGGGGGCGCGGAGATGCCGTCCTTTCCCCTGGCGGACTGTTTTGTGGCCGAGAACGTGGGTCGGGTCATTGGCGTGGCGGGATACCGCGTGCTCTCGCGCACCACGGCGAAGACGACGCTGCTGGCGGTCGATCCGGAGCATCGCGCCGGGGGGCGGGTCGGCGAGCGACTCCAGCGAGCCCGGATGGATCACCTGCGGGCTCTCGGAATCCGAACGCTGACCACGAACGCCGACGACCCTCGGGTGATCCTGTGGTACGAGCGTCGGTTCGGGTATCGACGAACGGGAGCCCGGGTGCCGAAGGTCGAGTCGTTCGGTCGAGGCGACGCTGAAGAATGGACGACCCTCGAGCTGGACCTCTCGATGCCCGCCACGGCGAGAAACCGCCGCAAGCGGCGCGCAGTGTAAAGAGCGGTCAGGACTGAGCCGGAAGGCCCTGGAACGGAAAGAGGGCCACCCCCGCCGGGGATGGCCCTCCTTCTTTGCTACGACCGAAGTGGGTCGATCAGCTCATGCGGACGACGTTCTCGGCCGCGGGGCCCTTGGCGCCCTCGGCAACGTCGAACTCCACGCTCTCGCCCTCAGCCAGGGTCTTGAAACCCTGGCCCTGGATGGCGCTGTGGTGCACGAAGCAATCGCGGCCCCCGCCCTCAGGCGTGATGAAGCCGAAGCCCTTCTGATCGTTGAACCACTTCACGGTTCCGGTGGTACGCATCAAGCTACTCCAAGTGTTGGTCAAGTTCGGAGTGCGGCATGATCCGTACCTTCCGACTTCTTGACTCGCGCGGCCTCTACCCCCGCGCCGGGCCGGTGGCGATCGCCACCCAAAAAAGAACGAGCCCCCTGTTACGCCAGGTTGCCCGCTTCGCGACTCATTACCTGTGCTTCTTGTGTGGCGACGGTGGACAGTGCCCCGCCGCTTGTTCACGCGAACTCTCGCAGGACCCGGGGTTCGAGTCAAGTCCGCGCAGGAACATTCGTAGTGCCCGGAATCAGCGGACGGAAAAAAACGTTTGTGTTTCCCTGAACTCCCCTGGTAAGTTGTATTCAGGTCGACACTTTGGGCATTCGTCTCAAGTGTCGCCGCGTTGGCCCCTCCGGAAGTGCCCGCGGTCCCCATGTGTACATCACCAGTCGGGAGGCGACCCCATGGACGATTCTGTCTCTGATCCCCAGGATCAGAATCCGTCCGACCCGGACGAGATTCTCGCCGCGTCCAAGTTCGGCGCGGCGGACGACTCGCTCGATACCTACGCGAACAAGGCCCCTTGGGTCGGTAAGATCTTCCTGTCGTACAGCTCCCCCGATCGCACCCAGACGAACGGGGTTCGCAGGCTGCTCACCGGTATGGGGCACGAGGTGTTCCACGACCACGAGTCCATCAAGGCGGGCTCGAAGTGGCGTACGTTCCTCGCGTCGGGGCTCGAGCAGTCGGACTGCCTGGCCGTGTTCTGGACCCGCCACGCGCAGAAGTCGAAATGGGTGGCCGAGGAGTACGAGACCTGGGTCGAGATGAAGCCAGAGAGCCCGTTGATTCCGATCTACGGGGATCCCAAGGTGCCGCTGCCCCCGCTCCTCAGTGAGCGACACGTGGTGGATCTGGGGTACGCGCCGCAGGAAGAGAAGAAGGAGAAGAAGGGCAAGGCGGGACTCCTGCTCCTGGGGAGGGGAGCCTGGGAGTTGGCCGCAGAGATCAACGGCTCCATCGACACTGCCCTGGGGATGGCCGACAAGCTTCGCAAGGCGGGTAAGAGCGGAGCCGCGGTGGTCCAGGGGGTGGTGTCGGAGCTGAAGAGGGAAGGATACCCCGTCCCGAAACCCGAGCTGATCGAAGAGGGACTTCGGGACCTGGGCGGTCTCGGGTGGAAGGTCCAGTTCGCCGCGAACCCGCTTGAGCCGATCAAGAAGCCCGCCCGCTGGGCCACCGAGAAGCTCCGTCAGGCGACACCCGGTGCCGTGGCGGGCACCCTGACCGGAGCGTTGGCCGCAGCGATAATTGGTGCGCTGATGGCCCCTCCGGCGGTACAGAGCGCCAGATGCCGCCCGCTTCAGTCGTGGGGTGCGCCCGCGGTGTTGACTGCGGGATGTCCCCCGTCGACGTCGACCCCCTTGCCGCCGGACGTGAATCCCGTGACGCCTGTGACCCGCGTCGACAACTCTACCTACAACACCTCCGTGCTGCCGTACGAGTTCGAGCGGGAATTCCGCGAGCTTCGCAGCCGCGCCGACATCATGCTGGCGATCCTGGCGCGCCTCGAGTTGAACGGTGGGCGGGACGGCAGGGATGGCGTGGACGGTCGTGACGGTGCAGCCGGGCGGGATGGTGTCGACGGTGGCAACGCCGGCGCGACCGACGGCCGCGACGGCCGGAACGCCACGTTCGCCGGGTGGCCGTTCAATCCCGCCCCGGTAACCGTGTCCGATTGGGCGGTGCTGCTGGACCGCTGGGAGCAGGACGAAGAGCGTCGTTGGATGGCGCTCGTTGCGATCCTGGAAGCCAATCAGGCGCAGACGGATACGATCCTCCAAGCGTTGACAAACACCCGCGAGGCTCCGGTTTCCGCCGGCGACGTCGTCGATCATTCCACGGTCCTCGCGGCCTTGGTCGAAGGGTTGGACAATCAGGAAACTCGGCTGGCTACCATCGAATCCCACCTTGAGCGCCTCAGGCTGGAACCGACCGACGGCGAAGGCCGAACCACGACGATTCGCAACTCGGGTCTTGGCGACCTGATCACCCGGCTCGAGAACGCGATGGCCCAGCAGGGAGGCGTAGGTGGTGGGGCTTCGGGGCAGGTCGGCTCGGACCCGGCCGGCCCAACCGCGGTCCCCGCATCGAGCCGCGAGGTCCACTACCTGTTGCTCCCATATTCGATCGGTCTGGCGCCGTCTGGTGTCTTGCCTGGCGACGACGGGTTGGGCGACGCCCGACGGAAGGTCATCAGCGAGGACGACGATACACCCCTCCAGATCGCGGGGCCCCAGGCTCAGGTCCTCATGTTTCCCTACAAGGTGGGCGCGGTGTCCGTGCTAGGACTCGAGGGGAGCGAACTGGAGCTGATCATCCGCGACCTCCACGCCTTCTTGCTCGACCCGAACCGCGGCGACGTGTACGAGCGGCGGATGCCAGGCCGGTATGCCCGGCTGCTCGTGCTGCCCTACGAGCTTGATCCGCTGCCTCCGGGGCTGGATCGGGCTCCCGTCCAGGGCGTCCTGGACGACGTTCACGAACAACTCGACCTGGACGGCGCGGGGCAGGCCGGAACGGACGAACCCCGGGACGAATTCGGCGCCCCGATCGGACGCGACGTCGAGCTGGTGCTTACGCCGGCACAAGTCAGGGATCTGATCACGCCTCACGTGCTCGCCTCGCCCGCTCGGTTGATGGAGACCTTCCAGCCGTCGGCCGGGACGTCGGGTGTGGGAAGAGTGGTGGACCTGGGACCCGTGGTCGCGCTCCACAACCGGACCTACGAGCAGCTTCTGTCCATGGACGGCGAGGCCCCGGTGGGTCCCGGAGCGGACTGGTCCGAAGACATGGCGATCCTGGCGGTCGGCCAGCGGGAGGTTCAGCAGACTCTTGATTCGGTCCTGGCCAAGATTGCCGTGTTGGAGGCCGGAGGAAGGGGGGTGGCGGTCATAACCGGCCCGGGGGGCTCCGCCTCGGTGGCCACGGGCGCGGATGCGTTCGGCGGTGGGCCCGGCCCGATCCGATACGTGCGACCAGCCGGCGAAGGGATCTTCCAGGCGCCTCAGGCCCTCGACACACTTCCTCCGGCGTACCCGGCACAGGCGAAGGCCGACAGCCTGCACGGGGTGGTCGACGTGGAGGCCATGATCATGGAAGATGGCTCGGTGCAGGTCCGCCGCACCGCGTCGGCGGCTGGTCTAGCGGTGCTTGAGCAGGCGGCAGCCGATCAGGTGGCGAAGTGGCTCTTCGAGCCCGGGACCTTGAACGGCGATGCCATCGCGGTGCCACTGAGGGTGTCTCTCTCCTTCGAGCTGGGCGCTCCACAGCGCCGTCCCAACGATTTCTGACCTCGGTCCCCCAGGCGGAAACCTCATGAGACGATCTCTGCTCGCCGTGGTGTCGACGGTGCTTTGGCTCCTGCCGACCTCGGCGAGGGCGCAAGACGCCTGCCAAGGTGTTCAGGCCACCCGCGAGTTGCTGGTGTGGCTGGTCGAGGGCGATCCCATTGCGGACGAGACCGTCCGCGTGCAACTCCAGGATTCGTTGACCCTGGCCGCGGCCCGCACCGGAGAGTATCGTCGATGGCTGGCTCGCATGCCCCGGGCCATCCCTCCCGATTCCATCGTC